>WOYI010571164.1_pt1 | contig 102712 bp, 95 predicted proteins | sample 6423411 | NCBI WGS metagenome assembly WOYI01 (sample SAMN13441803, study PRJNA592873) | oil field metagenome | biome: oil field; feature: oil-well bore; material: oil-contaminated soil; isolation source: oil-contaminated soil from oil-well borehole | place: Germany: Wietze | collected 2016-10-18...
GAGACACCGTCTGTGCCCCGAGGCGCAGGTTGTGCACCGGTGTCTCGGGGCACAACGGGTGTCTCGCGGGTGGTCAGGAGGGGCGGGCGCGCGTGTGATGGCCGATTTCCGCTAGGGGGGATGCTGGGGGCGTGTCAGGCTGGGAGGGTGTTCACCTCCATGACCTTCGACGAGCGCTACCGCGCGATCGACGCACGCGATGCGCGCTTCGACGGTCAGTTCGTCACGGCGGTGCGCTCGACGGGGATCTACTGCCGACCGAGCTGTCCGGCGCGCACCCCGAAGCCGGCCAATGTGAGTTTCTTCCCCACCTCGGCGGCGGCGCACGAAGCCGGCTATCGCGCCTGCAAGCGGTGCCTGCCGGAAGCGGCTCCCGGGTCACCCGAGTGGAACCTGCGCGGCGATGTCGCCGGCCGCGCGATGCGGTTGATCGCCGACGGCGTGATCGAGCGGGAGGGCGTTCCGGGGCTCGCTGCGCGGCTCGGGTACTCGACGCGCCATCTGACACGACTCCTGACCGCCGAGCTCGGCGCCGGGCCGCTCGCGCTCGCGCGTGCCCAGCGCGCGCACACGGCGCGGATGCTCCTGGTCGCCACTGATCTGCCCGTCGCCGATGTCGCGTTCTCCGCCGGGTTCGCCAGCATCCGCCAGTGCAACGACACGATCCGTGAAGTGTTCGGGATGCCGCCCGTTCAGCTGCGTGCGCGGCGCCATGCTCCGCGAGACCTCTCTCAGGTTGCGCACAGCGGCTCCGAGACCGCCACGGGCGAGGTCTTGCGGGAGGTGCGCGGAGCGATCGACCTTGTTCTTCCGTATCGGGGTCCGCTCGATGGCACGGGACTCTTCGCCTGGATGGCCGCGCGCGCCGTCGCCGGTGTCGAGACCGCGAGAGCCGACGCGTTCGCCCGCACCCTGCGGCTTCCCGGAGGTCCCGCGTGGTTCGAGCTCCGCGTCGATGACACAGGCAGCGCCCGCCTGCGCGTGCAGCTTTCGGAGCTGCGCGACCTGCCGGTGGTCGTCGCGCGCGTCCGGCGCCTGTTCGACCTCGACGCCGATCCGCTCGCGGTCGACGCGTCCCTCGCTGCCCATCCCGAGCTCGCGCCGCTCGTCGCACAGACGCCCGGCATCCGGATGCCGGGCGCCGCCGATCCGCACGAAATGCTCATTCGCGCCATGATCGGTCAGCAGATCACAGTAGCGTCGGCCACGGCGGCGCTGAGCGCATTGACCGAGGCGCTGGGTGAACGGATCACCGCGCACGAGGGCACCGACCGGCTGTTCCCCACGATGACGGCGATCGCCGAGCACGGCGCCGAGGTGCTGCGCGGCCCAGGGGCACGCATCCGCGCGATCACCGGAGCCGCCGCGGCCCTGGCCGATGGGTCGCTGACCCTGACCTCGGGCGATGACGGGCCGCGCCAGCGTGCGGCGCTGCTCGCCATGCCCGGGATCGGGCCGTGGACGGCCGACTACGTCCGCATGCGCGTGCTGGGCGGCACCGATGTGTGCCTCCCCGGCGACGTGGCCGTGCGAGCTGGTGCGGCGGCGGCCGGCATCCCGTCGGATCCGCGTGGATTCGAGGCGTGGTCTGCGCGTACCGCACCCTGGCGCAGCTACCTCATGGCGCACCTCTGGCGCGCCGCGCCGGGTGGCCGCGTTCAAGACGACGCCCCCGCGGCACCCGCCTCGCACACAGCGACGAGGACCAGGCGATCCGCATCGCGGTCGCGGTCCACCGTGACTGAGTGCCCGCACCAGGAGAAGACATGACCGCGACCATCCAGACCCTCGATACACCCGACGGACCGTTCACACTGCTGGTCGATGACCGCCAGCGCGTGCTCGCGAGCGGCTGGACGGACGACCACGGCGCCATCCTCGGCCGGCTCCAGGTGACGACCGCCGCCATCCGGGAGGGTGAGGCGGATGCCGCGGCGGCCGTCCGCGCATACTACGCGGGTGACCTCGGCGCGATCGATGCCGTCGAGGTCCACCAGCCGGGTACGGCGCTTCAGCTCGCCGGCTGGTCGGCTCTGCGTCGCATCGTGGTGGGGCATCCGCTCAGCTACCGCGAGTTCGCCGGTGTCCTCGGCCGCCCGTCGGCCGTGCGGGCCGCGGCGTCCGTCTGCGCGCGGAATGCGCCGGCGCTCTTCGTACCGTGCCACCGCGTGCTCCGTGGCGATGGTGCGCTCGGCGGATTCGCTTGGGGGATCGAGATCAAGCGATCGCTTCTCGCACGCGAGGCGGCGGCGAGCTCATAGGGTGACTTGCATTCGATGAATCCTCCGGCATAGTCTGGAAGGCTGTTGCGTCTCCGGTTCGGGGACCTCGGCACCGCGTCCGCACGACAGAGGAGGTAGCCATGTATCAGGCCATCGTCATCGCCACGCCGTCGGCTGCCGTCCCCGCCCGCGGGCTCCGCATCCTCCAGGGATAGTTCGAACCGGTCCGAGGCGGCGCGCGCCGCCCGCAGTCGTTTCCTCCAGGGTCTCATCCCGGCGCCGTTGCGCCCGCCATCATTCGCCGTTCCCCGGCATCCGCACCACCAGCCCAGTCAAGGATCATGACTACTTCTGCCGAGACACCCCTCGAGAAACAGCCGCAGCTATCCACTCTGCGCGCGCTCGCGCGCCTCTATCCGTTCGCCAAGCCGGTTCTGCCGCGGCTGGTGATGGGCGCGTCGAGCGCGCTCGCCGCCGCGCTTCTGGCCCTGTCGATTCCCCTCGTGCTCGAGGTCCTCGTGCAGGGGCCGATCAGTTCTGGCGACCAGGCCCAGTTGATCTGGGGCGCCGTCGCGGTGCTGGTCCTCGGGCTCCTCGAAGCGCTGATGGTGTGGCTGCGCCGCTGGTTCGTTCTCGGGCCGTCGACCGCGGTCGAGTACACCCTCCGTATCAGCTTCTACGAGCGACTGCAGCGTCTTCCGGTCGCCTTCCACGATCGCTGGCAGTCCGGTCAGCTGCTCAGTCGCATGATGCAGGACATCAGCATGCTGCGCCGCTGGCTCGCTTTCGGCGTGGTGCTGCTCGTCGTCAATGTCCTCACGATCGTGGTCGGGGCGGCGCTTCTCTTCCGCTGGCACTGGGCACTGGGTGTGACGTTCCTCGTCGTGTGCGGGCCGCTCTGGTACGCCGGATACCGCTTCCAAAGCAGCTATGGGGATCTGGCACGTCAGAGCCAGGACCAGACCGGCGACCTCGCGACCGCGGTGGAGGAGAGCGTCCACGGCATCCGGGTGCTCAAGGCATTCGGTCGCGGCGGCCATGCGCTGCAGAAGTTCACGCGGCAGGCGGAAACGCTCCGCGAGACCGAGATCAGCAAGGCGCACGCCATGGGCTGGATCTGGTTCTGGCTCGTGCTGCTTCCCGACATCGCCTTCGCTCTGTGCCTCGGTGTGGGCATCGCGCTGCAGCAATTCGGTCAGCTGAGTGTCGCCGAACTGGTCGCCTTCTTCGCCATGGCGACGGTCTTGCGGTGGCCGATGGAATCCATCGGGTTCCTCTTCTCCTTCCTCCTGGATGCCCGCACCGCCACAGATCGCATCTACGAGGTGTTCGACGAAGAGAACACGATCGTCGACCCGGTCGCGCCGACCACGCTGCGGACGGTTCGCGGCGCGCTCGCATTCGAGGCGACGCATTTCCGGTATCAGGATGCCGCGGCTCAGGAGCGCGACCTGCTCGACGGAATCGACCTCACGGTCGAGCCCGGTGAGACGATGGCGCTCGTGGGTCTCACGGGCTCCGGCAAGACGACCCTGACGACCCTGCCCGCGCGCCTGTACGACGTGACGGCGGGGCGCGTCACTCTCGACGGGGTCGACGTGCGCGATCTCACGCTGCGCGAGCTTCGCACGCACATCGGCATGGCGTTCGAGGATGCGACGCTGTTCTCTCAGACCGTGCGCGAAAACGTCCTGCTCGGGCGTGAGGATCTCGCGCCCGGCAGCGCCGACGCTGAGGCAGTCCTGCGAGAAGCACTCGGTGTTGCACAGGCCGGCTTCGTCGAGGATCTGCCGAACGGGGTCGATACCGTCATCGGCGAAGAGGGTCTCAGCCTGTCGGGCGGGCAGCGTCAGCGCCTCGCTCTCGCGAGGGCGGTCGCGGCACGTCCTGCCGTCCTCGTGCTGGACGATCCGCTGTCGGCGCTGGATGTCGAGACCGAAGCCCTCGTCGAGGAGGCACTCCACCGCGTGATGGCCGCGACGACGACGCTGGTCGTCGCGCACCGGCCGTCAACGGTCATGCTCGCCGATCGGGTCGCGCTGCTCGAAGCCGGACGCATCTCGGCGGTCGGCACGCACAGCGAACTCCTCCGCACGAGCGAGCACTATCGCTACGTGATCTCGAGCCTTGAGAGTGGTCTTCGGCGAGCGCAGGGTCAGACCCGGACCCAGACCCGGACCGAGGAGGTGGACCTGTGAGCACAACCGTCACCGGAACCAGCGGCGAAGACCGCTCCGACTACACGCGTGATGAGTCCCGCGCGATACGACGCCGTTCGCTGCGCCTGCTCGGTTCGCTCGTCGAACCGCTGAGGCTCCAACTCGCGCTCGCCGGAATCGTGCTGGTCGTCTCGACAGCGCTGCGGGTGGCCGGGCCGGCACTGATCGCCTACGGCATCAACTCGGCGCTCCCGCAGGTGATCGAGGACACGAACTGGATGCCGACGATCGCGGTCGTCGCGGTCTACCTCGTGTCCGGCATCGGCGGTGCGGCGCTCATCGGCTGGTACGCCGTCGTCGCCGCGCGCCTGACACAGGCCGTCATGCTCGATCTCCGCACACGCATCTTCCTGCACACGCAGCGGCTCAGTCTGGAGTTCCACGAGTCGTACACGTCGGGCCGGATCATCTCGCGCCAGACGAGCGACCTCGACTCGATCCGCGAACTCCTCGACGGCGGTCTGAACGAGCTCGTGTCGGGCGTTCTCTACGGCGGTTTCACCCTGGTCGCGCTCCTGCTGATCGACTGGCGATCGGGGTTGGTCCTGGCTGCCGCCGGTGTGCCGCTGTATCTCCTGATGCGGTGGTTCTACCGCAACTCTCAGCGTGCGTACCGCGAATCGCGGGTGATCAGCGCGAAGGTGATCGTCAAGTTCGTCGAGACGATGACCGGCATCCGCGCCGTGAAGGCGTTCCGCAAGGAGGAGCGCAACGACGACGAGTTCGGCGAGCTGTCCGGGCAGTACCGTGACGTGAATGTCCGCTCGCTGCGCCTGTTCGGCACGTTCGAGCCGGGAATGATGGTCGTCTCGGCGGTCGCGGTCGCGGGGGTGCTCCTCTGGGGCGGTTTGCGCGTGGGTTCCGGGACGCTGGCGATCGGCACCCTGCTGGCGGCCGTGCTGTACGTGCGCAACTTCTTCTCGCCGTTGCAGGATGTCGCGTTCTTCCTGAACTCGTATCAGTCCGCCACCGCTGCGCTCGAGAAGGTGTCGGGGGTGCTCGAGGAGCAACCCACGGTCGCCGACCCCACCCGCCCGGTGGACCTCTGGAACGCGCGCGGGCACGTCGAGTTCCGCGACGTCGTCTTCGGCTACGCGAGCGACCGGACGATCCTGCCGCGCTTCTCGCTCGACATCCCGGCGGGGCAGACGATCGCCCTGGTCGGGACGACGGGCGCGGGAAAGACGACGCTCGCGAAACTGGTGTCGCGGTTCTACGACCCGTCGAGCGGGGTGGTGACTCTCGACGGCGTCGACCTGCGGTCGCTGCACCCGAAGGATCTGCGCCGCGCGATCGTCATGGTCACGCAGGAGGCGTACCTGTTCAGCGGCACGGTCGCCGACAACATCGCACTCGGCAAGCCCGACGCGACGCTCGACGAGATCAAGGCCGCCGCCCGCGCAGTCGGGGCGGAGGGCTTCATCGAGAGGTTGCCGCAGAGCTACGCCACCGACGTGAACAAGCGTGGCGGCCGGGTCTCGGCGGGTCAGCGCCAGCTGATCTCGTTCGCGCGCGCGTTCCTGGCCGATCCCGCGGTGTTGATCCTCGACGAGGCGACCGCCTCGCTCGACATCCCGAGTGAGCGCCAGATCCAGCATGCCCTCCAGACGCTGCTCGCCGACCGGACCGCGATCATCATCGCGCACCGCCTGTCGACGGTGGCGATCGCCGATCGCGTGCTCGTGATGGAGAAGGGCGAGATCATCGAGGACGGCGCCCCCGAGACCCTGATCGCCGGCGCGGGCACGTTCGCGCGACTGCACTCGGCCTGGCAGGAATCGCTCGTCTGACGGTCATGCGGCCGACCCGTCGGCGGGGGAGGATGCCGGGGGTCGGCGTTACAGGCGGATCTCGGCAACGACCTCGCCGAACTCGGTCTCACCGGTCGGAGTGAACCCCACGCGGCGGAAGAACGCTTCCGGGCCCTCTTTGCCGGCTTCGTAGATCACGTCGACATGGTCGATTCCGCGCGCGCGCGCCTCCGCAAGGAGCCCGTCGATGGCGAACCTGCCGACTCCGCGGCCCTGGTCGTCGGCGTCGACGTTGATACGCCACAGTACGGAACGGAAGTGCTCCTGGGGCGCTTCGGGATCGAAGTTCGCACTGACGAACCCGACGACCTCATCGCCGTCGAGCACGACGCGCTGCCACGCGGTCGTCGGATTGACGACGGCTCCGGCGACGGCGTAACTGATCGGGGCCAGAAACTGCTCCTGACCGGGTTTGAGGGACATCGTGTTCACCGCGACGATGGTCGCGGCGGACAGTTCCACGAGGCGCAACTCGGTCATGACCCCAGGGTAGCGGTCGATTCGTACTTCGGTACCCGCTGCGGCCGGGTTTACTCGACCGGTGGTGCCCGCGAGACGGCCGCGAGATATCTCGATATCGAGATACTTTCGGGCGGTGGGGTAGGCTGAATCGCGAACCGCGACGATCGAGCAGAGAGATCAGACGTGTCTGAATCCACCATCATTTACACCCACACCGACGAGGCTCCGGCACTCGCGACCGCTTCGTTCCTGCCGATCGTGCGGGCCGTGGCCGGACGGGCCGGAGTCGAGGTCGACAGCCGCGACATCTCGCTCGCGGGCCGTATTCTCGCCGCGTTCCCACAGCGGCTCACGCCCGAGCAGCAGGTCGGAGATTCTCTCGCGGAGCTCGGCGGTCTCGCCACGCTCCCCAAGGCCAACATCATCAAGCTCCCGAACATATCGGCATCCACCCCTCAGCTGAAGGCAGCCGTCGCGGAGCTTCAGGAGCAGGGCTACGACATCCCCGACTATCCCGACGACGCGTCGACGATCGAGGCGAAGGATGTGCGCGCGCGCTACGACCGCATCAAGGGCTCGGCCGTGAACCCCGTCCTGCGGGAGGGGAACAGCGACCGTCGTGCACCCCTGTCGGTCAAGAACTACGCCCGTAAGCATCCGCACCGCAACAAGGCGTTCCCGATCGGCTCGAAGACCCGCGTCGCCACGATGGCGCGCGACGACTTCAAAAGCAACGAGAAGAGCTGGGTAGCCGCACACGACGACGTGCTCTCGATCCGCCACACGGCCCCGGACGGCACAGTGACCGTACTCAAGCAGGGATTGAAAGTCCTGCCGCGCGAGGTCATCGACGCGACGTTCCTGTCGGCATCCGCCCTCGACGCCTTCCTCGCCGAGACGATCGCGCAGGCGAAAGCCGAGGACGTGCTTTATTCGGTCCATCTGAAGGCCACGATGATGAAGGTCAGCGACCCGATCATCTTCGGCCATGTGGTCCGCGCGTTCTTTGCGGATGTCTTCGACACCTACGGCGAGCAGCTGTTCGCGGCCGGTCTCGATGGCAACAATGGGCTCGGCGCGATCCTCGCCGGTCTCGCCGAGGTCGAGGGCGGTGCCGACATCGCGGCCGCGTTCACGGCCGGCCTCGAGAGCGGCCCGCGTCTGTCCTACGTGAACAGCGACAAGGGCATCACGAACCTGCATGTGCCCAGCGACGTCATCGTGGACGCGTCGATGCCCGCCCTCGTCCGCAACGGCGGAAAGCTCTGGGGCGTCGACGGCAGCGAGGACGACACGATCGCCGTCATCCCCGACTCGTCCTACGCGGGCGTGTATCAGGCCGTTCTGGACGATGTCATCGCGAACGGACCCCTGGACCCGGCGACGATCGGCACCGTGCCCAACGTCGGTCTCATGGCCCAGGCGGCCGAAGAGTACGGCAGCCATGACAAGACATTTGAGATCCCGTCCGCGGGTGTCGTGCACGTGCTCGACAGCAAGGGGACCGTGCTGATCGAGCACGAAGTGGGCGCTGGGGACATCTGGCGCGCGACACAGACCAAGCACATCGCCGTGATCGACTGGGTGCGCCTGGCCGTCGGGCGAGCGCGCGCGACGGGAGTGCCGGCCGTGTTCTGGCTCGACGTCACGCGCGCGCACGATGCTCAGCTCATTGCGAAAGTCCACCAGGCGCTCGCGACGCTGGACACGCACGACATCACGATCGTGATCCTCCCGCCGGCCGAGGCCACGCGGTATTCCCTCGCGCGCATGCGCAGGGGGGAGGACACGATTTCGGTCACAGGCAACGTGCTGCGCGACTACCTCACCGACCTCTTCCCGATCCTCGAGGTCGGCACGAGCGCCAAGATGCTCTCGATCGTGCCACTGCTCGCCGGCGGTGGACTGTTCGAGACCGGTGCCGGCGGCTCAGCCCCCAAGCACATGCAACAGCTGCTGGCGGAGGACTACCTGCGCTGGGATTCGCTCGGTGAGTTCTTCGCCCTTGCCGCGTCGCTCGAGCACTTGTCGGAGTACACCGGCAACGCGAAGGCCAAAGTGCTCGCCGACACGCTCGACGCTGCGACCGGCACTTTCCTCGAGAACGACAGGTCGCCGGGGCGCGCACTCGGCACGATCGACAACCGCGGCAGCCACTTCTACCTCGCGCTGTACTGGGCACAGGAGCTCGCAGCGCAGACCGCTGACGCCGAGCTCGCCGCCGCGTTCGCGCCGATCGCGGCGGACCTGGCTGCTGGCGAACACCAGATCGTCGACGAACTGCTCGCTGTGCAGGGAAACGCGGTCGACATCGGCGGCTACTACCACCCGGACACGGCAAAGGTCCAGGCCGTCATGCGCCCGTCGGCCACGCTGAACAAGATCATCGACGCGCTCTGAGGGTGACGTGGTGCGGCGCTTGTCCCACTTTCGGCTGGCTTCCACGGCGCTAGACAACCAGAATCGGGACATGGTGGCCGAGCTGATCAACGCCGGCAGCTGATCAACGCCGGGAGCTGATCAACGCCGGGAGCTGATCGACGCCGGGTTGCTCGACTCAGTCGTGAATCCACACATCGGCGCCGGTGGGCGCCCAGTCGTAGATGCGCTTGGCCTGCGAGTTCGGCATGCCGACGCAGCCGTGGCTTCGCGGGTTGCCGAAGTCGTTGTGCCAGTAGACGCCGTGGAAGGCCTGGTCGCCGTTGTAGTACATGACCCACTGGACGTTCTCGACCTCGTAGTTCCAGTACGGGTTGTCCGGATCGGAACTGGTCATTGTCTGCGAAGTGATGTGGCTGTTGATCCGATAGTGTCCCGTGTGGGTGGGCGACTCGGCGATGCCGCTCGAGATCGGCCACGAATCGACGACCGCGCCATTCTCTTTGAGGTAGAGAACCTGTGCGCCGAGGTCGACCTCGAGAAGCCGCGCGAGCGTCGTCGTGGTCGCGGGCGTGATGCCGACGGGCAGCGTGTAGACGCCGTTCGCGGAGCTGAGCTGCGCCGCGAAGTCCGTCGCGATCGACGAGGTGTCACCGAGCACGCGTCCGTCTAGGCCGGCTTCACTCGTCGAGAGGACCGTGTTGTCGGAGTTGACGACCACCGTGCCGTTGACCGGGCTGCGATCCACGGCGGCGGGAAGTGTATCGACGACGGACTGGATCTTCGCGGCATCCGCCGTGATGGAGAACGCGCCGGTCTCGTCGGGGGCGATCGTCAGCCAGTTCGCGGCGGTTGCGGCGTCGACCGGCACCGTACGCTCGTCGCCGACGTAGAAGCCGATCGTCCCGAGCATCGCATTGGCAGTGTCCGCGGCGCCCTGCGCGGCGTCGGTGGTGGCCGCTGCGGGGACCACCGCGGGGTCGGTGGAGACGATGGAATCGGAGGATGCGCCGCCGAGCGCGCTGCCGAGCGCTGCGGTGACGGCGGTCAGGTCGATGCCGGCGCCATCGACGGCGGGCGTGACGGTGAACTGCCCATCCGAGAAGACCACGGCCGCGGGCGTCGGGTCGGTGTAGGCGGCCGGAAGCGCGTCTCGGAGCGCCTCAGCGGCCATGGCCGGATCGACGGCGATCTCCACGTCGATGGGGTCACCGAACCACTGCGGCAGGTTCCAGAGCGGCCGCTCGGCGAAAGCGCCCCCGGCCAGGGCGGCGGCTTCGATGGTCGCGCCGAGCTCCGCACCGCTCAGCGCGGGTCCGTCCGCGCCGAGCACGACTGCCGTCTCGGCAAGACGCTGCTCTATCGCGTCCGTCGCTGCGCCCTCGGTGAGGAAGCCGACCGAAACGCCCCCGACGGACGTTCCGGGGGCGATGAGGACCATGGATGCTGCTGCCGCGCCACCGGCGACGACGAGGGCGGGGATGCCGATCCAGAGCCACCGCCGACGCTTCTTGGGTACGGCGGATCCGGCGGGCGTCCACTCGACGGGAGCGGATTCCTGTGGCGAGGGCCCCGACGGGGTGTCGGTCACCAGGGTCGGAGCGGTGTCGTCAGCCTCATTCTTGGTGGCCAGGTCAGTCACGTCTTCTCCCCGGATTGGCGCATTCACGTCCCTCCATGGTACGGGACGGCCGACGATGGCGGGGGCGGGGCGAACACCTTCCCCGGGTTGAGGATGCCGGCCGGATCGAAGACCCGGGCGATCTGCCGCTGCAGCTGCCACTGGTCCTCTCCGAGCTCGACCTTCAGCCACCGGCGCTTGAGCACCCCGATGCCGTGCTCACCGGTGAGGGTTCCGCCCAGCCGGAGGGCGGCGCGGAAGAGATCATCGGCGGCCGCCCACACGGCATCCGGCACGTCTGGCCCGGTGAAGACGAAATTCGGATGCAGGTTTCCGTCGCCGGCGTGGCAGACGGTCGGAATCGTGAGGGCGTACTCGCGCTCGATGCGGGCGATCTCGTCGAACATCGCCGGCAGCGCGCTGCGCGGGACCGACACGTCTTCGATGAGCGTCGTCCCGAGCGCTTCCATCGCGGGGTGCAGCGACCGGCGTACGCGCCACAGCTGCGCGGCGTCGGAGTCGTCCTCCGCGAGGCGAACCTCCCCGCCGCACGCGGCGAGGACAGCCGCGATCGCGCCGGCGTCGTCGGCGGCTGTGGGACCATCGGTCTGAACCGTCAGCTGGGCTTCCCCGCGGCTCGGGTCCGGGAGCGCGAGGTGGGCGTGCACCGCCGCGAGGGAGGCGGCATCCATCAGCTCCATGATCGCGGGCTGCCTGCCCGAGGCGGTCACTGCGGCGGCAGCATTCGCTGCGTCTCTGACTCCGGTGAACGTGGCGGTGAGCGTACGGGGTGCGCCGGGGACTCGACGGCGAAGCTTCAGCGTCGCACCGACGATGACCCCGAGTGTGCCTTCGGAGCCGATCATGAGTGCGGTGAGGTCGAGTCCCGTCACGCCCTTCACGCTCCGGTGCCCGAGGTGCAGCAGGCGCCCGTCCGCGAGGACGACGTCGAGGGCGAGCACCGCATCGCGGACGACCCCGTACTTGGCGCACAGAAGTCCGCCGGCGCCCGTGGCGATGTTGCCGCCGACGGTCGACACCTCGCGACTGGCGGGGTCCGGGGGCCACCACAATCCGTGCGGCGCGAGCCCGCGATCGAGGTCGGCGTTGAGGATGCCGGGTTCGACGACAGCGAGGAGATCCTCGGCCCGCACCTCGAGGAGGCGGTTCATCGACCTCATCGACAGCGCGATCTCGCCTGCGCCCGCGTTCGCGCCACCGGCGAGCCCCGTCGCGGCACCGCGTGTGACGACGGGCGTACCGGTCGCCGAGGCGGTCCGCAGCGTCTCCTGGACGTCGCGGACCGAGGTCGCGTGGACGATCGCGAGCGGTGTCCCCACGGCGGCGTGCCCCGATTTGTCGGCGCGGGCGGCTTCCCGCGATGCGGTGGAGGTGTCGACGCGGTCGCCCAGCGCTGCGCGCAGGAGTGCGACGACATCGGCGGTCATGCGAGGCGGCGGCGTCCCGTGATGAGGCCCGCGGCGACGGCGACGGCGGCGAATGCGAGACCGGCCCACGGTGATCCGCTGGTCCACCAGACGATCGTCGCAGAGGCGTAGACCAAGAGCTCGACGAGTGCCCGGATGAAGGGATGCACGACCACGACGGCGCGCGGAGAGACGAACAGCGCCCAGAGCAGGATCGCGATCACCGGCGCGCCGATGCCGACGACGATGTTCCACGGGAACGGCCATGCTGTGAAGCCCCAGACGGCGAGCGTGCCGATGGCGAACAGCTCGCAGAGAAGCGTCACAGCGTCGACAGCATCGACGGACGGACGCATGCCCGCCGGAAGCGGCTCGGCCGGCATCTCGGGTCGGACGGGGGGAAGATCGGCCATGCTCTCAGTTTAGGCGGCCGGCCGGGTGAAGGCTGGGCTCGGCGTTCCGGTCGGCTCGGCTCGCAGCGGACGGGTCACGAGAGGGCGAAGAACCTCCAGATGGTCTCGGTGGCGGTGATCGCCGAGCCGCCAGGACCGCACCTCGTCGCCCGCCGCTCATGGCGTCCTGGTTTCGTGGCGGAGGTGGATGCCGCGGTCCTGGAACGCCTGCTCGAGTTCGGCGAGTATGGCCTGCACGTCGGCGCCGTACCCGCCTGCCTCGGCGTTCTCGCGGATCTGCTGCCGGAGCTCCGGCCGATCCTCGGCAGGCGCGGCCTGGACCTCGGCGATGTCGGACCTCAACTCTGCAGGCAGGGCATCCAGGCGCTCGTCGATGCGGTGGGCGACGACCAGGGCGCGCCGCCCGTAGTCACCGGCCTCGGCCTGTTCGATGATCTTCCGGAACAGCTCAGGTCGGTCCTCGGGGTCGGCCGCGGCGAGCCCTCGGAGGTCTTCCCGCAGCGCCGGCGGGATCGCAAGGCGCCCGGGGGTGTCAGCGGTCACGGTCGCAGCGGGCTCCGCGCCGACGGCGCTGGTGACGGCCACCGTCCCGACGGCGCCGACCACGAGGCCGGCCGCTGCGACACCGGCGACGAGCCGGCGGGTGCGCCGCGCGAGCCGGTTCGTCGGCATGGCCGGCGCTGCGGTGCCGACCGTGGGGGTGGGATCGGGGGTCGGGGTCGAGTCGCTCTGGTTCATGGTGGTCCTCCTCGGTGGTTCGCCGGTCACCGGCGGGTATGGGGTGTTGCCGCCGAGCGTACGAGGGGGATGTGCGGGGCCGATTCGGCTCGTGTTCGGGAAATGTTCGGGCGCGTTCGGGCGCCCCGGAGCGGAATCGTACCCGAATACCATTGCTCGCATGGACGAGGCGCGCGGGCTGGTGATGGTGCTGGAGGACGAACCGCACATCGCCGAGCTCGAGCGCGAATACCTGCGAGCCGCCGGATACGGGGTGCACATCGAAAGCGACGGCCTGACGGCGCTGGCTTCCGTCGAGCGGCTGAGCCCGGTGCTGATCGTGCTGGATGTCGGCGTGCCCGGCATCGACGGGGTCGAGTTGTGCCGACGACTGCGGGCGCGGGGGGACTGGACTCCGGTGATGTTCGTCACCGCTCGCGACGACGAGGTCGACCGGGTCCTCGGGCTCGAGCTCGGTGGCGACGACTACCTCACCAAACCGTTCTCCCCCCGCGAGCTGGTCGCCCGGGTCGGCAGCATCCTGCGTCGCCATCACGGCCCACCCACCCTCGCCCCGCTGAGCCTCGGTCAGGTCGTGCTGCACCGGGACAGCCGCCGGGTCGAGGCGGACGGGCGTCCGGTGGAACTCACCCCGACCGAGTTCGACCTCCTCGCCGAACTCATCGGGAGCCCGGGGCGGGTGTTCAGCCGACCCCGGTTGCTGGCGTCGGTCTGGGGCCAGGCCGACTACGGACAGCAGCGCACTGTTGACGTGCACGTCGCCCAACTGCGCTCCAAGCTCGGCCAGGCCTGCCCGATCCGCACGGTGCACGGCATCGGCTACCGGGCCGATGACTCCTGATCCGGCCGATCCGCCTGCGAGCCGCGCTCGGGCAGGATGGGGCCTGCGCGCCCGCATCACCGCCCTCGTCGTCGCGGTCGCTGCGCTCGTCGCCCTGATCGGCGGCCTGCTCAGCGTCCAGTTCGTCAGGACAGCCCTCGAAGGCCAAGCCCGCGAGCAGCTCCGCACCAGTCTCACTGCCCTCGACGATCGTGGTGACCTTCTCGTCGGCGACGCGCTGGCTGACCTCGTCGGTGCAGGCATCCTCTGGGCGGTCGTGCCCGCCGACGGCAGTGTGCGCGGACCGGCGGCCCGCTACATCGATGAGGTGATGGCAGAGACGCTGCGCGGCGGGCATCCCGTCTCCGACACCGCACGCGTCTGGCGCGCCCCCGTCGTACTCGAAGGCGTTCCCGTCGGCGGCGGCGGACTTGTGCTGGCCACCGCCGAGGGGCAGATCAACACGGTGACCCGGCAACTGGTGTGGCGGATCGCCACGGCCCTCGCCATCGGGGTGCTCGTCGCCGCGACGGCCGGGGCGTGGTTCGCCAGGCAGCTCTCCGGCCCGCTCACCCGCACCGCGGCGGCCGCCGACCGCATCGCGCGCGGAGAGCGCGGAGTGACCGTCTCCTCGGGCGGCACGATCCCCGAGGTGGCGGCGGTCACCGACGCGCTCACCGCCCTCGACCGGAGCCTCGCGGCGAGCGAAGGTCGACAGCGGGAGTTTCTGCTGTCGATCTCTCACGAGCTGCGCACCCCGCTCACCGCGATCCGCGGCTACGCCGAGGGACTCGCGGACGGCACCTTCCACGGGGATGCGGTCATCCGCGCCGGCGAGATCCTTCAAGCCGAGACCGCGCGGCTGCACCGTTTCGTCGACGATCTGCTCGAGCTCGCCCGACTCGAGGCCGACGACTTCACGCTCGACATCCATCCGACGGCCCCCGCCGAACTGCTTCTCGCCGTACGCGATGCCTGGAGCGCGACCGCCGCGCGTCACACCATCGCCATCGAGGTGCGGTACGACGGCGCGTCCGGGGACCTCCGGGTCGACGTCGACGCGCGTCGGCTCCGCCAGATCGTCGACGGTGTTGTCGAGAACGCGCTTCGTGTCGCCCCCTCCGGCAGCACGCTCACCCTCGAACTGACCGGGGGTGCCGAGCCTGCCCTCTCGGTCCGCGACCGCGGCCCCGGACTCACCGATGAAGACCTCGCCCGCGCCTTCGATCGCGGCGTCCTCGCCGCACGCTACCGAGGCACCCGCCCCGTAGGATCGGGTCTCGGACTGAGCATCGGGCACCGGATGGCCGCCCGGCTCGGCCTCAGGATCGAAGCCGCCCGCCCGCCCTCGGGGCCGGGCACGATCATGACCATCTACCTGCCGCCTGCGGTGCGTGTCCGGCCAACGTGAGTAGCGCTGGCGCTCCGCCGCAGCGGTAGCGTGAGCACGTGGCCTGGAGTGTCGTGAGTTCGCTGCTCGGTGTGGCGATCATCGGCTACGGGCTGACGGACGTGTTCCTCACGCTCGTCCACCCGCACGCGCGCGGACGACTGACCCGCGCGATCTTCGCGGGCGTCTGGCGCGTCACTGCACGTCTCGGAAGCCGCGCCCGGGCCGCGGCGGGCCCGATCGCCGCGATCACGGCCGTGCTCGTCTGGGCGGCGACTCAGACGGTCGGCTGGGCGTTCGTCTACCTGCCGCACGTTCCCGACGGGTTCTTCTACAGCGACGGGGTCGATCCCTCGCATTACGGGGACTTCTCCGAAGCGCTGTACTTCTCACTCGTCTCCCTCTCGACGCTCGGGTTCGGCGACGTCGTCCCCACCGACCCGGTGATCCGGGTGCTCTCGCCGCTGCAGGCGGTGACAGGGTTCGCCCTGCTCACCTGCGCGGCGACCTGGTTGCTGCAGGTCTTCCCGACGCTCGCGCGCCGACGCTCGGCTGCGCTCTCGCTCACCTTCCTGGGCAGCGTGACCTACGCCGAGCGGATCAAAGAAATGGATGCCGGCGCGGCAGCGTCGGTGATCCTCGGTGTCGCGCAGCAGATGGCGGTCGTGCGGGTCGACCTCAGCCAGAATCCCGAGTCGTATTACTTCCGCGAGGGGGAGGCGCCGACCTCGCTCGGTCACGCGCTGCCCATCGCTGAGGCGCTGGCGAACGCGGCATCCGGCTCCTCTCACGTGGAGTTGCAGACCGCGGCGGCAGTGCTCGATCACGCGCTCGAAGATCTCGGGGCATGCCTTCGAGACAACTTCGGTGCGCAGGGTGAGTCGCGGTCCGAACTGATCGACTCGTTCGCCCGCGATCACTCGTGACAAGAGTCCGGCGGAGAACGGCTCCAGCGTGACCCGAGGATCGCGCATTGCGGTGATTCGCGGCCGATCGCGGCCAAGATCCCCCATCCCCTCGAGACCAGGAACCTCGCAGCGGGGTCGCAGCGGGGTCGCATCGACCCGGCACCGTCGACCCGGCATCCGCTAGGATCGGAGCGTCGCGACTGGCGTTGAGGTGGGCCACCACCGGGGAGCGATCGACATGGCATTTTCGACCGTTCGCCTGGGTCGGCCCTGGTTTGGACATACCGCCGACTGCGATCCCCGGGGATCGCCGGGCAGCGGCACTCAACCACCGGAGGACCCATGACCGATTCGTACTTCAACGCCCCGCTCTCGGAGGTCGACCCCGAGATCGCCGCGGTGCTCGAGCGCGAGCTCGATCGTCAGCGCGGCTACCTCGAGATGATCGCCTCTGAGAACTTCGTGCCGGTCTCGGTGCTGCAGTCGCAGGGTTCGGTGCTCACCAACAAGTACGCCGAGGGATACCCCGGCCGCCGCTACTACGGCGGCTGCGAGGAAGTCGACGTCGCCGAAGAGCTCGCGATCTCCCGCGCCAAGTCGCTCTTCGGTGCGGAGTTCGCCAACGTCCAGCCGCACTCGGGTGCAACCGCCAATGCGGCGGTGCTGCACGCGATCGCTCGCCCGGGCGACACGCTCCTCGGGCTCTCGCTCGACCACGGTGGTCACCTCACCCACGGCATGAAGATCAACTTCTCCGGCCGGCTCTACAACATCGTGGCGTACGGCGTCGACCCCGAAACCTCGATCATCGACATGGAGGAGGTTGCTCGTCTCGCACGTGAGCACCGCCCCAAGGTCATCATCGCGGGCTGGTCGGCATACCCCCGGCAGCTCGACTTCGCACGGTTCCGCGAGATCGCCGATGAGGTCGGCGCCCTCCTGTGGGTCGACATGGCGCACTTCGCCGGGCTCGTGGCCGCCGGCATCCACCCCTCACCCGTGCCGCACGCGCACGTGGTCTCGTCGACCGTGCACAAGACGATCGGCGGCCCGCGCTCGGGCTTCATCCTCACGAACGACGCCGACCTCGCCAAGAAGATCAACAGCGCGGTCTTCCCCGGGCAGCAGGGTGGCCCGCTCATGCACGTGATCGCCGCGAAGGCGACCGCCTTCAAGCTCGCGGCGACGCCGGAGTTCAAAGAGCGGCAGGAGCGTGTCCTTCGTGGCGCGGCCCTGCTCGCCGATCGCCTTTCTCAACAGGACGTGAAGGATGCCGGCATCACGGTCCGCTCCGGCGGCACCGACGTCCACCTCGTGCTCGTCGATCTCCGCGATGCCGCGATCGACGGCAAGCAGGCCGAGGATCTGCTGCACGAGATCCGCATCACGGTGAATCGCAACGCGGTGCCGAACGATCCGCGTCCGCCGATGGTGACGTCGGGCCTGCGCATCGGGACTCCGGCGCTCGCGACCCGCGGGTTCGGCGACGCCGATTTCACCGAGGTGGCCGACATCATCGCCCTCGCGCTCCTGCCCGGCGCCGACGTCGAATCGCTCCGCGCCCGCGCGATCGCGCTGACCCAAGCCTTCCCCCTCTACCCCCACCTCCACCAGTAACCCCGCCCCGCCCCGCCCCCCCGCGAGACACCGTCCCTGCCCCGAGACACGCGTTGTGGACCGGTGTCTCGGGGCGAGACCGGGGTCTCGCGGCAGGCGAACGGGGGCGAACGGGGGGAGAGAGAGAAAGAGAGAAAGAGAGAACATGACGGCGCAGATGCTCGATGGGACTGCCGCGGCGGCGGCGATCAAGGCCGAACTGACCACGCGGGTGGCGGCGCTCGCCGAGCGCGGGATCGTGCCGGGGCTCGGAACCCTGCTGGTGGGCGCGGACCCGGCATCCCGCTCATACGTCACCGGCAAGCACCGCGACTGCGCCGAGGTCGGCGTCGCCTCGATCTCGGTCGAGCTCCCCGAGACCGCGACACAGGAGGAGATCGCCGACGCGGTGCTCGCTCTCAACGCCGATCCCGCGGTCACGGGGTTCATCGTCCAGCTGCCGCTGCCGTGGGGCATCGACCAGAACACGATCCTCGAGCTGATCGATCCGGACAAGGATGCCGACGGACTGCACCCCACCAACCTCGGTCGCCTGGTGCTGGGGGTCGATCCGGCGACGGCGGTCGCGGCGCCGTTGCCGTGCACGCCGGCGGGGATCGTCGAGCTGCTCAGCCGGCACGGTGTCGAGATCGCCGGTCGGCACGTCACCGTCATCGGCCGAGGCATCACGGTCGGCCGCCCGCTGGGATTGCTGCTGACACGCAAGGGCATCGATGCGACGGTGACGCTCACGCACTCGCGCACGCCCGACCTGGCCGCCGACGTTCGCCGCGCCGACATCGTCGTGGCCGCCGTCGGTCAGCCGTACCTCGTGCAGGCGGACTGGATCAAGCCCGGCGCAGCCGTCCTCGACGTGGGGGTCACTCGGGTCGGCACGACCGAGTCGGGGGGCGCGAAGCTCGCCGGTGACGTCGACCCGGCGGTGGCCGAGGTCGCCGGCTGGCTGTCGCCCAACCCGGGCGGGGTGGGGCCGATGACTCGCGCGATGCTGGTCGCGAACGTCGTGGAGATCGCCACCCGGCTCACCCGCTGAGCCCGGGATGCCTGGGCGAGCGCCTCAGGCCGGCAAGCGTGCGAGGAACTCGCGCGTGCGCGCCTCTCGGGGGGAGCCGAACACCGCAGTCGGGGTCCCCTGTTCGATGATGGTCCCCGCATCGAGGAACACGACCCGGTCGGCGATCTCACGGGCGAAGGCCATCTCGTGTGTGGCCATCAGGATCGTCGCTCCCTCTCCGGCGAGTTCACGCACGAGTGCGAGCACATCGCCGACCAGTTCCGGATCCAGCGCCGAGGTGATCTCGTCGAGCAGCAGCACTTCGGGGTCGGTGGCGATCGCGCGTGCGATCGCCACGCGTTGCTGCTGTCCGCCGGACAGGCGATCGGGATGCTCGTCGACCTTGTCGGCGAGTCCGACTCGCTCCAGGAGCGCCAGGGCCCGTGCATCGGCCTCACGCCGCGGCATCCGGTGCACGACGCGCGAGGCGAGCGTGATGTTCTGTTGCACGCTGAGGTGGGGGAACAGGTTGTATGCCTGGAAGACGATCCCGAACCGGGCGCGGACGGCATTCTCGTCGATGCGCGGATCGGAGATGTCCTGCCCGTCGAGCAGGATCTGCCCGTCGTCGATCGGCTCGAGGAGATTGAGGCAGCGCAGCAGGGTCGACTTGCCCGATCCGCTCGCCCCGATGAGGGCGACGACCTCGTGCTGGTTGAGCTCCAGCGACACGCCGCGCAGCACGGCGCGATCGGCGAAGGACTTCCAGAGGCCGGAGGCCTTCAGCAGCGCGCTCACAGGAGCGAGCCTTGCTGCTCGCGCTCGCGCAGCCGCGCGGTGTACCAGTCGGTCAGCCGGATGCTCGGGATCGCCATCAGGATGAACAGGATGCCGGCCAGCACATACGGCGTGAAGTTGTAGCTCTGCGATGCCTCGATCTGAGCGGCGCGCACCGCGTCGACGGCGCCGAGGATCGAGATGAGCCCGACGTCCTTCTGCATCGAGATGAAGTCGTTCATCAACGGTGGGGTCATCTTCCGGAGAGCCTGTGGCAGCACCACTCGGCGCAGGGTCTGCAGGTGGCTGAGTCCCAGTGCGCGGGCCGCGAGTCGCTGCGACGGATGCACGGCCTCGATCCCCGCGCGGATCACCTCGGCGACGTATGCCGAGTAGGTCAGCGTGATGGCGAGCACGCCCAGCCACAGCACGGAGATGCGGGTGTTCGTGATCGTGGGCAGCCCGAACCCGACGAGGTAGGCCACGATGATGAAGGGCAGTCCGCGGAAGATGTCGGTGTAGCCGGCCACGAGCGCCCGTGCCGGGAAGAACACCGGGCCCCGGAGCGTCCGGATGCTCGCCAGCACGAGCGCGACCAGGCCGACGGAGATGACGGACAGGCCGAGCACCTGCAGGTTGAAGAGGAACCCGTTCCACACGCGGGGGAGTGCCTGCAGTGCGACCTGCGGATCGAAGAACGCCTGCTGGACGGCAGCCCACCCGGGGGTGTCGATGACGGTGACCCAGACGATCGCGGCGAACGCGAGGGTCGAGACGATCGCGACCAGCACCGAACGCTGCTCGCGACGGCGCCGGAAGGCACGCCGATCGAGCTCGAGCGCACTCGGCTCGTACCCTGCGGACAGCTCTACACCCACGAGACGACGTTAGCGGAGCTGTTCGGCCTCACTTCAACCGGGTCACGCCGTCGGTGAAGACCGACAGCCACTTCTTCTCGAGCGAGTCGAGCGTCCCGTCCTCGCGCAGCGTGTCGACGGCGGTGGTCACCGACGCCGTCAGCGGGGAGTTCTTCGCCAACAGCAGACCCCACTGATCGGGCACACCCGCGGTCGGCAGCTCGCCCACGATGAAGGAGTTCTCGATGTAGACGTTGGCCGCGACGTAGGCCGTCGGGGTGTCGAGGACGATTGCGTCGATCAGGTTGGCGCCCAGCGCGGCGACGGCGTCTTCGTTGGAGTTGTACAGCTTCGGGGCGACCGACGGCTTCACGGCTTCCGAGATCGTGGTCGCGCTGGTCGACCCGGCCATCGCGCCGAGCTCCAGCCCCTTCAACCCTGCGATGTCGGTGACTCCGTCCGCGGCGCCGCCTTTCAGCGCCACGACCGACTGGCCCGCCTCATAGTAGGGGGAAGAGAAATCCACGGCCTGCCTGCGCTCATCGGTGATCGTGTACTGCTGGATGTTGATGTCGAAGCTCTTCGGCCCGGGTGCGATCGCCGACTCGAAGCTCGTGCGCACCCAGACGACGTCTTCCTTCGCGAATCCCAGCTGGTCGGCCACCGCGTACGCGACGGCCGACTCGAAGCCTTCACCGGTGCCGGGGTCGTCGTTGATCACGTACGGCTCATACGCGGTCTCGCCGGTGGCGAAGGTGAGTTTCCCCGCAGTGACGAAGTCGTCGGGCGCCGGGGCGCCGCCCGACTCGGATCCCGACGGAGCTGTCGATCCGGACGCGCAGCCGGCGAGCAGGAGGGCAGCCGCCGCGGCGGTCGTGGCGAGGACGGTGCGCAGGGCAGAACGCGTCATGGGAGGTCCTTCGGGTGTGGGATACGGGGCCGCGCCTTCGCGGGCGAACGGGCGCGGCCGGTTCTCAGGCGATCGAGACGAGCTGATCGATGTCGTCCACGGGAAGCCTATCGGCGACTGCCGTGATCTCGGTGGAGACGAGATCGGCGCGGCCGCTCAGGACGTTCAGGAACGCCGTGTCGGCGGCATCCCGTCCGGTCGAGATCCGCACCAGGGTCTGGCGTGGCGCGAGCGTGGTCGCGTCGACGACTCTCCACGCTTCGTCGACCCACGCTTCGGCGACGGCGTGGAAGTCCATCGGGTCGAGACCCGGTGCGTAGACGGCGACGAGGCGCGCCGGAACGCCGGAGGCCCGCAGGAGTGCGATGCACAGGTGTGCGTAGTCGCGACAGACGCCCTGGCGGTTCATCAGGGTGCGCGTCGCGCCATCGGTCGGCAGGGAGGATCCGCTCACGTAGCTCAGGTGAGTGCCGACCCATGACGACACCGCGGTGAGGAGGGATGCCGGCTCCTCGATGCCGGCGAACTCTGCCGCTGCGGTCGGTGCGAGCGAGTCGGACTCGGCGTAGCGGCTCGGCCGCACGTAGACCAGTGGTGCCGATTCATCGGTTTCGGGGGATGCGCCGATGCCATCGATCGTCGCGGAGTAGGTCACCACCAGTTCTCCCGGGTGCGCCACCAGGCGGTGCAGGCGGCCGCCGTGGATGTCGTCGATCTCCCGGAGCTGCACGGTGCTGCCATCGACCGTCGCGGTGAGCGTCTCGGTGGTCGGCGTGTACGCGTGACTCACGGCGATGGCGAACACGAGGTCGGCTGTCTCGGAGACGTTCAGGACGATACGACTGGTCACGGTGCGCTGCATCGTCCCAGCCTGTCACGGGTACGCCACCGGCAGATGACAGCCGCATGAAGTTCCGTGCGTCAGGCGAACATGCCCGCACCGACATACGATCCCGCCGGCGCTCCGGGGGGCACGGCCCACACGCCCGACCCGATGTGCTTCACGTACTCGGCCATCAGGTCGGTCGACAGAGCTCGCTGGATCGTGACGAACTGCTCGGGGGAGCGCTGGTACGCGAGGAAGAAGAGCCCGGCATCCAGGCGACCGAGGGCATTGTTGCCGTCGACGTAGTTGTACCCGCGACGCAGGATCCGGGAGCCGCCGTTGGACTTCGGGTGGGCCAAGCGCACGTGGCTGTGGGCATCGATTGCGGTGCCTCCGGTCGCGCCGGGCGCCGAGAAGTCCGGTTCGCTCGCCTCGGTGCCGCCCGACAGCGGCGCGCCGTGCGCTTTGTCTCGCCCCGTGATGCGCTCTTGCTCGGACAGACGCACGCGATCCCACGTCTCGATGAGCATGGCGATCTTCCGCGCCACGAGGTACGAGCCTCCGGCGAGCCACGCGGGCTCGTCAGACGGGCCCACCCAGACGTGCGTGTCGAGGGCCGCCGTGTCGTCGGCGAGGATGTTGGCGGTTCCGTCCTTGAACCCGAAGAGATTTCGGGGCGTGGCCTGGGCGGCCGTCGTCTTCGAGGTCTTCCCGAAGCCCAGCTGCGACCAGCGCAGCCGCGCTCGGCCGAAGGCGATCCGGCTGAGGTTGCGAATCGCGTGCACCGCGACCTGCGGGTCGTCAGCGCAGGCCTGGATGCAGAGGTCGCCGCCCGAGAGCTGAGGATCGAGGTCGTCGCCGAGAAACGCCGGCAGCGTCCGCAGCAGTGCGGGCTGCCGGGACGCCAGCCCGTACCGATCGGCGCCGTCTGCGGCGCGGAACAGGCTCGGCCCGAAGCCGAAGGTGATGGTGAGGCCGTTCGCGGCGAGCCCGAGTGCTTCGCCCGTGTCGTCCGGCGGAGCCTGGGGAGAGCCACCCACCGCGCCGGTTGCGCTGACATCGAGCCCCTGCGTCAGCCGCGCGGCCGCGTATGACCAGTCCTGCAGAAGTTCGATCAGGTCGGCGCGGTTCGTGCGGGCCATCATGTCGAACGCCGCGAAGTGCAGGTGCTCCTGTACGGGCGTCGTGATGCCGGCCTGGTGCTCTCCGAAGAACGCGTGGGCGGATGCCGCGTCCTCGCCCGCCCGCGCACGCCCCGTCGCCACCCCGGCCGCAGTGCCGGCGCCGGCGCCGAGCGCGAGTCCGGCGGCCCCGATGCCCGCGGCGAGCCCGAGCATCCCGCGACGGCTGAGCCCCGCGGTCGGGATCGACTCCGGTGTCTCGGCGGTCACGTCACTCCAGGATCGTGGAGGTGAGCTGCGAAAGAGGCTCCGCGAGGGCGTTGATGAGGTCGATCAGCTGACGCTTGTCGGCATCGGTGAGCTCGCGGAACCCCACGAACCCGGCACTGAGCGAACCGTGTGTGCCCAGCGCCGCGTCGAGGTCGGCGTAGCCCCGGTCGATCGCGGCGACGAGAGTCTCGCCCTCTTCGCCCTGCGCTGCAGCGAAGTCGCGGACGAGTGAGAATGCCATCTCGGAACCCTCGACGTTCGCCGCGAAGTCCCACAGGTCGGTCCCCGACCACCAGTCCTCCTCGCCCGAGATCTTGCCCGTCGCGACTTCGTCGAGCAGGGCGATCGCGCCGTTGGAGATCCCGGCGATGCCCTGGGCATCGAGCGCGTCCGTGAAGTCGTCGGAGTGGACGTAGTCGTTGAGCTCGGCGACGTCGGCGATGAGCTGATCGCCGAATGCCGCCCGCTCCGATGCGCTGGAGGGCTGCCAGTTCTGCCACGCCGGCGCGCCGTCGGAGTTGACGGCATCCTGCGCGGGCTGCCAGAGGTCCTTCTCGATGCGGTGGAATCCGGTCCAGTCCAGGCCCTCGGCCACGGCATCCACCTCCCGGAAATCGATGCGCGGGTCGAGATCGCCGAGAGACTCCGCGACGGGTTCGATGCGCTCGTAGAACGCGCGTACGTCGGGGAACTGCGCCCGTGCGGCCGCGTCGTCCCCCGACTCGTATGCCGTCACGAACGTGTCGGTGGCCGGTACGAGCTGCTCGACCTGGTCTTTCACGAAAGCCGCATAGAGGTCGACCGCCTGTTGCTTCTGCTCGGCGTTGTCACCGGTGGCGATGACCTGTGCGCCGGTGATCGAGAAGCTCGCTTTGCCGACGCCGTCGCCGACCATACCCGGCTTGCAGAGCGTGAAGTAGTCGCCGGGCTGCGCGAGGACGCTGAGGGTGCGCGAGGCGCCGGGTGCGATGTTCTCGACCTCGCCGACGATGCGCAGGCCGTCATCGGCGAGCAGATAGAACTCGGTGATCTGTGAGCTTGCGTTGCTGATCTCGAATGTCAGTGTGCCGCTGGTCGCCGTGGCCGTCGACACCTCGCACGATGTGTCGGTCGAGGTGACGGTGAGCGAGTCGGACGCGGCGAGGTCGGCCTTTGCGACGCATCCCGAGAGCGCCAGCGCCCCGAGGCCGACGACGGCGACGGCGGCGAGGGTGCGGGGACGGATCATGATGCTCCTTGAGCTGAGGGGACCGATGCGGCCGCCATGGCGGGGGTGGCGCTGCGGCGCGGAAAGGCCCCTCGGGCGAAGAACGCGCCGACGACGATGATGTAGAGCGCCCACGTGATCACCTGGAGCCACGACATCTGCGGCATGAACCCGACCGTGGCCTGAAGCACGACGGCGAGCGGTCCGCCGGGCGGGATCGTGGCGCTCAGGTCGAACGCCCACCCGAACGGGAACCCGGCTGCGCCGATCGCGACGGCGCCGGTGGCCGGATCGAGCGGGGCAGCGGCGGTGAAGGGCCCGGGGAGCGCGCCCGCTTCCTGGAGGTCATGGACGGCGTAGGCGAGAACACCCGCCGCGACGATCACGAGGAAGGCCCCCGTCCAGGTGAAGAAGCGACGCAGGTCGAGATTCAGCATGCCGCGTGCGAGGAGCCACCCCAGCAGAGCGGCCGTCGACAGCCCGATGAGGGCGCCGAGGAGGGCGGCGGGGGCATCGCCGAAGGACTGCACCATGGACCAGAGCAGGAGCGTGGTCTCGAGGCCCTCTCGGGCCACCGATACGAAGCCGATCACGACGATCGCCCATAGGCCGCCCTCAGCGAGCGCCCGGGCCAGCCCGCCCTCGAGCGATTTCTTCAACGTCCGGGCGGTCTTCTGCATCCAGAAGATCATCCAGGTCACCATCGCGACCGCGACGAGCGACAAGAGGCCGCCGACCAGTTCTTGGGCCTGGAAGGTGAGTCCGTACGCGCCGAAAGTCAGGACGGCGCCGATCACGAGCGAGAGCACGGCGGCCGAACCGACGCCCATCCACATGCGGGGGAGGACGTCGCGGCGATCGATGCGCGTGAGGTAGGCCACGAGGATGCCGATGACAAGGGCGGCTTCGAGGCCCTCGCGGAGGCCGATCAGGATGGTGGCGAGCACGGTGATCGTTGTCGATTCAGGTCGGAGGAGTCGGTGCCGCAGCGGCGGCGTCGCCGGCGCCCGGGACACCAGCTCCGGCAAGCAAGGTTAGGGTTACCTCACCGCGAATCGACAGTACACCGCTTCTTCGCCGCAATCAAAGCCGGCCGCGCCGAAGAGCTCGAATCGGGTCGGGCACCTACTCGGCCGCGTGGCGCTCGAGGAAGGTGTAGACCTCGCCGTCGTCTACTCCGGGGAAGGCGCCGCTGGGCAGCGGAGAGAACATCTGCTGGTGCACGCGGGCGCTGGGCCAGGCTTTGCCGGCCCAGCGGGCGGTCACGTCGGCCGGCGGGCGCCGGCAACACGACTCGTCGGGGCACAGCGAGACGGCGCGCTTCGGCGTCTCGCGCCCCCGGAACCAGCGTGCGTCGTCGAACGGCACCCCGACGGTCACCGAGAACTCGCCGTCGGACGTGGTCCCGGTCTGCGTGGAACACCAGAATGTGCCTGCAGGCGTATCGGTGTACTGGTAATGCTCGGTCGTGCGGTTGTGCTCCTCGAAGGCCGAGCGCGCGAGAAAGCGCCGGCATGCGATCTGCCCCTCGACCGACCCGGTCACGTCTTCCGGGAGCGGCAGGCCATCGTTCTCATAGACGCGATTGATGGCGCCGGCCCCGTCTACGCGCAGGAAGTGCAGGCGAATGTCGAAGTGCTCGGTGAGGAGGTTCGTCAGCCGCATCGCGGCGGCTTCGTGCGTCACGCCGAAGGCATCGCGGAAGTCCTCGACGGCGAGGTTCCTGTTTTTCTTCGCCTGGTCGAGGAACTCGATCGAGGCGGTCTCGGGCATGAGGCAGCACGCCGCGAAGTAGTTGATTTCGAGGCGTTGCCAGAGGAACTCGGCGTAGTCCGTCGGCGGCTGGTGGCCGAGCAGCCGGTGCGCCATGGCCTGCAGCGCCATCGAGCGCAGGCCGTGCCCGCCGGGGATCGATGCGGGAGGCAAGTAGATCCGGCCGTTCTCGAGGTCGGTGACCGAGCGTGCCGAGTGCGGCAGGTCATTGACGTAGATCAGTTCGAACCCCAGCTGCTCGGCCATGACCCCGACCGTGCGGTGCTTGAGGGCGCCCGACACGTGCCCGGCCGCCTTGAGCTGCCTTTCGGCGAGTTTCTCTATCTCGGGGAGGTAGTTGTGCTGCTCGCGCATCCGCAGCCGCTGCTCGGTGTTGGCTCGACGCGCCTCCTCCGGCGTGGCGATCGCTTGCCGTTCACGCCGCTGCAGTTCGCGATGCAGGCCCAGTACGCTCTCGATCGTCTCGTCGGTCATGTTCTTGCTGGGTTTGACGGGCGGGATGCCGAGTCTGCGGAACGCGGTGCTCGATTGCGCACGCGCGAGCTCGAGTTCGAGGGCGGCGCGCGGATTGGGGGGCTCGGGCGAGAGGAGATCGGTGACATCGGTGTCTGTCGCGACGGCGATCGCCTGAAGCAGCGAGAGTTTCGGCTCGCGCTTCCCGTTCTCGATGAGGCTCAGCTGGCTGCCGGCAACCCCGACGATCGCGCCGAGTTCGTCGAGCGTGTGGCCGTGGGCGAGACGTTGGTGCCGGATGCGGTGACCAAGCGTCGACAGTTCCAATCCGGACGGAGTCATTCTTTAATCATATGAAAGAATCGCGATTCTTGCACCGTAGCGGCTCATAAAGTGTGTGATGACGCGAGTGAGAATCGAGATACCAGTCCCCCGCCGACGCCACGCACGAAGGAGATCGAGATGGCCATCGCCGACATCGTCACCCGCCAGACCCCGAACGACCGCGCCGACGGCAGTGCGACAGTACCCCGCTACGGGGAGCGTCCTCGGATCACCGGGCCTTCGATGGCGGAGTTGGAGGCGTGGGTGGCGGAGATCGCCGAGCTCACTCAGCCCGCCCGCATCCACTGGGTCGACGGGTCGCGCGCGGAGAACGACGCTCTCCTGCGCGAACAGGTCGACGAGGGCAAGCTGATCAAACTCAACCCCGAATGGCGTCCCGGGTCGTACCTCGCTCGTTCGCACCCGAGCGACGTCGCCCGCACGGAGGCGCGCACCTTCATCGCCTCCGAGAGGGAAGAAGATGCCGGGCCCACGAACAACTGGGTTGCACCGGCGGAGATCCGCGCGACCATCACGCCGCTCTTCCGCGGCTCGATGCGCGGTCGAACGATGTACGTCGTGCCGTTCTCGATGGGTCCCGTCGGCGGCCCGCTCTCGCACATCGGGGTTCAGATCACCGACTCGGCGTACGCCGTCACCTCGATCGGGATCATGACCCGCGTCGGCACCGAGGTGCTGGAGCAGATCGCTGCGGGCAAGCCCTGGGTGAAGACCGTCCACTCGGTCGGCGCACCGCTCGCAGCGGGCGAAAAGGACGTCGCGTGGCCGTGCAATGACGAGAAGTACATCGTGCACTTCCCCGAAACCCTCGAGGTCTGGTCATTCGGCTCCGGCTATGGCGGCAACGCGATCCTCGCCAAGAAGTGCTTCGCCCTGCGTATCGCGTCGGTCATCGGCCGGGATGAGGGTTGGCTCGCCGAGCACATGCTCCTCATCCGCGTGATCGACCCGAAGGGGAAGGCGTACCACCTGGCCGCCGCATTCCCCTCCGCGTGCGGCAAGACGAACCTGGCGATGCTGCGTCCGACGATCCCCGGCTGGCGCGTGGAGACGCTCGGCGACGACATCGCGTGGATCCGGCCCGGCGAGGACGGACGTCTGCACGCCATCAACCCCGAAGCCGGGTTCTTCGGCGTTGCTCCGGGAACGGGCCAGTCCACCAACGTCGCCGCGGTCGAGACCCTGTGGGGAAACACCATCTTCACGAATGTCGCCTTGCGTCCGGACGGCGATGTCTGGTGGGAGGGTCTCACCGATGAGGTGCCGGCCGAACTCATCGACTGGGAGGGGAACGCGTGGACCCCGGCATCCGGCCGCCCCGCCGCCCACCCCAACTCTCGCTTCACCGTTGCAGCGGCCCAGTGCCCGCAGATCGCTCCCGACTGGGAGGCTGCTGAGGGTGTCCCGCTCGATGCGATCCTCTTCGGCGGTCGTCGGGCCACGAATGTGCCGCTGGTGCTCGAGGCCACGGACTGGACGCACGGCGTGTTCCTGGGGTCGAACATCTCGTCCGAGCGCACGGCGGCCGCCGAGGGCACGGTCGGGGAGCTTCGCCGCGACCCGTTCGCAATGCTTCCGTTCTGCGGGTACAACATGGCGGACTACTTCGCCCACTGGCTCGATGTGGGCCGGAAGCTGCGCTTCGATCGCGCGCCGCGGATCTTCCAGGTGAACTGGTTCCGCAAGGGCGCGGACGGCCGGTTCCTGTGGCCCGGTTTCGGCGACAACTCGCGCGTCATCGAGTGGATCATCCGTCGCATCGATGGCAGCGTGCCCGCGGTCGACAGCCCCATCGGCCGTCTGCCGCGGACGGAGGATCTGAACCTCGACGGGATCCACGTACCGCAGGAAGACCTCGACGAGCTCTTCGCGGTCGACCCGGAGCTCTGGCTGCACGAAGCCGACCTCACAGAGGAGTTCTACCAGACCTTCGGGGGCAAAGTGCCTGCGGCGCTCTACTCGGAGCTCGCTGCCCTGCGTTACCGGCTCAAGCTCGCGCAGCGCTGACGGCTCAGAGATCGGTCCGTACTGAACGAGGAGTCGAGCCGCAGCCCCGTCAGGGGACGGTGATGCGGCTCACGCGCACCGTGACACGCGCATCCGGTTCGTCGAGCACGGCGCGCACTCGCGCGGCAACGGTGCGAGCCACATCGGCCGCGCGTCCGTGGGAGACGCCGATGCTGACGACTGCCTCAAGCACCCCATTGCGCCGCAGCACGTCGCTGTAGACCTCTCGTCGCTCTACGGTCGCGGTCCATAACCGGGCAGGGAGTGCCGCGGCGTGGTACAGCTCTGCCACCCCCGACACCTCACGGACGGCAGCGTCGACCTGTGCGATCAGTTCGGCGACTTCTCGCATCATCGGCTCTCCCCCTGCAGTCGCAGGGAGTCGATGGTGACATCCACCCGATCGACCGCCCAGGTCGTGTGCTCGAGGAGTGCGCGGCGTACTTCGTTGCGCACGTCCCCGGCGACGGTCGGCAGGGTCAGTCCGTGCAGAACGCTGATCGACAGCGCGATGCTGACCGTGCGTGCACCGTCCGGCGCTGCGCCGTCGATCAGCACCTCGACGCGCTCGACCAGTACCCCGGGCACCCTGTCTCCCGCTGCGCGCACGAGGCCGCGCACCGCGCCCTCGGTCACAACGAGCTGGACGTCACCTCCGCCTTCCATCGGCATGTCCCTGCCTGCACGCGACTCGCGCGCGACTTGCCCCAGGATCTTCTGCAACCACGATTCCGAGAGGTCGAGCGCGGAGTCGCTCTCGAGGAGATTCCGCGAGAGCATCCCGAGGTGATCCATCGAATCCAGCACCGAGCAACACTGCGGGTCGCCGTCGATCGCCGGATCCGCGGGAACACGGCCGCGATCGTGGTACGCAGCGAGATCCTCGAGGGTGTACCCCGACTCGCCGATGCCGTCTCCCATGGCGTTCACCTCCACTCCTGCATGCGTTGATAGATTGTCGCGCGTGCGCGGGCGAGGCGGCCACGGACAGCCGTCCCGGAGATGCCCATTTCGCGGGCGATCTCGTCGTATCCGTATCCACTGGCTTCGCGCAGCAACCATACGGTGCGCTGTTCGAGAGGCAGGCTGTCGATCACGGCCCTCAGCGAGTCCAGCTGGGAGGACGTGATCGCCGCCTCATCGGGGCGCGGTGCGGTCGCGACCGGCTCCGCGTCGTCGATGCGCGTCGTCGGCCGGGCCGAGCGCAGCCGGTCGGTGGCCTTCCGCGCGACGATGGCCGACAGCCAGGCGCGCACCTGCGCGGGGTCTCGCAGATCGGGCAGCCGGCGCCACGCGACGATCAACGCCTCCTGCACACAGTCATCGGCATCGGAGCGAGAGCCCAGAAGTCGGGTCGCGAAGCCGAGGAGATACCCCCCGTGCCGGCGCACAAGCGTGGCGAAGGCCCGCTCATCGCCGTCGGCGGCGCGCCTTGCGAGGATCGCATCCTCGATATCTGCCCACGAATCCATCGTTCTCCTGAGCGGGATCTCGCATCCCGCCTCACCGAGGGTGCCACACGCACCCGGAGTTTCCGCGGGGGTTGCGATCCGGACGGCGGCATGCTGTGCAGGGCCGCGCTCAGGAAACTGCCAGCATCACGACCGTGACGAATCGGCCGCGGCGGACGTCTCACTCCTGAACGCCCCCGCACGAGGGGCCGCGGAAAGGACCACATCATGGCCACCACGAACATGCCTGCTGCCGGATCGAGCGTCGGAGCCGTTATGCCTGCGGAGCAGGGCAAGACCGTCATCGTCGACCCGGTCATCGCGAAGATCGCCGGAATCGCGGCGGCGTCCGTTCCCGGCGTCTACGCCCTCGGAGGTGGAGCGGCGCGCGTCCTCGGCAGCATCCGTGAGGCGGTCGGTGCGAAGGACCTCTCTCAGGGAGTGAGCGTGGAGGTCGGCGAGACACAGGTCGCTGCCGACATCACGATCGTCGCTGAGTACCCCGTACAGCTGCAGCGGGTCGCCCAGGATGTGCGCGGTGCGGTCGCCGACGCCATCACCCAACTCGCCGGGATGGAGGTCGCGGAGATCAATGTGACCGTCGTCGATGTCCGGATTCCCGGTGACGAGGACTCGGCTCCGGAGCGTGTCCAGTGACACCGATCGCCTGGGGAGCGACGGTGGGCGCTATTCTGGCGTTCGCCGCCCTCGCCTTCGGCTTCTGGGGAATGGTGCTCGTTGCCGCGTTGGCGGCCGTCGGCGGACTCATCGGCGGCGCCGTGTCCGGACGCATCAACGTCCGTGCGGGTCTCGACGCCGCCCGCGGACGGCGAGTGGGCTGATCATGGACGCCATGCAGCTGCCTGGCCGGGTCATGATTGCGGCTCGGGCCTACGAGCGTGTCGCTGCGACCGTGATCGCCGACGAACTCGGAGTCGCCGCGCGGGGCGCCCGCGCCGTCGTGCGCGACGCCGACGGAGCGATCGCCGCGGATCTCACCTGCGGCATCGGTCTCGGCGAAGCGCCGATAGCGCAGCGCGCCGCACGGGCGCGCACGCGTACCGCCGAGAGGCTGGCTGAGATCACCGGCGCCCGGGTGGCCGATGTGCGACTACGCGTGTCCCATGTCGTCGATGAACGGGGGGGAGCATCGTGACCCACGAGCCGGCGCCGACAGCTGTCGCCGATCAGCGCCGCGACGCCCGTCTCGCGCGTCGCCTCCTGCACCGCACCCGAAGCATATGGGTGTCCATCGCTCTGATCCTCGCAATGGCCCTCGCGATCCTCGTGATCGTCGAGACGCTTCTGTGGGGACGAGACCTGCCTCCCGCACTCGTGGCTCCTGACGCGGTGCGCGCCGCTATGACCGAAGGAGGATTCTTCGGCGGCGTGGTCGCGGGGATCGCGCTCGTGCTGGGCCTGGCGTGCCTCTGGGGCGCCCTCGCCCCCGGCGGCACGCACCGCCGCATCGTGACGACCGAGCGCGCGCCGATCGTCGTCGACGACGCGATCCTGGCGGGTGGGCTCTCGCGGACCTGCGCGCATGCGGCGGGCGTATCGGCGACGCAGGTCACGACGCGGGTCACCCGGCACCGCGCCCTCATCGCCGTGACACCCTCGAGCGGCTTCGCGGTCGACGCGAGCGAGGTCGAGCGCGCCGCCGGCGAACTGCTCGAGGTCCTCGGTGCAGGAACGCACATGAAGACCCGGGTAGAGCTGGCCAGGAAAGGAAACCTGTCATGAATGCCCGCGGTCGCGTTCTCAACCGGACGCTGCTCACGCTGCTCGCTCTGACCGCCTTCGCCGTCTGCGCAGTGGCAGCATGGCCGCTCGTCACCGGTGCACCCGCGCCCGTGCTGGATCAGGGGGCGCGTTTCGCGGAGGAACTCGGAGTCGGCTTGCCGGCTCTCATGTGGGTCGGCGTCGCCCCGCTGGTCGTCGCGGTCATCGTCGCCCTCGCCGTGATCCTGACCCGCCCACCGCGGCACGTTCGCGCTGCGTTCGAGGACGGCGGGCTCACGATCGACGCGGCGGTCGTCGAAGGGGTCTTCCACTCGGCGCTGGCTGCGACGCCCGACGTGCTCGGCGTCTCGTCATCGACCTCGGAGCACCGGCGTCGACGCACGGTCGTGCTCCGGGTGCGGGTGCGGCCTCGCGCTGACCTGGAGACCGTGCTGACCCAGGTGCGGTCGGCCCTCGAGACGACCGACCGACGGATCGGCGTGCGCCTGCCGTTGATCGTGCACATCACGGGTGGCATCCGCTCGACGTTCGCGCACGACCGGCGAGTGGTGTGATCCGTCGGCGGCGCGGCGGCGCTGCGGCGCGGCGGGGGATCGGCTCACACCAGCAGCTGGTGCCGAGCGAGTTCGCGGTACAGCGGCACGGTCTCGACGAGGTCGGAGTGGGTTCCCTGCCCGACAACCGTGCCGTGGTCGAGCACGATGATCAGATCGCTGTCGACCACGGTCGACAGCCGGTGCGCGATCACAACGAGGGTCCGCCCGGTCGCGACGGCATCGATCGCGTCGCGCATCCTCTGTTCGTTGAGCCCATCAAGCGACGACGTCGACTCATCCAGGAGCAGGATCGGCGGGGCTGCCAGCAGTGCACGTGCGATCGCCAGCCGCTGACGTTCACCACCCGAGAGCATGACGCCGCCCTCGCCGACCGGAGCGTTCAGCCGGAGGGGACTGCGCTCCAGCACCTCACCGAGATTCACGGCGCGGAGCACTCTCTCGCATTCGGCATCACTCGCGGCGGGCGAAGCGAGCCGCAGATTCTCGGCGATCGTGCCGGCCAGGGTCGGGGCATCCTGCTCGACGTACCCCAGTTGCGCGCGCAGGTCACGCCGGTCGAGAGTGCGCACATCCCGCCCGTTCAGGAGTATTGCACCCTCGCTCGGGTCGTAGAACCGTTCGATGAGGGCGAGCGTCGTCGACTTGCCGGCGCCCGACGGACCGACCAGGGCGACACGCGCTCCACGCGGCACGCGGAACGAGACCCCGCGCAGCACCTCACGAGGGGAGGCCTGTTCCGCCGATGGCAGAGTGATCGCCGCGGAGTCGACGTGGGCGTCTTCGAGGGCCGCAAGTGCCTCGGTCTCGGCCTTGCGTCGAGCCGCGACGACGTGCTCGGGATACCGGAAGCGGACGTCGCGGAACTCGAGTGCATCTGACCCCGCGACGTCGCCGACCGCGCCGCGGGCGAGGTGCGGATCGCCCGCGGTCTCGGTCGGCAGATCCAGAATCTCCTGGATGCGTCCGAGGGCGCCCAGCGCCTGATTCACGGAGGTGATCGCCCCGAAGAAGGATCCGAGCGGCGCCACAAGCAGGAAGAGGAACATGACGAAGGTGATCAGGCTCGCGATCGGGATCGCGCCGGATGCCACGCGGAACCCGCCGAGGCCGAGCACCACCAGCAGCGACACCTGAAGAGCGATGCCGGCGATCGGGACGACGAGCGCCGACACCTTCGCGATCCTCACGCCGATGCCGTAGACGTCGGTCGCGACGGCGGTCACCGCTTCGGTTTCGCGGTCGGTGGCACCGGCGGCGCGTACGGTGCGGATCGAGCCGATGGCTCGCTCGACGCCGGAGGCGAGTTCGCCGACCTTCTCCTGCTGCTGCTGTGTCGCCCGGCGGATGCGGCCGCTCAGCAGGGCGACGCCCCCGACAGACAGGCCGATGACGACGACGATCGCCACCAGCAGGATCGGGTCGAGGAAGGCCATCGCGAGGATCGCTCCGATGAAGAGCAGGGCATTGCCGACCGAATCGGCGAGGCCCTGGGTCAGTACGGCGTAGAGAAGCGTCGTGTCGGTGCCGACCCGTGAAACGAGATCTCCGGTGCGGCGCGAGTCGAATTCGCTGATCGGGAGGTGGAGGATCCGGGCGATCAGCTGGCGCCGTGACGAATAGACGACGGCGGTGCCTGTGCGCTGCAGGAGATAGTGCTGGTATCCCGTGATGAGCGAACCTCCGATCACGAGAGCGACGATTCCCCAGATGAGCGTCCCGAGACCTTGTTCGTTCTGCACCCGCTCGATGATCTGCCCCACCAGCAGCGGCTGGGCGAGAGTTGCCCCGGCGCCGACGATGCTCAGCACGACGATCAGGACGAGGACGCGCTTGTGCTCGAAGATGTAGGGGAGCAGTTGCGTGAGGCGAGCGCGGGGCCCGCCCTCGGGCGCGGAGCGGCGGCCGCGGCGACGCGGTGATGCGGTGGCAGAGGACATATCGGCTTTCTGGAGAATCGGGTGGTTCCATTCTCACCCGCGCTTCCCCCGGGGGCTCCGTCGATCGCGCTACAGTGATCCGGTCTCGCCGAGCCCGAGATTGGCGTCGTAGTCGACGTCCTTCGTCTCTTTCGACAGCAGCAGCGCGACGAGCGTCAGAATCGCGGAGCCGCTGAGGTAGACGCCCACGAGCCACGGCTGCCCACCCGCGGCTGCCCACAGCGCGACGGCGACGATCGGAGCAAGCGCGGCGCCGAGGATCGAGGAGACGTTGTACGCGATCGCCGAACCCGTGTAGCGCACGTTCGTCGGGAAGAGCTCTGGAAGGATGGCGCCCATCGGGCCGAACGTGGAACCCATCAGCACGAAGCCGAAGACCAGGAACGCCTGAACGAGCGCGCCCGTGAACTTCGGATCCGCTTGCGGCAGCAGGAACACGTTGAACAGCAGACCGAAGACCGCGATGCCGCCCGTCACCCAGAGGAGCAGCTTGCGGCGGCCGACGGCGTCGGCGATCGGACCCGACAGCAGGGTGAAGACGCCGAAGAAGATGACGCCGACGATCTGCATGAGCACGAAGTCGGTATAGCCGAATCCGAGCCCCGCGACGTAGGTGTTCGGGTCGAATGCTGTGCCGGCGGCGTCGGCGGCGGCCCGAGCGGCATCCGTCGTCGGCTTCGTTCCGTACGAGAGCGTGAAGCTCGTCATGAGGTAGAAGAGGACGTACGTCGCGAGCATGATGAACGTGCCGAGGATGAGATTCTTCCAATGGGAACGGATGACCTCGCCGAGCGGGAAGCGGCGAATAGCGCCGGCGGACTCGGCCTTCGCGAACGTCTCGGATTCGACCAGGCGCAGACGCACCCAGAGGCCGATGATGACCATGACCGCAGAGAAGAGGAACGGCACCCGCCAGCCGAAGGCCAGAAACGCCTCCGAGCGCTGGGTGGGTCCGTCCGGGTGCGGCAGCGCGAAGTTGATGACGAGGAAGATCGTGTTGGCGATGATGAAGCCGATGGGCGCACCCAACTGCGGGAAGGTGCCGTACCAGGCGCGCTTCCCCTTCGGTGCATTCTCGGTGGCCACGAGGGCGGCGCCCGACCACTCGCCGCCGAGCGCGAATCCCTGAAAGAGTCGCAGGATCAGCAGGAGCAGCGCTGCCCACCAGCCGATCTCGTTGAAAGTGGGCAGGAATCCGATCAGGAACGTCGCGATCCCCATCGTCAGCAGAGACGCGACGAGTGTCGCCTTGCGGCCGAATCGGTCGCCGAAGTGCCCGAAGATGACAGCTCCGACCGGGCGCGCGACCATCGCGGCTCCGAACACGGCGAATGACGACAGCAGTGCCGTGGTTTCGTTGCCGGTCGGGAAGAAGAGGATCGGGAAGACGAGTACAGCGGCCGTCGCATAGACGTAGAAATCGTAGAACTCGATCGTGGTGCCTATGAGACTCGCCGTGATGACCCGCGAGCGGGGATTGGCCGGAGCGAGGGCGGGGGCAGGGGTGGAGGCGGAGGACATGCGCGTGGGACTACCTGTCGAATCAGTCTGGAAGGTCCTCGTGGGACGCGGCGGTGGCGGGCATGCGCGCGATCAGCGCCAGAGGACGGCGAGAGCGGCGTTGACGAAGGTCAGGATGCCGACGAGCCAGAACAGCGCCGGAGCCACGGAGCCGCTCTTACGCTGGCGGGCCGTCCCGATGCCCAAGAGTGCGCCGATGATCAGGAGGATGACGAGCTTCGTGCCGATCTTGGCGTAGTTCAACTCCTCCGTGATGCCCCACGGCGCGGAGAGGGCGAGGCCTGCGACAGCGGCGATGAGCATGCCCCAGGTCATGATCGGGGTGATCCGGCGCGCGCCGACGGCCTCGACGACCCAGGAGCCGAAGAGGACGGCGAAACCGACGAGATGGACGAGGACGACGGCGTGACGCAGGATTTCCATACCCTCAGACTAGCTGAAGGGGCTCAGGCGCGCAGGCGGCGCAAGAGGAGTGCGGTGCGCAGCGCCGCCTCGGCGGCCTCGGCACCCTTGTCCTCGAGCGAACCCGGAAGCCCCGCCCGCTCGAGCCCCTGCTGCTCGTCATCCAGGGTCAGCAGCCCGAAGCCGACGGGCTTGCCGCAGTCGAGTGCAACCCGGGTGAGTCCATCCGTAGCTGCGGCCGACACATACTCGAAGTGCGGAGTGCCGCCTCGGATGATGACGCCGAGCGCCACGACGGCATCCGCCCCGGCATCCAGGACCGCCCTGCTCACGACGGGGAGCTCGAACGAACCGGCGACGCGTTCCAGACGCCATGAGGCTCCGGATGCCTCGAGCACCCGCTCAGCACCGGCGATCAGCCCGTTGCTGATGACCTGGTGCCACTGGCCGGCGACGATCACGACGTTCAGGCCCGTCGCGTCGACGAGCTGGGTGTCGGGTGCGCCGTGCCCGCTCACACCGGCTCCTCTCTGACGCTCAGGGCCCCGTCAAGCAGCGCGCCATCGATGAGGTGCCCCATACGGTCGCGCTTCGTCGCCAGGTACTCATGGTTGCTCGCGCCGATCCCGACGAGCAGCGGCACCTGTTCGACGACATCGATCCCCCGATCGCGCAGCTGAGTGACCTTGTCGATGTTGTTGGTGAGGAGGCGGATCTTCGTGATCCCGAGATCGTCGAGGATTCCGGCGGCTGCGCCGTAGTCCCGCGAATCGGCCGGAAGACCGAGGGCGAGGTTCGCGTCGACGGTGTCCAGGCCACGCTCCTGCAGGCTGTATGCGCGCAGTTTGTTGATGAGACCGATGCCGCGCCCCTCGTGCCCGCGCATGTAGATGACGACGCCGCCATGGCTCGCGATGAGGTCGAGGGCCATATCGAGCTGAGGGCCGCACTCGCACTTGAGCGAACCCAGCGCCTCGCCGGTGAGGCATTCGGAGTGCACGCGCACGAGGGGTGCGTCGTCGGTGAGGTCACCCGAGACGACCGCGACGTGGTCGGTGCCGCTGACGCGATCTTTGTACGCGAGGAAACGGAAGGGCCCGTGCGATGTCGGAACCTGGGCTTCTGCCCGCAGGCTCACCCGGCGGCGCGGCGCGTGCTCGACGGGGGAGCCCTCGCTCGAGTCCAGGTGCGCGATCAGCTGCTCGATCGTGATCACCGGGATTCCCTCGCGCTCGCCCATCGCCAGCAGGCCCGGCAGGCGCATCATCGATCCGTCCTCGGCGACGACCTCGCCGATCGCCGCGACCGGCTGCAGTCCCGCGAGTCGCATGAGCTCGACGCCCGCTTCGGTGTGGCCGGCGCGTTCCCGCACGCCGCCGTCGACGGCGCGCAGCGGCAGGACGTGTCCCGGCCGGATCACCGAGGTGGGAACGGACGCCGGATCTGCCAGCACGTTGAGGGTGTGCGATCGGTCGGCCGCGCTGATGCCCGTCGAGATGCGGTCGGCGGCATCCACACTCACGGTGTACGCGGTGCCGCGGCTGTCCTCGTTGACGGCCACCATGGGCGGCAGGTCCAGCCGATCGGCCCAGTCCGCGGGCATCGGCGCGCAGAGGAACCCGCTGGACCACCGGATCGTCCACGCGAGCCACTCGGGCGTCGCGAGCTGGGCGGACAGGATGATGTCGCCCTCGTTCTCGCGGTTCTCGTCATCGGCGACGATGACCGGCTTCCCGGCGCGGAGCGCGTCGAGGGCCTCGGGGATGGTGGAAAGACTCATCGGGAGCCTCCTTCATGGGTCGGTGCGGAAAAGGCGAGCAGGCGCTGAACGTGGCGCGCGAGGATGTCGGTCTCGAGGTTGACGGTGTCACCGATCGCACGGGCGCCCAGAGTCGTGACCTCGAGCGTCTCGGGGATGAGTGAGACCTCGAGCCACTGCGGTGTGTCGCCGGCGGTGCTGGCGTCCGAGACGGTCAGCGAGACACCGTCGATCGTGATCGATCCCTTGTCCACCACGAGCGGGGCCAGCTCCGCCGGAATCCCGATCCGGATGACGCGCCACTGCGCCCCGGGCCGGATGTCGGTGACCGTGCCGACGCCGTCGACGTGACCCTGCACGATGTGTCCGCCGAGGCGGTCGTGTGCGGCCATCGCGCGCTCGATGTTCACGCGCGTGCCGGACTCGAATGCATCCAGGCCCGACATGTCGAGCGTCTGACGCATGACATCGGCCGTGAACCAGTCCTCGCCCTGCTCGATGACCGTCAGGCACACTCCGCTGACCGCGATCGAATCCCCGCGGTGTGCATCTGAGACCGCCAGCGGAGCGCGGACGGTCACGCGCACACCGTCGCCGGAGGGCGCCACCGCGGTCACGGTTCCCTGTTCTTCGATGATTCCCGTAAACATTCAGTTCTCCTGTTCGGTGGGGGCCGGGTGGGCGAGGATCACCAGGTCCTCGCCGAGCGGGGTGACGGAGCTGACCGCCAGGCGGCGCTGCTGAACGATGGTCTCGACTCCGATGTCGGAGACGGCGACCCGCGGGCCGCCGAGCAGCGTGGGCGCGAGATAGATCAGCACATCGTCGACGAGACCCGCGCGGAGGAACGAGCTGACCACGCTCGGACCGCCCTCGATGAAGACGCGGTGCATGCCGAGCTCGCGCAGCCGATCGAGAAGGTCCGGCAGGTCTTCGCCCCCGTCCTGCATGAACGGGAGGGGATGGCGTCGCACCCGCGCGTCTTGAGGTGTCGCTCGCGTGCCGAGGATCACAGGGCGAGGCTGGTGCTCGTGAAGGCTTCCATCGGGCCGCCGGGCGGTCAGGGCCGGATCGTCGGCCAGCAGCGTGCCGGTGCCGACGACGATCGCGTCGGCGGCGCTGCGCCGCACATGCACGTCGGCGCGGGCATCCGGCCCGGTGATCCATCGGCTCGTGCCGTCGGCGGCTGCAGCGCGCCCATCGAGGGACTGCGCCCACTTGACGGTGACGTGCGGGCGTCCGAGCTCCTGCACCGAGAGCCAGGTGTCCAGCACCGCGCGCCCTTCGGCTTCCAGGACACCGGCTTCCACGTCGATCCCGGACGCACGAAGGCGCGCTGCGCCGCCCGCCGACGCATGCCCTGGATCGGCGACGGCGAAGACGACCCGCGCGACACCGGCGGCGATCAGGGCATCGGCGCACGGCCCCGTCCGTCCGGAGTGGTTGCAGGGTTCCAGGCTCACGACGGCGGTCGCTCCCCGGACGGCATGCGGCGACACCTGCGACAGCGCGTCCACTTCGGCGTGGGCCGTGCCCGCGCCCCGGTGCCACCCTTCGGCGAGTACGTCACCGGCGGGTGAGAGCAGCACGGCGCCCACTTGCGGATTGACGCCCCGGGGACCGTTCAGCGCGAGGGCGAACGCGCGACGCATCGCCTGGCGTTCACGGTCTGTCGCGACCATCGGTCTTCCTCCTGTGAGGCACCGGGTACGGTCGACACCGCAGACGTCGTGACCGACGCTGCGTGCTGCCTTCCATCCGGACTAGCGACAAGAGTTCTCGAAGAACTGTGTCGATCACCGTCGGTCCCGGAATTTCACCGGGTCGGCCCCGCGTCGAGACCAGGTCTCTGTGACGAAGGGTTCGCGGACTGTCACCGCCGGTTCGGATTCTCACCGACCCCGGAGCACGTTGAACTGCTTCAATCCTACCCAACGAGACGGCGTGGGTTTCATTCCCGAATACTGGATGAAGAGTTGCTGTCCGATCGGCCTCGACGCGCCGGGGCGTTCCGCGGCGGACGTAGCCTGGGAGAGGAGGGGGCCGGGGTATGGACACAGTGCGCACGGGGGTCGAGGAGCTGAGGGAGCGCCCGCACGCGGACGTGCTCATCATCGGGGGCGGGGTCAACGGCCTGGCCACGCTGCGCGATCTCGCACTGCAGGGTGTGGATGTGGTGCTCGTCGAGCAGAACGACTTCGTATCGGGCGCCTCGGCGGCGTCGAGCCATATGATCCACGGCGGCATCCGGTATCTCGAGAACGGCGAGTTCCGGCTCGTTCACGAGGCCGTGACGGAGCGCAACGGCCTTCTGAAGATCGCCCCGCACTACGTGCGTCCCCTTCAGACCACGATCCCGATCTACTCGACGTTCTCGGGCCTGCTCTCGGCGCCCGTGCGATTCCTGCGCCACGGCGGCGGCAAGCCGAAAGAGCGCGGTGCAGCGCTCATCAAGATCGGTCTCGTCATCTACGACTCCTTCTCGCGCGGTGGCGGGCGGGTCCCCCGCCACGCGTTCCACGGTCGCAGGCGATCTCTCGAGGAACTGCCTCAGCTCAACCCCGGGGTCAAGTACACGGCCACCTATTGGGACGCATCCCTGCAGGACCCGGAACGGCTCGCGATCGATCTCCTTCGCGATGGTCTTCGTGCGGGCGGCGCGCGGGCACGCGCGTCGAACTACACCGCGGCGATCGGGGTTCGGGACGGCCGCGTGCTTCTTCGCGGCGAGGACGGTGGGGAGTTCGCTTTCGCGGCATCCGTCATCGTCAACGCGTCGGGACCATGGACAGATCTGACCAACCGCGACCTCGGCCATCGGACGCACTACATGGGCGGAACGAAAGGGTCGCACGTCGTCCTCGATCATGAGGAGCTGTTTCTCGCGACCGGCGGACGCGAGATCTTCTTCGAGCACTCCGACGGACGGATCGTGCTGATCTACCCGCTCAAGGGCAGAGTGCTCGTCGGCACGACCGATCTCGAACACGACATGGCCGATCCGATCGTGTGCACCGAGGCGGAGGTCGACTACTTCTTCGATCTCATCTCGCACGTGTTCCCGGGCATCGCCGTGGACCGCGAGCAGATCGTCTACCGTTTCTCCGGCGTGCGGCCGTTGCCGGGGCACGGCGACGTCGCGCCCGGCTTCGTTTCGCGCGACTACCGCATCGAGGCCGAGACCTCGCCCGGGCTCGATGAGGCGACGGTGCTGAGCCTCGTCGGCGGCAAATGGACGACATTCCGTGCCTCGGCGGCCCACCTCACCGACCGCGTGCTCGATCTGCTCGCCCGCCCCCGCGTGCGCAGCACAGAGGGCATTCCCATCGGCGGCGGTCTGGGCTATCCGAAGTCCGAACGCGCGCGTCGCCAGTGGATCTCCGCGCACTCGCCGGGCATCGGATCCGACCGGGCGGCCACGCTTCTCGATCGCTACGGCACGGTGGCCTCGGGGCTGATCGACGCTCTGGGTGATGACGACGCGCCGCTGCAGTCGCTGCCCGCCTACAGTACCGGCGAGCTGAGGTACGTGGCATCCACAGAGCGTGTCGTGCACCTTGCCGATGTGCTCCTGCGTCGCACCTCGATCGCCTTCACCGGCGCGGCGACGGCGCCCGTCGCCGTCGAGATCGCCGCGGTGCTCGCGCCGGTCCTCGGGTGGGATGCCGCCGCGCAGGCGGCCGAAGTCGACGCCGCCCTGGCCGAGGTGCACGCGGCTGACCCCGCGGGCCCCCCGATCCCGGTGGGGGAGCCGATCGCAGCACGGTAGCGTGGGAGGGACGCACCTCGAAGGAGAGACCCACGTGGCAGATCATGTGATCGCGCTCGATCAGGGCACCACGTCGACGCGCGCGATCGTCTTCGACGGACGCGGGTCCATCGTCGCGACCGCGCAGCGGGAGCACGCGCAGATCTTCCCGCGCGCGGGGCGCGTCGAGCACGACCCGGCCGAGATCTGGGTGAACGCCCGGGAGGTCCTCGCCGCTGCGCTGCGGGATGCCGGGCTGCAGGCGGCCGACATCGCCGCGGTGGGCGTCACGAATCAGCGCGAGACGGTGGTCGTGTGGGACCGCCGCACGGGCGTGCCCGTGCACAATGCTCTGGTCTGGCAAGACACCCGCACGCAGCCGGCGATCGACCGCCTGATCTCCGCGCACGGCGTCGATGCGTTCGCCGTGCAGACGGGACTCCCGCTGGCGACCTACTTCTCCGCATCCAAGATCGCATGGATCCTCGACCACGTCGACGGTGCTCGGGAGCGCGCCGAGGCGGGGGAACTCCTGTTCGGAACGCCGGACACCTGGGTCGTGTGGAACCTCACCGGCGGCGCGGACGGCGGCATCCATGTCACCGACGTGACCAACGCCAGCCGTACTCTGCTGATGGACCTGCGAACCCTGGACTGGGCCGAGGAACTCCTCGATGTCTGGCGGATTCCCCGGGCCATGCTGCCCGAGATCCGCTCGTCGGCCGAGGTGGTCGGCGAGGTGAGCCGGCCCGCCGAGCTCCGGGGAGTTCCGATCGCGGCCATTCTGGGCGACCAGCAGGCGGCGACCTTCGGACAGACCGCCTTCGACGCGGGCGAGTCGAAGAACACGTATGGCACGGGCAACTTCCTGCTCGTCAGCACGGGGACCGACATCGTGCGCTCGCGCGCGGGGCTGATCACCACTGTCGCCTACCGGATCGGCGAGGAACCTGCCCGCTACGCCCTCGAGGGCTCGATCGCCGTCACCGGGTCGCTCGTGCAATGGCTGCGCGACAACCTCGGGATCATCCGCGACTCCGAAGAGATCGGGCCCCTCGCCGCTTCGGTCAGCGACAACGGCGGCGCCTACTTCGTGCCCGCGTTCTCGGGCCTGTTCGCGCCGTATTGGCGACCCGACGCGCGCGGCGCGCTCGTCGGACTCACCCGGTACGTCACGAAGGCGCACATCGCGCGCGCGGCGCTGGAGGCGACCGCGTTCCAAACCCGCGATGTGATCGAGGCGGTCGTGACCGACGCGGGACGGGAGCTCGAAGAGCTGCGCGTCGACGGCGGGATGACCCGCAACGAGGTTCTCATGCAGTTCCAAGCAGACATCCTCGGGATCCCGGTGGTGCGCCCGAAGATCGTCGAGACCACGGCGCTCGGCGCTGCGTATGCGGCCGGACTCGCGGTGGGCCTGTGGAAGGACCGGGAAGAGCTCCGCTCGCACTGGCAGGAGGACGTGCGGTTCGAGCCGCAGATGAATGCTGTGGAGGCCGGCCGCCGCTATCGCCAGTGGAAGAAGGCGGTGGGCAAGTCGATCGACTGGGTCGATGACGATGCCCGTATCCTGATGGGCACCACCGACTGACCGGGTCCGGCAGGTGCGCGGCGCTGCGTTCGGCGAGAACGCGACCGCCTACTTGAGCAGCCGGCTGAGCCTCCGGTCGGCGAGCAGCTTCCCGCCGGTCTGGCACGTCGGGCAGTACTCCAGCGACCTGTCGGCGAAGAACACCGAGCGCACCTGGTCGCCGCAGACCGGGCAGGCCTCGCCGCGGCGGCCATGGACGGCCATTCCACGTCGCTTGGCATCCTTCAGGTCGGCGGGCGGCGTGCCGGAAGCCGCCGCGACCGCCTCGGTCAGGGTACGACTCAGCGCTGCATACAGAGCATCGATGTCGTCGGCATCCAGACCCGTCGCGAGCGCATACGGTGACATGCGCGCGGCGTGGAGGATCTCATCCGAGTACGCGTTGCCGATGCCGGCGATGATCGACTGGTCGCGCAGGACGCCTTTGATCTGGGTGCGCCGGCCCGCGAGCAGACCCGCCAGGGTGTCGCGGGTGAATTCGCCGGTGAGGGGATCCGGACCCAGCCGGGCGATGGCGGGCACATCCCCGGGGTCGCGGGCCGCGTAGACAGCCAGCGACTTCCTGGTCCCGGCCTCGGTCAGATCGAATCCCGATTTGTCGTCGAAGGCGACTCGAAGTGCGATCGCGCTCTTGCCCGGGCGGATCAGGGTGCCGGGCAGCTGCTCATACCACCGGAGCCATCCCGCTCTGGCCAAGTGGAAGATGAGGTGGATGCCGGCATCCGTCATCACATCGACGAACTTGCCGTGCCGCGCGGCCGCTGTCACCGTCGACCCGACGAGCGCGTCGAGCGGCGGGTCGTAGGTCTTGAGCGCCGCGATGTTCGCGACGGTCGCCTTCGTCACCTTCAGCCCGGCTGCACGCGCCGCGAGGAAATCGACGAGGCCCTGCACCTCCGGCATCTCCGGCATGTGCACATCCTGCCACGTGGCCTGAGTACTGTCAGTCCGCCAGCACCGGCCACGGGGACGGGGCGCGGTCTTCGGTTCTCCGCAGCGCCGCGAGCCAGCAGTCGTCGCGGTCGTCGACCCCGGCGATGCCATCGCGCAGGTACCCCTCGTATCGGAAGCCGAGCGCGCGCGCCGACCGTGCCGATGCGACATTGCCGACGACGGCGCGCCACTCGATCCGGTGGAGGTCGGCCCCCTCCGGCGCGAACCCCCAGTCGAGCACGGCGCGGGCGGCTTCCGTGCTGAGCCCGCGCCGCCGTGACCACGGGGAGACCCAGTATCCGAGCTCGCCGGTTCCGGCGCCGTCGAGGCGATAGAGCCCGACCGTGCCCGCGAGAACGGCGCCCTCGCGCATCGCCCAGGTCAGGTGCACGCCGTCGTCCCATTCCGCGGCGACCCGAGGAATGAACTCCTCCGCATGCCGTCGCTCGTAGGGGGAGGGTACTGTCGTGAAGCGCTGGATGTCGGCATCCTGGCACGCCTCGTAGATCGCGTCGATGTCGCTCGCGCGCGGCGGAGAGAGCACGAGGCGCTCCGTCCGCAGGGTCACGGGTTGCATCCTCCGACCCTACTCGCGGCGCCGCCGGGGCCGCGGAGGACCTACAGCCGCCGGAGGAGCCCGATCTTGTCGTAGACGTCGGCCAGGGTCGCGTCGGCGACCTCGTCTGCACGCTCGGCGTTCGCGGCGAGCACGCGGTCGAGCTCGGCGGGGTCATCCAACAGCTCGAGAGCGCGGGCGCGGACGGGCCCGAACTCCTCGACCACGACGTCGGCCAGCCCCTTCTTGAAATCCCCGTACCCGCGGCCGGCGTACTCATCCTCGATGGCCGGCATCTGGCGACCGGTGAGCGCTGCGTAGATCACGAGCAGGTTCGAGACACCCGGCTTGTTCTCGCGGTCATAGCGCACCGTGCCGTCCGAGTCGGTCACCGCACGCATGACCTTCTTCGCCGACACGGCCGGGTCATCGAGCAGCCACAGCACGCCGGCGTCGGACTCGGCCGACTTGCTCATCTTCGCGGCCGGGTTCTGGAGGTCGTAGATGCGTGCCGTGTCTTTCTGGATCACCGGCATCGGCACCGTGAACGCCTCTCCGTAGCGCGAGTTGAAGCGCTCGGCGAGATCACGGGTCAGTTCGACGTGCTGCTTCTGGTCGTCACCCACGGGGACGATGTCGGTCTGGTACAGCAGGATGTCGGCCGCCATCAGGACCGGGTACGTGAACAGCCCCACACTGGTCGCGTCGGCGCCGTAGCGGGCGGATTTGTCTTTGAACTGCGTCATTCGGCTGGCCTCGCCGAATCCGGTGATGGTCGACAGGATCCACGCGAGCTCGGCGTGCGCACGCACGTGCGACTGGACGTACAGGGTCGATCGCGACGGCTCGATCCCCGCGGCGATGTACTGAGCGGCCGTGCGGCGGGTCTTGGCGCGAAGATCCGCCGGGTTGCTCGGCTGCGTCAGGGCGTGCAGGTCGACGACCGAGAAGAACGCCTCGTACGACTCCTGCAGGTCGCGCCACTGCATGAGCGCCCCGATGTAGTTGCCGATCTGGAGGGAGTCGGCCGAAGGCTGCATTCCGGAGTACAGGCGGGGTTTGCTCACCTGTCCAGTCTATTGAGCCGATGCGGCGCGGCCCGCCGAGCGTCAGAACGCGTAGTCGGCCACCACGGGCGCGTGATCGCTCCACCGAGTGTTCCATGACGGCGCGCGGACGACGCGATAGTCGACCACCCGCTCCGCGAGCGCCGGCGTCGCGAGGTGGTAGTCGATCCGCCATCCGGTGTCGGTGTCGAAGGCCTTGCCGCGGTTCGACCACCAGGAGTACGGTCCAGGGACGTCCCCCGCCCAGCGACGTCCCACATCCACCCAGCCGAGCCCGATTCCGGTCGTACCGTCGACGCACGCGATATCGCTCCCGGCCGGTCCGAGGAAGCGATCGAAGTAGGCGCGCTCGCGCGGGAGGAAACCGGCCTTCTTGACGTTGCCCCTCCAGTTGCGGATGTCGAGCTCCCGGTGCCCGACATTCAGGTCACCGGTGATCAGCGCGAGCTCGCCGAGGTGCTGCATCCGGGCCTCCATGGCGTCGAGAAAGGCATACTTCGCGAGCTGCTTCTCGGTGCCGTCCTCGCCGGTGAAGACGTAGGCGCTGACGACCGTCACGCGCTCGCCATCCACGTCGATGTCGGCCTCGACCCAGCGCCCCCGTGAGTCGAGCGTTCCGTCGCCGAGGTCGACCCGCCAGATGTCGATCGGCGCACGCGCCGCGATGGCGACGCCCGCGCGTCCCTTGGCCAGGGCTTCGTCGTTCACGATGTGCCACCCGGGCAGCGCTTCGACCAGATGCGTCGCCTCCGCACGAACTTCCTGCAGGCTCAGCACGTCGACGTCGGCGGCCTCGAGCCATGACGACATGCCGTTGCGGGTGGCGGCTCGAATGCCGTTGACGTTGACTGAGGCGATGCGAAGAGTCCGGGGCACCGGATCAGCCTAGGGTGCGCCCGTGACGCTCAGTCCAGCAGTCCGCGCCGCGGCGGCGGGGGAGCGGATGCCTGCACCCGCGCCAGCTCGTCCTCGGCGCGGCGCACGGCACGCTCGGCCTGAAGCCCGCGCCACCACGGTGCGGCACCTCGCGTGAGCTCCGCATCGCGGACCCGCACCCGCGCCGCGGTCAACAGGGCGGCGTGCTCGGCGGCGCGCCGTTCGCGCTCGGAAAGCTCGACAAGCGGCACGTCCTCGTCCGCTGCGCGCACCGCGACCCATGACGCAGCCACCAGGATCACGATGCCGGCCAGCCGGAACCACAGGAGGAGGCCGACGAAGACCGAGAACGTGGCCAGCAGGGGATTCGAGGGGGTGTAGAACAGCAGGAGTCCGGCGCCCACCTGCAACACGATGAGCGCCCCGCCGCCGAGCAGCGCGCCCGGCCAGATCAGCCGCCAGTGCAAGGATGTGCCGGTCAGAAAGCGGATGAGTGAGGCCAGGGCGGCCGTGTTGATCGCAAACCCGGCTGCCACCGACGCCACGCGACCGATCAGTGAGACCCACCCGGATGAGCCCGAGACGCCGAGCAGCTCGAACAGCAGTCCCACGGCACCGCTGGCGAGCCAGGCCGCGACGGCGCCGATGACCAGCGCGATACCGAAGAGCAGCGCGGCGACCAGGTCGCGTGCCTTGAGGATGACGTAGTTGCGGCGGTCGAACGACAAGCCGAAGATGTCGCGGACGGCGCGCCGCGTGAACGTGACGAAACTGATCGCCGTCCAGATCGCGACGACGAACGCCGCCGCACCGGTCACCGCCAGCACCCCGGTCGAGGCCTGGGCTATGGCGGCCACGTCGTCGTCACTGATCAGTCCCGGTTGCTCCCCGTTCCCGATCAGGCCCGGGATGTACGAATTGACGATGGCGATCAGGCCGGCGATCGCCGGTTCGCTGCCGCCGAGCCACACCCCGACGACAGCGCCGCCGAAGTAGATGACGGCGAAGATGGCGAAGAGCGACTGGTAGCTGATCGCGGCGGCCAGCAGGAATCCATTGTGCTGAAGGAAGTGGCGCCAGACCCGGATCGGAAACCAGGCGAGCGTCTTGCGCGTCAGCTCGGTCGCACGCTCGATCGGCTCGTCCCAGCGTTCACGCAGGCCGGAATGCTCCCACAGTGCGCGCCAATCCGCATCCGACTGCCTGTCGTGCTCGCTCACGGCCACAGACTATCGACTGCCGGCGACCGAGCCCTGCGGCCGAATCAACGACCGCGCAGAACCGCCTGCTTCACCTCGGCGATCGCCTTGGTCACCTCGATGCCGCGGGGGCAGGCCTCGGTGCAGTTGAAGGTCGTTCGGCAGCGCCACACGCCTTCTTTGTCATTGAGGATGTCGAGGCGCACGTCGCCCGCATCGTCGCGCGAGTCGAAGATGAAGCGGTGTGCATTGACGATCGCCGCGGGGCCGAAGTACTGGCCGTCGGTCCAGAACACGGGGCACGACGAGGTGCATGCCGCGCACAGAATGCACTTGGTCGTGTCATCGAAAATGGCGCGATCGGCGATCGACTGGACGCGCTCCTTGCCGGCTTCGGGCTTCGAGTTCGCGATCAGGAAGGGCTGCACTTCGCGGTACGACGCGAAGAACGGCTCCATGTCGACGATCAGATCCTTTTCCAGGGGCAGGCCCTTGATGGCCTCGACATAGATCGGCTTCGAGATGTCGAGGTCCTTGATCAGCGTCTTGCATGCCAGGCGGTTGCGCCCGTTGATGCGCATCGCGTCGGACCCGCAGATGCCGTGCGCGCACGAGCGGCGGAAGGAGAGCGAGCCGTCGACCTCCCATTTGATCTTGTGGAGCGCATCGAGCACGCGGTCGGTCGGGTAGAGCTCGACGTCGTAGTCGACCCAGCGCGGCTCGTCGTCGATCTCGGGATCGAAGCGGCGGATGATGAAGGTGACCAGGTAGGACTGGATGCCGGAATCCGTGCCGGCGGCTGATTCCACCGCCGAAGCGTCAACGAGGGTCATCAGTACTTCCTCTCCATCGGCGGGTAGTTGAACTCGCCCTTGTCGTTCTTGGTGAAGACGACCGGCTTCCAACCCAGCGTGATGTGATCATCGGGATCCGGCGAATGCGGGTCACCGGTGAGATAGGCCATCGTGTGCTGCATGTAGTTCTCGTCGTCGCGTGCTTCGTAGTCTTCCCGCATGTGGCCGCCGCGGCTCTCCTTGCGATTGCGGGCAGCGTAGGCGACGATCTCGGCCAGATCCAGCAGGAAGCCGAGTTCGACGGCCTCGAGCAGATCCGTGTTGAACCGCTTGCCCTTGTCATCGACGTGGATGTTCTTGTACCGCTGGCGGAGGTCGTGGATCGTGCCCATGACGTTGGTCAGCGTCTCGTGCGTGCGGAAGACCTGCGCGTTCGCATCCATCTCTTCCTGGAGCGTCTTGCGGAGGACGGCGATCCGCTCGCCGCCGGGGTTGTTGCGAAGGCCCTCGATGAGCTCGCGGACCTCTTTGGCGGGGTCCTCGGGGAGCGGGACGAGCTCGGCCGTCTGAACGTACTCGACCGCCTTGCGTCCGGATCGCTTGCCGAACACGTTGATGTCGAGCAGCGAGTTGGTCCCGAGTCGGTTGGCGCCGTGCACCGAGACACACGCGCATTCGCCGGCGGCGTAGAGGCCCGGCACGACGGTGTCGTTGTTCTGCAGCACTTCGCCGTCGGTGTTCGTCGGGATTCCGCCCATCGCGTAGTGCGCGGTCGGCATGACCGGCACGGGCTCGGTGACCGGGTCGACGCCGAGATAGGTGCGGGCGAACTCGGTGATGTCAGGGAGCTTTGTCTCGAGGACCTCCGCGCCCAGGTGCGTGCAGTCGAGGTAGACGTAGTCCTTGTTGGGGCCGGCGCCGCGGCCCTCGAGGACCTCTTTGACCATGCAGCGGGCGACGATGTCGCGGGGAGCGAGATCCTTGATCGTCGGGGCATAACGCTCCATGAATCGCTCTCCCGAGGCGTTGCGCAGAATCGCACCCTCGCCGCGGGCGCCCTCGGTCAGCAGGATGCCGAGCCCGGCGAGTCCGGTCGGGTGGAACTGGAAGAACTCGATGTCCTCGAGCGGCAGTCCCTTGCGCCAGATGATGCCGACGCCATCGCCGGTGAGAGTGTGGGCGTTGGACGTCGTCTTGTAGATCTTTCCGAAGCCGCCCGTCGCGAAGATCACGGCTTTCGAGTGGAAGACGTGCAGGTCGCCGGTCGCGAGTTCGTATGCCACGACACCGGCGATCTGGGTCTTGCCGTCGGCATCCTTCACCGTGATCAGGTCGAGAGCGTAGAACTCGTTGAAGAAGTTGATGCCCAGCTTGACGCAGTTCTGGAAGAGGGTCTGCAGGATCATGTGACCGGTGCGGTCCGCGGCGTAGCACGCTCGGCGGACGGGGGTCTTGCCGTGGTCGGCGGTGTGCCCGCCGAAGCGGCGCTGGTCGATCTTGCCTTCGGGGGTGCGGTTGAAGGGCAGGCCCATGTTCTCGAGGTCGATGACGGCGTCGATGGCTTCTTTCGCGAGGATTTCCGCGGCATCCTGGTCGACGAGGTAGTCACCGCCCTTGACGGTGTCGAAGGTGTGCCATTCCCACGAGTCCTCTTCGACGTTGGCGAGCGCCGCCGCCATGCCGCCCTGCGCCGCACCCGTGTGCGAACGCGTGGGGTAGAGCTTGGTGATCACGGCCGTCTTCGCCCCGGGGCCGGCCTCGATGGCGGCTCGCATGCCCGCGCCTCCGGCGCCGACGATGACGACGTCGAACTCGTGGTAGAACACGCCGTCCTTCAGGACGGCGTCGGGATAGTTGCTCACGTCAGGATGCCTCTTCGTCTACTCTTCGTCGCCGACCCGACTCACAGAGCCTGGCAGGCCTCCCAGAACGCACTGTCGGTGGTCACGCCGTTGCACGGGTCGAACGCGAACACGACGAGCGTGCCGAGGACGATCAGCAGGCCCGCGGCCGCGACGATCGCCCACACGAGGGTCTTGCGCACCGCTTCGCCGGTCACATAGTCGTTGACGATCGTGCGCATGCCATTGGCGCCATGGATGAGGGCCAGCCACAGCATGAGGATGTCCCACACCTGCCAGAAGGGGTTCGCGAGCTTGCCGGCCACGAAGCCCCAGTCAAGCGCGTGGATGCCCTCCCCCGCCACGAGGTTGGTGAACAGATGGCCGAAGATGAGCACCACCAGCACGACGCCGGAGATGCGCATGTAGAGCCAGCCCCACTTCTCGAGGTTGGGGCCCTTCCTCCGGATGCGGGGGTCGGTGCCCTGCGGCGACCGGGGAGCGGCCAGCGTGTCGGCGGTCATCAGTTTCCCCCTCCCGTGCTGGCGAACACGTTCATCAGGTGACGCGGCGCGAACCCCGCAAGCGTCACGGCCCACAGGCCGAGGACGCCCCACCACAGCTGACGCTGGTGGCGCGTGGCCCACGGCCACAGATCGACGGCGATGATGCGCAGGCCGTTGTAGGCGTGATAGGCGATCGCGGCCACCAGCACGAGCTCGCCGATGCCCATGATCGGGTTCTTGTAGGTGCCGATCACCGTGTCATAGGCCTCGGGCGAGAGGCGGATGAGCGCCGTGTCGAGTACGTGCACCAGTAAGAAGAAGAAGATGGCGATGCCGGTGATGCGGTGCAGAACCCACGACCACATGCCCTCTCGGCCGCGGTACAGCGTGCCGCGCGGGGTCCTGGACGTGGTTTCAGCTGCCGACGTCGTGACGCGTGCTGGTGCAGACACTTCGTCCTCCCTGGGGGTGATCGGACACCTCGATACGACGGGGGACGAATCCCCGGGGCGTTTCGGCCCTCGGCGTCGCACGCGGGCGCATCCATCATCCTATGTGTCGTCCTCGGCTGTGAGCGAGTGAGGTCGACCTAAGTTCTCCGCAGATCGAGGAACACCGGGCGCGATGCCGACTTTCGGGGAGGAAGGTGACGGGCGGTACTCTCGAGGCATGCCCCAGCCGATCGAGGACTTCTACGCCGTCATCCCCGCTGGAGGTGTGGGCAGCAGACTCTGGCCGCTCTCTCGGGCGGATGCCCCGAAGTTCCTGCACGACCTCACCGGGTCGGGTCACTCGCTGCTGCGTGACACCTGGGACCGTCTTGAACCGCTGACCGGTCCCGACCGGATCGCCGTGGTCACCGGGCGTGCCCACCGCGCGGCCGTCGAAGAGCAGCTGCCGGGCATAGCCGATCTGAATGTGATCCTCGAATCGGAGCCGCGCGATTCGGCGGCTGCGATCGGCTTGGCCGCGGCGATCCTGCACCGCCGCGAGCCGGACGTGATCATCGGCTCGTTCGCCGCCGACCACGTCATTCGCGGCACGCGCGTGTTCGAGTTCGCGGTCCGCGACGCCGTCGAGGTCGCGCGCGAGGGCTATGTCTGCACGATCGGGATCACGCCCTCGGAACCCGCGGTCGGGTTCGGGTACATCAAGCGGGGTGACGAGCTCATCGTCGACGGCGCGCGCGATGCGTCACTCGTCGAGCGCTTCGTCGAGAAGCCCGACCTCGAGACCGCGAAGCAGTACGTCGCCGATCGTGACTATCTCTGGAACGCGGGCATGTTCATCTCGCGCGCAGACGTTCTTCTCTCCGAGATCGAAGCATCCAACCCGGACATGTACGCGGGACTGATCGCGCTCGCCGAAGCGTGGGACGACCGCGATCGCCGGGGCCCCGCGGTCGATCGCATCTGGCCGACCCTCCCGAAGATCGCGATCGACTACGTCGTTGCCGAACCAGCCGCCGAGCGCGGGCGTCTGGCCGTCGTACCGGGGCACTTCGACTGGGACGACGTCGGTGACTTCGCGAGTCTCGCGAAGCTCAATTCGCACGGCCGGAAGAACGATCTCGCCATCCTCGGCGAGAACGCACGCATCCTCTCCGACGCGGCCAGCGGCATCGTCGTCAGCCACACGGACCGCGTCATCAGTCTCATCGGCGTCAAGGACATCGTCGTCGTCGACACGCCCGACGCGCTGCTGGTGACCACGAGCGAACACGCGCAGCGCGTCAAGGGCGTCGTCGACGCGCTCAAGCTCACCGGTGGCAGCGACGTCCTGTAGATCTGCTCAGCCGCAGAGTGCACAGCATGCCGGGCGCGTGACGGCTTGATTGCGTCTTTGTAACCATTCCTGCGGAGGGGCGGAAGGAGCGTGCAGATCGGGGGTCGCACTCGGTAACTTCGTCAGGTGCGTCCGCGAAATCCGCGGTCATATCAATGTGGAGGCTGCATTGACCATTTCGACCACCAAGAAGCTCGCCGGCATCACCGCGGCCGCGGGACTCATCATCGCCCTCGCCGGTTGCGGCTCCGCACCCGAGGCCACTCCCACGAGCAGCGGCGCCGCCGGTGAGATCGTGGACGGGTTCCAGCCCTGCCTGATCTCAGACGCGGGAGGCTGGAACGACAAGTCGTTCAACGAGTCCGCCAAGAACGGAATGGACAAGGCTGCCGACGAGCTGGGCATCGAGCCTCTCGAGTTCGAGTCGACCAACGACAACGACTACGCGCCCAACATCGCGACCGCGGTTTCGGAGGGCTGCAGCCTGATCATCGCCGTCGGGTTCAAGCTCGCCGCCGCGACGGTAGAGGCCGCGACCGCGAACCCCGAACTCGACTTCGCGATCATCGACGACTACGCCGACGGCACGACTGTGGACGCGGACGGCAACCCGGTGTTTGACGGCGCGCCCGATGCACCGAACATCAAGCCGCTCGTCTTCAACACGGCCGAGGCGGCGTACCTCGGCGGCTATGCCGCCGCCGCGTGGTCGGCCGAGTCGGGTGTGAACAAGGTCGGGACGTTCGGCGGAATGCAGATCCCGTCGGTCGCCGTGTTCATGGACGGCTACCAGCTCGGTGTCGAGAAGTACAACGAGGACAAGGGCGCCGACGTCCAGGTCTTCGGATGGGACACCGCCACGCAGGAAGGCGCCTTCACCGGCGGCTTCGACGCGAATGACACAGCGAAGCAGACTGCCCAGTCCGTGCTCGACCAGGGTGTGGACGTCATCCTCCCCGTCGGCGGCCCGATCTACCAGAGCGCTGCAGCGGCCATCGCCGACGGTGGCACCGATACGCTGATGCTCGGCGTCGACAGTGACCTCGCCGTCGCCGACCCGAGCGTGACCGACGTCACGCTGGTGTCGATCATGAAGGCGATCGATGTCGCCGTCTACGATGCGACGATTGCCGCCTCGACGGGTGACTTCGACCCCGCGCCGTACATCGGCACGTTGGACAACGAGGGCGTGAAGCTCTCGAGCTTCCACGACTTCGAGTCGCAGCTGCCCGACGGCCTGCTCGACGAGCTCGCCGCTCTTCAGGCGTCGATCATCGCCGGCGACATCACGGTAGAGTCGCCGAACTCCCCGTAAGGAATTCTCGCGAGAACGGGGCCGTGAGGGTGAGTCCTCTCGGCCCCGTTCTGTGTGAGGTGATCTCCGTTGTCGATAGATTGGCCGATATGAAGCTCGAGCTCCGCGGGATCACGAAGAGATTCGGCACCCTCGTCGCCAACGACCACATCGATCTCGTGGTCGAACCGGGGGAGATCCACGCTCTTCTCGGTGAGAACGGCGCGGGCAAGTCCACACTCATGAACGTGCTGTACGGCCTGTACCGCGCCGATGAGGGCGAAATCGTGCTGGACGGCATCGTCCAGCACTTTCGCGGCCCCGGCGACGCGATGTCGGCCGGAATCGGCATGGTCCACCAGCACTTCATGCTGATTCCCGTGTTCACGGTTGCCGAGAACGTCATGCTGGGGCACGAGGAGACGAAAGGGCTCGGTCGGCTCGATCTGACCCGGGCGCGTGAGCACGTGCGCTCTGTCGCCGACCGCTTCGGCTTCCAGATCGATCCCGACGCTCTTGTCGGAGACCTGCCGGTCGGGGTGCAGCAGCGCGTCGAGATCATCAAAGCGCTCTCCCGCGACGCGAAGGTGCTGGTCTTCGACGAGCCCACCGCGGTCTTGACGCCTCAGGAGACCGACGAGCTGATGTCGATCATGCGCCAGCTCCGTGACGAGGGCACCTCGATCGTGTTCATCACGCACAAGCTGCGCGAGGTGCGCGAAGTCGCAGACCGTATCACGGTCATCCGCCTCGGCGCCGTCGTCGGTGAAGCGTCTCCGACTGCGACCAATGCCGAACTCGCCTCGCTCATGGTCGGCCGCGCGGTAGAGCTGACCGTGCACAAGCAGCCGTCCGAGCCGGGCGAGGGCGGGCTGCAGATCCGCGACCTCCGGGTGCTGACCTCCACCGGGGCGATCGTCGTCGACGATGTCAGCTTCGACGTGCGGCCCGGCGAGGTGCTCGCTGTCGCCGGAGTTCAGGGCAACGGTCAGACCGAACTCGTCGAAGCCATTGTCGGCCTCGCGGCACGCGCGGAAGGCTCGATCCGACTCGGCGACGAAGAACTCCTCGGCAAGAGCGTCCGCGGCATCCTCGAGTGCGGGGTGGGATTCGTCCCCGAAGACCGCACGGAGGACGGCCTGGTCGGCGGGTTCTCCGTCGCGGAGAACCTCATTCTCGACCGGTCGACCGACCCCGACTTCTCGCGCCTGGGGACGATCCGGCGCGGCGCGCTCGATGAGTTCGCGCGCGCCCGCATCACCGAGTACGACATCCGCACTCAGGGGCCCGACGCCCTGGCGGAGACCCTGTCCGGCGGAAACCAGCAGAAGGTCGTGATCGCGCGCGAGATGAGCCGTGATCTCCGGTTGCTCGTGGCCGCGCAGCCGACGCGGGGTGTTGACGTCGGGTCGATCGAATTCATCCACAAGCGCATCATCGACACGCGGGATGCCGGCATTCCCGTCGTCGTCGTCTCGACCGAGCTCGACGAGGTCACCGCCCTGGCCGACCGCATCGCGGTGATGTATCGCGGGACGATCGTCGGGATCGTTCCCGGCGGTACTCCGCGCGAGATCCTCGGGCTCATGATGGCGGGCGCCACCGAACCGGAGGTGGCCGCATGACCAGTGACGAGACCCCCGGTCCTTCGCGCGCGAACAGCGCGATGAAGGAGATTCTGCGGGGCAGCGCGGTGACGACCTTCCTCGCGATCGTGCTCGCGATGGTCGTCGGCGGTGTGCTCATCGCCGTCACCAATTCGGAGGTCCAGAGCGCCGCAGGCTACTTTTTCTCGCGTCCCGGCGACACGATCGTCGCGGTGTGGAACGCCGTCTACAACGGCTACGAAGCCCTTTTCCGCGGCGCGGTGTTCAATCCGCGCGGCGCGGACTTCGCGGCGCAGATTCGGCCGCTGACGAACTCGCTGGGGTTCGCCGCGCCGCTCATCGCCGCCGGCCTGGGCGTGGCGCTCGCCTTCCGCGTCGGCCTGTTCAACATCGGTGCGCGCGGTCAGATGCTGATCGGAGCACTGTTCGCGGGGCTGTTCGCCTTCAATCTCGACCTGCCGATGTGGATCCACCTCCCGCTCACGCTGATGGCCGGCATCGTCGGCGGGGCGCTCTGGGGCGGTCTCGTCGGGCTGCTCAAGGCGAGGACCGGCGCGCACGAGGTGATCCTCACGATCATGCTCAACTATGTGGCGTTCTACCTTCTTCTGTGGATGCTGCGCACCCCCGGACTCCTGCAGATGCCCGGCAGCAATCAGCCGCAGACACGGCCGACGCCCGCATCGGCGCAGTTCCCCGATCTGCTGGGACCGCTGTTCCCCGCGCTGGACTGGGGATTCGTCGTGGTCGTCCTGGCGACATTGCTCGTCTGGTGGCTCATCGAGCGCTCGAGCCTCGGAATGCGCCTGCGCGCGGTGGGCGAGAACCCGCATGCGGCGCGCGCGGCGGGGATCAATGTGGAACGCATGTACGTGTACGCGATGGTGTTCGCCGGTGGCCTCGCCGGCCTCGGCGCGATGAATCAGATTCAGGGGAATGTGACGACCGGCTTCGGCGCGACGATCGATGCGGGTATCGGCTTCGACGCGATCACCGTCGCGCTCCTCGGACGAAGCCGCGCGTGGGGCACGTTCGCGGCAGGAGTTCTCTTCGGCGCGCTGAAGGCCGGATCTTTCTCGATGCAGGCCCAGGGCATTCCGGTCGACATCGTCCTGGTCGTCCAGTCGCTCATCGTGCTGCTGATCGCCGCGCCTCCCCTGCTGCGCGCAGTGTTCTTCCTCCCGAAGACGGACGTCGAGAAGGCCGCCAAAGCCCGAGCCAAGGCCGCGAAGAAGGCGGTGGCAGCATGAGCACTTCAGCGCTCGAAGCCGACGACGGAACGATCCAGCTGGCAGTGGTCAAGGAGCGTCACTTCAAGGTGCCGATCGTCTTCGGTGTCGTCGTGGCGCTGCTGGGTGCGCTCTTTCTCTCGGCTCCGCGCAGCGGTACCTCCACGTTCCGCCTCGGCGACCCGTCCTCGGCCGTTGCACTGCCCGATATCGGGGTTCCGACGGGCGCGACCAGCTGGGCGGCCCTGGTCCTCCTGCTCCTCCTCGCTCTGTGGGCGACGTGGGCGGCGTGGTCGTATCGACGAACTCCGCTGTGGCTCACGATCGTCTTCAGCGTCCTCGGTGTCTTCGCCTTCCTCGTGTGGGCCGCCGCCGGCGGGCTCGTGCCCGTCTCCAGCCTGCTCTTCGGAGCGGTCTCGCTCTCGGTCCCGCTCGTGTTCGGTGCCCTCGGCGGCGTGATCGGCGAGCGCGTCGGTGTCGTCAACGTCGCCATCGAGGGTCAGCTCCTGCTCGGAGCGTTCTCGGCGGCGCTGCTGTCGAGCATCACGAACAGCCCCTTCATCGGGCTGGTCGGTGCGATGATCGGCGGTGTGCTGGTCTCTTTCGTCTTGGCGGCGTTCGCGATCCAATACCTCGTCGACCAGGTGATCGTCGGTGTCGTCCTCAACGTCCTCGTGACGGGCCTCACCGGTTTTCTCTACGGCGCGCTGCTGGTGCCCAACGAGACCGAGCTCAATCGCCCGGAGCGGTTCGATCGCATCCAGATCCCGGTGTTGAGCGAGATCCCGGTCATCGGACCCGTGCTGTTCAATCAGACGTTCATCGTGTATCTGATGTTCTTCACTGTCGCCGTCGTTGCGTGGGGTCTTTACCGCACCCGCTGGGGTCTGCGCCTGCGCGCCGTCGGGGAGCATCCTCAGGCGGCCGACACGGTCGGCATCAAGGTGAATGCCACCCGGTTCTGGAACGTGTCGCTCGCCGGCGCCATCGCCGGCATCGGCGGTGCCTACTTCACGCTGGTATCGGTTCCGCAGTTCGGCAAGGAGATGACGGCCGGCCTGGGCTTCATCGCTTTGGCCGCGGTCATCTTCGGTCGCTGGGACCCCATCCGCGCGACCCTCGCTGCGCTCCTGTTCGGGTTCGCGACGAACCTGCAGAACCTCTTGACGATCCTCAAGACGCCGATCCCGAGTGAGTTCATGCTCATGCTGCCGTACGTCGTCACGATCCTCGCGGTCGCCGGCTTCGCGGGGCAGATTCGAGGACCCGCCGCATCCGGCAAGCCGTACATCAAGGGATGAGATCGTGACCGACATCGATTGGGACGAACTGCGCGGCGTCGCCGCCCAGGCCATGGAGCGCGCCTACGCGCCCTATTCGCGCTACCGGGTGGGGGCGGCGGCCCTCGTCGCCGACGGCCGCATCGTCTCGGGCTGCAACGTCGAGAACGCCTCGTACGGGGTGAGCCTGTGCGCCGAGTGCGCACTGGTCGGCGACTTGCACATGTCCGGCGGCGGACAGCTCGTCGCGTTCGTCTGCGTCAACAACGACGGCGAGACCATCATGCCGTGCGGACGCTGCCGGCAGCTGCTCTACGAGTTCGCGCTGCCCGGAATGCTCCTGGAGACCGTCTCCGGCATCCGGACGATCGACGAAGTGCTGCCGGATGCCTTCGGACCCCGCGATCTTGAAGCCGCCCGATGAGTCTTCAGCAGACGCAGGGTCCGGCCGTCGAGCCCTTCGATGCCGTGGATGTCATCCGCGCCAAACGCGACGGAGGGGCAGTCCCCGAAGACGCACTGCGGTGGATGATCGATGCCTACACCCGCGGCTACGTCGCCGACGCGCAGATGGCGGCCTTCGCTATGGCGGTGCTCCTCAACGGCATGGGACGCGACGAGATCCGGGTGCTGACGGCGGCGATGATCGCCTCCGGCGAGCGGATGAGCTTCGCCGGACTCGGCAAGCCGACCGTCGACAAGCACTCCACCGGCGGCGTCGGAGACAAGATCACCCTGCCGCTGGCCCCGCTGGTCGCCGCGTTCGGCGTTGCGGTCCCGCAGCTGTCCGGTCGTGGCCTCGGTCACACGGGCGGCACCCTCGACAAGCTCGAATCGATTCGCGGGTGGCGCGCCGCGCTCAGCAACGAGGAGATGCTCGCGCAGATGCGGGGCGTCGGCGCGGTCATCTGCGCCGCCGGATCGGGGCTTGCCCCGGCCGACAAGAAGCTCTACGCGCTGCGCGACGTCACCGGCACGGTCGAAGCGATTCCGCTGATCGCCTCGTCGATCATGTCCAAGAAGATCGCCGAGGGCACGGGCGCGCTCGTGCTGGACGTGAAGTTCGGGTCGGGCGCGTTCATGCGCGATGTCGACAGGGCCCGCGAACTCGCCCGCACGATGGTTGCGCTGGGGACGGACTCGGGCGTGGCGACCACGGCACTGCTGACCGACATGAACACGCCGCTGGGACGGACGATCGGCAACGCGAACGAGGTGCGCGAATCGGTCGAGGTGCTCGCCGGCGGCGGCCCCGCCGACGTCGTCGAACTGACGCTCGCGCTCGCCCGCGAGATGCTGGCGCTGGCCGGTCAGCCCGACGCTGACGTCGCGAAGGCGCTGCAGGACGGCCGCGCGATGGACGCATGGCGCAGGATGATCCGTGCGCAGGACGGCGACCCGGATGCCGCGCTCCCCACTCCGCGCGAGACGCACACCGTGGTCGCCGAGACGGAGGGCGTCGTCGCCCGCATGGATGCCTTGCCGTTCGGCGTCGCCGCGTGGCGTCTGGGCGCCGGGCGTGCGCGCGCAGAGGACCCCGTCGTCCACTCGGCCGGGATCGACCTGCACGTGCGACCGGGCGACCGGGTGAGCGCCGGACAGCCGATGTTCACTCTGCTCGCCGATGATGGCAACCGCTTTGCGCGCGCACTGGACGCCCTTGACGGCGCGTGGGAGATCGGCGCGACCGCGCCGGCATCCTCCCCGCTCGTCCTCGAACGCATCACCGCCTGAACACCCGAACCCGAATCTCCTGGAGAACCCCATGGCTATCGAACAGCACGGTGACACGACGCTCGACGGCGTCTCGATCCGGTCCCTGCCGAAGGTGTCGCTCCACGACCACCTGGATGGGGCGCTGCGTCCGCAGACCATCATCGAGCTCGCCGAGGGAATCGGATTCGAGATCCCGTCATCGGATGCCGGCGACCTCGCCGACTGGTTCGCGGAGCAGAGCGACTCGGGCTCCCTGGTGGAGTACCTGAAGACCTTCGACCTCACGACCGCGGTCATGCAGACCGCCGACGGCCTCCGCCGGGTCGCGCGTGAGTTCGTCGAGGATCTCGCGGCCGACGGGGTCATCTACGGCGAGGTGCGCTGGGCGCCTGAGCAGCATCAGGCCGGGGGGCTGTCGCTGGAGGAAGCCGTCGAGGCCGTGCAGGAGGGCATCGAGGAGGGCGAGGATGCCGTCTCGGGCTCTGACCGCGACATCCGGGTGGGACAGCTGATCACCGCGATGCGGCACACGGATCGTTCCCTGGAGATCGCGGAGCTTGCCGTCGCGTACCGCAGTCGCGGCGCCGTCGGATTCGACATCGCGGGCCCGGAAGCCGGATTCCCCCCGTCGAACCACCGCGCTGCCTTCGACTATCTGGCGGCCCAGTTCTTCCCGGCGACGGTGCACGCGGGAGAAGCCGCCGGTCTCGAGTCCATCCGCTCGGCGCTCATCGACGGCCGCGCGCTGCGCCTGGGCCACGGTGTGCGGATCGCCGAGGACCTCGAGGTCATTCAGCAGAAGGGCGACGAGGTGCTGGTGACCTTCGGCGATCTGGCCCGCTGGGTGCGCGATCGCGAGATCCCGCTGGAGCTCTCGCCGTCGTCGAACCTGCAGACCGGTGCCATCGCGGCCTGGGGGACGACCCTGGAAGACCACCCGTTCGATCTGCTGTATCAGCTCGGGTTCGCCGTCACGGTCAATGTCGACAACCGCACGATGAGCCGCACCTCGCTCACCCGCGAACTCGCGCTCCTGGCGGAGACCTTCGATTACCGGCTGGAGGATCTCGAGGCGTTCCAGCTCAACGCGGCCGCCGGGGCCTTCCTGTCGATCGAGGAGCGCGAAGAACTCATCGAGCTCATCGGCGAGGGCTTCGGCGGCTGACCGGCCGGAACGGTGTCGACTACGCCGAGGTGTGGTCGTCTGCGGCCGCTTGGGCCGCAGCTCGCGCCGAGGCCGCGTCGGCGGCTCCCAGCGCCGCCGACGCGATGCGCTCGGCGTCTCGCATCGTCTGCTTGAGCAGGGCGGCGCGGACGTCGGCCAGGGCCGTGGGCGCCATGGACAGGCTCGTCGCTCCGAGACCCACGAGGACGACCGCGAGCAGCGGATCTGCTGCGGCCTCGCCGCAGATTCCCACGGGCTTGCCCTGGGCCTTGCCGGCTGCGCCGGTCATCCCGATCAGCCGCAGGACGGCCGGGTGCCACGGATCCTGGAAACTGGACACCGAGCCCAGCAGGCGGTCGGCGGCCATCGTGTACTGGGTGAGGTCGTTCGTCCCGATCGAGGCGAAGTCGGCGATCGCGAGCACCCTGTCGGCCATGAGCGCGGCCGAGGGCACTTCGACCATGACTCCGGCCGTCTTGATGCCGTACTCGCGACACAGCGACGTGAAGTACTCCGTCTCTTCCACGGTGCCCACCATGGGGGCCATGACCCACAGGTCGGCCTCGGTCGCGGCGTCGGCCTGCTGCAGTGCCGTTAGCTGCTCCCGCAGGATGTCTTCGCTCGCACGCAGCGCGCGGATGCCGCGCAGTCCCAGCGCGGGGTTCTCTTCGTGCGCGTCGTTGAGGAAGGCCAGCGGCTTGTCGGCGCCGGCATCCAATGCCCGTACGACGACCTTCTGGCCGGGGAAAGCGGTGAGCAGCTCGGTGTAGGCCCTCGTCTGCTGGTCGACGGTGGGGGCGTTGGTCGAGCTGAGGAAGAGGAATTCGGTGCGGAACAGGCCGACGCCCTCGGCCCCGAGCTCGACAGCCTCGTCGGCGCCACCGGGCTTGCCCAGGTTGGCCAGCAGCGGAATCGCGGTGCCGTCGGCGAGAGCGCCCGGCGTGATCGGCGCCGAGGTCGCCGCCGCGCGGGCATCGGCGCGGTGCCGTGCGTGGGTGAGTTCCTCTTCGGTCGGGTGCACGGTCACGACGCCCTTGGCGGCATCGACGATCACGGTCTGGCCATCGACGAGATCCTTCGCAGCGCCCACGCCGACGACCGCGACGATCGACTTCTCACGAGCCAAGATCGCGGTGTGCGAGGTCGGGCCGCCGTCAGTGGTCACCAGCGCGAGCACCGTGTCGAGGTCGAGGAGGGCCGTGTCGGCCGGTGCGAGCTCCTTCGCGACCAGGACGAACGGGTGACCCGGATCAGGGACGCCCGGCGCGGGGAGACCCCGCAGCCGCGCGACGACGCGCTGTGCGACGTCGTCGAGGTCGGCGGCTCGTTCGCCGAGGTACCCACCCATCGCCGCGAGGGTGTCGCGGAAGGAGGCGAACGCATCGTGCACCGCGAACTCGCCGGTTTTTCCCGCCGCCAGGCGGGTGCCGATCTCTGCATCCAGGCTCGGGTCTTCGGCCATCATGGCCTGCGCCTCGAGCACGTCGCGGGCTGTGCCTCCCGCGTGAGATCCGCGCTGTTCGAGCTCACGGGCGACGGCGGCGACGGCTTCGCGCACCCGCGCCGTCTCGTCTTCGACGCTCAGCGTGCTCGGCGTGTCTTCCGGGGCGGGCAGGGGATCTGCCATCCGTGCGACCGGACCCTGGGCCACGCCCAGCCCGATGCCGACTCCTCGCAGTTCGCTCATGGTCGTGTCTCTTCTCGGTTTCAGTTCTCGTCGTGGTCGGCGGACAGCAGGTCGGCGAGAGTGTCGAGCAGTTCTTCGACGTTCTCCGCCTCCGCGGTGAGTGTGACGTAGTCGCCCTTCTCCGCGCCCAGCGAAATGACGCCGAGAATGCTCGCGGCGTTGACGGGAGCCCCCGATCCCTTCGCGATCGTCACCGGGGTGCCTGAGTCCTTCACCGCCTGCGCGAACAGCTTCGCCGGTCGTGCGTGGAGCCCATGGGAGGATCCGATGCGGATCGTACGGGTGGCCTGAGTCATTGCGGGTCCGTTCGTTCGGCGTGGCGGGGGAGCGCATCGTCGATGAGCGCGAGACCGCGAGTCCCATCGAGATCCGCGAAGACGTCGGCCGGGAGGAGCACGACGGCCGCGCGGCGAAGGGCGGCATCCATCTCGAGCGGCGTCCACATCGATCCGTCTCCTTCCCCGCCATTCTCGTGCCCGTGCGGGAAAGAGGCAACCGGGCAGAATCCTGCGGTTTCCGCAGCGACCGGGACAGATCCTGCGGAGATCACGACCATCTGCGGGAGTCCGTGCTGCTCAGCCGCGAGTCAGGCGCTCGTCGAGGCCCCGCCGCACACCGGGCCATTCGTGCGGGAGGATCGAGAAGACCACGGTGTCGCGCGGGCTCCCGTCGGGTCCCAGCCGGTGGTTGCGGAGGATGCCGTCCTGGCGCGCACCCAGCCGCGCGATCGCCGCACGGGACTGCAGGTTGTGGAAGTGCGTGCGCAACTCGACGGCGATCACACCGCACTCCTCGAACGCGTGCGCGAGCAGGAGGAGCTTCGCGGCGGTGTTCACGGCGGTGCGCTGGACGCCCGGCGACAGCCAGGTGTAGCCGATCTCGACGCGCGGGCTCTCCTGATCGATGCCGCAGAACGTCGTCATGCCGACCGCGCGCCCGTCGCGGAGCACCGCGAAGGGGTTCATGCTGCCCGCGGCATGTTGGGCCAGACGATGCTCGATCTCGATCGGCACGTCGGCCGGGATAGATGTGTACCACGCGTACTCCAGACCCGTGCGGGCCTCGGCCAGATCATCCGCGTGGCCCCGGCTCAGCGGCTCGAGCCGCACGTGGGCGTTCTCGAGCACGACGGGTTGGTTCAGCAGCACGTGCTCGAGCCTAGCCGCGGTGTGCGTCCGGGCGCGGGGCGCCGTGTTCCCCCTCACCCGGAGCACCCGGGGCGGCAGCAGCGTTCAGCGCTGCAGCGACGCCAGCAGCGCCCGAGCACCGGCATCGAGCGCGCGGACGCGCGCGGCTGCATCGTCCGGAGTGTCACCGCGCACATCCAGATACACCTTCAGCTTCGGCTCGGTGCCGCTCGGGCGCACGATCACGCGCGAGCCGTCGACGAGCCAGATCCGCAGGACATCGCTCGACGGCACCCCCTCCGCACCGGCGAGCAGGTCTTCGACGCGTGCGACGCCGGTGTCGCCGATGGATGTCGGCGCCTGCTCCCGGAGCGCCGCCATGATGGTCCGGATCTCTGCGACATCCACCACCCGGATCGAGACCTGCCCGCTCGCGAAGGCACCGAAGGTGTCGGAGAAGCGCCGGATCACGTCGGCGAGGGTCTCGCCCTGTTCGCGCGCCTCGGCGATCATGCCGAGCAGAGCCACGGCGGCTGAGATCCCATCCTTGTCGCGCACGGAGCCCGGGTTCACGAGGTACCCGAGGGCTTCCTCGAAGCCGTAGACGAGCCCGGGGGCGCGTGAGATCCACTTGAACCCGGTGAGGGTCGCGTGGAAGTCCAGCCCGTAGTACTCGGCGACCGCCTGCAACCCGGGCGAAGAGACGAGCGAGCACGCGAGTGCGCCGCTCGACGCGCGCTCGGCCGCACGCCAGCCCAGCAGCAGTCCGACCTCGTTGCCGGACAGTCGCCGCCAGCCGCCATCCGCGGCAGGGTCGGGGATGGCCACGGCGAGCCGGTCGGCATCCGGGTCGTTCGCCAGCACGAACTCCGCCCCGGCCGCGCGCGCGGTCTCGAACGCGAGATCCATCGCGCCGGGCTCTTCGGGATTCGGGAACGCGACCGTCGGGAAGCGTCCATCCGGCTCGATCTGGGGCTCGACCACGGTCGGCAGAGGGTAGCCCGCCGTCGTCAGGACCCGTGCGAGCGTCTCGTAGCCGACGCCGTGCATCGCGGTGTACACCCAGGTCATCCCGGCTGCGCCCGCCGGCGCCGGGGCGACGATCGCCGTCTCGGCGATGTACGCCTCGATGACGCCCTCGTCGGCGATCTCGTATGCTTCCGAGCGCGGCAGCGCGCCGAGGTCTGCGGCATCGGCGATCCGCTGGATGTGTGCGGCGATTTCGCCGTCGGCCGGTGACACGATCTGCGATCCCTCATCCGTGCCTCCGAGGTAGACCTTGTACCCGTTGTCGTCGGGCGGGTTGTGGGATGCCGTGACCATCACGCCCGCGGCCGCGCCCAGATGGCGCACAGCGAAGGCGAGGACCGGTGTGGGCAGCAACCGGGGCAGCAGCACCGCGTCAAGGCCCGCCCCCGCAAAGAGTTCCGCACTGTCGCGCGCGAACACATCGGAGTTTCGTCTTCCGTCGTAGCCGATCACGACGGTCGGGGTCGCCCCCGCGGCCTTCTCGCGCAGGTAGGCGGCCAGTCCGGCCGCCGCCTGCCCGACGAGGACCCGGTTCATGCGGTTGCTGCCCGCGCCCAGGCGCCCGCGCAGGCCCGCCGTGCCGAACGCGAGACGCCCGGCGAAGCGATCCTCCAGATCGGCGGCGGCCGCGGAGTCCCCGCCGTCGGCCCGGGCGATGAGGTCGGTCAGCTCAGCACGCGTGACCGGGTCCGGATCCTGCGCGAGCCACGCGCGCGCGGCGGCGGCGACGCTCACAGCTGGCCGATCACGCGCGCGAGCAGCGCCGAGATCACCGGCTCTGCCGCCTGCCCGGCCTCGAGCACCTCGCGATGGCTGAGGGGAGTGGTCTGGATGCCGGCGGCCATGTTGGTGATGAGCGAGAAGCCGAGGATCTCCATGCCGGACTCGCGGGCGGCGATCGCCTCGAGGGTCGTGGACATGCCGACGATGTGTCCTCCGATCGTCTTGGCCATCCGCACCTCGGCGGGAGTCTCGTACTGCGGACCGCGGAACTGGCAGTACACGCCTTCTTCGAGCGACGGGTCGACGTGACGGGCGAGGTCGCGCAGCCGTGTCGAGTAGAGGTCGGTCAGGTCGATGAAGGTCGCGCCCTCCAGCGGAGAATCTCCGGTGAGGTTGATGTGGTCGCTGATGAGCACGGGCTGGCCGGGGGTCCACGTCGGCTTGATCCCGCCGGCGCCGTTGGTGAGCACCATCGTCTTCGCCCCGGTCGCGGCCGCGGTGCGCACGCTGTGCACGACGCGGCGGACGCCGTGGCCCTCGTAGTAGTGCGTGCGGGCCCCGATGACCAGCACCCGCTTGCCCGACGAGGTGAGGATGCTGCGGAGCGACCCCACGTGGCCGGCCAGCGCGGGCGCGCTGAAGCCGGTCACATCGGTGGCCGCAAGGGTGGCGGTCGTCTCGCCGATAAGGTCGGCGGCCTTGCCCCATCCGCTGCCGAGGGTGAGGGCGATGTCGTGCCGGTCCACTCCCGTCAGACGGGCGATATCGGCGGCAGCGTCGGCGGCGACGGCGAACGGGTCAGCGCCCGGGTCGTCGAGAGGGTGGGTGATCGAATCGGACATGGTCCTACTCTATGAATCCAGAGGCCCACGGGCCAGGCGGAGCCGGTCGCTGTGCGCCGCGCGCGGACTGAGAGAATGGAAGGCATGTCCGTGAGCTTCGTGAGCAACCAGAGCGTCGCCGTCCTCGGCGGCGGTCCCGGCGGATACGAAGCGGCACTCGCCGCCGCCCAGCTCGGCGCTGAAGTCACGCTCGTCGAGCGTGCCGGCGTCGGCGGCGCGGCCGTCATGACAGACGTCGTCCCGTCGAAGAGTCTCATCGCGACCGCGGATGCCGCGGTGGCCATCGCGGAGGCTTCCGACCTCGGGGTTCAGCTGTTCTCGAAGTCGGACAGCGGGAGTCCGATGAAGCCCGAGATCGCGATCAATCTTGCTGCCGTGAACAGGCGCCTCTTGTCGCTCGCGCGACAGCAATCCGACGACATGCGGGCACAGCTGGTCGATGCGGGGGTCCGGATCGTCTCAGGCCACGGACGGCTGGACGACCGCAACTCGATCGTCGTCTCCACCGGCCCCGGGGGGACGGACTTCGACCGGGTCGAGGCGGACACACTCGTCGTGTCGGTCGGTGCCTCTCCCCGTGCGCTTGCGAGCGCGCAGCCCGACGGCGAGCGGATCCTCACCTGGACGCAGCTCTACGACATGTCCACACTGCCTGATCACCTCATCGTCGTGGGTTCGGGGGTGACGGGCGCTGAGTTCGCGTCCGCCTACATGAACCTCGGCGCGAAGGTCACCTTGATCTCCAGTCGCGACCAGGTTCTTCCCGGGGAGGATCGAGATGCCGCCGCCGTCCTCGAGAAGGTGTTCACGCGCGGAGGCATGACCGTGCTCGCGCGCTCGCGCGCCGATCGGGTCGAACGGTCCGGCACGGGCGTGGTGGTCACGCTCTCGGACGGTCGCACCATCGCAGGCAGCCACTGCCTCATGGCCGTCGGCTCGATCCCCAACACGGCCGGAATCGGCCTCACGGAGGCGGGGATTCAGCTGACGGGATCCGGGCACATCCGGGTCAATCGGGTCGCGCGCACGTCGGTGCCCAACGTCTATGCCGCCGGAGATTGCACGACGTTCGTGCCTCTGGCGTCGGTCGCCTCGATGCAGGGGAGGACGGCGGTGTTCCACGCGCTGGGAGATACGGTCATTCCGCTGGACCGCCGCCGGATCACCGCCAACATCTTCACCGCACCCGAGATCGCCACGGTCGGCAGGCAGGAGAAGGATCTCGAGTCCGGCGCGATCAACGGCTACGTCCACAAACTGCCACTGGCCGCAAACCCGCGCGCGAAGATGATGGGCGTCAAGGATGGATTCGTCAAGATCCTCGCCCGGGAAGGGTCGGGCACCGTGATCGGCGGCGTGATCGTCGCCCCGCGCGCCTCGGAGCTGATCTACCCCATCGCGATCGCCGTCGAGCGTCGTCTGACGGTCGACCAGATCTCTCGCATCTTCGCCGTGTACCCGTCACTGACCGGCTCGATCACGGACGCGACCCGTGCGATGCACCAGGTCACCACCGACGAGGACACGATCACCTGAGCCGGCCAGAGGCGGGCGGGGGGCGGCGCCGGGAGGCTCAGGAGATCGTGAGCAGTTGGTGACCGGCCGACACCGTCGTGCCCGGCGCCGCATCGACCGCGCCGACGACGCCGTCCTTGTGCGCCTGCAGCGGCTGCTCCATCTTCATCGCCTCGAGCACGACGACCAGGTCGCCCTTGATCACCTGCTGGCCCTCGCGGACGGCAAGTTTGACGATCGTCGCCTGCATGGGCGCCTTGACGGAATCGCCCGCAGCACCCGGGGCGGCGACGACGGAGTGCGACCGACGCGAGGGCGGCACCGATGCGGGTCGGCGGACCTTCGCGGGCGCGTGCGCGATACGGTCGGGCAGGCTCACCTCGAGGCGTTTGCCGGAGACCTCGACGACGACCGTGTGCCGGGGCTCCGGCTCTGCCGGAGATTCGAGTTCCCCGTCCCACGGCGGGATGTCGTTGACGAACTCGGTCTCGATCCAGCTCGTGTAGACGCCGAACCGCCCGTCGACCGCAGTGAAGGCGGGGTCGCGGACGACCTTGCGGTGAAAGGGGAGCACGGTCGGCATGCCGGCGACCTCGAACTCGTCCAGCGCCCGACGGGAGCGCTCGAGCGCCTCGGCACGATCACGGCCGGTCACGATGATCTTGCCGAGCAGCGAGTCGAATGCCCCGCTGACGCTGTCACCGGCCGTCACTCCGGAGTCGAGCCGGATGCCGGGCCCACCGAACGTCTTGAACTGGTGGATGCGACCGGGCTGCGGCAGGAAGTTGCGACCCGGGTCCTCGCCGTTCAGGCGGAACTCGAAGGAGTGCCCCGTCGGTCGCGGGTCGCCGTAGTCCAGCGTGCCCCCCTCGGCGAGGCGGAACTGCTCGCGGACGAGGTCGATGCCCGTCACCTCTTCGGAGACCGGATGCTCAACCTGCAGGCGCGTGTTGACCTCGAGGAAGGAGATCGTGCCGTCTGCTCCGATCAGGAATTCGCAGGTGCCGGCGCCGACGTAGCCGACCTCGCGGAGGATGGCCTTCGACGATTCGTACAGCGTGCGATTCTGCTCGTCGGTGAGGAACGGCGCGGGGGCCTCCTCGACGAGCTTCTGGTGGCGCCGCTGCAGTGAGCAGTCGCGCGTGGAGATCACGACGACATTTCCGGCGGCATCCGCGAGGCACTGCGTCTCGACGTGCCGGGGCTTGTCGAGGTACTTCTCGACGAAGCACTCGCCGCGTCCGAACGCCGAGATGGCTTCGCGCGTCGCCGACTCGAACTGCTCGGCGACCTCGTCGAGTTCGCGGGCGACCTTGAGCCCGCGTCCGCCGCCGCCATAGGCCGCTTTGATGGCGATCGGCAGACCGTGTTCCTGTGCGAAGGCGATGACCTCGTCGGCGCCCGACACCGGACCGGGTGTGCCGGGGGCCAGGGGCGCGCCGACCCTCGCGGCGACATGGCGGGCGGTGACCTTGTCGCCGAGCGCTTCGATCGCTTGGGGCGACGGACCGATCCAGACCAGCCCGGCGTCGATGACGGCGCGCGCGAAGTCGGCGTTCTCCGCGAGAAAGCCGTAGCCGGGGTGGATGGCATCCGCTCCCGAGCGACGCGCGACCGAGAGGATCTTCTCGATCGACAGGTAGGTTTCGGCGCTGGTGGAGCCCTCGAGCGCATAGGCCTCGTCGGCGAGCCCGGTGTGCAGAGCGTCGCGATCCTGATCGGCATAGACCGCGACCGACCCCTTGCCGGAGTCGCGTGCGGCGCGGATCACGCGGACAGCGATCTCGCCGCGGTTCGCGATGAGCACTTTGGTGATCGGCGTACTCACGGTTTCAGGCATGGATGCCAGCCTACCCAGCGCAACCTGCTGATCTTTGGATCACCCGCACAAGATCCTCGCGAAATCGTATGCGAGACCCTCCTAGCGCGTCGGGTCGTTCCAGAGGTCAGGCCACGCGATGCCGAGCTCCGCGACGAGGCGCCGCACGGTGGAGAGCGACATCCCCACAACGGTCGACGGATCGCCCTCGACGCGCTCGATGAACGCCCCGCCGAGGCTGTCGACAGTGAAAGCCCCCGCGACCTCGAGGGGTTCGCCGGAGGCGACGTAGGCGTCGATCTCCGCATCGGTCATGTCGGCGACGAAGCTGACCGATGCCGCGGCCACCGCGTGCGCCTCGCTCGGCGGGGCGCCCGGTCGAAGCCGGAACACGCTGTGTCCGGAGTGCAGGATTCCGGTGCGTCCCCGCATGGCGCGCCAGCGCGCGGCAGCGACCTCTGGCGTGTGCGGCTTGCCGAAGACGTCGCCGCCCAGCTCGAACATCGAGTCTCCGCCGATGATGAGCCCGTCGAACTCCGGGTCCTCTGCCGCGAGGGATGCCGCGACGTCCGCGGCCTTGCGCCGAGCAAGGAGCAGCACGTGTTCGTCCGGGGCGAGCGTGCGTCCTTCGTGCGCCTCGACGGCGCCGATGACAGCTTCTTCATCGACGCGCGGGGCTCGGATGAGCGGCTCGATCCCGGCGTGGCGGAGCAGCATCAGACGAGCCGGGGAGGTGGATGCCAGGCACACGCGCATGCGCTCCAGCGTAGGCGCCGTCACCGGTCAGCGTGGTGCGCCCGGCAGTGTGAGGGATGCGTCGAGCCCGCCGCCCGTGCGGGGTTCGAGCCGAGCGGATCCGCCACTGGCCCGGGCGAGGCGCTCGACGATCGCGAGGCCGAGGCCGCTGCCCTCGCCGTCGGAGGAGCCCCGCCAGAATCGGTCGAACGCTCGCGCGCGCTGCGCGGGCGAGAGCCCGGGTCCCTCGTCGAGGACGTGGACGGTCACGCGGTCCGTCGACTCGACCCGCACGGTGATCGTCGAGCCGGCGGAACTCGCACCGAGGGCGTTGTCGATGAAGTTGTCGACCACCTGTTCCAGCGCTGTCTCGATCGCCACCGCGGGAGCGACGGTCGCCCCCTCGTAGCGGATGGTGATCCCCGCCTCCTGGCCCAGCGGCATCCATTGCTCGACCCGCTCGCGGGCGATCGCGGCAACGTCGTACACGGCAGTGGTGGCCGATTCAGCCTCCGCACGGCTCAAGGTGAGCAGCCCTTCGATGAGGGAGCCGAGGCGATCCAGTTCGGCGTCGGCGGCGGCGAGTCGTTCGGCGGCGGCGTCCGGATCCGATTCGATCAGCTCCGACGCACCCTCGAGCCGCAACCGCAGCGCCGTGAGCGGGGTGCGCAACTGGTGCGAAGCGTCGGAGGCGAAGGATCGCTGCAGCTCGATCAGGGCCTGCAGCCGTTCCGCCATCAGATTGAAGGAACGGGCGAGCGATCGTACCTCCGGCACGCCGGCGCCCTCCTCGGCGCGCGACTCGAGATCGCCCCTCGCGAGACCGTCGGTGGCCGCCTGGAGCAGCCTCAGCCGACGGGTCACCCCCGATGCGAAGACGAACGCGACGAGTCCCGCGAGCACGACTGTGGTCGCGGCGACCGGCAGGAGGCCCCAGACCTGTCGCATCGCGGCATCCGTCACGACTTGCGCCGGGTAGCTGAGCCGCACCGAGCCCAGGACTCCCTCGGCGCTCAGCACCGGCACCGCCACGTAGAGAAGTCGCACGCCGAGGGTCTCGGAGTCTCGCTCTCCGGTCGCGATGCGTCCCTCGAGCGCTGCCGCGAACTCAGGCCGGCTCGCGTAGGAGGCCCCCACACGGGATTGGTCGGCGTCGCTCGTCGCGACGGCGACCCCCTCGGCGTCGACCACGACGACGCGGGCGCCGCTTGAGGCGCTGTACTCGGCGACCACGCGGGCCGCCGCCGGATCGGTCGCTGCGGTGCCCGCCTCGAGCAGGTCCTCCAGCCGGCCGGCGAGCACGAACGCGTCGCGTTCGAGCGTGGTGACCATGCGCTCGCGTTCGACTCCCGTGAGGTAGAACGCGAAGGGCACGTTCTGCACGGCCAGCATCAGCAGCGTGAAGCCGGTCATGGCGAGGATGAGCCGGAGCCTCATACTCGTGCGCCGCCGCTGGGCGCCGTCACAGCAGCGCCTCGAACCGGAAGCCGATCCCGCGCACCGCCTCGATCCAGGCGGGGTCTCCGAGCTTCTTGCGGATCGCGGCCACGTGCGCGTCGAGAGTCTTCGTCGTGCCGTACCAGCTCGTGCCCCACACGTCCCTCAGGATGTCGCCGCGACGCATGACCGCACCGGGGTCGCTGGTCAGGTACTCGAGCAGTTCGAACTCCTTCGCCGTCATGTGGACGGCGTTCCCTCGGAGGCTCACCCTGCGGCTGCGCGGGTCGAGGATGAGTGCGCCGAGCGTGCGGGCAGATGACGCGTCGTCACCCGCCGCCTCCTGGGTGACGCGGCGCATGACGGCGCGAATCCGTGCGGCCAGCTCTCGGAATCCGAACGGCTTCACGAGATAGTCGTCGGCCCCCATCTCGAGGGCGAGCACCCGGTCGAGCTCGTCGTCGCGCGCGCTGACCACGATGACGGGAAGTGTCGAGGTCGCTCGGATGCGGCGGCAGACTTCGACCCCGTCGATGTCGGGCAGGCCGAGGTCGAGGAGCACGACCTCGGTGGTCCCGGCCTCCACCGCGGCAAGACCTTCCGCACCCGTTGCCGCGTGCGCTGCGTCGAATCCCGACCGGCGCAGGGCATCGAGGATCCCCGCCGCGATCGCGGAGTCGTCTTCGATCAGCAGGACCCTCATGGCCCCATTCTCGGTGCACGACGACGTGCGCACGGGTGAGTCACGGAAATTGGATGAATCTTGGACGTCTCGGGGGCGGTCGCTCACCGTCCAGTCCGTAGCGTCGTCGTCATGAAGACCACAATCGTCACCACCCTCTCCGTGCTGGGCGTCGTCGCTGCCGCGTCGGCGGCGATGGCCGTGAACGCCCAGACGCTCGGGTTGCTCGAGTCCCAGGATGGCGTGTCCTCAAGCGTGATCGGCCCGAGCGGCGACTCACCGCTTGGACCGGTACCCGGCGCGATCGCACCCGCGGCATCGACAGTGCCTTCGACGTCGACCGTACCCAGGCCCACACCCGCGCTCGCACCGGCACCGGCACCGGCACCGAGAGTCGACGGCACGACCGGCGGATCATCGTCTTCCGAGGGCGATGACGAGGAGTACGACGACGAGAGCGAATCCGATGACGACCGGTATGAAGACGATGACGACTGATCGCCGGCACCCGGCGCGAATCGCGCGAGCCGCGGTCGGCGCAGCGACGGGGCTCGCATTCACCGGCATGCTCACCGGATTCCTGCTGTTCCCGCAGGATGACCTGCCCGCGCCCGCCGAGGTGCCGTCGGGTGCAGGTGTCACACCCGCGCCCGCCTCAGCGCCCGACCCAGCCCCCGTGGCCGTCCCCGCTCCGGCGCCTGCCCCGGCGCCCGCGCCGGCACCTGCCCCCGCTCCGGCACCTGCCCCCGCTCCTGCACCAGCCCCCGCGCCGGTCGACGCCACGACCGGTGGCTCCGGAGGCTGACGTGATCTCGCACATCGCTCGGGATGCCGTGCTGGCCGCCGCCGCGAGCGGCGATCTCCCCGTGACAGCGACCCTCCGCGCACGCCGCATGGGCAACCTGTTCGCGATGACGGTGGTCGGTGCCGACGACCGCTCCGCCCGGGCGGGGCTCGCCCTTGCTGCGCACCTCGAAGCGCGCTGGAGCCGATTCCTCACCGACAGCGACATCACGTCGCTGAACCTCGCAGAGGGCGCGGTGCGGCAGGTGCACCCGCACACCGTCCGCCTGGTCCGCGAGATGCTCGACGCCCACCGGCGCACCGACGGCGACTTCGACCCGACGCTGCTTCCGGCTCTCGTCGCCGCCGGGTACGGGACCTCGCGCGTGGACCCGGGGAGAAGCACGCTGCTGCCTGCCTCGGCGGTCGCGCCCGGTCGCGTCGACTCGATATCGATCGACGGCGATCACGTCTCACTCGGACGCGGCACAACGCTCGACCCCGGCGGCATAGGCAAAGGCCTCGCCGCCGACCTCGCGGTCGAACAGGCCATCGCCGACGGAGCCCTCGGAGCGATGGCCCAGTTCGGCGGCGACGTGGTGGTCGGCGGGCATGCGCCCGACGGTGTCGCGTGGCGCATCGGCGTGGAGGACCCCTTCCAGCCGGGCCGGCACCTCGCGGTGATTCGTCTCGCCAGGGGCGCCGTCGCCACGTCGAGCCGGCGAAAGCTCCGCTGGACCGCTCCGGACGGCACACAGGCGCACCACCTGCTCGACCCGCGCAGCATCCGGAGCATCGAGACCGATGTGCAGGCCGTCACCGTCATCGCGCCGACCGGTGCGCGGGCGGAATCCCTGACGAAACCGGGCTTCCTCCGCCCGCTCGACGCGTTCCTCGCCTGGCTCCCGACCCAGGGTGCCGCGGGACTCGCGGTGACCGCGGACGGCGGTGAGCACGTCTCGCCGAACTGGAGCCGCTACCGATGAACGATCCGCAGTTCTGGTGGTACGTCTCCCGTGCGAGCGCGATCATTGCCTGGACCCTCCTCACCGCCACCGCGCTCTGGGGCGTGCTCCTGTCGACACGCGTGCTGCGTACAGCCGACAACCCGGCCTGGCTCAAGGACCTGCACCGCTATCTGAGCGGCACGGCGATCGCGATGACCCTGGTGCACGTCGGCTCTCTGCTCCTTGACCCCTACCTCCGCGACCAGGCGGGTTTCGGCGTCGCCGCGACCCTCGTGCCGTTCGCATCGGAGTTCAAGCCTGTGCCCGTCGCGCTCGGCATCGTCGCGCTCTACCTCATGGTCGGCGTCGCGCTCTCCGCACTCGCGGCCCGCTGGCTCCCGCACCGGGTGTGGAAGGGCGTGCACTACCTCAGCTACGCGGTGGTCGCGCTCATCACCTTTCACGCGGCGCTCGCCGGAACCGACCCGGGCACCTCGTGGTACACCGTGCTGTCGACCGCGCTCATCGTCGTCACTGCGCTTGCGGTGGTGGTGCGCCTGCTCGTCGGAACGGTCGCCGCGCAGCGCCGACGCTCGGCCCGCTCGCCACGCGTCGCCCGCGGGAACGAGCGGCTGCGCATGGTCGTCGCGCGCAGGGTGCCGCTGGCCGACGGTGTCCTCGGCCTTCGCCTGGTGCCGGAAGGCGGAGGCACATTGCCGGTGTGGACGCCAGGATCCCACGTCGTGCTGCACGTGCCGGGCGGGCTCGAGCGGCACTACTCCCTCTGCGGCGACCCGGCCGACCGGTGGGGTTTCGACATCGCCGTCCGGCTCGCGGAGCAGTCGCGGGGCGGGAGCCGCTTCATCCATGAGCACCTGCGCGTCGGCGACCCGCTCGAGGTGACGACGCCGCGCAACCGATTCGGCCTGGAGCCGGCGAATGACTACCTCTTCATCGCGGGGGGGATCGGCATCACACCTCTGATCTCGATGATCACGTCACTTCCGGCATCACGTCACTGGTCGCTCGTCTACATCGGCCGCACCCGTCGCAGCATGCCGTTCGCCGACGAGCTGATCACCCGATATCCGGGCCGGGTGACGGTGCACGCGTCCGATGAGCAGCGCGGGCGGTATCCCGCCGCCGCGGCGGCGTCGGCCAGTTCCGCTGAAGTGTACTGCTGCGGCCCGGCCGCGCTCATGGACGAACTCGCCGCAGTCGTTCCGGCGGGGCGGCTCCATCTGGAACGGTTCGTCGCGGCCGATCGCACCGCCGGAGTCGTGGCGCGTCCGATCGAGGTGGACATGCCGGGCATCGGTTCGCTCCGCGTGCCCGCGGATCGCAGCATCCTCGATGTGCTGGAGGACGCCGGCGCACCCGTGACCGGATCCTGCCGATCCGGAGTATGCGGAACGTGCGAACTCCGGGTGACCGGGGGTACTCCGCTGCACCTGGATTCGGTGGCGGACGACGCCGAGAAGGATGCCGCCGGCGTCATGTATCCGTGCGTCTCGCGCGCACTGAGCCCGCAGCTCTCGCTGGACCTCTAGCGTGGGGGGATGCAGCCCGGAGACTTCCTCGACCTTGACATCACGGATGTCGCCCACGGCGGGGTCTTCGTCGCCCGCCACGAGAACCGCGTCGTGTTCGTCCCCGACGCGGTTCCCGGCGAGCGCGTGCGGGTGCGGTTGACCGAGACCGGAAAGTCGTCGTTCTGGCGTGCGGAGGCGATCGACGTGCTCGAGGCCTCGCGGCATCGTCAGGCGCATGTCTGGAGCGCGGCCGACATCGCGAATCCACCCGAGGAACGCCCGGGCGGCGCCGACTTCGGCCACATCGCGCTGGACCATCAGCGCGTGCTCAAACAGCGCGTGCTCGAAGACGCGCTCCGTCGGTTCGGCGGCATCGCGGAACCCGTCGTCACGATGCGGGGCGCCGGCGCGGATGAGACGTCCGACGGAACGCGGTGGCGAACACGGGTCAGCCTGCACGTGGACGATGCCGGGCGCATCGGACCGTTCGCGGCGCGCAGCCACCGGGTGATCGGCGTGACCGACCTGCCGCTGGTGACGAGCGAGATCGAGGAGGTCGCACGGGGCCTCGAGGGATTTGCGCCCGGGCGCATCGACCTGGTCCAGCCGGCGGACGGCAGCGTCCGGGTGATCGTGCGGCCCGAGGCACCACGCGAAATCCGGCCCGCCCGCGGCCGGGGGTCACGATCGGCACCGCGCGCGCCGCGACCCCGCCCAGACCCGACGGCGCACGAGGTCGTGAGCGAAATCGTCGGCGGACGCCCGTTCCGCGTGGATGCCGGCGGGTTCTGGCAGGTGCACCGCCTCGCCGCGGTGGAACTGACGGGCCTGGTGCGCCGGGCATTCTCGGGTGATGACCGGATCGACCCCGAAGCCCAGCACCTGGATCTCTACGGCGGTGTCGGGCTGTTCGCGGCGACACTGGCGGAGCTGGCGGGCCCGAGCGCGCAGGTGACCTCGATCGAATCCGATGCCCGCGCCACCGAGCACGCGGGCGAGAACCTCTCCGAGTGGGTCGGTGCGCGCGCCGAGACCGGCCGGGTCGACCGGTGGCTGGCGGCGCACGCGACCGACGCCGGGCCCCGCGAGCGCGGCCGACTCCGTCGCGGTGTCGTGCTGCTGGATCCCCCGCGCGCGGGGGCGGGGCGGCAGGTCGTCGAGCACGTCGCGAGGCTCGCGCCTGCCTCCGTCGTCTATGTCGCCTGCGATCCGGTCGCGCTCGCTCGCGACATCGCCACCTTCGCAACCTTCGGCTACCGGCCCGACCGGATCGACGCGGTCGATCTCTTCCCGAACTCCCATCACATCGAGACCGTCGCCGTCCTCTCGCGGTGATGACGCCGGTGGCTGTCGTTAGGCTGACCGCATGACTCGGGTGGCACTGATCGATGATCACGAATCGGTGCGCCTCGGCCTCGAGTCGGCGTGTGCGCGGTCGGGCATCCACACCGTCATCTATTCCGGCAGCGCCGTGCGGGGGTATCTCGACTGGCGTGCGTTCGCGCGCGCGGCGCCGGCCGACGTCGTCGTGCTCGATCTCACCCTGGGGGACGGGACGACGGTCGCGGAGAACGTCGTGCTGATCGTCGGCGACGGATCCCAGGTGATCATCCACAGCGTCGCCGACCGTCCGGTCGCGGTCCGCGAAGCGCTCGCCGCCGGGGCCGCCGGGATCGTCAGCAAGTCGTCGCGAATCGACGACGTCGTGTCGGCGATCGCGATCGTCGCCTCTGGAATGCCGCTCGACAACGTCGAATGGGCCAGCGCCGTCGAGGGTGACCGCGCCTTCGCCGACGCCCAGCTTTCCGCGCGCGAGCGCGATGTCCTTCGCCTGTACGCGGCGGGACTTCCATTGAAGGCCGTCGCCGATCGCCTCGGCATCGCATACTCGACGGCGAAGGAGAACATCACCCGCATTCGGGTGAAGTACGTCGAGGTCGGTCGCCCGGCGCCGACGAAAGTGGATCTGCTGCGTCGGGCGATGGAGGACGGCCTCGTCGCGGGCGATGCGGGCGGCCCCGGTGGCCGCTGAGCAGCCTGCCATCGCGGTCGACCCCGCGGTGCGCCGGCTCCTGGGAGACATCTCGACGGGGGCGGAGCGCTTCGCCGAGGGTCGCGTCGAACGCATTCTCTCGCTCGTCGTCGGCATCGGGTCGGCCGTCATGGGTGTGCAGGCGTTTCTGAATGCCCTCGGATCGCTGCAGGAGCATCCGCGCTGGCACGTGCCCCTCATGGTGGTCGTCTTCGCGCCGCTCGCCATGATGATCGTGGCGCTGCTCACCGGCCTTTCGGCGCGCGCCGGGGCGGCCGCCTTCGCCCTCACCTTCCCGCTCGCTCTGCTCTGCTGGCCGGTCGTGACCGCCGGCCGTGCGGCGTACGCGCCCGGCGAGCCCTGGGTCTGGTACCCCTTGAACATTGCGACGGTCGCGGCCGTGATGGCCTTTCGCGTGCCGCTTCAGATCGCGTGGGCACTCGCCGTTCCGCTCCTCTATGGCGGTGTCCGTCTCGTGCAGGTCGGCGGTGGAGCGGATCAGGTGACACGTGTCGTCCTGGACGTCGTCTTCGCCATGATCCTCGCTGTCGTGCTCCTTTCGCTGGGATGGATACTGCGCTCCACGGCCGTGACCACCGACGCAGCGCGGCGAGAAGCCGTGGCGTCTTATGCCGCCGCGGCGGCCGCGGACGCGATCGAGCAGGAACGGGTCGCGGTGGCCGCCCTCATGCACGACAGCGTCCTGGCAGCGCTGATCGCGGCCGAACGGGCGGACAGCGATCGTGAGCGGAGCCTGGCCGTCTCGATGGCGCGCGAAGCGCTCACCCGGCTCGCCAACGCCGACCAGGACCCCGGCGAGGGGTCCGATGAGCCGGTGGATCCTGCGGCGATCGTTCGGGGTCTGCAGTCGGCGGCCGCCGAGCTGGGTGCGGGGGTCATCATCGAAGCCCACCTGGATGCCGCGGCCCCCGCCGTGCCCGGCCGGGTGGCCCGGGCTCTCGTGCTGGCGGCGATGCAAGCGCTCGCGAACTCCGCGCAGCACGCCGCCGGAAGTGATGTGCGCGGTGAGGTGATCGCCGATCATGCCGGCATCCGGATTCGCCTCTCCGACACCGGGGGAGGTTTCGATCCGACCGCGGTGCCCGATGACCGGCTCGGCATTCGGGGATCTATCGTCGCGCGAATCGCCGCGGTGGGCGGGAGCGCGAACGTGCACAGCGACGACTCGGGCACTGTGGTCACCCTGGCGTGGGAGCACGCGCGATGACGCTCGGCATCAGAACCGTCCTCACGGCGCTCGCGGTCGCCTTCACGGCTTACCTGGCCGTCGGAGCGCTCGTGTGGACAGTGCCCCCCGAGCATCCGCTGCTGCTCGTCTCGGCGGTTGCGGTGTACCTGGCGGTGACCTGGCTGTGCACCTTCTGGAATGTTCGCAGGCCCCCGGGTGAGGGCCCGGACGCCGTCGCGGGCGGTCTCGGGGGTCGCTCGGTCCTTCCTCGCTGGGCCGCCGCGCTGAGTGTTCTGGTGGCTGCCGTCGTCCCTTCGGCGAGCTGGTCGGCCGCGGGCGAGTCCGCGCGGCTGGAGAGCTTCGCGACGTGGAGCCTGGGCGGGATCGGCGCGATGATGTCGATCGTCATGGTTCGCCGCCGCCCGTGGGCCGCCTGGGTCGGCGTCGCGCTCGTCGCGATCTCGGCGACGGCATGGATCGGGCTGTCCGACGCGCTGGCCCTCGGGCTCGTCGGCGCTGTGCTGTGGGTGGGCGTGGCTCAGCTGGCGACACGGCTCGTCGAGCGCGCCGCACGCGACACCGCAGAGCTCACCGGGCTCGAGCGGGCCGCGTCGGAGTGGCTGGCGTCGCAGGAGGGCATGCGGCGGGAGCGGCGCACGCACATCCGGCGCGCGCTCGCCGTCGGGGGGCCCATCCTCGTGCGCACGATCGAGTCGGAGGGCGATCTCGATGAGGAGGAGCGCGTGCAGGCGCGCGTCGCTGAGGGGAGTCTTCGCGACGACCTGCGCGGGCCCGCGCTGCTGGATGATCTCGTGCGCGAGCGGCTTGCCGCCGTGCGCCGGCGCGGCGCCGCGGTGAGCGTACTGGATGAGGGCGGCCTCGATGGAATGGTGGATGCCGAACTCCTCCGGATCCGGCGCGACCTGGCCGCCGTGCTCGCGGGCGCGACATCGGAGCGCCTCTACATCCGCGCGTCGAGGGACGAAAGCATCGCGGTGACGGTCGTCGGCCGATCTGCGGGCGACGACAGCGACGGGAGCGTCGACCTCTGGCACGAGATTCCTCGCCTCGGCGATGGCCGATGAGGAGAAGGAGGCGGGAGGCGGCGAAGCCGCCCCCCGCCAGAGCGAGTGGTTACCCGAAAACCAACCCGCAAGATCGCTCTGCTACAGAGGGCAGGCGACCGAACGCAGAAGCGTTCCAGCGGATCCAGTCTTGCCGACCGCGTCCTCGGTGTCTGTAGGTATTTTGGGGGACACGGCCCCTACTGGCCGCCGAACCTTCCCCACGCGACGTCGCGCCGGAACGGAGCGCGCAGTGCGCGAGCGTGGACCTGCCAGGCGGGGGTCAGGGTGGCATCCTCCGTCGCGACCGTAGCCGCTTCGCCCGCATACGCTTCCGTCACGACGGCGATCACCGCCGCGAGCTCTTCGGGCGTCGGTTCCCCTCGAAGCACGCGCAGGCGCACAGGACTGGCGTTACCCTCCGCGGCGTCGGCGCGTGACTGATCAGGCCCGCTCATAGCGGGATGTTACCGTGCTTCTTCGCGGGAAGACTGGCCCGCTTGCCGCGCAGCGCGCGGAGCGCCTTGGCAACAGTGACACGCGTCTGGGCGGGTTCGATGATGCCGTCGAGCTCACCACGTTCGGCCGCCAGGAACGGCGAAGCGACGTTGTACGTGTATTCGTTCGCGAGTCGTGTGCGGACCGCCGCGACGTCCTCACCCGCCTCCGCCGCCGCCTTGAGCTCGCCGCGGTAGAGGATGTTGACGGCGCCCTGACCGCCCATGACGGCGATCTCGGCCGTCGGCCACGCGAGGTTGACGTCTGCGCCGAGCTGCTTGGAGCCCATGACGATGTATGCGCCGCCGTAGGCCTTCCGGAGGATCACGGTCACGAGCGGCACGGTCGCCTCGGCGTACGCATAGAGCAGCTTTGCGCCGCGGCGGATGACCCCGGTCCACTCCTGGTCGGTGCCGGGCAGATATCCGGGCACGTCGACGAGCGTGAGGATGGGGATCGAGAACGCGTCGCAGAAGCGCACGAATCGGCTGGCCTTCTCACCCGCCGCGATGTTGAGGGTCCCGGCCATCTGAGCGGGCTGATTGGCGACGATGCCGACCGATCTTCCCTCGATACGCCCGAATCCGATGACGATGTTCGGCGCGAACAGTGGCTGAACCTCGAGGAACTCGCCGCCGTCCACGATGTGTGTGATGACCTGGTGGATGTCGTACGGCTGGTTCGAGGAATCTGGGATCACCGTGTTGAGAAAGCGATCGGCATCCGTCGTCTCCCACTCGAACCCGTGCTCGTAGACCGGGATCTCGGCCATGTTGTTGTCGGGGAGGAAGCCGATCATCGTGCGGACGTAGTCGATCGCGTCGTCTTCGTCCTCGGCGAGATAGTGTGCGACCCCGGAGCGCGTGTTGTGCGTGTACGCGCCGCCGAGCTCTTCCATGCCGACGTCTTCGCCCGTGACGGTCTTGATGACGTCGGGACCGGTCACGAACATCTGACTGGTCTTGTCGACCATGATCACGAAGTCGGTGAGTGCGGGCGAATAGACCGCCCCACCCGCAGCCGGACCCATGATGATCGAGATCTGCGGGATGACTCCGGAAGCGGCCGTGTTGAGGCGGAAGATCTCGCCGTACTTGCCGAGGGCCACGACACCCTCCTGGATGCGGGCCCCGCCGGAGTCGAGAAGCCCGATGATCGGCATGCCGCCACGCAGGGCGAACTCCATCACCTTGACGATCTTCTCGCCGGCGACCTCGCCGAGCGAACCGCCGAAGGTCGTGAAGTCCTGCGCGTAGACCGCGACGGTCCGTCCGTGGATCGTGCCGATGCCGGTGACGACCGAATCGCCGTACGGGCGGGACCGATCCATGTCGAAGGCGGTCGTGCGATGGCGGACGTACTCGTCGAGCTCGACGAACGAGCCCGGGTCGACGAGCATCTCGATGCGCTCACGGGCGGTCAGCTTGCCCTTGGCATGCTGTTTGCCGAGGGCGACCGCTTCCGCATCGATGACGGCTTCCTGGTAGCGCGCGCGGAGGTCGGCGATCTTGCCGGCGGTCGTGGACATGTCGAAGCTGTCGGTCACGCGTTCCACCCTAGCGATCGGGTCGGCGCCGAGGTTGGCGGACGCCGACAACGCGATCGCGCTTCAGGTGTGCACAATCGCTCAGGAGGAGCGACGTAGGGTGGGCTCATGTCCGTGCCATCCGAGGGATATCCGCTCGCCGCCGCCGTCAGCCCGCGTCTTCAGGTGATCGACACGGTCGACTCGACCAACACGAAGCTCCTGCGCGACGCCGAGGGCGATGCGCAGGGTCACCCTCATCTGTCGGTGCTGCTGACCCGCGATCAGCGCGCCGGCCGGGGACGCCTCGACCGCACCTGGACGACGCCGGCAGGGTCGGCACTCGCCGTCTCCGTGCTGCTGCGCGTGAGCGCCGTCGCGACCGCCGACCGCGGGTGGATTCCCCTCATCGCCGGAGCCGCGATGACCCGCGCCATCGCCGCGCAGCTGCCGAGGCTGCACGTGACGCTCAAGTGGCCCAACGATGTGCTGGTGGAGGGGCTGAAGATCTGCGGAATCCTGGCCGAGGTCCTGCCGTCGGATCCCCATGTCGTGGTGGTGGGCGCCGGAGTCAACACGAGTATGGCGGTGAGCGACCTTCCCGTCACGACCGCGACGTCATTCGCCGCTCTCGGGCACAGCGCCGACGAAGACCGCCTCCTCGCCGACTACCTGACCTACCTGCGCGATGACATCGCCGCCCTCGCCGTGCACGGAGGGGCCGCCGTGGCGCCGAAGATCGCCGCGCTGTGCGCGACGATCGGCGCAGACGTCTCGGCACATTTGCCGGACGGTGCGGTCCTCGAGGGTCGCGCCGTCCGGTTGGATGACGAGGGACGCCTCGTGGTCGCGTCGGACGGCGTCGAGTCGGTCGTGTCGGCCGCGGATATCGTTCATCTGCGCTGAACCCGTGCCTGCGTCGACGCCGTAGATGCCGTAGATGCCGTCGAGAGGCGCAATCGACCCCGTCCGCGGGGAAGTGACGATTTCGGGCCGGTCGCGCCGCCTGCGCGCACGGTGACCGGCACAATGGAGGAGTGACCCAGCCGACGGCGTACCCGGGACGCCCCGTGACGCCCGCTCCGGGTGGTGCGGCGCCCGAGCTGCGCGTCGCGCGCCTGCGGCCGCACGCGCGGAGGCTGTTCTGGTGCGCCCTGGTGCTCATCGCGGTCACCGGAGCGGTCGGGTACTTCTGGGGCAACCTCCCCGCTCCCTTCGAGGACTGGATGCTGGGAGCGGGCGCCGCGCTCGCGGTCGCGCTGCTGGTGGTCGTGCCGTACGTCCGATGGCTCTCGCACACCTACACGATCACGACACGGCGCGTGATCGAACAGTCGGGGGTGTTCGGGCGCCGCCGGAGTGAGCTCAGTCATGCTCGCGGCTACGCGATCTCCGAGCGCCGGGGGCCGCTTCAGCGACTCTGGGGCGCGGGCACCCTGACTCTCACGGGCGCGGATCGGACGCTGCGTCTCGCGAATATTCCCGCCGCACGCCTGGTCCACGAGACGCTCGCCGATCAGGTCGAGGTGAGCCAGATCCTGGCGCACCGCGACTCGCGCGGTCTCGGCGGCCGGCCGGGCGACCCGCCCCCGCTGTCCTGACTCGCGCGCGACGGTGGCTCGGTGCGCGTGCCGTGCGAGAAGATGGACGGGACGAAACAGGGGGCGCGCATGGCACTGCAGGTCGGAGTCGTCGGTGGCGGCCAGCTGGCCCGGATGATGATCGCGCCGGCGGTCGAGCTCGGTGTTCGGGTGCGGGTTCTCGCCGAACAGGCCGGGATGGCGGCGGAGCTCGCCGCAGAATCCGTCGGAGACTACCGCGACCTCGAGACCGTCCGCGCGTTCGCGGCGGGCGTCGATGTGGTGACGTTCGACCACGAGCACGTCCCGCAAGAGGTGTTGCGCGCGCTCGTGGCCGATGGCATCGCCGTTCGCCCGGGGCCGGACGCCCTCCAGTACGCGCAGGACAAGCTCCTCATGCGGGCCCGCCTCGATGAGCTCGGCATGCCGCAGCCGGAGTGGGCCGAGATCGCGGACGGCCCGGGCCTGCAGGCGTTCCTCGACTCTCACGGCGGCCGTGCGGTGATCAAGACTCCCCGCGGCGGCTATGACGGCAAGGGAGTGCGCGTCGTGACCTCGTCGGCTGACGCGGAGGATTGGCTGGCGGAGGGCGCTCCGCTGCTGGTCGAGGAGCTGGTGGATTTCACCCGCGAACTCGCCCAGCAGGTCGCTCGGCGTCCCTCCGGGCAGGTCGTCGCGTATCCCGCCGTCGAGACCATTCAGCGCGACGGCGTGTGCGCCGAGGTGATCGCCCCCGCGCCGCACGCGACCGGTCGCCTCGCCGAGGTCGCCGCACGGCTCGGTGAGGAAATCGCGGAGGGGCTCGGCGTCACCGGAATGCTTGCCGTCGAGCTGTTCGAGACGGCCGATGAGCGCATCCTCGTCAACGAGCTCGCGATGCGTCCGCACAACTCCGGCCACTGGGGGCAGGATGGCGCGGTGACCGGCCAGTTCGAGCAGCACCTGCGCGCGGTGCTCGACCTGCCGCTCGGAGATCCCGGCATCCGCCAGCCGTGGTCCGTCATGGTGAACCTCCTCGGCGGCCCCGCGACCGACTCGCTCGAAAGCCGGCTGCCCGCGGCGCTCGCCGCGCATCCGGCGGTCAAGGTCCACCTCTACGGGAAGGAGCCGCGACCCGGTCGCAAGGTCGGGCACGTCACAGCCGTCGGCGACGACCTGGATGCCGTGGTCTACGAGGCGCGGGCAGCCGCGGCGTTCTTCGGCGACTGAGCCGCACCGCCGGACCGGGCCCCGGCGGTGGGCCCGCCCGCTCCTGCCACTCCTCCTACGGACGTCCCATGCCGAAGTACGCCCAGCCCGCGCCGCGCCACTCGGCGGGGTCGAGGGCGTTGCGTCCGTCGACGATGACGCGGCCCGCGGTGAGGGTCGACACGTGGGATGCCGGCATCCGGCGTCGGTACTCGTCCCACTCGGTGACGAGGAGCACGGCCTCCGCACCGGCGAGTGCGGTGTCTCGGTCGTCCACATACGTCAGCTGAGGGTGGATCCTGCGGGCGTTCTCGATCGCTTCGGGGTCGGTGACGACCACCTCGGCGCCGAGGCCGTGGAGCCGGACGGCGGTGTCGAGCGCGGGGGAGTCGCGGATGTCGTCGCTGTGCGGCTTGAACGCGGCCCCCAGCACCGTGACCTTCTTGCCGTACACCGATCCGCCGAGGCCGGAGATGACGAGCTGAACCGCGCGCTCGCGGCGGCGCAGGTTGATCTCGTCGACTTCGCGCAGGAACGCGACGGACTCACCACGGCCGAGCTCTTCGGCGCGAGCCGAGAACGCGCGGATGTCTTTGGGCAGGCACCCGCCCCCGAAGCCGATCCCCGCGCCGAGGAATTTCCGGCCGATCCGATCATCGTGACCGATCGCCTCGGCGAGCTGGGTGACGTCGGCGCCGGTGACCTCGGCGATCTCGGCCATCGCGTTGATGAAGCTGATCTTGGTCGCGAGGAATGCGTTGGCGGCGACTTTCACGAGCTCGGCTGTGGCCAGATCGGTGACGATGAAGGGGGTGCTCTTGGCGATCGCGGGGTGGTACACCTCACGGAGCGTGTCCGCGGCATCCGAGCCCGCTGGAATGCCGACCACGAGTCGATCCGGGTCGATCGTGTCCTGCACGGCCCATCCTTCGCGGAGGAACTCAGGATTCCACACGAGCGTCGCTCCCGCGGACTCGATGCGCGGGGTCAGGGATGCCGCGGTTCCGACCGGAACGGTCGACTTGCCCGCGACGATGTCGCCCGGCGACAGGTGCGGGAGGAGGGCGTCGATCGCCGCGTTGACATAGGTGAGGTCTGCGGCGTGGCTTCGCTCCTGCTGCGGCGTGCCGACGGCGACGAAATGCACCTTGGCGCCCTCAGCCGCCGCCATGTCGGTCGTGAAGGTCAATCGACCCGACGCGACGCCCTCGGCGAGGATCTCGGGCAGCCCCGGTTCGAAGAAGGGCGCCCGCCCGTGCGCGAGAGCATCGATCTTGTGCGGGTCGACGTCGATGCCGACCACCTCGTGACCGATCGATGCCATGGCTGCCGCGTGGACAGCGCCGAGATAACCGCATCCGATGACAGACAGTCGCATCGTTCGAGCCTACCGGGGCCCGCTCGGTGTGCCGGAGCGGGCGCGTGCGGGTCGGGTTGCGTGGCGCTCCGGGGTTCTTCCAGCCTCTCCACCTACCCTGGACGCGTGACTCGCGCGCTGCATTCCTCAGGATCACCCCTCGTCGGCGTCGTCATGGGCTCCGATTCGGACTGGCGGATCATGAGCGATTCCTCGCAGATCCTCTCGGAGTTCGCGATCGGCCACGAGGTCGAGGTGGTCTCGGCGCACCGGACCCCCGACAAGCTGCTGCGCTACGGGCGCGAGGCCCGCGCCCGCGGGCTGAAGGTCATCATCGCCGGTGCGGGCGGGGCCGCCCACCTCCCCGGCATGCTCGCTTCGGTGACCGCTCTGCCCGTGATCGGCGTTCCCGTCCAGCTGGCCACTCTGGATGGCCTGGACTCGCTGCTGAGCATCGTGCAGATGCCGGCCGGCATTCCGGTGGCGACCGTATCGATCGACGGCGCGACGAACGCGGGCCTGCTCGCGGCGCGGATCATCGGCGCGGGGGATGACCGGCTCGCCGACCGGGTCGAGCAATATGCACGCACGCTCGAGCTGCAGGTCGAGGAGAAGAACCGCCGACTCAAGGATTCCCTGTGACCCTCGCGCCACCGCGGTCCGGGACGCGGGCGGCCCCGCTGATCGAATCCCAGCCGCTCCGCCGACCCGACGCTTCATCTCCTGAGGTCATGACGCGCCGCGCCTGGTGGCTCGTGGCGCTCAACCTCCTCATTCCCGGATCGGCGCAGATCCTCGCGGGTTCGCGCCGGCTCGGCCGGGTCGGGATCGTCGCGACACTGGTCATGTGGGCGCTCGTGGTCCTGGCGGTCGTGACCGCACTCATGCGGCCGACGCTCTTCTATTCTCTTGCCAACGGTGCGACGCTCCTCGTGCTGCAGGTCGTGCTGCTGGCCTACGCTGCGCTGTGGGCGGTGCTGACGATCGACACTCTGCGCCTCGTGCGTTTCGTCAGCGTGGAGGGCTGGTCGAGGGCCGGCGCTGCCATCCTGGCGATCGTCGGGCTTGTCCTCTCCAGCGGCGGCGCCCTGTACGCGGCGCAGTCCCTCATCGGCCCGGCCCGTGAGGCGCTGGCGGCCATCTTCGGCAACAGCGGCCCCTCCGTGCCCCCCTCGGACGGCTACTACAACATCCTGCTCCTCGGGGCCGACAGCGGCTTGGGGCGCGACTCCATGCGCTTCGACAGCATCTCGGTCGTCTCAGTGGGCGCCGATACCGGTGCGGTGACCATCACCGGCATCCCCCGCGATCTGCAGAACGCCCCCTTCGCGGCGGGCCCGATGCAGGAGCGCTACCCCCAGGGCTTCGAGGGGCACGTGTCGCAGAGCTGCGGCTGGGCGGCCGGGGTCAATCAGCTCACCAACGCCGTGGAGGTCTGCCAGAGCGATCGCGGGGCGAGCATCTATCCGGATGCCGCCGGCCAGGGCTCCTCGCCGGCGATCGAGGCGACCAAGGATGCGGCCGCCGGCATCCTCGGCATCGAGATCCCGTACTACGTCTTCGTCGACATGAAGGGGTTCGCCGACATCGTCGATTCCCTCGGCGGTGTCGACATCACCGTCACCGAGCGACTTCCCAAGGGGGGCGGGCCGACCTACGACGGCCAGCCCGCCGAGGACTGGGCGATCGGGTGGATCGAGGCCGGACAGCAGCACATGGACGGCGACACCGCCCAGTGGTACGCGCGCTCGCGCTACACGACGAGCGACTGGGACCGCATGCGCCGTCAGCGCGAACTGCAGCAGGCGATTCTCGCACAGGCGACGCCGGCGAACGTGCTCCTGCGGTTCCAGGAGGTTGCCGGAGCGGGGGAGGACCTGGTCCAGACCGACATCCCAGAGTCGCTCCTGCCCTTCCTTTCGGGCCTGGCTGTGAAGGCGAAGGAGCAGCCGGTCGCGACGATCGAGCTCACGATGGACGGTGCCGGGATCGACCCGGACCAGCCGTCCGCTGACGACTGGGCGCACGTGCGCGACCTGGTCCAGACCACCCTGCACCCGCCGACCGCCACGCCGGCGGCGGGGGGCTGAGGGTGACAGCGACGCTGCGCGTCATGCTCGATCAGATCGTCGCGCCGACGGACGCCGACCTGGCGACTGCGTCGCGGGAGCTCGCACGCGAACTTGTCCGCACCTCGCCGGCCGGGTGCGAGGTCGCGGCGATCGTCCCAGCCGGGGCGGATGCGGCTGCCGTGCTCGAGCGGGAGGTTGCCGGGCTTGCCGACCTCGTCCGTGCCGCGCTGCCCCGGCGGGAGCTCGCCGCCGCCTGGCAGTTCGGCATTCGGTCCGGCGCGCCGGGCGGAATGCTCCATTCGCCCACGCTGCTGGCGCCGCTCGTGGGCCACGATCGTGTGCACGATCACGATCAGACCGTGATCACCGTGTGGGACCTCGCCGCGTGGGAGCACCGTGAAGAGCTGACGAAGCCGGCGGTCGCCTGGCACCGGGGCATGCTCAGGCGTGCCGTCAAGCATGCAGACGCCGTCGTCGTTCCGACCTATGCGCTCGCCGATCGGCTGGCGGAGATCGCCCCGCTCGGCGAACGGATCCGGGTGATCCCCGGCGCCGCTCCGATGCGCTTCGTTGTTCCGACGGATGAGGTGGGGCGCCGCCGTGCTCTCGGACTCCCGAGCGGATGCCTGGTGGTGCCGGGTGGGTCCGCGCCGTCCGCCGGACTCGACGCCGCGTTCGCGGCCATCGCCGAGGGCGGCTCGGATCTGCCGGTGATCGTCGTGGACGTGTCCATCAGATTCGAAGCGGCGGTGACCGAGCGGGCCGCGGCCGCCGGCCTTCACCCCGGACGCGTCATCGTGCGAGGCTCGCTCGAGGCCGCCGACCGTGCCGCCGTGCTGGGCGGCGCCGTTGCGCTCGTGGCGCCGCGGACCGACAGCGCGTTCCCGTGGCGCGTCATCGAGGCGCTGACGCTCGGGGTGCCGGTCGTCGCGGCCGACAGCGCCGTCCACCGCGAGATCATTCTCGACGGCGGGCTGCTCGCCGAACCGGCAGCGCTCGGCAGTTCGTTGGCGACGGCGCTCGGGTCGACGGATGCCGTTGAACGGCTCGCCGTGTTGGCTGGAGACCGCGGTCGTGCGTTTTCGTGGACCGGTGCCGCGGAGCGCGTGTGGCAGCTGCACGCAGACCTCTGAGGGTGCCGTGAGCGGCGTGTCCGTGGCGTGTCGCACCACCTGTAGTGGTATCGGAACTTGACTTCAGCAACAATGGTCACATGATCCCCCGAATCATCACCCGACCGTCCGGTCGCGCCCGGGCGGCGTGGAGCCCGGCCGCAGCGGTCCTCGCGCTGGTCGCCTTGATCGGATCGCTGCTCGCTTCGAGCCCGGCCGTCGCGGCCGTGCCCGCCCCGGCAGTGCCCCCCGTGGCCGGCGCGGCGCATCCGGTGGACTCGGGCATGGTCGAGACTGCGGCTGAGGTCGGCTTCAACGCCGGGAACATCATCACCGATGCGCTGTTCTACGACGGGTCCGCCATGACGGCGTCCGAGATCCAGGCTTTCCTCGACGCCAAGATCGGCGCCTGCACCAACGGCAAGTGCCTGAACGTGCTCTCTGCGGGCATCTCCTCCCGCGCCGCTGTGACATCCCAGACCACCGGCAATCTCATCTGCTCTGCGATCCAGGGCGGAACCATGAAGGTCTCTGAACTGATCTACCGCGTGCAGGTTGCGTGCGGCGTCTCGGCGAAGGTCATCCTGGTCACGCTGCAGAAGGAACAGGGGCTGACAACCAGCAAGGCCCCCTCCGACTGGAATCTCTCGGCGGCGATGGGCGCCTCATGCCCGGACACGGCGCCGTGTGACCCGGCGTTCGCCGGAGTCGGCCCGCAGATCCTCAAGGGAACGCAGCAACTCAAGACATACAAGGCGGCGAATTTCGCGAAGCAGCCGGGTGTGCACTACATCGCGTACAGCCCGAGTTCGTCGTGCGGCGGAAGCTATGTGAACATCCAGAATTACGCGACGGCGGCCCTCTACAACTACACGCCCTATCAGCCCAACGCGGCAGCGCTCGCCGCCGGCTACGGGCTGGGTGACAGCTGCTCCGCCTACGGCAACCGGAACTTCTACAACTACTACACGTCGTGGTTCGGGTCGACGCAGGGCTACCTCGACCCCTGCCGGGTGCCGCCCGCAGAGGCGGTCACAGCAGCGAGCGGCGAGTACAGCACAACAGCGTCGCTCAACGGACGCGCCGCTCCGAGCACCGACTGCGCGAAGATCACAGCGGTCCTTCCTTCCGGCACGATCGTCACTCGCGTGGCCACCTACGGCGTGTGGTGGAACGTGCGCCTGAACGGCGTCATGTACTGGGTGCACAGCGATTACCTGACGCCGACGCCCGCCGTCGCCTATACGGTCGACAGGATTGAGGGCGCCGACCGATACGAGACGGCCGCGGCGATCTCGACGCAAACCAACCCTCAGTCCAGTGCGACGGTGTATCTCGCGTCCGGTGAGCACTACCCTGATAGCGTCGTGGGTTCACCTCTGGCAGCGCACGGGGAGTCCGCGCTACTGATGACGAGCAGGACGTCGCTCCCGCCGGCGACCGCGTCCCGCCTGGTCGCACTCAAACCGTCACGCGTCGTTGTGCTCGGCGGTACGGGTGCCGTGGCGGATGATGTCTTGGCGGACGTGCGCTCGTTGCTGGGAGCAGGAGTCCTCGTCGATCGCATCGCTGGGGTAGACCGCTATGACACCGCTCGTCTCATTGTCAAAGATGGTTGGACAAGCTCGAAGAGAATCTACCTCGCGACCGGGCGGGCATTTTCCGACGCGCTCTCCGCATCGTCGGCCGCGGCCATCCAAGACGCTCCGGTTTTGCTCGTCGATGGCGCCGCCGCGACGGTCGCGCCAGAGACCATCGCGTTGCTGCGCAGTCTGGGTGTCACCGATGTCGTCCTCGCAGGGGGCAGCGGGTCGATCAGCGATCAGGTCGAAACCGAATTGCGCGGCCTGGGGCTTGCCGTGGATCGCAAGGGCGGGTCCGACCGGTTCGCGACGAGCCTCCTGCTTGCCCTGGCCGTGAAGCCGTCGGCCGGAGATCGTGCGCTCGTGGCGTCGGGTCTTGACTTCCCCGACGCACTCAGTGGGGCAGTGCTGTCCGGAGCGACGGGAGCACCGCTGCTCCTCCAGCCGCCCTCGTGTATGTCGGGCGCGGCGAAGAACTACTTCATCACCAGTCAGATATCGCTGATCACCCTGCTCGGGGGACCATCGGCGCTTGGCGCGACGGTTGAGTCGAGCACGCGCTGCTAATTGTACTTCCACGCGCTGCTAATTGTACTTCCGTGGCGGGTTGCGAACGGGTGACGTAAGTGAAGACCTCTGGGCGGCATGCAGGTTACTACACCTACTTTCCTGACCTCTGCACGCCCTGCTCACGCAGGACGCGGATGATCGACTCGACCGCGTGCCCCTCGGCGCGGAGCTGATCGATGAATCCCATGATCAGTGGTTGCGGGGGTCGAGTTCCCCCGCGAAGAAAGTCGCCGCGGCTTTGAGGATCGCGACGTCTTCACGGAGCCGCTTGTTCTCGGCCTTGAGACGGCCGATCTCCGCATGCTCCTCGCTGGTCTGCCCCTCCCGCTCACCGGCATCGATATCGGCTTGCAGCACCCACCGGCGCAACGACTCGGCACCGACCCCTTCCTGACGGGCCACAGCCGCGATCGCCTTCGCGTTCGACGGGTACTCGGCCCGATGCTCGCGCACGAGCCTGACAGCGCGCTCACGGAGCGCGGGATCGATCTCCTTCGGCATGATGACAACCAATCAACTCAAAAGGATGCGGCATCAAAACCCGGGGCGGTTCATCTCGGACGTGGAGGCTTGGTAAATTCGTGTGGCGCTACTCCGGTCGGTGACTCGGACTGCCTCCAGGATGTTCAGAACACCTTTCGCCGTGACGTCTGCAGTGAGTGTCGGATTCTTGAACGAGTATCCGGCGTGGCTGATCGCCGCCAGGTTGTATGTTTCGTGGGGGTCGGCTGTCTCGACAGCCCGGACCAGGGACGTCGGATCGGTCAGGTCGCCCTCGATGAGCTCGACCTCGGGGAACTCGGCCTCAACGAGCACTCGTCGTGGATCATTCTGGCCGCGGATGAGGCCGTAAACTTCATAGCCCTTGGCGAGGAGCTGCTCGGCAAGGTGCCCACCATCCTGACCCGTGATTCCGGTGATGAGAGCGCGGCGGATGTCTGCCATGGTTCCTCCTGCTGGATGACCATGACAGCTTAGTCGGTGCTGTGACGGGGCCGAGGAAGGCCGAAGGACTTCTTCTCAGTCGACGATCGGCTGAGTGTTGTCGAGGATGCGGAGTGATTCAAGGCACCTCCGCCAAAGCAGGAGTGTGGCCGCTCCCTCGGTCACCGCGTATCCGACTGCGGCGCCGACGGGCCCGATCCACAGTGCCAGGGCGACCATGATCGGCACGCCAGCGGCCGTGGCTATCAGCGTCGCGCGCACCACGGCTGCGGCCTGACCTGCGGGGTAGAGCACATGGCGGGTCATTGATGTCCGTACAGAGAAGAACGCGAAGGTGAAGCCGAGAGCTATCAGAACCGGCGTCATCGATGACGCGTCCGCCCCGAAAAGGATCCTGCTGGCCCACGCGCCGAAGGTTGCCAGAAATGCGCCGCCGATGCAGCCGATTCCGCCGTGGGCGAGCATCGCCAGGCGCATGCGACGTCCTCGACCAATGCCACGTGCTTCGACAATCCACGCCTGAAGCGCGTTGGCGAGTGTCATCGGGATGAACTGGCCGAGCTTGAGCATCTTGTCCGCTGATGCGAAACCCGCGGCCTGGGCAGGTGGTGCCGTCATCGTCACGAACGGTGTCGGCACGCTTGAGTAGACACTGAGCCCGACGTCATTCAATGCGACGGGCGCGATGGATCGAAAGAGGCCCGGCAACTCCGGCCATCTCGGCCACGGCGAAGGAAATTGGTTCAGCACGCTTCGGGTGAATAATGCCGTTCCCACGAGGGTCACACTGATTCCGGCGAGCGGGTAGAGCTCGATCGGCGCTCCATGAGCGATGGCGAAGGCGCAGAGGGCAGCAATCACGAGACGGGGGAGTGAGTCATAGAAGACGATGGATGCTGGCCTTCCGATCCCCGCAGAGAACCAGGCGAACGACAGCGCGATGAGTGCGCCCTGCAGCCCCATCAGCGCGCCGAAGAGCTCGCTGCCGGGTGAGGCGACGATCCAGCAGATGACCCACATGACCGGGAGCGCGATCAGGGCAACCAAGAGTCGCACGACCAGCGACTCCCGGTACAGCTCGCCTCGTCTCTCCCTGTCTGCCATCGACACCAGCGCCGGCCCGATCGACGCCCAACCGAAGCCGATGGCGATGGAAGCGACCGTACCTATCGATTCACCGGCGATGGCGCTGGCCCACCCCGCTTGACCCGCTGTTCGAGAGATGACAGGCAGGACCAGCAGCGGCGATATCGCGGCGATCCCCGGGATAAGGAAGAAGAGGAGGAGTCGACGCCAAAGCGGGCTTACCGGCGTCACGCCGTCATCCGACGTTGGATGACGGCAGCCTCAAGCACGCGGGCGGTTTCGGCCGCGGCTCGCTCCCACGTGAATGTGCCGGCTCGCCGGATCCCGGCGTCGCGGCGCAGCGAGGGGTCTTGACTCAACGCCGAGGAGATCGCCGTTGAGAGATCTCGTTCGCTCCTCGCGTCAGCGTAGAGCGCGACGTCCCCCCCCACCTCCCGCAGGACGGGAACGTCGTTTGCGAGCACAACGCAACCCCGGCGCATTGCGTCGATGACGGGCAGTCCGAACCCCTCCGTGAGCGACGGGCAGACATACAAGGATGCAACTGCGTACAGGGCTTCGAGCTGCGGTGGTGTCACCCAGCCCGGCAGGATGACGTCGTGCTCCAGTCGGAGACGATGAATGAGCGGTTCGAGAGCATCGCGACCCCGCCCGCCGGGAAGGACGACGAGTGGGCGACGATGTTCGTCCATCGTCGCCACCGCTGCCAGAAGCGCCTCGAAGTTCTTGTGAGGCAGACGGTTGCCCGTGCTGAGCACCAGCGGCCTGCCCGGCTGGATTCCCAGTGCTATGAGTTGGGACCACGGGTCCGCCGGTGCCTCCGGCGCGGCGGTACCGTGCGGGATCACCGTGATCACTCCCGCGTCGATCCCGATGTGCTTCACTACGTCCGCCTTGGCCGCAGCGGATCCCGTGATCACGGCGTCGGCCGTCAGAGCGGCCTTTGCTTGCAACCAGGACGTGACTCGTGTGACAGCAGTCTGCTTCGCGTTCAGCTGGTAGGTCGTGTCATGCGTCGTCGTCACACGTGGCACGGCCGACCGGGAAATCGGCCCGAAGTTCGCGGGACTCCACATCACGTCAGCGTCGACGCGCCTGGCCCATTTGTTGGCGGCGAGCACTTCGCCTAAGGCCCAGGTTGCGCGGTCAGCACCGACGCACCGCGCGACGCGCACATCACCTGGAAAGAAATCACGGACCCCGCTCGCCCCCGCCCTGTTCGCTAGGGCAATCAGCTGAGAGCCCGGGAGAGCTTCGGGGAGTCGCTTGACGACCTCGCGCGTGTAGGTCTCTGTTCCACCTCTTGTGCCCGTATAGAACAGGAAATCGACGAGCACCCGCACCGGCATGTGTTCAGTTCTCGATTAGGGCGTCCGGGCGCGTTTCGCGGCGCGGGGTGGCGAGCACACCTGAGAAAAAGCTCATCATTATAGTCTGGAATCCGAGCATGATCCCGAGAGCGCTCGGAATCGCGATTCTTACCACTTCCGCTGTGTCCAGCGGCCCAAAGTCGAGACTGCCCCACCGCACGACCTGCACGATACCGATGAAGATGCCGAGCACGAACAGAGCGAGTCCTATGAGCAGACCCCGCTCAGTTGACCAGTTTGCAACGATCGTGCGATAACCCGTGCTCGCGGGAAGAAGACCTTCCTGAGTGGCATACAGCTTCGTCAACCAGAAGAAGAGGAGCGCCTGGTATCCGATCACGCAGAGAGCGCTCGCGTAGACCATAGTGGTCACATCGAACCCGACGGCACCGATCTGCACGCCACCAAAGGCGAGGATCCCTACCCCTGACGCCCCGAGGAGGATCGCGACGAGTCCGGGGTAGACGAAGAGCCACCGTGGTGCAAAGAGCAGAAGGAAGCGCAGGTGGCGCCATCCGTCGTGCCAGCTGCGCAGATGTGGAGGCCGTGATCGCCCGTCCTTCTTGAGCGTCGTCGGCACCTCTTCGATCCGGTACCGCGCGAGAGAGGACTTCACGACCATCTCGGAGGCGAACTCCATGCCCGTCGTCTGAAGAGCGAGATCGCGGATGCGGTCGCGGTTGAAACCGCGCAAACCGCAGTGGAAATCTCCGATATTCGGGCGGAAGAAGAGCTGACCGATGCCCGAGAGGACGGGGTTACCGAGGTATCTGTGCAGTGGAGGCATTGCGCCCGGCGCAATCCCTCCCTTGAATCGATTGCCCATGACAAGGTCGGCGCCTCTACGGAGCCGTTCGACGAAGGCATCGAGATTCACGAAATCATAACTGTCGTCTGCGTCGCCCATGATGATGTAACGGCCGCGAGCATTCTCGATCCCGTTGATGAGCGCCGCCCCGTACCCGCGTTGTAGAGCGTGCGAAACGCGAGCTCCGAGCCGGGCCGCGATATCCTGGGACCCGTCGGTTGAACCGTTGTCGGAGATCAGAACCTCGCCGGAAATGCCAGTCCTCGCGAGGAATTCATTCGCTTTCTCAATGCACACGGCGAGCGTCTCCGCTTCGTTGAGGCAGGGCATGAGGATCGTCAGTTCGAGCGATACCGGCGGGGCGGGCTGAGTCAATGTGTTCCTTCGGTCGTGTCGGCGGAGCGGGTTGCCGCGTCATCGGGTCGGGCGGCCGCGCCAGCGGGTGCACGGGGGATGAGGTCTAAGACCCTGAGGAGATTCTCGACTGTCCGAGCGACAGTGCGAGTGGTCACCGCCGATTCGTACCATGAGCGTGAAGAAAGCCGCAATTCGGTGCCACCGCGTATGGCCCGAACAATCGCGTCGCCGAGATCGGCTGCGGAAGCTGAGGGCGCCACGAATCCGTTCACCCCGGGCTCCACGAGCTCAGTGGCCGCATTGCCCGGGCCGCCGACGAGCACGACCGGCGTGCCGTGCGCCGCGGCCTCGACGACGACAAGTCCATATCCCTCGCGTCGTGAGGGATTGATCAGAGCCGCCGCGCCGCGCATCAATTCGACCAGGCGGTCTTGAGAGACGAATCCTGGACGCTCGGCCCATTCGCTCGCCTGGGCTGACGCCAGTGCTGCATCGACATCGCTGCTGCTCGGCCCTTCTCCAAGAACGACCAGACGCAATCCAGGCACGGAACGCCGAGCTTCTGCAACGGCCGCAGGGAGCGCCTCGACCTGTTTGTCAGGGATGTGACGTCCTACATACAGAACGTAGGGAGGGAGGGTCGACTTAGCGGCGAAGCTGTTCACCGACTCGCCATCGATGAGTCCCGGACTGATGAGGGCGGTACTGCGCAACCCTTCGCGGACCAGTTGGTTCGCCGTCAGACGGGAGTGGCACGTTGCCAAGGGTGTGACCGCGACCGCGAGGCGCTGGAGGAGCCAAGCGGTATGGCCGATGATCGGACCTGCGTAATCCACCCACTGCCTCCGCCCCCAGACTTCGAGGTAGTCCACCACGACACGCGTACCCGATCCCACGAGGGCGGCGCGCGCGGCGAAGACATTGAGTACCGGTAGTGCGCTCACCACGACCGTGTGATAGCTGCGACGGCGGCGAACGAGCGCGGCGAACAGCCCCACAGAAAACTGCAATGCGGCTGTCGAGCTCCGCACTCCAGTTCCGTCGTAGAGGCGCAACATGCGCGAGATCGGCACGATCCGGAATTCAGGTTCACTCGGCGTGGCTGGGTCGGACCACTGCCTGGCGGTCAGATAGTCCACCTGGAGCCCGTACCGGTGCATGTGTTCGGCGTACGAGCGGTACAGCCTCTCGCCCCCGCCCGTCGTATAGGGGAAGAGACAATCGTAAACGATCGCGATGCGACTGTTTCGCAAGGTCAACACCCGTCGACACGGAAGAGCCGCGCGTCGCCCTCGGCGTCGACGAGTGAGAGCCGTGACGAGGGTGACAGATCGACGACTCCGGAGTACCCGCGCGGGTCTTGGTCTCCGCTGACATCAAAGCTGCCGAAGTCGAGCACGTAATCGACATCAAGCCGATTGATCGCCTCGCACACCGCCGGATCGTCGTCGATCTCGCGGAGATGTGCGTTGAGGAAACGCTCGTCACTACTCAGCGTTCCGAAGATGTGCATTTCGGTGACGTGGCGACCCGCAAGTGCGTATGCAAGCGAGGCCCCCGTGCGCGGACTGCCGATGAGGAGTGCTTCCTGCGGAACGATTCCCGGGAGCCGGGCCAGAAGCGCGCGCTCGTCGGCGGAGACTATCGAATACTCCGCATCATCGGTGTACGCCGCGCGCGCGCTCGACAATGGCCCACGCACACTGTTGCCGAAGGCAACAGTGAACAGCAAGATGAAGCAGATCGCCGTCGCCACCGGAATCAGTATCCGGCGCGTGCCTTCGAACATGGCTGCGCGCATCCGAGACAGCCGCGCGCTCGCCATGTCTACCGCCCAGATCGCACCGGCCGTGAGCACCGGGATCGCCGTCATCGGCAGGAGCGCAGCGATTCGGTTCGGATCGCTGTACCAGGGATTGGTCAGCGCGATCCGTAGAGGGTGGTTGACCGGAAAAGCCGACACGAGCACGAACAGGGCCACTGACGCGATGAACGGAAGTGCGACAGGAAGGAGCCTGGGCTGTCGCGCGATTGCGATGAATCCGGCGAGAAGCAGCAATACGATCAGAATCGTCGGCGCATGGCCGCTGGGCGATATGACCAGTCCGGACCCGATCGCTTGTGGGATGTTCTGATACGGCGGCCACCGAGAGTGCTCAGCCGACGTCCGCGCATAACTCCATAGAGTGATGCACGCTATCACGGCAGCAACGGCGATGATCCCCGCTCTGATCCATGTGCGTCGTGCCGACTGCTCGATCGCGGACCTCACTGTTATGCCGATCGTGAGGAGCGAGCCGAAGAGCACCGCTGCCAGGAGCGCGTTCGGGTGAGCGAGGGTCGTACCCGCCGTGAGCACCAGGATCAGTAAGACATCTCGAATGAGCCGCCATCCGCGGGCAGACATCATCCTCACGACGACTGCGAGCACGGCCGGGATGAGGGCGTATCCGAGAGCGTTCGGGTAGAGAACTCCCCAGTCGAAGAAGAGCGCAGGGAACGCGCCGAACGCGGTGGAGAGCGCTGCGGCCGTCACGAAAGCCGAGGCGCGATCGCGGAAAAGCGCGCCCGCGAGCGCCAAGTTTGATGCTGGCCAGATCGTAGCGACGATCGCAATGTTCGCGGCATTGACAGCCGTCGGCACATCAGCTCCGGTCAGCGACGCGGTGAGGGTGGCAAGTGAGTGCCATGCGTTCGGGTAGAAAGAGACATCCGCGATCTTGCCCACGTTGAATGCGGAGGCATTTCTGGTTTCCAGCGCATGCTGGAGGGCATTGAGGTGCAGGATGTTGTCGAATCGTTGTGCGATCGCCTCTGGACCGACGAACGCGTAGGCGAACTGCGTGACCAAAATCACACCGGCCATCGTAAGAGCGCCAAGCGCCCAGAGATACGCAGACTTGCTCGTGGGCACCTCGTCGTCCTGCGCCATTCTTCCCAGGAGGAAGGCGGCGGTTGCGGCGACCGCAGTGACGACCGCGGGCATGAGGAGCGACCAGGAGATGCCGAACCACGGAGCGATCACCGCGCTGCCCGCGTATATCGCCACGGACAACGCAGGAGCCGAGAGGACGGGTCCGATTCGTCTCATGCCCCAACCCGCCCACACGACAATCAGGCCAGGACCTAGGAGCAGAAGCGTAGCGACGAGCGTCGGAACCGCCGCAGGTGCCCACACCTCGAACATGTTCCTCCAGTCGGCGGGTTGCGGACAGTGGTGTCGGCAGGTTGCGGACAACAACGAGCAATCGTAGTCGATGACACATGTCTGGATCCCGGATGCGCGTCGACCATCGGTACGATTGGCCCGTGACAGTCGTTATCAACGGAAGGTTCCTGCTCAATTCCTTTGGAGGTGCTCGGCGATTCGCGACAGAACTCACCGAGCGGCTGTCACGCCTTCGAGGGGATATCCTTCTTGTTTCACCGCCGCTACCGGATGGCGTCATAGCACCAGATGTACCCATGAAGACAATTGGTCGATTTCGCGGCCCAGCGTGGGAGCAGATCGAGTTGCCGATGTGGCTGCGCAAGCAGGGATATCCACTGCTGTTGAACCCCGCCACGATCGCTCCCGTCATCTACTCCCGGCAGATCGCAGCGCTGCATGACATCGCCCCAGCGGCTCGACCCAAGGACTTCGCACTGCTGTTCAGATTGCAGTGGCGGCTCGCCGTGCGATTCGGAATGTTGAGACGTGGTCAGCGCCTGGTGACCATTAGCGAGGCGTCGCAGCGGGAGATTGCTGCTCAGTTCGGTATTGACCCGCCCCGGATCGACGTGGTCTACCCGGGTGCCGACACCTTCGCCGGTGTTCCGCCGTCCCGCGGCGCGGAGGGAGTGGGCTCGTCATTTCTGGTGTTCGGACGGCACGGTGCCGCGAAGAATTTAAGAACAGTCATTGAGGCGGCGGGCGCGCTCCCTGATGCGTCAGCGATCGAGATCCGCTTCGTCGGCCAGCTGGACCCCGCACTGCGCTCGCATGCGGAGGAACAGGATGTTCCTTCGGCCCGCCTTGTCTGGCTGGGCCCGGTGTCGGACGCGGAGCTCGGGGAAGAGTACAGGTCTTCGGTCGCGTTCATCTGGCCGTCGTTGCACGAGGGCTTCGGTCTGCCTCCAGTGGAAGCTCAGACCCTCGGCGTTCCTGTCCTTGCCTCGGACACACCGGTCAACCGTGAAGTCCTCGGCGAATCCGCACACTATTTCCCGGCCATGGACGCGACAGCGCTCGCTTCGGCGATGGGACAGCTGGCCGGCGATCCCGTAGCGCGATCCGCTCTTTCAGCAGCGGGTCGCGAGAATGCGAAGCGCTTCACCTGGGACGCGACCGCAAGCGGTTGGAACGAGCTGATCGAGCAGACCGGATCGTGACGGTCACCTCCTGGCCTGCCGCGGCGCTCAAGTTCCCGCATCCTCGTGGGATCGTGGACAATTGCTGACGTGAACATAGCGCTTGTTGTCACCACGCTCGGTAGGGTCGAGGCGCTACGGACGCTTCTGACATCGCTCGAGGGTCAGCTAGCGCAGCAGGACCGCATCGTGCTTGTCGCCCAGAGTAACCATGACGAGGTCAGCGCTGTCGCGGAGCAGTTTGTCACCCGCGGCGTTCCTGTGGTTGCGACCCGCTCTGAGCGCGGCGCTTCGCTCGGCCGCAACACCGGTGTCGCTGCTCTGCCGTCTGGAGAGTTCGTGATCAACTTCCCGAATGACACCACGGTGTTTCCCGCGGGAATGATGGACCGCATCCGCGTGGGTGTCCGTGGGCCGAGTTTCGTTGCAGGTGCGTTTACCTCGTGGGATGAGCGCGGCCCGAAAACGCAGCTCCCACCGGCCGGCACTCCGATGGACCGATGGAACGTTTGGGCGGTCATCGAGATCGGCATCCTGATGCGGCGATCTCTGTTCGAGGAGATCGGCGGTTTTGATGAGGCGATAGGACCAGGTGCCAGCACCCCGTGGCAGGTCGCGGAGGGCACCGATCTCCTTCTGCGCGCTGTCCGCGACCGCCCGGACGTCGCGCATGGATTCACCTGGCTGCCGCACGGCGTCTATGTGGAGGGTATCTCCACGGCGTTCGGTCTGACGACGCGGGAGCGGCGCCGCAAGATGCGCGCATATGGGCGCGGCACTGGTCGCATGATCGCGGTGCACCGGTATCCGATGTGGTGGCGCGCGGCGTTCACTCTCGCTGGACTCTTCTACGGTTTTCGGAATGCGGCGCCGGTCACGATCGCAGACGGCTGGTCGATGTTCGCAGGCCGATTGGAGGGCGCGATCGGTCGCACGTTCGGTCAACATCAGTTGGTATCGACGACGCGGTAGGTGCTCTTTAGTCGGCCCTCTAGTGTTGCGTGTCGTTAGTTCCTAAATGGTTGTTGGTTTGGGAGAATTGGC
>WOYI010507210.1_pt1 | contig 102450 bp, 84 predicted proteins | sample 6423411 | NCBI WGS metagenome assembly WOYI01 (sample SAMN13441803, study PRJNA592873) | oil field metagenome | biome: oil field; feature: oil-well bore; material: oil-contaminated soil; isolation source: oil-contaminated soil from oil-well borehole | place: Germany: Wietze | collected 2016-10-18...
TACGCCGGACCGGATACAACGATCGGAGCGTGTCAAACCTATCCGTTTAACGAAGTTTATCCGACCGATAATAACTTGTTGTACCAATGGGAACCGGTTAACGGATTAAACGACCCTACTATTCCAAACCCCGTATTTACGCCCGGCGAAACCACATCGTATGTTCTAACGGTTACTACTTTGCTGGGTTATAAGTACAGGGATACCGTTACCATCGCTGTGTCGGAAATTCAGGCAAACGCCGGAAACGATGTAATGATGGAAGCCGGAAATACGCTAATACTGAATGGATCAGAAAGTATTGGCGAAGCCTTAAATTATAGTTGGACAACCAACAACGGACAGATTGAAGAGGGCGCAAACACTGCCTTTCCGGTAGTGGGCCAACCCGGAACCTATTACCTGGTTGTGAACGACATTTTTGGTTGCTCTGATACCGATTCGGTAGTAGTTAGCTTGTTTGCCAATGCGCCCGTTGCTAACGACGATTACGATACCACAGCCTATATAACGGCGGTTACAATTAATGCATTAGCCAACGATTACGATCCGGACGATGATTTGGTGCCGGCTTCGTTAAACATTGTGGATTACCCGCAAAACGGGGTGGTGGAAATCGACCCGTTCGATCAAACCATAATTTACACTCCGAATGAAAACTTTACCGGAACAGATATTTTTGAATACCAGGTTTGCGATGTAACACAACTTTGCGACAATGCCAGGGTATATGTACTGGTTACCGCAACAAACTTCCTGATTCCGCAAGCCTTTACACCAAACGGCGATAATATTAACGATTTCTTCCAGATACTTGGCATCGAATATTATCCAAATAATTCAATACAGATTATTAACCGCTGGGGTAAAAAAGTATACGAAGCCAGGGCTTACGGCATCGAAACAAATCCACGTTTCTGGGACGGAAAAGTCAATGTGGGAGGAACAAACGGGAACCTTCCAACCGGAACATATTATTATATAATCGATTTGGGCAACGGTGAAAAACCATTAGCCGGTTCAATTTATATCGACAGGTAAATGAGAAGAGCAAATAAAATAGCGGTTTATGTAATTGTTGCACTAACAATTCTTCTGACGGCCAATCGAACGCTTGCACAGCAGGATCCTTTGTACACGCAGTACATGGACAATTTGCTGGTTATAAATCCTGGTTATGCCGGTTCAAAAAGTATCGGGAATGCCATGGTGGTTGCCCGCAGCCAGTGGGTTTCGTTCGACGGGGCCCCTGCAACACGTTCGTTTGCCTATAATACTCCCATCGAAGGCAAAAATGTTGGAATAGGATTTTCTGTGCTTTCAGATAAAATAGGACCCATGAAACAAACCGGAGTCTACATCGATTATTCCTATTTTCTTCAGGTTTCTGATAAATACCGGCTTGGGATGGGATTAAAAGCAGGTGTGAGTTTTTTCCGTGCCAACCTTACCGACCTCATAACCATTACACCCGATCCGATTTTTGACAACGATATTTACGAAAACTTCCTGCCAAACGTAGGTATTGGTTTTTACCTGTATTCTGCTGATTCCTATTTTGGATTATCGGTTCCACGCCTTATTGAAAACCGTATCACCCGCGAAGAAGTGAGTACCGAGTATGTGAATAAACAACAAATGCACCTGTATTTTGTGGGAGGTAGCTTGTACAGGCTTAACGACGATTTCCAGCTCAAAATCAGTGGACTGATGAAATGGGTACATAATGCCCCGGTTTCATTCGATGCGACTGCTTTGTTCGGTTTTAAAGAAAAATTCTGGGTCGGGGGCATGTACCGGCTGGATGCCGCTTATGGCGTAATTGCACAATTTAGCCCCATCCCCGAACTAACTATCGGTTACTCTTACGACATCACTATAACTAAATTAGGTGGCTACCAAAGTGGTTCGCACGAAGTAATGTTAAGTTATGGGTTCAGCCTCTTTTGACGTAGGCCTTCGGGTGAATCGACAGCCACAAAATAGAAGCTAATTATCAATTTCTTTAACCGAATTATTTGATTATGATCTTCTGAGTCGAGATATTGTCGTTAAATACGGTCCGCAAAAAATAAATTCCCGGAACACATTCCCGAACATCCAATTGAGCCTTATCCTGGTTTATTTCAACACGTTGCTGAATCATTTTTCCCTGTAACGAATACAATTGTATTTGCTGAATTTTTTTGCCTGCTTCAACAACCAGAACTTCACTGGCAGGATTAGGGTAAATGTTCACTTTGGCTTGTTTTTCCTGAATTGTTTCAATATCCGTAATTACTTTTGGATTGTCAAATTTACGGGTCGAATACAAACGGTACTCGCCAGGTTCAAGGTTCAGAACCTGCGCAGCATTTGTGATTTCAATCGAATCGCGGCTAAAAAATTCGTACCATTTGCCAGTTGTTGGAAATACGACGCTAGACGATTGTAACCCGATATCGAAATTACCTGTGGCAAGCACATGATTTTCTCCTGTTGAAAGGGTGTACCACTTGGCTGCACCTTCCAGTTGATAAAACAGGCTGTCGGGCGAAAACTCTTCGTAAGTTTGTTTCAACTCATTTAGTTTTGCCATCACCTGGAAAAGATCAGTGCGGTCGGGATTATCGAGATAATGCCAGTATGGAGGTTTGGGTGCCGTCCGGCAGTCGTTGCTGATTGTACCGTCTTCGCAACGGTTGATCGACAGGTCGTAGCCGCGTTCTCCAAACTGCCAGATCATTTTTGGTCCGGGAAGCAACAGGTTAAAAACAGAATTCAGTTCAATTCTTTTGAGCGCTGTAGCCTGATTTTTTATGTTATAACTGTCGGAGGCAAGCCCGGTTTTCTTAATGTCGTACATAATCCGTTCTTCGTCGTGGCTTTCGGGGTACGAAACCAGGTTGGCGCTGTTCCAGCCACGTTCCTTGTAAACCGCCCAGCTCAAATCCGATTCGTTGTAATTTCCACGGGCAGCCTGCAGATAAGTGTTGTGCATGTTTCCCCATAACAAAATGCCGTGGTTGGCCAGCACAGTTTCCTCGCTGTTATCGCTTAAATGCTCGAAAATGACTATGTTGTCGGGGTCGCGTTTCCGGATTTCGTTCGCCATGCGTTCCAATATCGCCATGCGCGAGGCATCGTAAGCCCAGCCATCGCCTGTTTTTTGGGTAAAACCCTTGGTGAAGTCGAAACGGAATCCATCTACTTTGTATTCGTTTATCCAAAAGCTGTTAACGCTATCTACCAGCTCTTTAACAACATCTCTTTCGTGGTTAAAATCGTAACCCCACGAATAGGTCGTATTCGGAGAAGAGACATTGTACCATGGATTTTCGGGCAAAATAGTCCAGTTGTCCATGTACATTTGCACAAACGGGCTTTGCCCGTAACTGTGGTTCAGTACCATGTCGATAAGCACGGCGATTCCACGTTTGTGGCATTCGTCGATCAGTTCTTTCAGTTTGTTTTTAGGGCCGTAAGCTTTGTCGGGAGCAAAGTAAAACGAAGGGTTGTAACCCCAGCTGTTGTTTCCTTCAAATTCGTTTACCGGCATCAACTCAAGCACATTTATCCGCAGGTCTTCAAGGTAATCCAGTTGGTCGATCACTCCCTGAAAACTTTGATCGGCAGTAAAATCGCGAACCAGTAATTCGTAAATTACGAGTTTGTTTTTATCAGGAGCGTGAAAATCACTGACCTGCCAGTTGTAGGCTATTTGTCCGGTTTGCAGAACGGCGGCTACACCTTCAGTTTTCCCGGTGGGATAAGTCATCAGGTTGGGATAAATAGCTGAAGAAATGTACTGATCGTTCCATGGGTCCAGGATTTTTTCGGCATACGGATCAGCAATCCGAATTTCGCCATCGATGAAATATTGAAACGCATATTCTTTTCCTTTTTCAAGGTTTGGAATTTCGAGCCAGAAGTAATCGCCGTCTTTTTTCATCTGGTAGTTTGCATCCACTTCCCAGTTATTGAAATCGCCGATCACAAATACAAAGTTTTTAAGCGGTGCAAACAGCGCCAGTGCAACTGTGTTATCGTCGATATAATTAATGCCTTTTTTGTATGCAGCCGGTATTGGTTCGCTAACAATTTCGCTGCGTACGAATATTTTCATCGAATCAAAAACGGTCTCATTGTTGGCGGTGGCCCCGGCAATCAACCAATACGGTCCACCTTCGGTAAATGTATAATTGGTATTGATTTGGGTTCCGGTAGTTTCAGCCAGCAAAGCATCGTTGAGGTGCAACTTTAGCGCAGCTTCCACCGATGAGCGTGCACTGATTGAAACAGCCTGGTTAATTTCAAGAATTGATGTTCCGGCAGGTTCGGTAATATCAACCACCAAGCCTTCTTCAAATACGCTAACAAACAGGTCGTTGGTTTGTGCACTATTATCCGCTGCGCGAAAAACAAAGCACAGTTCGGTAACTTTATCGCCTGCTGCAACGCTGTAAAAAGTATTAATGTCGGGAGAAATTTCAAGTTCGTAAATTCCGCCTCCCTTGTTGGTTAGTTTGGGTTGAGTGGTATTGTTACCCCACGATTCGATTACATTTTGCCACTGTCCTTTTCCTTCGATGGTAACGCCGGTGTGTGCATACAAATCGCCCGTAAAATAACCGAGCCGGCTTTCTTTCGACGAATCGAAAGTGATTACAACTTTGCCACTGGCCACTGGCAATTCAGGATTGGTGGTAATTTGTGCCGAAAGGTTTAATACAAATAAACCACTTAGGAGAAGGGTAAAGAAACGTAACATATTGTTCAAATTTTAGAAAACAGAAACCCCTCCAAAAAATCGAAGAGGTTTCTGATCAAATCAATTAATTCTAACTAATTTTTAGTAACAGTAGCAGTCAATCCCCAGGGATCGAAAGTTATTGTATAGTTACCGGTTTCTGCCACGGCAATGTTGTCGCCACCAGCAGAAAGTGCATTAACATCGCTTCCATAGTTAATATCCCAGGCATCGTTTGCACGGAATTTAAATGATCCGGCAACCAGGTCAATCGTGACGGTGAAAATGCCATTATCGGCATCCCAGGTCATGTTGGTGTCGTTGTCCCAGCCACCCGGAGTAGCATCGCCAATTACGCCCCAACGATTAGCGCTGTATGTGTACTCATTTGGTGTACTGAAATCAAGAGTTATCGCATAATCAGCTTCCAGGTCAACAGGAATATTTGCACCGCCAGCCTGAAGTATTCCGTCAGCAGCATCGCTGCCATAGTTGAAACCCCAGTCGTGGTTGGCGCGGAACTTAATTTCGGCAGCCGTTAAGTGCATCCCGCCTTGCCATTTTGCGTCTTCAGGAGAATATGCCAATGGCGTTTCATCGTCCCATCCGCTTGGCGATGCACTTCCAATTACACCCCAAACCGTTGGTATTGCAGTGAATGTTCCGGCATCAGCATCAGCATTTAGTTTGTAATAACCGGCAGGTGAGTGAACGTTGTCAGCACCTGCATCGAGTACTCCTCCACCGCCGTCGCCGTAGTTAGGGCCGTCCCAGTTTGGTTGAGTAGCAAATTTCCATTGGTTATCAGAATTCGCCATATAAACATAACCTTCAAGGCTGCTGCCGTTTTCGATAGTACTCATGATGTACGGTGAGTTTTCCGGCGACCAGTTTGACAATCCCGAGCCTGGGTAACTTGCCTCAACATAATCGCCCGGAATGTACCAGGTAAGAATATCAGCAAGCGTAGTGAATTCAATGTTTTCGCCATAACCTGTACCAGTGCTGTTTGTGGCAAATGCACGGACATAATAAGTAGTATTTATTTCCAGATTGGTAATGTCGATAACAAACGAATCCATTTCCATAGTGGCTTCAATAACATTGTCCGTCGTGGTTGGTTCCGGGCTCATTCCCCAAACAATACCATAAGTCGTAATCTCGTCACCACCGTTATTTGTTACCGCTCCGCCGGCAACAGTAGAAGTTTTTGTAATTCCGGTAACCGTTGCTGTTGTAACCTTTGGTAAATCAACTAAAGTAGTAAATGTTACCTGCGGGCCATAACCTGTTCCAGCAACATTTGTAGCATAAGCACGCACATAATAGGTCGTGTTTCCCTGTAATTCAGAAAGAGTACTTTCAAATGCACCTGTTCCTTCGCCATCAGTAGTTTTACTGTCAGCTACTGTTGGATTTTCTGAAGCGCCAAAACAAATACCACGTGCGCTAACATCAGCCCCGCCGCTTCCGGTAACTTCGCCTCCCCCACTTGCTGAATTACCTGTAATGTTGGTAATTGTTGCAGTAGTCAGGAACGGAACAACCGGTAAAGTGGTGAAGCTTAATTCTTCACCATAAACTGTTCCGGCTTCACCTGTTGCGTAAGCCCGTGCGTAATATTTTGTGGCATAACTGAGCCCCGACAATGTGACATAAAATGTTGCATTGGGGGAGTTTTTTGTATACATCGTTTTGCTGTCGTCAATGGTTGGGCCTTCTGTTGTGCTATAGCAAATGCCGCGTTCGGCAAAGCCATCCCCTTCGGCAATTATATAACCAACAACTGTTGCAGAGTCGGATGTTACATTTAAGGTATTAGCCGTTGAGAGTGTTGGTTCCAATCGAACATCTGCAGTATCTTCGGTACAGGCTGAAAACATTGCAACAGCCAGGATTAATGAAGCAAATATGGTGAATATTCTATTTCGTTTCATTTTCTTAGTTTTTAGTAATTGTGGCACTGTAAGCGCTTCCAATCGATAGTGTTATGGTGTAGTTTCCGGCTTCGTTAATTGGAATGTTCTGGCTGCTTCCACTATTCCAAAGATTATCAAGTGTGTACTCCGGGTGGTCGTCGTTGCCAAGTCCCAGGTTTATACTTCCACTCCAGTCGTCGTTTATCCTGAATTTTACTGTTCCAGTAACCAAATTAAGAGTAATACTCCATAAGCCAGTTTGTGGATCGTATTCCATTTTTTGGTCAGGGGCATCCCATCCGTTTGGTGTTGCATCGCCAATTAAACCAATTCTGAAATCCAATAGCTCGTAAGTCATGTCGTTCAGGCTAACTGATAATTTGTGCCAGCCGGTAGATATTGGCGAAATTGCTGCACCGTTTTCTTCAAGAACACCACCACTACCTCCATAGGTAAGGGCATTGTCAGGTTCATATAAATTAAACGGCTTGGTTTCGTTGAGTTTCACATAGCCGGTGTATTCGCCGTTTCCTAATGCCGACTCAATTTTCTGGTCGATACCGGAGTTTAATATGTCTATGCGTGGTAAACCGTAAAGTGCGACATTTGCAGTTTCTGTTTCAGAGCTGTAATCGAATGAATCATCAGCTGCTCCCGGGGCGCCGGTCCCTGCATCAACAACTAACTGCGAACGAATTCTGAAGTCAACAGAGGAAACTTCATCGGCCGGGAATTTTTTCAATAACATCCCGTTTAAATCGCTAACTGTGATTTTGAATGAAGTACCCGAGGTGTTGCTTTGAATGGAAGTTACATCGCTAAAATTATTTCCGCTGGCACAGGCTTCGAGGAAATATTTTGTGGAAGCAACAAATCCCGGATCAACAGGAGTTCCAACAAATTCCAGTGTATCTGTTCCATTGTTTCGCTCCAAAGTTAAATCGGGCATAGAAACAATTGTTGGTGCAACAGGGCTTTCCGGCAGGAATATCTGGTCCCCGTCTTTTTCGCAGGAGAAAAGCGTGCCCAGCAGCCCTATGAAAGTTATAACTATTAATTTTTTCATTTTATATGCTTTTTACGATTAGTAACCGGTGTTTTGTGTGATGTTGCTGTTGGCCGAAACTTCGTCTCCCGGAATCGGGAAAAGATCGAGATGACTACTGGTTGAAGTGCCTTCAAAAACGCCACCTTTCCATTGCCAGTTGTAAGTTCCGCTGGTGTATTGTCCAAAACGGACTAAATCAGTCCGGCGTTGAGCTTCGTAGTAAAACTCACGGGCGCGTTCGTCCAAAATAAACTGCGAAGTAAGTTCGCCGACAGTAATATTTCCATCGGTATTTCCGTAAGCACGTTCTCTTATGATATTGATATCAGCAACCGCGTTATCCGGATTTCCCAGGTTGAATTCCGATTCTGCGCGCATTAAATAGGCATCAGCTAAACGGAAAACAGGAAAATCGGTAGAAGCATGCTCTGCGTTATAATTTGCGGCCTGAGAACCATCGGCATTTTTAGCGGTAAATTTATAAACGCCAATGCCATAGTCTCCGCTTGATGAAGCACTTGGAATATCAATACTTCTTTTCATTTTCATAAAAACCCGTTTGTCTTTCGCTTGCGAGAAATCTACATCCGTCATATCAATTGGGCCACCATAAGTAGCTAAAGTGTCCACTAAAATATTCATGAAGTCTTTTCTTGCACGGTTGCCGTTCCAGTTGGTGTTCGATGTTAACCCGTGGTAATCTTCAGCCCTGATATAGGTAGCATCGCTACACGATTCGATAATAAAAGTAGTTCCTACGGCGCCTTGCGTATTAATACCATCTTGTTCCCAGGCAAAAATCATTTCAGGATTGGCCCCATAATGGTTATCAGCGGTAAAGTTGTGACGGTAATCGTTGTTTAATGCATAGGCCCCGCTGTTAATTGCTTTGTTGCAATAGGTTATACAATCGTCCCAATGTGCAGTTCCGGTGTAAACTTCGGCATTCAAATACACCCTGGCCAATAACATCCATGCAGCGCCTTTATCGGCTTGCGGATATGAATTCCCGGGGTCAGGAAGAATAGTTTCTATATCTTTTAGTTCCGAAACAACATACTCGAATAACTTTGCACGCTGAATTTGTTCAGGATAGAATTTCCCAACACCGTCTTCTTCGGTTGTAAACGGAGGATTTCCGAATAAATCCATAAACCAGTAATAGGCCAAAGCTCTCAGGAACCGGGCTTCAGCATTGTACTGGACTACTTCAGGATCGGTATCGTCTTTTGTTAAGGCAATAAAATCGTTGGCATAAGTAATACTTAACCCCAAACGCTGGTAAAGAGCAGTAAGAAAAGGGTTGCTTGGGCTCCAGGTTTGTGTATTCAAATCAGAAATACCTACATCGCCCCAACCACAAATCGCTTCATCGGTAGTAATTTCCTGCAAATTCCAAAGTGCCCTCATCGTGGTAAAGAAGTTCTCGTCAGAAGCGCTAATATCGGCTCCTCCGTTTGCTCCCTGCCCTGCAATAATGAAACTGGCATAAATTTTACCTAAAACCTGTTGCATGTACACAGGATCGTCTCCCAGGTTTCCGGCCATAATCACATCCGGGTCTTTTGGGCTAACGTCCAAATCATCAACGCACGATGTAATCAACAGCGCTGATAGAAATATGATAAAAATTGATTTTAACTTATTCATTTTTGAAATTGTTTTAATGGATTAATAGGTGAAACCAATACCTACCATAAAGGTACGTGGCCTTGGGTAGAAATTGTTATCTATACCACCCGATACTTCGGGGTCGAGCCCTTCGTAATTGGTAATTGTAAATACGTTTTGAACAGTGAAACTGATACGTGGGACCATTTTCCCGTTCCGTTCATTTAATGTATAGCCTACACTTACGTTATCGAGTTTGAAGAATGAAGCATTGCTTACAAAATGGTCGCTTGTGAATTGACGTTTTACAAACTGGGTTTCATCCAAAAATTTTGGCATATTTTTCCAGTAGCCAATCTGGTACATTTGGTCGTACGACGAACCTGATGCAACCTGGTTGTAAACATAGTTTCCGAGGCTTATGCGCGATGAAAACGATGCATCGAAGTTTTTATAACTAAAACTGGCTGAAAGCCCCAGCAATACATCGGCCACCGGATTGTGGTAAATGTATTTGTCGTTGTTGTCTCCGTTTACAGTTCCGCCTGCCCCCGATAAATCAACATACATTCCTTCAATAGGCGTTCCATTTGGGTAATAAACCTGTTGGTTTACAAAGAATGAGTAGCCCGGATATCCAACTCTTGTTACCTGTTTTGCCCCTGTCATCCCGTCTCCATAGAGAATTCCAATATAATCAGGGTTGTCGTTCAACAACAATTTTGTAATTTCATTGTCGTTGTACGAAATGTTAAATCCGATGTTTAACATGAGGTCCTGTTGGGAAATAGCCCGCCAGTCAATCGAAAATTCAACCCCTTTGTTTTCAAGGCTGCCAACGTTGGTTAGCAAGGTATTCGAGAAGTTGCTCCCGGTAGGTACGGTAACAGTATTTAAAAGGTCGTCGGTTACACGCTTGTAAACGTCAATTGAACCGGAGATTTTGTCATCCATAAATCCAAAATCAAGTCCAATGTTCTGGGTTGTGGTTTCTTCCCATTTTATGTCCGGATCGTATGCATTTGGGCGTAAGGTTGGAAGGTATTGGCCGTTAATCATATAGTAAGAACCTCCTGAAGATGCAACATAAGTTGCTTGTGCCGGATAATCGTTACCAATATCTTGCTGGCCGGTAACACCCCAGCCGAACCTTAATTTTAAGTTTGAAACAAAATCAACATCTTTTAGGAAATTTTCGTTTTTAATTTTCCAGGCAAATGCTGCCGACGGGAACAAACCCCATTGATTGTCTCCCTGGAAACGGGAAGATCCGTCGTTACGAACAGTAGCGGTTAACAGGTACTTATCGGCTAAAGTGTAGTTTACGCGGCCAAAGAACGAAACCAAATAGTTTTCTGTGATATAAGAAGTTGTTGGTTGGCTAATGCCTTCTCTGTAATTTCCACCTTCGCGTTGAAAATGCTGCCAGGAATAACCGGCTGTTGCATCCAAGATACTGTTAATCGATTCGAAATCAGCCTTGTAGTTTAAATAAAATTCAAGAAGGTCGTTCGAGTTTTCAGACCAATAAGTGCTGGTCATTCCAACTGTTTCACCTGTTAATGTCGATGGAGAAGTTACCGGCCGGTTATTGTGCCCGTCACCTTTCGACTGATCGGTTGCTAAATTCAGGTTAGCGCGTAACCCTTTAACAAATGGGATTTTATAATCGAATTGTGCATTGGCAACAACCCGGTTAACTTCCGATTTATTATCGACTGCCATTAGCTGCTCGACAGGGTTTGGAGTTCCAAGGTTGGCGCCATAGTTTTCCCACTGGAAGTAACCCGCCGAACCGGTTTGAGAAGCGTCGTAAACCGGTTTTGTGGGGTCCATGCTAACTGCTGAACCAATAGCGCCGGAATCGCCAAAATTGTTATCGGATGTCATTCCTTTAACGTTCAGGTTAACCCTTAAATCGCCGTCAAGCAAAATGGGGTCAACACTAATTGTTCCGGTAAGCCTTTTCATCGATGTATTTTTAAGAATACCACTTTGGTTTGAATAACCAATTGAAGCACGGTAAGGAACGTTTTTCACCGAACCTGAAATGCTAAGGTTGTTATCCTGTGAAACCGAAGTGTGGAAGATTTCATCCTGCCAGTTTGTATTTTCGCTCCATAATTTGTCATAAGATTCAACTGGAAACAATGTAGGCCTGCTACGTGCAATTTGCCGGAGTTCGTCACCGGAATATACATCAACATATTTAATGGGTGTTGATATCGATGTGTTCATATCATAATTAATCTGTAAAGGCCTTCCTGCTTTTCCTTTTTTGGTCGTAATAATAATTACTCCATTAGAAGCGCGCGAACCATAAATGGCGGTTGCCGAAGCATCTTTCAATACACTCATCGATTCAATATCGTTAGGATTGACAAAGCCAAGGAAGTTGTTTCCCCCGGAAACATCGTTATTGGCAATCGGAATACCGTCGATAATAATTAAAGGGTCGTTTGAAGCGTTAAGCGAAGAACCACCACGAATACGTATTGTTGATCCCGAACCAGGAGCGCCACCAGATGATGTGATAACTACACCTGATGCTTTTCCTACCAACAGGTCTTGCGGAGATGTAATGTTGCCTTTGTTAAAGTCTTCGGCTCTAACAGATGCAACCGAACCGGTGGCATCGTCTTTTTTAACCTGGCCATAACCAATTACTACAACTTCTTCAAGATTCTCCATCGACGGGGCCAGTTGAAGGTTGATCACATTGGATGAACCTACAACAACTTCTTGAGTTGTGTAACCGATAAATGAGTATGAAAGAGTTTGTCCCTCTTCCACGCTGATACTATAATCTCCATCGAAATTGGTAATGGTACCGTTTGTAGTACCTTTAACCACGATGGTCACACCAGGTAAAGCTTCGCCGTTTCCGGCATCGTTTACTTTACCTGTAACTGTTTTCAATTGCGCATAACTCAAACCATAGCTAAGCATCGCAACTAAAAACAAGGCTACTTTAAGGTTTTTAAGAATAATCCTCATTTTAAATGTTATTAGTTTATGAATTTTTGTTGTTTTAGTTAAATATGTTTCAACAATTAAGTGGCAAAAAATCAACGATTTATAGTCTACTTCATATTCAGTAAAAGCAAATTCGCGCTACGAAAGTATAATAAATGTTAAGATTCGTTTAAGCTTTTTAACACGGCCTTAACCGCAAACGTTTGCGGTGTCGTTTGCGACAAACATGTTATATAACAGGTAGTTACTGGTGGGTTCAAATCATTTGCCTATCAATGGCTTAATATTTGGGCGAAATATGTATTTTTACAACAACAAGAAGTGATTGATTTTCGTGTACAAACACTCAAAAAGCTCTTGTTGAAAGGAACATATGAACAGCGGACTTGTTACCATAAAAGATTTAGCCCGTGAATTAAAAATTTCGGCCTCTACTGTTTCCCGTGCACTAAAAAATCATCCCGACATTAGTGAGGAAACAAAACGTGCGGTGCACGAGTTAGCCGAAAAGCTGAACTACCAACCCAACGCAGTCGCATTAAGTTTAAAACAACGGCGCAGCAATACCATTGGCGTTATCATTCCCGAGATTGTGCATTACTTTTTTTCATCGGTTATCAGCGGAATCGAAGATGTTGCCTACGATGCGGGATTTAATGTCATCATTTGCCAATCGAACGAACGATACGAACGGGAAGTGGCCAATGTTAAAACATTAATGGCCAGTCGTGTCGACGGGATACTGATCTCGATATCAAAAGAAACCACCGACTACAAACATCTTTACAACCTTCGGAACAACAATATACCAACAGTTTTTTACGACCGAATTGTTCCCGGCCTGCAAGCGGACCACGTGATAATCGATGATTTTGACGCTTCGTATCGCGTAACCAAACATCTTATCGATAGTGGACGTAAACATATCGCGCATTTTGCGGGGCCGTTAAACCTGCTGATCAGCCAACACCGCAAAAACGGTTATTTAAAAGCGTTGAACGAAGCGGGTATTCCTGAAGACAGGCACCTGATTTTTGAAGCCGACACTTTCGAAAAAGCCCGTTTGTTTGCTATGCGGTTAATCAATGAAAAAAGAAGTTTCGACGGGATTTTTGCAGTAAACGACCTGACAGCAATTGGTGCGATGCAAACCTTGCAAAAGCGTGGTATTAAAATCCCTGAAGACGTTGCAATAGTCGGTTTTTCTGACGGACGCTTTTCGGGGATTACCGATCCAAGACTGACTTCGGTTGATCAGCACGGTTATGAAATGGGAACTATTGCCACCGAAATGCTGCTAAAGCGAATATTGGCCGACGACAAAGAATATCCCTTCGAAACAAAAGTATTGAATGCGAACCTGATTATTCGGGGTTCTTCCTTGTAGTATGCTGTGTTTTTCTTCAGTTTAACCTGAAGAATTCCCCGCAGCTTTGTCGCGGGGTTCCGCTTTTTTTCCCCTGGCGGGGGGAGATGTCAGCTTTTATGGCTGACAGAGGGATGAAATAAAGAAAAATTGGTTTTCAGCAATTGAGCAGAAATAAAGTTGGCGGAATACCCCTTGCCTTGTCACGGGGATAGTCAAGGTTAAGAATTTTCTTTATTTAATTTAAGGTTCAATTCCCGGTTATGTTAAAATATGTTTTAAAAAACATTGGGCTTTCCGCAAACGTTTGCAACAAGGCTTTCCGACTTAAACTTTCTTATCTTTAGGTCCATACGCTGCTTCAGGATTTGGTTTTATCGAAGATTGTCGCTTATATTTGTTTCGGCAAAAACAACGATCACACACACTTCATTTCAGCAGCAACATTCGTATGCTGTTATTTTTTTTCGGATTACTGCTCTTAACTATTAAAACTGTATGTCATGAGTAAAAAACCTAGGCTTAGCTTTTGGCAAATATGGAATATGAGCTTTGGCTTTTTGGGAATCCAGTTCGGATTTGCCCTTCAAAATGCCAATGTCAGCCGTATTTTCGAAACGCTTGGTGCCAATGTAGAAGACATTCCTATTCTTTGGATCGCCGCTCCGGTAACCGGGTTGATCATTCAACCTATTATCGGACATATGAGTGATAAAACCTGGAACCGTTTGGGACGACGGCGCCCCTACTTTTTGTTTGGGGCAATCTTTGCTTCGCTTGCCCTTTTGCTGATGCCCAATTCTCCGGCACTTTGGGTAGCTGCCGGAACACTTTGGATAATGGATGCTTCGATTAATATTTCGATGGAACCTTTCAGGGCATTTGTGGGCGACATGTTACCAAGCGATCAGCGGACACAGGGTTTTGCCATGCAAAGTTTCTTCATTGGCACAGGTGCAGTAGTTGGCTCTCTTCTTCCTTATGTAATGACCAATTGGCTCAACATTCCCAACACGGCACCCGAAGGAATTATTCCACCTTCGGTGCGATGGTCGTTTTATATGGGTGGAATTGTTTTCTTTTCAGCTATTCTCTGGACTATTTTCTCGACTAAAGAATACTCTCCCGAAAAATTGAAAGAATACGAGGAAGCCGAAAAAAAATCGGGAGAACAGCAAAACGCCATCGATGAGGCGCCACTGAAAAGCAAAAATTTTGTGAAAGCCGGAAGTTTTTTCGGATTGGTAGGTCTTGTGATTGTAGTGGTTACGCAATTGATGAACCTGGAAAAAGAACTCTACATTTTGGGCGGCATCCTGCTTCTGTTTTTTGTGCTGATGCTTTTGGCTGCAGCTTTCAAATCGAAACAGGCAGAAGATAACGCACTGGTCGAAATATTTAGCGATATGATGCGCATGCCACTTACAATGAAACAGTTGGCCATTGTTCAGTTTTTTACCTGGATAGGATTGTTCTCGATGTGGATTTACACCACTTCGGCAGTAACCAGCCATATTTACGGAGCCACAGATCCCACCAGCCAATTGTACAACGATGGAGCCGATTGGGTAAATGTGTTGTTTGCGGTTTACAACGGGGTAGCTGCACTCGTGGCTTTTGCTTTGCCGGTACTGGCAAAATACACCAGCCGAAAAACAACCCACTTTATAAGCCTGGTAATCGGGGGGGCCGGCCTGGCATCCATCTATCTTATTAAAGATCCACATTTGCTGATTGTTCCAATGATTGGTGTTGGAATTGCATGGGCAAGCATTCTGTCGATGCCTTACGCCATCCTTACCGGGTCCTTACCCGCGAAGAAAATGGGGATATACATGGGTATTTTCAACTTTTTTATTGTCATTCCACAAATTTTGGCGGCTACCATACTCGGGTTTATGGTGAAAGATCTTTTTGGGGGAGAATCGGTTCTGGCATTGGTTTTTGGAGGTGTTTCCATGATCATTGCCGCGGTGCTGATATTGTTTGTTGAAGACGTTTCGGCACAGAATTAATAACGAATTAAAGGAGACGAGATGAAGGATTTTATAATTCATCATGATTGGAAGATAATTGAAGAAGGATTTAACCCCAGGCTGAATCGCATTTCCGAAAGTATATTTAGCATCGGAAACGGGAAAATGGGGCAAAGGGCCAATTTTGAAGAAAAATATTCGGGCGATACTTTGAACGGCACTTATGTAGCCGGAATTTATTACCCGGATAAAACACGTGTTGGCTGGTGGAAAAACGGATATCCCGAGTACTTTGCCAAAATTATTAACTCAACTAACTGGATCGGCATCCACATCAAAATCAACGGACAGGAACTTGACCTGGCAAAGGTTAAAGTCCATTCTTTTACACGCGAACTCGATATGCAACACGGTTTGCTTTCGCGCAGGTTTGTGGCCGAAATGAAAAATGGCGACCAGGTTGAAGTGAGTTCACACCGCTTTGTGAGCATGACCGCTTCCGAGATTGGCGCCATCCGGTACACCGTTAAAGCGCTCAATTTTTCAGGAAAAATCAAAGTAACCCCTTTTCTCGATGGCGACGTGGTGAACGAGGATTCGAACTACGACGAGAAATTCTGGGTCGAAATTGCGGGCGCTGTAGGCGGAAACGAGGCTTATCTTACCCTTGAAACCCTTAAAACACAGTTTCAACTGTGCACCGGAATGTGGTTTCAGGTAGAAAAGAATGGGAAGAAAGTGGAAGAAAAAATTTCACATGCCAATCGCGAAAAATATGTAGAGGCATCACAAACTCTCGATGTATCCCCTGGAGATGAAGTGGTGGTTGAAAAACTTGCTGCCACAGTATCCTCCCTGTATTATAGCAAAGAGGTTTTAGTCGAAAAAACAAAGGAAGCGATTGATTTGGCAGCTACCGCCGGATACGATCTTCTTTTTGAAAGCCACAAGAATTACTGGCTCAGGAAGTGGGAAACGAGCGACATTAAAATTGAAGGAGACGTGGCAGCGCAGCAGGGAATCCGTTTCAATATTTTTCAACTGAACCAAACTTACACCGGCGAAGATGAACGTATGAACATCGGGCCAAAAGGGTTTACAGGCGAAAAATATGGCGGGGTTACTTACTGGGATACAGAAGCTTATTGTTTACCTTTTTACCTGAGTACCGCTCCTCAAAAAGTTTCAAAAAATCTGCTGGTTTACCGGCATAAACAATTGACGAAAGCCATCGAAAATGCCGGAAAACTTGGGTTTAACAACGGAGCCGCGCTTTATCCAATGGTTACCATCAACGGCGAAGAATGTCACAACGAATGGGAGATTACCTTTGAAGAAGTGCACCGAAACGGTGCGATTGCCTATGCTATTTACAATTATGTGAATTACACCGGCGATCGCGAATATCTTGCTCCCTATGGTTTTGAAGTTTTGCTGGCTATCAGCCGTTTCTGGAGCCAGCGTGTAAACTGGTCGGAAGCAAAACAAAAATATGTGATGTTGGGAGTAACCGGCCCGAACGAGTACGAAAACAATGTCAACAATAATTTCCATACAAACTACATTACGGTTTGGACTTTAAAATATACACTGGAAGTAATTGATTATCTGAAAACCGAGCATGCTTATCTTTTCGAGGAACTCATAATGAAGTGGAAATTTAACGAATTGCAGGAAACAGAACGTTGGCAGCACATCATTGAAAACATGTATTTTCCTTATGACAAGGAAAAAGGAGTTTATCTTCAGCAAGATGGTTTTCTCGACAAAGACTTGACGCCAACTGCCAAACTTTCTGAGGAAGAACGTCCGATCAATCAAAATTGGTCGTGGGACCGTATTCTGCGTTCGCCCTATATCAAGCAGGCCGATACCTTACAGAGTTTCTTTCTTTTTGAGGAAGACTTTTCGGACGAAGAGTTAAAACGGCATTTCGATTTTTACGAACCTTTAACGGTGCACGAATCTTCGCTTTCGCCCTGTGTACATTCGATTCTCGCGGCGCGGATTGGTTACCAGGATAAATCGTACGAAATGTATTTGCGAACCGCACGGCTCGATCTCGACGATTATAATAACGACACCGAAGACGGTTTGCATATTACCAGCATGGGCGGTACCTGGATGTCGTTTGTAATGGGCCTTGGAGGCATGCACGTTGAAGATGGGAAACTTACATTCAACCCATTTCTTCCCGAAAAATGGAATTCCTATTCTTTCCGAATCGATTTCGGGGGTGCTCATCTCGAACTACGTCACGAACGAAAATCATTTACGGTCGTAAACCATTCTGACACAAAAGTGCCTGTTTGTGTTTGGACCATCGAATGTGATATACCTGGAAATACTTCCAAAGTGTTTGACGTAAATATCAATCAACCGGCACATTAAAAGTTGGTCAAAAAAATATAATTCTATAAAAACTAAAAAATGAAACACATAATCGCATTATTTATGTTTTTGCTGGCCCTTAATGTAGCCGCGCAAAATCTCGAACGGGTGGAACCACCCAACTGGTGGGCAGGAATGAAAACTACCGATTTGCAATTGTTGGTTCATGGCAAGAATATTTCGCTTGCCGACGTTTCGCTCGATTATCCGGGGGTCGACCTTGAAGCAGTAACCAAAGTCGAAAATCCAAACTATCTTTTTATTGATCTTAAGCTGGCCGAGGATGTTCGGCCAGGTAAATTCGACATTCATTTTAATGTTGGGAAAAAAGAAGTGGCAAACTATTCATACGAATTACGCGAACGACAACCCAATTCAGCGCAACGCGAAGGATATAATTCATCCGACGTAATTTGTTTAATCACACCCGACCGTTTTGCCAACGGCGATCCTTCTAACGACGAAGTGGAGGGGATGAGAGAAGGGCCTAATCGCAGCGATAAATGGGGCCGTCACGGTGGCGATATTCGTGGAATCATCAACTCGCTCGATTATTTGCAGAGTTTGGGATATACCGCTGTTTGGCTGAATCCGGTTTTGGAGAACGACATGGCAAAGGAATCTTACCACGGTTATGCCTGCACCGATTTTTACAAAGTAGATGCTCGTTTTGGCACCAATGATGAATACCGGGAACTAAATGAGGAATTGGATAAACGGGGGATGAAACTAATCATGGATATGATTTTTAACCACTGTGGTTCGGAACATTGGTGGATGCACGATATGCCAATGAAAGACTGGATCAACAACTATCCCAACATGAAAATCACAACCCACCGCCACACAGTGAATGAAGATCCGCATGCTTCAGAAGTGGATAAAAAAGCTATGGTGGAAGGTTGGTTTGTTCCTACTATGCCTGATATGAACCAGAATAATCCTTTTTTGGCGAAGTACCTGATCCAGAACAGTATTTGGTGGATTGAGTATGTTGGATTGGAAGGAATCAGACAAGATACCTGGCCATATCCCGACAAATACATGATGAGCAACTGGACAAAAGAACTGATGTCAGAATACCCGCATTTTAATGTAGTTGGGGAGGAATGGACCACTAATCCGGCCATCGTTTCGTACTGGCAAAAAGGAAAACTTAACCAGGACGGTTATAAGAACTATGCTCCAAGCATGATGGATTTTCCATTACAGAATGCAGTTTCTGAGGGTTTACGGAACGATGAGAGCTGGGGGGGTGGTTTAATTCAAATTTACGAAGCGCTGGCTAACGATTTTTTGTATCCCAATCCAAATTACCTGACAATTTTCCCGGATAATCATGACATGTCGCGCTTTTATGTTCAAATGGGAGAAGATGTTAATCTTTTGAAAATGGGCGTTGCCTTCTTTCTTACAACCCGAGGAATTCCACAAATTTATTACGGAACAGAAATCCTGATGCGCCACGATGGAAGTGAACACGGCGATATCCGGGCAGATTTTCCGGGCGGTTGGGCTGGCGACAAAGTAAATGCTTTTACCGGAGAAGGGTTGAGCAACGCTGCCAAAGACATGCAGAAATATGTATCAACGATTCAGAATTGGCGGAAAAATGCGGTGGTGGTGCATCATGGAAAACTAAAACACTTTGTTCCGGTAGATGGAACCTACACCTATTTTCGATGTACTGAAGATGCAGCAGTGATGATAGTTCTTAATAAGAATCTTGAAGAAAAAAACATCGAAACACATCGTTTTATGGAAGTGACTAACGGTTACAAAACTGGCAAAGAAATCATTTCAGGAAAACAGTTGAGCGACATCTCAAAAATTACAGTTCCCGCTCGCTCGGCAGTGATCGTTGAACTAAGTAAATAAGAAATATCAATTCGGCGACACAGATTAAACGGTATATATGTTGGTCTGCGTTTCCTTTTGTATAAATACTGTACTCATGAAAAAACCAGCCATTTTGATCATTCTGTTAGGATTGATTTCATGTCAACCTCAAATAAAAACTAACGAAAACAAATCAGAATCAGAGGGTAAATTAGTGGTTTACCAGGTCTTCACCCGTTTGTTTGGAAATACCAACACTACCAACAAACCCTGGGGAACAATCGAAGAAAACGGGGTGGGCAAGTTCAACGATTTTACAGATCGTGCACTCGACGAAATCAAATCGATGGGGGTAACGCACATTTGGTACACCGGCGTGCCACATCACGATGTGATCCGCGATTACACACAATACGGAATTTCAAACGACGATCCCGATGTGGTAAAAGGTCGCGCGGGTTCGCCATACGCAGTAAAGGATTATTACAATGTCGACCCCGACCTGGCAGTTGATCCTGCAACGCGAATGGAAGAGTTCGAAGCGCTGATCGAACGTACACACAACCACGGAATGAAAGTCATCATCGATATCGTGCCCAATCATGTAGCACGCAATTATCAGTCGATTTCAAGGCCTGAAGGAGTGGCTGATTTTGGTGAAAACGACGATACCCAGGTAGAATACAAACGGGATAACAATTTCTATTATATCCCGGGAGAAGCTTTTAAGGTACCTCAAAGCGAGAAAGGATATCAACCACTGGGAGGCGGACCCAATCCCCTTTCGGACGGGAAATTTGATGAAAATCCTGCCAAATGGACAGGTAACGGAGCCCGTAAAGCGCAACCAGGGTTTTACGACTGGTACGAAACCGTGAAAGTAAATTATGGTGTCCGCCCTGATGGATCTTATGATTTTGACTTACTCCCGGAAGGTTTTGATAAAAAAGACATCCAGGCTCACTTCGATTTTTGGAAAGATAAAGATGTACCCGATTCGTGGATTAAATTTCGCGACATTGCTTTGTTCTGGATCGAAAAGGGAGTAGATGGCTTCCGGTACGACATGGCAGAAATGGTTCCCGTTGAATTTTGGAGTTATATGAATTCGGCGCTAAAAATGAAAAATCCGGATGCTTTTCTTTTAGCCGAGGTTTATAATCCTGGCTTGTATCGCGATTATATTTTTAAAGGGAAAATGGATTATTTGTACGACAAGGTGCAGTTGTACGATACTTTGAAACACATCATACAGGGCCACGGAAGCGCCGACAATCTTCCGGCCATTGCCGATGACCTCGCGGATATCGAACATCACATGTTGCATTTTCTCGAAAATCATGATGAACAACGAATTGCCAGCGCAGGATTTGCCGGTAATGCCGAAAATGGGAAACCAGCCATGGTGGTCTCCACTTGCTTGACTACCTCGCCAACCATGCTCTACTTTGGGCAAAATGTTGGAGAACCCGGCGACGGAAATCCGGGATTTGGATCCGAAACGCGAACTACTATATTCGATTACTGGGGAGTACCTGCGCACCAACGTTGGATGAACAATGGACGTTTCGATGGCGGACTGCTTTCTCCAGCGGAAAAAGAGTTGAATGAATTTTACAGGACCTTGCTGACTTTTTCAGCTCAATCGAGCGCCCTGGCGGGAAAGTACCACGAAATACATTCGTATAACCGCGCAAATACTGAAGATTATTCAGATAAAGTATTCTCATTTGTTCGTTGGAAAGACGACGACCGGTTAATTATAGTTAGCAATTTTGCGGAAGGCAGGCAGGTATTCAACCTATTACTCGATCCGGTAACAATTAGTGAATGGAAACTGGTAACCGGAACATACCAACTGGTTGATCAGCTTGGCGGGGAAAAGAATTTTGACCTTGTAGTACAGGATGGAATTGCGTCGGTTACTATGATTTTGGATGCGCATGGTTCAGTAATCTTAAAAGTGAAGTAAAATTTTATCCTGGCTTGAACTTTCTTTTCAACGTCTTGTTTCAGTGATACAAAGATTTGAAAATACTCACTATAAAGATGGTTTGGTTTTTGGTTTAGTTTAGGTTTAGGTTGATTGAGAAAAGGTTGGTAGTTCACCAACCTTTCTTTTTTTATTTCAGTCCCAATTTCTTTTTCTCAAGTAACATATTAATAGATTCACTGATACGTCGTTCACGGGTTTCCTGGCGTTTCGCCGTTTTTATCCACATTAGAAATTCTTTTTTGTGCGATTTTGTAAGGGCATCAAAATAAGTGACAGCTTGCGGATGATTTTTTAAAGCTTTTTCAAAATCTTCAGGAATCGACAGATCAATTTCAGGTGGAGTAATAATTTTGTCCCAGTTGCCACTCAGTTTGGCAGCTTCAACCAGTTTTAGCCCGGCGGGCTTCATTTTTCCGGCTTTTATTAACTCCGCAATACGTTGTTTATTCGATTCAGACCATACACTTTTGCCTTTTCGTGGTGTAAATCTTCGTACGTAACTATCTTCATTCAATTTTTTAAGCAAACCATCAATCCAGCCGTAACACAAGGCCGTTCGCACCGAATCTTCATAAGAAACAGTAGGTTTGCCAGTGTGTTTTTTATAGTACACCAGCCACAATTCATTTTCTTTATCAAAGTGGTTTTCGAGCCAAACTTCCCAATCCTCTTTTGTTTCAAAATGTTTTGTATTCATGAAATCAGTTTTTTGGAATAAACAAGTTACTAAAAAATCACCCGCTAATCAATTAAGAAAAGCGGGTGAATCAATACGATAGTTCTCTGTTTTTATTTGAATTCTATAGGCAAGAGATATTTTACGGGAACAGATTTTCCACGTTGTTTTCCGGGAGTCCAGTCTTCCATTGTCGAAACAATCATTACAGCACCTTTGGCTGCGTCATCGTTATCTTTCTCAACCACTTTAATGTCAGTTACTTTTCCTTTTCCGTTCACCGTAAATGAAACCGTAGCTTTTCCCTTTAAATTTTTCCCCTGGGCAAGTTTTTGCTGCATTTTTGAAACATAATCCTGCATTGCTTCAAAGCCTCCAGGGTATTGTGGCATATCTTCAACTACATAAAATACTACTTCTGTACTTTTTGTTTTTGAAGGCGGTGGCGGTGGTGGAGTTTTTTGATCAATCGCCTTAACGTCCTTAATTTTATCAGCTGGTGGAGGAGGCGGTGGTGGCGGAATCAACTGTTCTCCAGAGTAATTCGAGTTATAAAGAATTTGAACAGCATCTTTCATTTTAACAGGGGGAATTTCAAATTCTAATTTATTATCAACAGATGAAACTGTTAATATTCTTGTTTCCAATCCAACAAATGAAACCACTAATTCAGAATAACAAACCTTTGAATCACTTTCCTTTGGATTTGGATCGACCAGAGTAAACGTCCCATCTATGTCAGAAACCGTACCGATTGTTGATCCCTTAATTACAATCGAAGCTCCCGGCAGTGGGTCTCCGTTTTCATTAACAACAGTTCCTGAAACCTTGATGGTTTTTTGAGCTGAATTAAGATCATTAACAATCGTTTCATTATCAGATTGCATGCCTTGAGTAACCCGGTATTCCGGTTCGGCAAAAGCAAACAAGAGCAGCGCAAGTGCGGGCAATGCCCACATAAATTTTACCCCGAGTATTCGGGATGTTTTCTTTTTCGTCATCATTTTTAATCGATTTGCGTTAAGGGCAAAGTTCAGGTTGTTGGTGATGCCAATAACCTGCATGCCCATTAACTGGTTTACTAATAAAGCCTGGTAGCGGCCTACAGTGTGTCCCTGCGCAAGAACACCTTTGTCGGCCAGGTACTCGTGGTTTTGTTTAATTGATCGTTCAAAGAACCAAATAAATGGGTTGAACCAAAAAATGACTGTTAACAGTTCTATAAAAAGCAGGTCGAACCAGTGATGCTCACGAATGTGCACTTTTTCGTGAGCCAGGATTTCCGGCAGGTCGTCCTGTGTATGAAATCTCGGATTAATAAAAACAATATTGAAAAACGAAAAAGGGAGCCCATATCTTTCGTTTTCGACAATTCGCACGCCATCCAGCAATTGAATGCGGTGTTTGAGCATTAAATGAAAGAGAATGATACTTTGTACCAGTAAGCGGAGTAAAATGATGCTTGCTCCGGCAAAATATACGGGCAAAATAGCTTGTTGCCAGTTAATTCCTTGATTTGTGAGCTCACTCTCGCCAACTACGGGAAGATGTTTGAAAGTATCGGAAACCATTCGAAAACCCTGCCTGGAACCATCGCCTTCCGTTATTCCGGAGTAGTGGATTGGAATTATTGGCAGTAAAACCGCTGTCAACAAAGCCAGCAACAAAAACCAACGGTTGGCCGAATGAAAGGTTTCCTTCCGAAGGAAGAGCCAGTAAACACTGTAAAACAGCGCTATTCCTGCCGAAGAATTTGCCAGGTAAATCAGTAACGCTTCCATGGTTTTTCTTCTTTTTCTTTTTTGATCTCTTCTTCGGTAATCTTCATTATTTCTTCCAACTCGTCGATACTTAAATTATTTTGTTTGGCAAAAAATGTGGCCATTTTTGGAAACGAGCCGTCGAAATAATTCTTTAATAAGGAGGTAAACTGAAATCCGGTATATTCCTTTTTACTGATTTCAGGAACAAATAGATTTACATTTCCCACTTTTTTGCTTCCTACAAATCCTTTTTTCTCCAGAACCTTCAGCACAGTGGCCACAGTTGTATACGCAGGACGAGGTTCGTCGAATCTCTCAACCACATCCTTCACTACTCCTTCGTTTAGCTCCCAAAGGATCTGCATAATTTGTTCTTCAGCTTTTGTAAGTGACTTCATTTTTTAAAAATTAACTACTACAAATATAGTAAGCGTTAATTTGATTAACAACTATTTTCATGGCAAAACTACTAAAAAAATAGTAGTCGGCTTTTTCAAATAAAAAAACCATCTGTTTTTCAGATGGTTAATATCGGGGCATATACTATTTATTCTCCCCAAACAATACTTTTGGTTGCGATCGAAATCTCGTTGATGTTATACACAAAGTTTTGTATGGTAGCCTCATCGTCGTATTCGAAAGCATGAACTTCAACAATATAGGTAGTTCCTGTTTCTGGTGTTTTATCCCAAACTCCTGCACTCGAACTGGTTTGGTATTTACTAACGGTGTTACTCAATAAAAATCCGGTAAAAATGGGCACGTAATTTACATCAATAATTTTCACCAGGTAATTTTCAGCGTTATCTGCCGGTGTCCACTCTACAGTAACTGCACCGCCATCATAATCAGCGCTGGTAATCGTGGCAAAAGCAAGGTTGTTAAAAACAAGTTCGTCAGAAACGGTGTGTTCAATGTCTTCGTTAGTTACCGAAAAATCGAAATTGCCTGTAATGGGTGGTGCCGATAAGAAATCGGCGATGCCCGGTTCCTTTAAATAAGTCCGCAATGTTTCATCAGTTGCTTGTAGTGAGATATTTCCTCCTTCCGGCAACGAAACACTTACATCTTTCATCGGATAGTTTCCGTAGGCGTAGTAGCTTCGTTCAAAATAGGTTTGATCATCGATCATTCTTTTAACAATCATCACATCGCCAATTACTTCAAAATCTTCTGTATTATTGTCCTTGTTGCACGACAGCATCCCGGTGAGCACTAAAAACAATAAAGCGAGTTGTCCAATTTTCTGCATATTCTTCATAAATATAAATGTTTGTTTTTCGCAAATTAAGAAAGAATTCATTACTTTTCTAAGGCTATTGTTTTAATGATGTAGAAATTTAGTTTTAGGTTGCGGCAGAAAGCAACTTTTTTTGTTTAATTAATTTCTTGACGTAAAAGTTATGAAAAAAACTACATCAGGTCAAATGCTGCTTTTTTATTAAACTAGGATTTTATATCTGTAATTATTTCTTTCAGGATAAAATCGGCAGTTTCAACATTTGGAACATTCTGAAAACGAAGGGTCAGTTTACCATTGGTTTCCTTCATTTTCCCCATGGTTTTTCCCTTGTGAACATGCTGAACAATTTTAAGGAAAGTGTCAGACTGATAGAATGGCGATCGTTGATCGGAGACAAAATAACAGATCATCGATCCGTTTTTGAGAATGATTCTTTCGATGCTCAGTTCGAGCGCTTTCCAGCGGAGTGGAAGAATATCGATCAGTTCACGGCTTTCTGCGGGCAATTTTCCAAAGCGATCTTCCAGTCCTTTTTTAAACAGATTGAGCCCTTCAGGGTTTTCAATGTTATCGAGTTCGCGGTACAAAAGCATGCGTTCCGAGTTTCCCGGAATGTACGAGTCGGGGAAAAGCAGCTCCATATCAGTATCGATTGTACAGTCGTTTACATATTTTAAATTCAGGAAAGCTTGCGACTGGTCTTTCTGCTCTTCTGCAAACAGGTCTTTGAATTCGTCTTGTTTCAATTCCTGGATGGCTTCATTCAGAATACGATGATAGGTTTCGAAACCGATATCAGCAATAAAACCACTCTGTTCGGCCCCCAGCATGTTTCCGGCCCCGCGAATGTCTAAATCTTGCATGGCAATATTAAATCCGCTGCCCAGCTCCGAGAATTGTTCGAGGGCCTGGATCCGGCGGCGTGCTTCAGTACTAACGGTTGAAAGGGGTGGTGTAATAAGGTAACAAAACGCTTTTTTATTTGACCGGCCAACGCGTCCGCGCAACTGGTGAAGATCGCTCAGTCCAAAGTTTTGTGCATTGTTGATGATAATGGTGTTGGCATTTGGAATATCGAGGCCCGATTCGATGATGGTGGTTGCAATTAGCACATCAAACTTGCCATTGATAAAATCGAGCATCACTTTTTCGAGTTTTGGCCCATCCATCTGGCCATGACCAACCGCAGTTTTTACTCCCGGAACAATCCTTTTGATGACATCTTCCACTTCGTGAATGTTTTGTACACGGTTATGAATAACAAAGATTTGTCCGTTGCGATCGATCTCGTATAAAATTGCTTCGCGGATAATCTGTTCGTTAAATCCGTGAACTTCAGTAACAATCGGATAGCGGTTGGGCGGCGGGGTTTGAATAATCGACAAGTCGCGTGCTCCCATCAACGAAAACTGGAGTGTTCGCGGAATCGGTGTTGCGGTGAGTGTTAGGGTATCCACATTTACTTTTATGTGTTTGAGTTTTTCCTTTACCGAAACGCCAAATTTCTGTTCCTCATCAATAATCAGCAGTCCCAGGTCCTTGAATTTCACATCCTTGCTGACGAGTCGGTGCGTCCCAATCAAAATATCCACTTTGCCCTCGGCAGCTTCTTTCAGTATTTCTTTAATTTCGGTGGTCGATTTCAAACGGCTGACATATTCTATCCGCACCGGAAAATCGCACAAGCGTTCCGAAAAGGTTTTAAAATGCTGCAAAGCCAAAATGGTAGTGGGCACTAAAACTGCTACTTGTTTACTGTCGGCAACGGCTTTAAAAGCCGCCCGAATGGCAATTTCAGTTTTTCCAAAACCAACGTCGCCGCAAACCAGCCGGTCCATCGGAATGGTTTTTTCCATGTCGCTTTTTACTGCCGCTGTGGCTTTTCCCTGGTCGGGAGTGTCCTCATAAATAAACGAGGCTTCCAATTCGGTTTGCAGGTACGAGTCGGGCGAAAATGCGTATCCTTTTTCGGCACGGCGCTGTGCATACAAGGCTATCAACTCTTTGGCAATGTCTTTTACCTTTGCCTTGGTACGGTTTTTCATTTGCTGCCACGCACCGGTACCCAGTTTGTTGATTTTAGGTTCGCCCCCTTCTTTTCCTTTGTATTTCGAAATGCGGTGAAGCGAATGAATACTCACCAGCAACGAGTCGTTGTCGCGGTAAACTAATCGGATGGATTCCTGGATTTTTCCGTTGACTTCGGTTTTTGCAAGACCGGCAAATTTTCCAATTCCGTGGTCGATGTGCACCACATAATCGCCGGGATGCAATTTGTTGAGTTCTTTTAGCGAGATGGCTTCGCGTTCTGCTTTTCTTCCTTTAAGATTGAATCGATGGTAGCGTTCAAAAATCTGATGATCGGTGTAAAAACAGGCTTTTAACTCGTGATCGATAAAACCTTCGTGCAAAATAAAATTTACAGGCTGAAAACGAATCTTGTAATTACTGTCGGTAAAAATGGACTGTAAGCGTTCGATCTGCTTTTCCTGCCCGGAAAGGATAAAAAGCCGGTAGCCGTTTTTTTGATGTTCAATTAGATTAGCCCCAAGCAAATCGAAGTTTTTATTAAAAACAGGTTGTGCCGAAGTGGAAAAGTTGATGCTATCGGTACTTTCAAAAGCTAAGTCGAATCCAAAGTCGAATACCGTTCGTTGGTTGAATTCAGCGAGCAACTCATGTCCCGAAATAATCATTGCCGCAATATGTTCTTCTTCACGCGAAATCAAAGTCTGTCGTTGAATTTCAGAAACACGGTCGAAAAACTGGTTCAGATTGTTTCCAAACCACAGGCACGATTCTCCAATAAATTCGCCAAATGAAATGCGTGAACCTTCAATCTTTTCGTGCTGAATATTGGGGACTATCGTTATTTTATCGAAGCGGGTTTTTGAGAATTGGGTGTCAATATCAAAACTTCGGATCGATTCAATTTCATCGCCAAAAAAATCGAGCCGGTACGGGTCTTCGTGCGAAAACGAGAATACGTCCACGATACTTCCACGAATCGAAAATTGCCCGGGTTCGTAAACAAAATCAACCCGTTCGAAACCGTATTCATACAAAAATTCGTTGATGAATTCTATCGAAATCCTATCCCGGCTTTTTACCTGCAAAGTGTTGCTCTCGAGGCTCGCATTTGAAATCACTTTCTCGACTATTGCTTCGGGATACGAAACTACGAGGTAAGGTTTTTCGTTCTTCGAAATCAGGTTGAGGACCTCTGTCCGTTGTACCACATTTTCCTGTTCAGGCTGATTGTATTGAACCGACCGTTTGTACGATGACGGGAAAAACAAGGTATTCTCGCCCACTCCGAGGTGGTTTAAATCGTCGTAAAAGTAGGCAGCTTCTTCGCGATCGTTCAATAAAACCACTATGTTTTTGTTACTTTTCTGAAGAAGAAGACTTAGCAGAATTGTCTTGGATGAGCCAATAAGCCCATGCAGGTGAATTTTTTCACCCGGGGGGGCGGCGAGTTTTTTTTCGAGCGTTGAAAAACCGGGATGCCCCTTAAAATATTTTAGAAACTCAGCTGTTTCCAAAACCGGAATTTTGCGCAAATATACTTTATAGAATACAGTAGGGCATAAAAAAAGGAGCCAAATTACTCCTTTTTGTATTTTTACTGAAGAATAACTCTATTTCCTATTGTAATGAAAGTCGACTTTCACTATTCCGCTTGGGGTAATCACCATTCGTTTATCCCTTAACCTTACATCGTCAATCCCATCATTATCAATATCTGCCGACAAACTTATACGCATAACGGCATAAGGCATTGCAAGAGCAAGAAAGGGATCGTTTGGGTCGAGTTGAAAGGTGATTGTCCGTTTGAAATTTCCGGAAGGCGTAATGTGAATTTCTTCTGTACCGCCTGATAAATAGTAGGTATCACCGGTTTGAACGATTCTCAGGCCCAGCTCGAAACTGTTATTCTCGATGCTCGTTACTTGTGCAAAAATTTGGTTGGGGCTAACAAAAATAAACAGCAGGACAAGCAGTCCCAGGTTTCTCGGTTTTTTCATTTGCTATATTTTAGCGGGTTTGTAAATTGCCTGCAAATTAAGAATTCTTTTTGATAAAGTCTAAAATCTCCTGTGTGTCTTTGCTTGCGTCTACTTCTGTGTTTTTGTAAATAATCTTTCCTTCTTTATCGATAATAAAGGTCCATCGACTGGCCGTTACTCCCCGAACCAAATCGTAATTCTGTCCATCCACTTCGCGGGAAATCGAGCCGCCATCGCGGGTTGGTACGCCAAATTTTTTGGCAATGGCACCCGATTCGTCTGAAAGCAAAGGGAAATTAAGATCGTTGGCTTTTTTGAAAAGTTTTAATCCTTCCACATTGTCGCCACTCACACCAACAACAATTGCATTGGCTGAAGCAATCTCGTTTTTAAAATCGCGATAGGCACAGGCTTGTTTGGTACATCCGCCAGTCATGGCAGCGGGGTAAAAATAAACCACAATATATTTATTGCCCACGTAATTTTTTAGATCCCAGGTAGAGCCGTCATCGGCTTTGGCCTGAAATTCAGGAGCTTTGTCGCCCACATTCAGTTCTTGTGAAAAACCATGAATAGAAATTAAGAAGAGTAAAGTAAATAGTCCGAAAAATGTTTTCATCGCATGTAATTTTATTGTTTCCATAGTTAGACAAACGAGGATAGCTTTTTGTTTTAGGTAGAAAGCAGGCCGAAAAGACTTCTTTACAACATAAAGCATTTTGAATCAGGAAGAAAATGGTTATTTTTAAACAAATCATCGTTTTATGGGACATGCGTATGCTTATCGTTGCGACCACTGCGGATTTTCTGAAACATTTAATCAGGGACACGGGTTTATGGTCCACTCGCAATTACTGCGCGATTACGTGAAACAACCCAAACAGATATTTCATTACAAAACCCGCGAAGTTCTTTTAAAACTGGCAGCCCAAGACGAGGATTTATTTTTGAAGGCCGGATTTCAGATTTACAAATGCCCGCACTGCAAAACCTTGCACGATAAAACCGAGGTAACCGTTTTCGACGGCGAACGTGTGGTTCACAAAAGCGAGTTTCGTTGTCCCGAGTGCCGGTCGCGATTGAAGCTAACCAATATTCACCGGCTAAAAAAAGCGATTTGTCCGAAATGCCACCGGCGAACTTTCCATCGAGCTTATTCAATGCCGCAATTGTGGGATTGAAATCCAACTTAATTAACAGATTTTTCCTTACTCACTTGTAAATACTCCTGAAATCTTTGATTGTTTGGATAGTTTTCGGCTAAATAAGCAAACAGATGGATGCCTTTTTCGGGCTCTTTTTCGTATTGAAGGTATATTTTCCCGAGAAAATAGGAACCCAACGTTTTTACCATTTCGAAATCAGAATCAGAAAGTTTTTCCATTTCGTGGATGGCTTTGCTAAGCTCGGCTTTGCTGCTTCGCGAGAAATAGCTGCCCAGGTAATGGTTAAAATACGAGATAAGTGCAGAATAGAGTTTGAAAACTTCGGTTTGTTCTGGATCGAATGCAAGCTTATTCTCTTTTAAAGAGTCGTATAATCCGAGGGCGCTTTTGCGGGTTTTTAAGGCAGAAAAAAGGTGGTATCGCTTTAATGCATAGCGTAACCGATACGATTGAACAACCAACCCTGATGCCTGTTCGTCCAAAGTTTCGGGATTTTGAACTTCATGATTTTTTAGCGTGGTCTCGAATATTTCGTAGTTGGGTCCTTCGGTTCCGGTAACATTTTCCCAGTAACTCAAATCGATCTCCAAAACCGTGAGATAAAATCCATCCAGTTGACCTTTGTTTTGGTTTAAAACAAAGTGGGCCGAATCGTATTGTTGATTGTAGATTAGCTTGAAAATTTGGTGTGGAACATCATCACCCGCTTTTAACGAAACGTTGGCAAAAACAAAAAATAGTATAGAAAGAAGGAAGCGCCGCATATTCAGGATTTATATTTGAACAACATGCCAAAATGCGGAATGCCGTCTTCGAGGTATTCTTCAGTGATCACCTGAAAACCAAGACCTTCGTAAAATTTTCGCAGGTATTTTTGTGCACTGATCTTTATTTTATCGGCTTTCCATACTTCGAGAATATATCGTTTGGCTTCTTCCATCATCCGGAACCCGAGTCCGGCGCCGCGTTCAGAAAGCTTAACCACCACCCGTCCGATCGAAAAATCGTTAAAACGGCTACCCGGTTTTAATAACCTTGAGTAAGCTACTATTGCACCTTTCTTTTTCAGAAAAAGGTGGATCGCATCTTTGTCGTGGCCGTCGAGGTCGTTATAAACACAGTCTTGCTCTACTACAAAAATTTCCGAGCGGAGTTGTAAAATGTCATACAACTCATCGTTTGTCAGTTCCGAAAAATGTTTGAAATCGAATTCCATAACTGTAAATAATAGTTACAAAAGTATTTGTTTTAAAAGAAAGAACTGTGCGAATCTTAAAGGAATACTGTCCGTTTCATACATCTCGGCAGGGTGAGGCTAAAAAAACAGGCTGGTTAACATGGTAAACCCAAGTCCGCAAACGGCAATCAGGGTTTCCATAACCGTCCACGATTGAAGCGTCTGTTTTTCGTTCATTCCAAAGTATTTTCCTACCAGCCAGAATCCACTGTCGTTTACATGCGAGAGGATGGTGGCACCCGATGCAATCGACAATACAACAAGCGCACGTTGCGGATCGCTCAAGTTAAATTCAGAAAGTACAGGAGCAATTATTCCGGCTGCTGTAATCATGGCAACCGTTGAGGAACCTTGCGTTACCCGAACAATGGCGGCTAAAATCCAGGCCAGTAAAATGGGAGGCAGCGCCGAGTTTGCCATTGATTCGGCCATTATTTTCCCAATTCCACTATCGACCAAAACCTGCTTCAATACACCCCCAGCACCTGTTATCAGGATAATAATACCGGCAGGGCCGAGCGCTTTTGTGCTCAAGTCGAGGATTTGTTTTTTGTCGAATCCGCGTTTAATCCCCAAAAAGTAAATGGCTATTAAAGTGGCAATTATCAGAGCAGTAAATGGATGCCCCAGGAATTCGAGTATATCAGTCAGGATGCCTTGTTCTACCCAGGCTTTTTGTACCGCCAGGCTGGTAAATGTATTCACCAAAATTAGGAAGAGCGGAATGGCAATTATAAGTGCAATCAATCCAAATGATGGAAGTTTTTTATCATCGTAGGTCTTTTCTTTAGTAATGGCAAATTCGGCAGGTGGTTCAAGATATATTCTTTTTGAAATAATTTTTCCCCAAACGGGCCCTGCAATAACCGCGGTCGGGAATCCAACGATTAATCCCAGCAGAATGACCCACCCCAACTGAACATTCACGATATCGGCCACAGCCACCGGTCCCGGTGTTGGGGGAATAAAACTGTGCGTGGCTGCCAAACCAGCCAAAAGTGGAATTCCGTAATACAACAGCGACTTTTTGGTATCGCGCGAAAGGGCATAAACAATCGGAACCAGAATGATAAAACCAACGTCGAAAAAAACCGGAATAGCTACAATAAAACCGGTAATTACCATTGCCCATGAAGCACGATCGGTCCCAAATTTCTTTACAAGATAGTGTGCCAGCGATTCTGCTCCGCCCGAACTTTCAAGCATCTGCCCAAAAATGGCTCCCAAACCTACCACTGTTGCTACAAATCCCAGAGTTCCGGCCATTCCGTTTTGGATGGCCGTGGTTACATCTTTCAGTGGCATTCCTGAGATAATACCAACATAAATGGCCGACATCAACAGCGAGATAAAGGCACTGATTTTCAGTTTTAGCACGAGAAAAAGCAGGAGCGCCACTGCCGAAATAACAATAAAAATCAAAAAGGAAGTACTCATAAGTTCGGTTTAAATTCCAGCTAAAGTTATGATTTAAGTGGATTTTAGCAAAGATTTCGTTTTCTCAATAAAGAACGTACAGATTTGCGTTTTTGATCACATTTCTGCCCAAGTCTTGCAAAGGAATATGTAAAAGTTGTCATCTTTGTCGAGGGTTGAAAAGAAAAATTGATTTTGCAAAAGATTCCGTTTCATATTATCTCCGGGTTTTTGGGAAGTGGGAAAACCACTTTTTTGAAACATATCATCGAACAAATTGCTTCGAAACAAAAAGTTGGAATTATTCAGAATGAATTTGCACCGGCAAATATCGATGGTGTGGAACTAAAAAAGACAGGTGAGAATTTTGATCTGCTTGAACTCAATAACGGGTCAGTTTTCTGTGTGTGTTTGTTGGGGAGTTTTACCCGGTCGCTCGAAAAATTTATCGACGAACACCAACCCGATGTGTTGATAATAGAGGCTTCCGGACTTTCCGACACTACATCGATAGCCGAAGTTATTTCAGCCGGATCGCTTTCCGAAAAAATCTACATGGCTTCGAACTGGTGTATTTTAGACGCACAGAATTTTAACAAGGTGGGTTTAATGAAACAGCGGGTAAGCCATCAACTCAGGATGGCTGATGTGGCGCTGATCAACAAAACAGATCTTGCTCCCCGGGGAACTGAAGCAATTGAGCAGGAAATCAAAAAGATCAATCCTTTTGCACAAATTAAGCGTTCGACGTTTTGCAATATCGATTTCCAAATTGGTGAAGGAGCCATCAGTAAATTTTACTTTGGCGAAATAAAAACCTTGCCCCGGCCCGAAGTGAATTCAATGGTGATAAAAACCACAAAAGCAGTAAAACGCGGAGCACTTCAACAATTTCTCGAAAAATGGGCGCCCAAATCATACCGAATAAAAGGGTATGTAAAGCTAAAAGGGGCAACCACTGTTGCGGTTCAGTGTACTTTCGATTCAATAGAGATTATTGAGGTAGAAAGCGATTTTCACCCGACCGAATTAATTGCACTGAGCGAACATTTTACATTGAGAGAATGGTACAAATCGTTTAAGGAACTTTAAATAGAAATTAACAATGGGTTACAAAAGCAGATTTTGTTTTTAACAAACTGACATTTTATGACTTACAAAACCAGTTTCATATTTCAGTCTGAAATCATTGTAGAAAGATTTTAAATTAGCTATTTTCCACATTCTTTTTTGGGGATAAAACGCTGTTCATCTACATTTGTCATGCTTTGAAAAGAAAAACAAAGAAACAACCAAAATAAGATTACACTATGAGTAAATTTTTGACTGCCTCAATTGGAAGGAAGTTTGTGATGAGTCTGTCGGGGATATTCCTGATGGTTTTCATTGCGGTCCACCTGGGCCTGAACTTGTTACTTATTTTCGACGACAGTGGGGAACTCTTTAACCAGGGTGCTCATTTTATGGCTACCAACCCCCTGGTCAAGATTGTGGAACCGATCCTCGGGCTTGGCTTTATGGTGCACATCATCTGGTCGTTTTACATCGAGTATCAAAACTGGAAAGCGCGACCGGTAAAATATGCGAAAAGGAACATGAGCGGCGCCAGTTCGTGGGCTTCCCGAAATATGTTGATTCTCGGGTCGATGGTCCTGGTTTTCCTGGTCATTCATATTCTCGACTTTTTTGTGAAAATGAAATTCACAGGCCATCCTTTACTCGAAGAAATCAGTGTTAAAGGAGTTTATATGGAAAATGCCTACGCTTTGGTTTCGGCTACTTTTATCAATAGTACCGTTTTGAGTGTACTCTACATAGCGGGTGGAATTCTTTTGGGGCTCCACCTCTCGCATGGATTTTGGTCATCGTTCCAGACCCTGGGCCTGAACAATAAATTCTGGTTAAAAAGATGGCAGGTGATTGCACAGGTTTACGCTGTGATTGTGGCGGTTGGCTTTGCCGTTATTCCGCTTTATTTCATGTTGGGAATGTACAAATAAAAAGGAAAGAATTATGAGCATATTAAATAGCAAGATTCCGGAAGGGCCATTGGCTGAAAAGTGGAACCGGCATAAATCGGCCATTAAAGTGGTGAGCCCTGCAAACAAACGTAAGTTAGAAATAATCGTAGTAGGGACCGGTTTAGGTGGTGCTTCGGCAGCTGCCTCGCTGGCCGAACTAGGATATAAAGTAAAAACTTTCTGTTACCAGGACAGCCCGCGCCGCGCTCACTCGATTGCGGCACAAGGAGGTATAAACGCCGCCAAAAACTACCAGAACGACAACGACTCGGTTTTCCGGCTGTTCTACGACACTATAAAAGGTGGCGATTACCGGGCACGCGAAGCCAACGTTTACCGCTTGGCAGAAGTTTCGCCAAATATTATCGACCAGTGTGTGGCACAAGGTGTTCCTTTTGGCCGCGAATACGGGGGTTTGCTCGATAACCGTTCGTTTGGTGGCGTGTTGGTAAGCCGTACCTTTTACGCCCGCGGGCAAACCGGGCAGCAATTGTTGATAGGTGCTTATCAGGCGCTAAACCGTCAAATTGCAAAAGGAAACGTTGAAATGTACAGCCGCCACGAAATGCTCGACCTGGTGAAGATTGATGGGAAAGCACGTGGTATAATTGCCCGCGATCTGGTAAGTGGCGAGATCAAACGTTTTGGTGCCCATGCTGTGGTAGTGGCAACCGGAGGTTACGGAAACGTGTTCTTCCTCTCGACCAATGCCATGGGAAGTAATGGATCGGCGGCCTGGCAGTGTTACAAAAAAGGCGCACTTATGGCCAATCCTTGTTTTGTTCAGATTCACCCAACCTGTATCCCGGTGCATGGCGACCAGCAATCAAAACTGACTTTGATGTCGGAATCGCTGCGTAACGATGGCCGTGTTTGGGTTCCGAAGAAAAAGGAAGATGCCGAAAAGCTACAGCGTGGAGAAATGCATCCGAATGATATTCCGGACGAAGACCGCGATTTCTACCTCGAAAGAAGATATCCATCGTACGGGAACCTTGTTCCGCGTGATGTGGCATCGCGTGCTGCTAAAGAACGTTGCGATGCCGGGTATGGTGTAAATGGCGAAGGGAAAGCGGTTTTCCTGGATTTTAAATATTCGATCGAACGCCTGGGAAAAGATGTGATTGCAGCCCGTTATGGTAACCTGTTCCAGATGTATGAAAAGATTACCGATGTAGACCCGTACAAGGCGCCGATGATGATTTATCCGGCCATTCACTATACGATGGGTGGGACCTGGGTGGATTATAATCTTATGACAACAGTTCCCGGTTTATACTCGATAGGTGAAGCTAACTTCTCTGACCACGGTGCCAATCGTCTTGGCGCTTCGGCACTGATGCAGGGTTTAGCCGATGGCTATTTCATTTTGCCATACACCATTGGTGATTATTTGGCCGATGAGATTATGACGCCAAAAATTGATGTTAAGGCACCTGAATTCGCTGAAACTGAAAAGGCAGTAACCGACAGAATTGAGAAACTCTACAATATTAAAGGATCGAAACCGGTGGACTACTTCCACAAACGCCTCGGACAGGTAATGTGGGATCATGTAGGAATGGCACGAAACGCTGAAGGTTTAAAGGAAGCCATCAAAATGATCCAGGAAATTCGTGAAGAATTCTGGAAAGATGTACGCATTCCCGGAGAATTGGATAACCTGAACCCGGAACTCGAAAAAGCAGGTCGCGTAGCCGACTTCTTTGATATTGGTGAACTGTTGGCCCGTGATGCACTCGACCGTAACGAATCGTGTGGAGGTCATTTCCGTGAAGAGTCAGCTACTGATGAAGGTGAAGCAAAACGTAACGACGAGAAATTCACTTACGTTTCGTGCTGGGAGTATAAAGGAGAAGGCGTTGAACCCGTATTGCATAAAGAAGATTTGGTGTTTGAGAACGTGAAATTAACACAACGAAGCTACAAGTAGTTAGTCACATCTCAATTCAATTAATTTAAAATCTTAAGAAAATGGCAGACAAGATTCTTAAAGAACTCAAAATAAAAGTTTGGAGGCAAAAAAACGCCAAATCCAAAGGTAAATTCGAAACCTATGTGATCAACGATATTTCAACCGGGTCTTCTTTCCTCGAAATGATGGACATTTTGAACAACGACCTGATCGAAAAAGGAATTGATCCGATTGCTTTTGACCACGATTGCCGGGAAGGTATTTGCGGAACCTGTAGTTTACATATCAATGGACGCCCGCATGGGCCAGATACTGAAGTTACTACCTGTCAGTTGCACATGCGTAAATTCAAAGATGGCGAAACCATCATTGTTGAACCCTGGCGTGCACGCGCTTTCCCGGTTATTAAAGACCTGGTGGTTGACCGCACTGCTTTAGATAAAATTCTGCAAGCCGGAGGTTTTGTATCGGTAAATACAGGAGGTGTTCCTGATGCAAATGCGATTCCGGTAGCCCGCGACGATGCCGAAGAAGCCATGGATGCAGCAGCTTGTATTGGTTGTGGCGCCTGTGTGGCTGCTTGTAAAAACTCGTCGGCAATGTTGTTTGTTTCGGCAAAAGTTTCACATTTAGCCAAGTTGCCACAGGGACAGGTTGAGGCTGCGGCACGTGCGATGAACATGGTATCGAAAATGGATGAATTGGGTTTTGGAGGCTGCACCAACACAGGGGCCTGCGAGGTGGAATGTCCGAAAAGCATTTCAATCACCAACATCGCCCGCCTGAACCGTGAGTACCTGAAAGCAAGGATTAGCAGATAAATTGTTAATTAAAAAATAGAAGAGGCCTTTCCCTTTACGAAAAGGCCTCTTTTTTGTGGATAATCCACAATTCGGTGTGCATAAGTTGAAATGCGAACGGCAAAAATTGACTTGCTGATTCTTTAACTTCGCAACAAACATAAACGATTTATGCCATACAGAAGATTACCCACGACGGACAAGGCGCGCCTCAGGGCGCTGGAGCAGGCACTAAAAAAAGTTGGTGAAATCAGTGTCAGAAATATCCCCTTTGCAAAGCATTCGACCGAAGAACTCCAAAGTGTTAAAAACCAGTTCGAAAACGCATTAAAACATTACGAACTGAATATTAAACAGCAGTCGGATAACGGTAAACATTACAAAACGGTAATGGAAACCGCACGCATGTACCTGGGTCATTTTATCCAGGTGTTATTGTTCGCCTCAGAACGAGGAGAGATAAATGGCGGAATCAAGTTTTACGGAAATCTGCAATCGCTCGAAGGAAAAGTACCATCGTTAAATACAGAACAGGAAATTCTGGAATGGGGGAAAATAATTGTGAACGGAGAACAGAACCGGGTTCGCCAGGGTGGCAGTGCAATTTACAGCCCGTCGATTGCGCTGGTGAAGTTCAAGCTCGAAGAATTTAACGATGCCGCCATATTTCAGCAAAACCTGAAACGAAACACACTGCGATCGTTCGAAAAAATGCAAACCCTGCGAAAAGCAACCAACGATTTCATTGCTCAATTGTGGACTGAAATTGAAACTCATATCGAAATGGAAGCCATCTCTCCTGAACAGAAAAGGAAAATGGCTGAAGAATTTGGAATTGTTTATGTACTTCGCAGGAAAGAAAGAAAGCAGTTGGCAAAACAAGTTCAGCAAGTAGAAGTCCCTGAGGAAGAAGAAACAGAAGTTATGGAAACCGTGAAGGAAAAGAAACCACAATTTGTACAGCGCGACCTGTTTTTTGAACTCAACTAATTAGTGATCTCACTCGCAATAATCTCGTTACCGGCATTCTGCCGCTTTAACTGCCAAAGGAAAAAGACAACAACAAGCAAACTGAGAATGGCTGCATAATAGCTGTTCTCAGTCGACCCGTATTCTTCCACTTGTTCGCTGATCATGCCATTGTTAATCATGAACATGGCGACAACAGCCAGGGCATTGTTCAAAAAATGGCCCAATACCGGCAGCCACATCGTACCGCTCCAAACCAACAAATATCCAAACAAAGCACCCAGTAAAACCCGCGGTATAAATCCGTAAAACTGCATGTGCATCGCACTAAAAAGAATGGCTGAAATCCAGATTCCCCAATGCGTATTTCGGGTCATCCGGGTAAATATTCTTTGAATAACACCACGGAAGAGCAACTCTTCGCCAACTGCGGGCAAAAAAGCAACCATAAAAATATTGAACGCCAGTCCGGGAATAGTTTTTACATTAAGAAAAGCTTCAGTAAGTTCCGCCGCCTGGTCCTCCGAGTTTCGCATCCATTCCTCGATTCCCGACATCCACGAAGGCAAACTCATATTGCTGTTCCATTCTCCAATAAAATTGATGAGCGGAGACATAACAAACATGAGAACAACGACCAGTAAAAAAGTTGATGAGTTAAATGATTTGTCGAGATAAAGATAAGCCAGCATGTTTCCCTGGAAAAGCTGGCCCAGAATAAGTGGTGGCAGGATAAATAACCCGATTGCCTGGACAGTTTGGAAGTATTTAATAATAATCAGATTTTGCGGATCACCGAGATTATTGAGGTCGGCCATGTTTAAAATCGGCTCGAAACCAAAAATCGGGAGTGCAATCAGCAGCGAAAGCGCCAGGAACGCAAGAAAACTAACCAGAATAACAAAGGCTGAAAAAAGAAGTTGCGGGAAAGGTTTCATGTCCCGGAATGCGGTGAATGCCATAACAAGAATTTTGGATCAAAGATAGAAGAATTGAGATTTATTGTGAGTGTTGTTTGAAAGGATTACAACAAATTACGATCAATTACAACAAGTTACTATTTTATCTCCCTGATTTTGATATTTCGAAACATGCTCTGTCCACCGTGGTCCTGTAACCCGATATGACCGCTTTTCCCCATACCATAATAAGGTGCTTCGGCCCATTTGCTGTGTGCCTTGTTTTCTTCCCACCCGGGGGACCACAATTCGTATTCCACCACTTTCGTTCCGTTTAGCCAGTGTTCGACATGCGGTCCTTTTACCAAAATACGTGAGGTATTCCACTCGTCGATAGGCATAACTTTTGCATTTTTCGGGGCATTCATTCCGTAGTTGGCACCAGAATACTGGTAAGCTTCCAGTTTTTCAGGCCAGCCTTTATCATCGATCAGTTGGTACTCGGGCCCCGATTCGTAAATCGCATCGGTCAGACCTTCCTGAACATGATAAAAAATGCCCGAGTTGCTTTGTGGGCTCACCTTCCATTCGATTTTTAATTCGAAGTTGGTATATTCGTTTTTTGTGATTATATCGCCGCCATGGTCGGAACCGACTCCCGAATTATAAAGTATCCCGTCTTCAATCTTCCAGCCGGTAACCGCTCCACCGTTAAAGGTTTTCCAATTGTCCAACGATTTTCCGTCGAACAACAGCGTCCATCCTTCATCCATTTCATTTTGGCTGAGGGTATTTAAACTTTGTTTTTTTGAACAGGAACTGAACAGAAATACAACTCCCAAAATTAATAGTGCGCCAGCGCTTTTCATTGTTAAACTGATTTAGGTTAAAAACAGTGTAAAAGTACAAAAACACAACGAATTAGCCTTTGGTTTTTCAGGTTTTCAATACTTTATTACGCATAGAAAAAGAATTACAGGCAAAGCGGTCCTGATTTTGTAAAAATCGGGTTATTTTTAGGAGAACATTGAAACAAAGAGCATGAAAATGAATAAATCGGTCATAGGAATGGTTCATGTGCAGGCTTTGCCCGGAACACCAAAAAACCGGATGAAATTAAATGAAATCATTCAGCGTGCCATCAACGACGCAAAGCTTCTTGAGCAAGGTGGGGTGGATGCCATAATGATCGAAAACATGCACGACCGTCCGTACCTGAACCGAAAAGCCGGGCCCGAAATAGTGGCTGCAATGACTGCTGTGGCCGTTTCACTGCGTAAAGAAGTTTCTGTTCCGCTTGGAATTCAGATTCTCGCCGGCGCCAACCGTGAAGCGCTTTCAGTTGCAATGGCTGCCAATTTTGAGTTTATCAGGGCCGAAGGTTTTGTGTTTGGCCACCTCGCCGACGAAGGAATGATGAACAGCGATGCAGCAGAACTGCTGCGATTCAGAAAAAATATCGGGGCCGCACACATCCAAATTTTTACGGATATCAAAAAGAAACATTCCTCTCACGCTCTTTCTGCCGATGTTTCGCTTGCAGAAACTGCCAAAGCAGCTGAGTTCTTTTTATCCGACGGAGTGATAGTGACGGGCCCGGCTACCGGAGAGCAAGCCTCGAAGGAAGAACTAATTGCGGTAAAGGGAACGGTTCAAACCCCAGTTTTGATTGGTTCGGGAATTGACACAAAAAACATTTCAGAATTCTGGAACCTGGCTGATGGGTTTATTGTGGGCTCGTCGTTAAAAGCCGATGGCAAATGGGAAAACGATGTGGACCCTGCCCGCTTAAATGAATTTATGCAACAAATTCATCGTCTCAGAAAATAACCGTTTCACTTGCCTGCAATGCATTTTGTGAGTGCAGGTTTTGTTTTGGGCCCCAAATCAAAGCCATCTTTCTGTAAAACAAACAGTATCCTGACATTTTGTTTACGAATGCCGCTCTTTTTATTCTTGATGAAAAATTTAGTTTAATTCAGTGTTAATTGTCTGTCTTTTATGCTAATGAGTAATCGTTTGCTGAATTTAATTGCTTTACTTTTGACCCGTAAACCATTGGAACTTATCTCAGGCCCAAACCGTAGAACTAAACGTATTATAATAAATTGATATTGCACGTTATGGTGTACGAAACAGAATTGATAAAAAAGAATGACTATGAGTATCAAAAAACAGTATTTAAAAAGCGAACCAGTTTGTAAACTGACTTTCAAAGTAAGCAAAGAACAGGCAGAGAATGCCGAAACCGTAAAAATCCTGGGCGATTTCAACGGATGGAATAAAGAAGTAGAACCGATGTCGATGCTAAAGAACGGTGATTTCACTCAAACCCTGAAATTGGATGCAGGCCAGGAATACCAATTCCGATACCTTATCAACGACAGCATCTGGGCTAACGATGAGGAAGCTGATAAAACTGTTCCGAACGGAGTAGTTGAAGGTGAATTCAACTCAGTTCTGGCCCTTTAATGTGAAGATTAAGAAATAACGATACTTCGGGTTAAACGACTTTGTTTAGCACGCGTTTTGGCACTTTCCATTCTCAACGGAGATACAAACACCGTCACTAAGAAGTTCAACCTGAAAAACGATTTTTTGTCCGGAAATGCCAGTTTTCGGAAGAACGTAAATTAATTTTTCCTGTATAATCGCTTATTCCAATCGGGGTAAGCGATTTTTTTATGCACAATATGTGGGGAGCGTTTTATTTACACTTAAATTTACATTTCAAAACCATCAAATTAATTTATTATGAAGAATTATGTTCTTATCGTGATGCTCCTTTTCATTTTTGCCTGTGGACAGGAAAAGAAAGTTCCCCAATTGATTCCGGCTACAAATTTTGAGGCAGAAGCAGATGGAAAACCCATCGCTTTGTATACTCTAAAAAATGCGAACGGAATGGTAACCCAGATAACAAACCTGGGAGGCAAAGTAGTAAACATTTGGACACCTGATAAAAACGGTGATTTTGGAGACATTGTATTGGGTTTTAACACGATTAACGATTACCTGAAAACAACAGAAATATATTTTGGTTCGCTGATCGGTCGTTATGGAAACCGTATTGCTGGCGGACTTTTTACAATCGGCGATTCGACCTACACTCTTGCCCGGAACAATGGGCCGAATGCCTTGCACGGAGGTATCAAAGGATATAATAATGTAGTATGGGATGCCGAACAGCCCGACGGTCAAACACTGGTGCTTACTTACCACTCTCCTGATGGCGAAGAAGGTTATCCCGGAAATCTGGATGTGAAAGTTCAGTATAAACTGACCAACGAAAACGAACTTAAAATAGAATACCGGGCAACTACCGACAAAGCTACCCCGGTTAACCTGACCCATCATTCGTTTTTTAACCTGAAAGGTGCCGGACAAGGTGATGTAAATGGGCACGTGGTGCAGATCAATGCTGATAAGTACACTCCGGTTGATGCAGGATTGATCCCAACCGGCGAAATAGCTCCGGTAGAAGGAACTCCGATGGATTTCAGAACTCCGACAGCTATTGGTGCCCGCATCAACGACGATTTTGAACAGCTTAAACTGGGTAATGGTTACGATCACAACTGGGTGCTGAACCAGTCGACTGACAGCCTGACTTTTGCTGCAAAAGTAGTTGAACCCGAGTCGGGCCGAACGATGGAAGTGTACACCAACGAACCCGGAATTCAGTTTTACACCGGCAACTTCCTCAATGGTACTGTAACAGGTAAAGAAGGCGTTCCTTATCTTTTCCGGGGAGCTTTGTGTTTGGAAACGCAACATTACCCTGATAGCCCGAACAAACCAGAGTTTCCTTCAACCATTCTCGAACCGGGAGATGAATATTACTCAATTTGCGTGTATAAATTCGGCGTGGAATAATACTTTGTTCTCGAAATATTGCAAAGGCTCGGAGGTTTCCGGGCCTTTTTGTTTTCCAAATTAGATTACAAACCTGACATTGCTGCTTATTTGTCAGAAGTATAAATGGTGGAAGTGGTTGAGTATATGGTGTTTTTACATCAGGATTATTGAATTCTTTTATAAATGCTTGTTGGCCCGTCAACGTAAGCCTGGTTAAGAACCAACAAATCGTTCTGAATAGTGAATGGGGTTTTTGTATTGTTGATAATTAAAATAGTGGTTGTTGCACTGACCGAGCTTTCTGGAGGATTTTGAATTTCTTCTATCTGGTATGACTCTGTTCCGGTCAATTCCCCGTTTTTGTAATACTCCACAGTATTATCAGCTTTATAAACTGAGATTTGACTATAACCTTCCGATTCGGGAGTGTATTTAATTCCGGTCCAGGAATTTATCGTTTCAGTCCATTCCCATTTCCCAATGATTTGGTTATTCGGAGTGTCATCGTTTTTGGAGCAACTCAAAACAACAAAAAGTATTAAAAGGGTAATTAGCTGTTTCATAGGATTGAAAATTGTTTGTAATTAATGCGATCGTTTGTAATTCGTAAATCAAAACCTTTCGTATTACCTGGCATATTTCACCCCGACCTACAGGCATAAAGTCTCCGTTCCAAAACCAAACGTCTCCCCATAATCCCTGTTCGATTGTAACTTTCTACGAATTTCTTGGGGGATCACTTTCTCTGTAACAGCTTGGTTCCGGTTCAGGGTTCTCTTGGCAGGAAACAAGCAGGCAAACAGAAAATATTAATATCAACCCATTAAATCTTTTCATTATAAGTTTTTCATTAAGATGAATCTTGCCTCGAAGCAGTTCTGCGATATTTGGTTTATTGCTACATAAAATAAATAGCTTCATTTTGAATCAGCCAGCTAAAGCGTTTTACAACAGTATTTTCACCATCAGTATTTTCTGAATACTGCCAGTAATCTATTACTGCCCAGTACATATCATCTGTGAGTTCAAAATTTTTAACAAGAGATGCCTCTCCTTTCTGAGATTCTACTTTTATTGTGTGTTTGCCTGTTAGAAGGTTAAAATCAAATGATTTCCAATTATGGCTATCTCCAATTTCATATTCTCCTTCTACCACAATCACGTCATCAATATAAATCGTTATATCTACGGGTGACACGTCGTAACTTTGATTACTGACATAAAGAATAAAATCTACATTTTCGTTTTTAGGTGCCTCGTCTTTACATCCGGAGAGGATTAAAAATGATAGAATTACGATCGTTGTCAGAATGCTTTTGTTCATGTTCGTAGTTTTTAGGTTAGCAAATTTTACGTTTTTTAGTCAGATGTTTTTCAGTAATAAATGGTTGCGTAAGAAATCAAAAATTGTTGTAGGTTCATCAGTGAATCAAGTGTTTTGTGAATTGGGTTAAAAGTAAACAAAATTCACTGCAAATACAATGTTGTTTAACAAAGAGTTAGTCTATCTTATTTTATGGGTTAAAGCTCGGTTTGTATCGAATTGATTAACCCCGGTTTTAAACGTGGGGTAGGCAAGCCTAGCTTAAAAAAGGTTTCAGCCATAATAGAATAGTGGAGCAAAACTTTGTGTTTCTTTGGGGCTTTCAGTGCTATTAGTTACGTATTAAATTAAATTTGAGAAGGCATTCTCCCTACATCCTGCATTAAAGCCTTTTTTCGGGTTGACCCCTGAAAAAATTTCTATATTTGCATATTTTTTAAAATCAGCAGATTAGGAAGAGTTTCTTATGAGTAATAAATTTCAGGAATACAAACAATTAGATTTATCTCAAGTCAACAAAGATGTGCTGGAGCGTTGGGAAAATGATGATACTTTTCACAAAAGTATTTCCACGCGCGAAGGGCGCCCTACTTTTGTATTTTACGAAGGCCCGCCATCGGCAAACGGAATGCCCGGCATCCACCACGTAATGGCGCGCGCTATCAAAGATATTTTCTGTCGTTACAAAACCATGCAGGGTTACCGTGTTCACCGAAAAGCCGGTTGGGACACTCACGGTTTGCCGGTGGAACTGAGCGTTGAAAAAGCGCTCGGGATTACCAAAGACGACATTGGCAAAAAAATTTCGGTAGAAGAATACAGCCAGGCCTGTAAAAAAGAGGTGATGAAATACACCCGCGAGTGGGAAGACCTCACCCGACTGATGGGCTATTGGGTGAACATGGACGATCCGTATGTAACTTACGACAACCGTTACATCGAGTCGGTGTGGTGGCTGCTCAAACAGATCTACAACAAAGGCTTGCTTTATAAAGGCTACACCATTCAGCCCTATTCCCCTGCTGCCGGAACCGGTTTAAGTTCGCACGAGCTGAACCAGCCGGGTTGCTACCGCGACGTAAAAGATACCACTGCCATTGCGCAGTTCAAAGCCATTCGCAACGAGCGTTCAGAATTTCTTTTTGAAGGAGTGGACACTGATCTGTATTTTCTGGCCTGGACCACCACTCCGTGGACATTACCATCGAATACCGCGCTTTGTGTGGGCCCGAAGATCAACTATGTAAAAGTACTTTCGTTCAACCCTTATACCGGCGAACCGGCGACATTGATCCTGGCAAAAGAATTGTTCCCGGTTTATTTCAGTCCGAAGAATGCTGAACTGGCTTTAGAAGACTACAAACCAGGAGACAAAAATATTCCTTATAAAGTGCTGGCTGAATACATTGGCGAGGAATTAAAAGGTGTTCAGTACGAACAACTGATCGAGTGGGTGAAACCCGAAGGCAAAGCTTTTGAAGTGATCACCGGCGATTTTGTAACCATCGAAGATGGTACCGGAATTGTTCACATTGCACCTACTTTTGGCGCCGACGACGACCGCGTGGCCAAACAACACGGCATTTCGCCGCTGGTGGTAAAAGATGTGGATGGCAAAATGCAGGCCCTGGTTGACCGCAAAGGGCGTTTTTATCCAACCATTGATCTCGATCCGGAGTTTGTTGAGAAATATGTCAATACCGGGAAGTACCACGAATTTGCCGGTCGTTCGGTGAAAAACGAGTACGACGATAAACTCGAAGAAGATGCATCTACTGTGGATATCGATATTTCGGTGATGCTGAAACTGGAAAACAAGGCTTTTAAAATAGAAAAGCATGTACACTCTTACCCGCACTGCTGGCGTACTGACAAACCGGTATTGTACTACCCGCTTGATTCGTGGTTTATTAAATCCACTGCGGTGAAAGACAAAATGGTGGAGTTGAACAAAACCATCAACTGGAAGCCGGTTTCAACAGGAACCGGCCGTTTTGGTAACTGGCTCGAAAACCTGGTCGACTGGAACCTGAGCCGTTCGCGTTTCTGGGGAACCCCACTACCAATCTGGCGTACCGAAGATGCTTCTGAAGAAATCTGTATCGGTTCGGTAGAAGAACTGATGAATGAAATACAAAAATCGGTCGATGCCGGATTTATGAATGAAAATCCGTTTGAAGGTTTTGTGGTGGGTGACAACTCCTTGGAAAACTACGATAAGATCGACCTTCATAAATCACATGTCGATCCGATTGTTTTGGTTTCGCCAACAGGACGCCAAATGTTCCGCGAGACCGACCTGATTGATGTTTGGTTCGATTCGGGCGCGATGCCTTATGCACAACGTCACTTCCCCTTCGAGTGGAAGGAAAATTTCAAAGAAGTGTTCCCGGCTGACTTTATTGCCGAGGGCGTTGACCAGACTCGTGGCTGGTTCTTTACTTTGCATGCCATTGCTACCATGATAGATGAATCGGTAGCTTTCAAAAATATTATTTCGAACGGCTTGGTGCTCGACAAAAACGGCATGAAAATGTCGAAACGGTTAGGCAATGCAGTCGATCCTTTTGAAACGATCGAAAATTACGGCTCTGACCCGCTGCGCTGGTACCTTATTACCAACGCACAACCCTGGGACAACCTGAAATTTGATATTTCCGGGGTAGAAGAAGTAAAACGTAAGTTCTTCGGAACGCTATACAATACGTACAATTTCTTCGCATTGTACGCCAATGTCGATAATTTTAAATATACCGAAGAAGAAATACCGGTAACAGAACGTCCTGAGATCGACCGCTGGATCATCTCGCTTCTCAACTCGTTGATTAAAGAAGTGGGCGAAAGCTACGAAAGCTACGAACCCACCCGTGCAGGTCGTGCCATTTCGGAATTTGTTACAGAAAACCTGAGTAACTGGTTTGTCCGCCTGGGCCGTAAACGTTATTGGGGAGGCGAATATTCTACGGATAAAATTTCGGCGTTTCAAACGCTTTATTCCTGTTTGGTAACCGTCGCCAAATTAATGGCACCCATCGCCCCATTTTATGCCGATCAATTGTTTACCGACCTGAACAAGGTTACCGGCAAAGAAACCGACCAAAGTGTTCATCTGGCTGATTTCCCGGCTTTCGAACAACCCTTGATTAATAAGGAACTGGAAGAAAAGATGGACATTGCACAACGTGCTTCGTCGATGATCCTGGCACTTCGGCGCAAGGAAAAACTGAAAGTACGTCAGCCGCTGGCCAAAATCATGGTGCCGGTGCTAAACCCTAATTTCAAAGAACAATTTGAAGCTGTGGCAAACATTATCCTGGCCGAAGTAAACGTAAAAGAAGTTGAGTTTTTAACCGATACTGAAGGAGTGATCAAGAAACGGATCAAACCGAATTTTAAAACACTTGGACCCAAATACGGCAAGATCATGAAACAAATCTCGGCGGTAGTGAATCAGTTCGATCAGTCGACTATCGCGGCTTTGGAAAGCGCCGGAGAATACCAAATTGTTGCCGGAGATGAAAAAGTGATTCTTACTTTGGAAGACGTCGAAATCCAGACCGAAGATATTCCGGGATGGACAGTGGCCACCGAAGGCCACATGACTATCGCACTCGATATTAATGTTACGGATGAATTGAAACAAGAGGGAATTGCGCGCGAGTTCATCAACAAAATTCAGAACCTGCGCAAAGACAGCAATTTTGAGGTAACCGACCGTATCCGCATCGTAATTGAAAAACACGACGCATTTAATTCCGCGATCGAAAACCACCGTGAATATATTTGCGTACAAACGCTTGCCGAGTCGCTAACACTGGTAGATAGCGTTGATTCGCCAAAAGCCAGTACAGTGGAAATCGATAAGGATGTATTGGCAAAGATTGAAGTAGAAAAGTTATAATGTAAAAAGACCAGCCTCAGAAAAATTTATTGTTTTTTTGATTACTTTAGAGGCTTCTTGAAAAACAGGAAAGAACTAAAACCTTATGGTTATGGGAGAGAAAAACAGATACACGGATGAAGAGTTGAACGAATTCAAAGAAATCATCAATAAAAAGCTTGCCAAAGCGCAGGAAGATTACGAGATGTACAAGAATTCGATTACTCAGGGCGATGGAAATGATATTTCCGATACCTCGCCAACATTTAAGATCCTGGAAGAAGGAGCTGCTACACTTTCGAAAGAAGAAGCAGGAAAACTTGCACAGCGCCAGCAAAAGTTCATACAGCACTTACAGGCTGCTTTGATTCGCATCGAGAATAAAACATACGGAATCTGTCGCGAAACAGGCAAACTCATTTCGAAAGAAAGATTACGGGCCGTTCCGCACGCCACTCTGAGTATCGATGCTAAAAAGGATCAAAAATAAGTAGAAGATAATATTAAAAGTTGCTCTTCGAAACCATGATGAAAGGAAATTCGGAGAGCATTTTTATTTGAATAAAAGGACATGTCGAGAACTGTAAAATCATTACTGATCATCTTTGCTATCCTAATCGTCGACCAGGTTCTGAAAATCTGGATCAAAACTCATATGTCGATTGGCGACGAGATTGTTGTTTTTAAAGACTGGTTCATCCTTCATTTTGTTGAAAACAACGGGATGGCTTTTGGTTTCGAATTTAATGGAAATTACGGGAAACTTTTCCTGAGCGTTTTCCGGATGCTGGCTGTGATTGCCATTGGCTGGTACCTCTTTAAGCTCACTAAACAAAAAAACAATCCATTTGGGTTTATCGTTTGTATCTCGCTCATTTTCGCAGGTGCTATCGGTAATATCATCGATAGTTTGTTTTACGGAATGATTTTTAACCATAGCTACGGGCAAGTTGCCACACTGTTTCCGGAAAGTGGGGGATATTCCAGTTTCCTGCATGGCCGCGTAGTCGATATGTTTTATTTCCCTATACTCGAGGGGCGCTATCCCGGGTGGATCCCGAAAATTGGGGGAAACCCTTTCATTTTCTTCCGTCCGGTTTTTAATATAGCCGACTCTGCCATTACCGTTGGTATTTTTTCTATCCTGATTTTTTACCGGGGATATTTCAATAAAAAAGAAGAAATGGCAGAACCAGTAGAACCGGATGCATCTGTTGTTAAAGAAAATAAATAGCATTTGTTAAACGCGTGTTTTGCAAGGATGGTCGAAAAGGCTGAAAATAGAGCATTTATCTTACCTTTGTAACCTTATCTCGATTTCATAAAATCATGGGAAATCAACTGTTTATTTACAACACATTAAGTCGTAAAAAGGAAGCGTTTAAACCTCTGGTTGAAGGCAGGGTAGGATTGTATGTTTGCGGACCGACAGTTTACAGCGATTCGCACCTTGGGCACGCAAGGCCGTATATAACCTTCGACCTCTTGTATCGGTATCTTACTTTTCAGGGAAACAAGGTCAGGTATGTAAGAAATATTACCGATGTAGGCCATCTCGAAGACGAGGTGGAGGGAGCCGGCGAAGACAGGATCACAAAAAAGGCGCGTATTGAGCAACTCGAGCCAATGGAAGTGGTTCAGAAATATATGAACTCCTTTCATCGGAATATGGAAAACCTGAATATTTTACCGCCGAGTATTGAGCCCCGTGCCTCGGGTCATATCCTCGAGCAGCAGGAAATGGTTCAGCAGATCCTCGACAATGGCTTTGCATACGAAACCAATGGCTCGGTTTATTTCGATGTGGAAAAATACAACCAGAAACACAAATACGGTATTCTTTCGGGCCGCAATCTCGACGATATTAAAACCAATACCCGCGAACTCGACGGACAGAGCGAGAAGAAGAACTCATTTGATTTTGCACTATGGAAAAAAGCTTCACCGGAACATATTATGCGCTGGCCATCAAAATGGAGCGATGGTTTCCCCGGTTGGCACCTTGAATGTTCGGTTATGAGTACCAAATATTTAGGCGAGCACTTTGATATTCACGGGGGAGGAATGGATCTGACTTTTCCGCATCACGAGTGCGAGATCGCACAAAATACAGCATGTTCGGGAAGTGGAGCGGTTCGTTACTGGATGCACAACAACATGATAACCATCAACGGGCAGAAAATGGCGCGTTCGCTGGGGAATTTCATCACGTTAAAAGAGCTTTTCACCGGGAAACACGAATTGCTGTACCAGGCTTATTCTCCCATGACAATACGCTTTTTTATTTTGCAGGCTCACTACCGCAGCACCATCGATTTCTCGAATGAAGCGCTGCAGGCGTCGGAAAAAGGATTGGAACGTTTGATGGCCGCGATGAAAACACTTGGCGAATTAAAAGCTTCGGATAGTTCAACTGTAGAAGTGGCCCCGATAATGGAAAAATGCTTTGCCGCCATAAACGACGACCTGAACAGTCCGATTGCGATTGCCCATCTTTTCGACGGGGTGAAGATGATCAATTCGATAAAAGCAGGCTCGGAGAAAATTTCGCCTGCCGACCTCGATGAATTAAAAGAATTCTACCAGACTTTTGTTTTTGATATTCTCGGACTTAAAGACGAAGAAATGCCAGTTACCGGAAACAATCAAACGCTGGATGGAGCAATGGAATTGCTGATTAGCCTGCGTAAAGATGCCAAGGCGAACAAAGACTGGGCTACTGCCGATAAAATCCGCGACGAGTTGAATGCCATTGGAATCGAATTAAAAGACACAAAAGACGGGGTGGAATGGAGCCTTAAATGATTGTATAATGAAGAATGATGATTAACGATTGACGAGAAGGAAAATCTGCAATCTCAAATCGTTAATCGAAATTCGTAAATCAAAATAGATTATGTTTTCAGGAATAGTAGAAGAATACGGAACAGTAACCAAGATTGAAAAAGATCAGGAGAATGTGCATTTCACACTCACCTGTTCATTTGCTGATCAGCTTAAAGTAGACCAGAGTTTGTCGCACAACGGAGTGTGCTTGACAGTAGTTTGGGTCGATAAGGAAAAAAAATTATACAAGGTCACGGCTATTAAGGAAACGCTTTTAAAATCGAATCTGGGTTTGTTGGAAGTGGGTTCGAAAGTGAACCTCGAACGCAGCATGATGATGAACGGACGTTTGGATGGTCACATCGTTCAGGGGCATGTTGACCAAACTGCTGTCTGCAAAAAAGTGGAAGAAGCCGATGGAAGTTGGTACTACACATTTGAATACGACTTCGATATTGAGAAAGCCAAACAAGGCTACATGACGGTTGAAAAAGGTTCGGTAACTGTAAATGGTGTGAGCCTGACTGTAGTAAATTCGAAAGACAATTCGTTCCAGGTAGCGATTATTCCGTTTACCCACGAAGTCACCAACTTCCACACCTTTAAAGAAGGAAGTGTAATAAATCTCGAGTTCGACATAATTGGAAAATACCTGGGCAAGTTGAATTCATTCAATCGGTAAAATATTGACACAAATAAATAGAGGGTCCGTGCAACGGGCCTTTTTTATGAACTAACAATTGAAAAATCGGTTATTAGGAACAGATTTGGTAACTTGCATTTATGAATCAGACAGCGCTGATAACAGGAGCTTCGAAACGGATTGGCAGGGCCGTTGTGGAACATTTAGCCGGGAAGGGCTGGAATGTGATTGTTCATTACAATAGATCGGCAGAAGACGCCATTTCGCTGGTACAGCAACTGACTGAAAAATATCCAAAACAATTGTTTTCTTCTGTTCCTGCAAACCTTGCCAATAGCCACGAAGTGCAAAGCCTGATTCCAGGTATCGTTAGCCAGACCGGGCCTTTTGATTTGCTGGTAAACAATGCATCCGTTTTCGATAAAAGTTATCTGAAAGAAACACCGGAGAAACTCTTCGACACACAAATGGAAGTTAATTTTAAAGCCCCGTTTCTTTTGATCCGCGATTTTGCGGTGCATTGCAGAAAAGGGAACATTATAAATTTTGCAGATACGCGTGTGACCTCGAATAAATCGAATTTTGCAGCTTATTCTTTATCAAAAAAAGCTTTGTGGGAATTGACCAAAATGGCTGCACTCGAGCTGGCTCCCGAAATCAGGATAAACGCTATCGCTCCGGGAGTTACGCTGGCACCGGCTGGCGAAGGTGGGGCATATTTGCAGAATCTGGCAAGGGAAATTCCGATGAAACGTCCGGGAGGCAACGACCCAATACTGAAAAGTATCGATTATATTTTGGAAAATAACTACCTCACCGGGCAACTTTTGTTTGCCGATGGTGGTGAAAATTTGAGTAAAAACGGGTAGAACATGGCAATAATACGTGTAAAAAATCTCCTGATCAGGACCTATATTGGGTTTAATCCCGAAGAACTGGTGAACAAACAGGATGTTTTAATCAATCTTGAGATTGAGACCAATATTCCGGAGGAGGCGCTTGAAGCCGATGAGCCGGCAGGTATTTTTGATTATAAAACCATCACCAAAAGGGTTATCGCACTGGTGCAGGACGGACAGTTTAAGCTGCTGGAAGTGCTCACAAAAAAAATCCTTGACATAGTGATGGAAGATGAACGGGTTGTACGCGCAAAGGTAGAAGTGGACAAACCGCATGCGTTGCGCTTTGCCGAGTCGGTGTCGCTGCAAATGGAGGCTAAACGATGAACACCTGTATTATCGGTATTGGTTCGAACATCAATCCCGAAACCAACATTGCCGACATGCTCGACATTCTTCGCACAAAAGTGGAAGTCATCAAAGTTTCTCCGATGATTATTACTAAACCGATTGGCATTAAGGATCAACCTGACTATACCAACGGGGCAGTTAAGATTGAAACAGAACTCGAACAGGACGATCTTAACCGAATGCTGAAATCGATTGAAGATGAGCTGGGACGCGATAGAAGCGGCCTGAAATTTGGCCCAAGAACGATGGATCTGGATATCGTTATGTGGAACGGAGAAATCGTAGATCCGGATTATTACACCCGCGACTTTCTGGAGAAAAGTGTAAAGGCTGTCCTGTAAATTTTCAAGAATTCTTTCGAATAAATAGTTCGTTCAAACCTTGTATCCCGTCGATTTCGGAGAGATCGCTCACTACAAAATCGGCTCCGTTTTCGGCCAGTTCTTTTTCATTATTCTCGCGGGCAATTCCAAGCGTTAACCCAAATTTTCCTTTGGCACCTGCCTGAACTCCAGAGACAGCATCTTCCACAACAATCGATCTCGCGGGTGTCGATTCAAGCATCGCGCAGGCGCTTGTAAAAATATCAGGCTCAGGTTTTCCGTGCAAACCCAATTCAGCAGAAATAACCCCATCAACACGAGCTCCAAAAACTGTAAGCAGGTTAACTGCCTTGAGCACCGGCGCGCAGTTTTTGCTCGACGAGGCCACTCCCAATTTTACTCCGGCTGCTTTTAATTCCTCAAGTAACCTGGATGTCGATTCATACACCTCAACGCCATCACGCGCAATTACTTCGTTAAAAGAATCATTTTTACGATTGCCCAACCCGCAGACTGTTTCTTTCCCGGCTTCATCCGATGGATCGCCAAACGGAAGCTGGATGTTTCGGGATTCGAGAAAAGAGGCAACCCCTTTGTAACGCGGCTTCCCGTCAACAAATGCGAGATAATCGTTTTGCGTAAATTCAGTAAAAGTTTCATTTAATTCATCTGCCCGTTTTTTCAGGTATTCGTCGAACATTTTTTTCCACGCGGCCGTGTGCGTTAAAGCTGTTTTTGTAATTACACCATCCATGTCGAAAATCACTGCTTCAAATGCCAATTCTCCCATTTGGTTTTATCTGTTAATCCGGCGCAAAAATAACGTTTTCTTTTTCTTAATCCGGCAAACTCAATAAAACTGACATTTATCCTTTCATTGAATAAACTAAACCAGGTAACTTAGCAGAAATTGATTTTTGATGATCAAGTTTTGGATAGCCATATTTTTACATAACCGCAGCTTCCTGAATATCAAGAACAGGGACGCATTCGCGCATTGCTAAGCGCTCAATTTTCTAATTATTAAATCTTTTCGTTTGCCACCTGGCAAATAAGCAATTTTTCATTTTTAAATTTGAATATACCTGACATGGAAATCCCATTTGCAGAATCGTATAAAATAAAAATGGTGGAACCCATTTACCGAAGCGCCCGCGAGCAACGCCAACAATGGATTAAAGACGCCCGTTACAACTTGTTTAACCTGCGCAGCGAACAGGTTTACATCGATTTGCTTACCGACAGTGGAACTGGTGCAATGAGCCACAATCAATGGGCAGCGTTGATGACCGGTGACGAAAGCTATGCCGGTTCTTCATCGTATTACAACCTAAAAAACGCCATTCAAGAATTACTTGGTTTCGAACACTTTTTGCCAACACACCAGGGGCGGGCAGCCGAAAATGTACTCTTTTCGGTATGGGTAAAAAAAGGGAATGTGGTTCCCGGAAACAGTCATTTCGACACTACAAAAGGACATATTGAATTCCGCGACGCAAGTGCAATCGACTGCACCATTGACGAGGCTTTCGATACCGGGTCGCAACATCCGTTTAAAGGAAACCTCGATCTTTTAAAATTGGAAGAAGTTTACAAAAATCATCATCGGGAAGAAATTCCGATGGTCATTGTTACACTCACCTGCAACACATCCGGTGGTCAACCGGTTTCGATGCATAACCTGCGCGAAGTACACAAAATGTCGAATAAATATGGTATTCCGGTGGTTTTCGATTCGGCGCGATTTGCCGAAAATGCCTGGTTTATCAAAGAACGGGAACCCGGGTATGCTGATAAAAGTATCCGCCAAATAGTGACCGAAATGTTCTCGTATGCAGATGTTATGACCATGAGCAGTAAAAAAGACGGGATTGTAAATATCGGTGGTTTTATCGCCATGCGCGATAAGGAGCTTTTTAAGCAGTCTTCGGTTTTCAACATTATGTACGAAGGTTTTAATACTTACGGAGGAATGGCCGGACGAGATATGAACGCTCTTGCCGTTGGTTTACATGAAGTTACCACCGAGCATTATCTCGAAACCCGCATCCGGCAGGTTGAATTCCTTGGTAATAAGTTGTTAACTTGGGGTATCCCGATTCAAAACCCTATTGGCGGACACGCAGTGTTTATCGATGCCAAACATTTTCTGGAATATGTGCCAAAAGAAGAGTTCGTTGCACAAACGCTGGCTATCGAGCTGTACCTCGAAGCCGGGGTTCGGGGAGTGGAAGTAGGAACTTTGCTGGCCGACCGTGATCCGCATACCAAAGAAAACCGTTATCCGAAGTTGGAAATGTTGCGGCTGGCGATTCCGCGACGCACCTATACCAACAACCACATGGAAGTGGTGGCAGTTGCCTTGAAAAATATTTATGATAGAAGAGATTCAATACGACACGGGTATAAAATTGTGAGTGAGGCGCCAATTATGCGTCATTTTTCAGTAGAGTTAGGCCCGGTAATTGCATAGATTTAAAGCCGGTACCGGATTCGCTGGTGCCGGTTTTTTATACTTTTTCAGAATATATTCGGTTGAATTCCTCGAAGCGCATTCCAAATTTCTCTCCCATGCTTTTTTCATAGCGCGAACAAAACGACTCGAACTGGAACCTTGCCATGTGCAAATTATTGGCTTTCTGCTGTGTCCAGATTTGAAGGTAAACCGCTTCTTCGCTAAGTTCGTCGTAATCCAGAATTCGATGTGCCACTCGTTCCACTTCCTTAAGTTTGTTTTCTTTTTGATAAAAGGAAGCTAGTTTCAACAGGTTGTCGATTACCTGGTTCCCAATGTAGCCGCGAATTTCATCGAGCCACTGCCAGTCGGTTCCTTTTAAAAGGCGCCCTTTTTTTACAAGGTGAAAGAAAATTTCGAGTTGTTCGCGTGTCATTCCTTCGCGGATCTGACATAAACTGAAGGCTTCAACATAATCGCAATAGAACGTTCCGCTGGTTTTAAACTGAAGATAACCATTGTTCGAAATTACTTCAACGCTGTCGAAAACCGCCAGTAATTTTCGGAGTTTATTTAAAGTTACAGCACGGTTATTAGCCACTTTGTTTGATGGGATCCCTGCCCAAAGCGTGGAATCAACATCGGCAATTGCAGCGCCCAGTCCGTTTCGCAATGTTTGTACCATTGTAAAAACCAGTAGTTCTTTCACCTTGGGGGTAAACAGTCCCGAGATATCTTTTTCATCCCGATCAGTTGCTCTAAATTCTCCAAAAATTTGAATCTGATTTTTGCTGGCTTTGATTTTTTGTGGCAATTCAAAGGATCGCTTTTTGCTTTTCCTTTTTCTGAAAAAGACCCAGATAATTAACACTGAAAGCAAAAGCAACAAAAGGGCCACAATCAGAATCAGCGTATTTCTGGATAAAATCGGACTATTTTCTTCTTTGTTAATAGTTTGAATACCCTCGTCGAGGTAAAGCCGGTTAATCTCCTCATTGCCAAGTGGACGATTCCATATGTACAGGTTGTCGATGTAACCACGCAAACTGGCACCTGCCGATAGGGCGCTTCCAAGGTGCAAAACACTGGTGCCTGAATACGGCGGATGTCCATCTGATCCTCCTACATACTTGCCATTAAGGAAGATAGCCTGCTGGCCTGTTTCGATGATATAGCGCCAGGTTAGATGGTACCAGATGTTGTTTTTAAGAATTTCCTCCGACATATAATCGTTGGCCCACAATCCAAAATACGGATGCCCCGAGCGCAAAATCAAGTGCAGGCCCCGGCGATAACCCTGTTCATCGTTTCCCAGAATTGCATTGTCGCCAAACTCAGGAATATCGGTAAATTTAACAAAGCAAGTTACGGTGAAACTGCTATTCGGGAACCCATATTGACTGGGATCACCCAATACAACACTAGCATTTTCCGGTAGTTTGAGAACCAGCCCACGATCAATATCTTCGCTAAAAGAAAATTTTGTTCCTTCGAAACTTTGTTCGGGATGAACGATGTCGAAAATAGTTCCGTCGAAATGAAAACCAGCGGTTAACCCTTCGCTTAAATTAAGCGAATTGGCAACAATCGTAAACTCTTCAGGCATCGACATCTCGGATGTGATAATCAATTGTGACGGGGTCATGCTGTACCCCGGGGCAAACGGGGTAAGTATGATTTCTTCTCCCCCACGAATCGGAAAACTAAATTTACCTCCTGTTAACAGAATATCAGGATTTTTCCAGTAAACGCGTTCAAGGTTTTTTCCTGGTGTGCGCACCAATCCTGTTACTTGATTAAAAGAGTTGAGTTGGTCGTCGATAAAATTGAAGCTGTAAACCGTATTTCCAACTGAAATAAAATTAGGCCTTTTCCCATATTTTGTCCAGCTGTCGAGCAAAAAATTCACATAATCAGGAACCATAAAAATTCCAAGTTGGTTCGAAGAATTCCCGGTTGGGAGGTGTTCAAAGTCATTGATCTTAAACAGTTCCTTATTAATGTTTGATCCATTACTCAGAATAACCGAATTTGGCGTTATCTGGCTGGCTGAGATTTGAAGTGCATAATTGTCGATTGGATGCAATATGCGGCTTTCGTTTGTGATTTTGCCTTGTACAAAAAAGATTACCCTCCGGTCGGCTTGTACCAAATATTCAGTGGATGGCCAGGTTTCTCCCTGGGGTAGAAAAAAAATCCGTTTCGAAAGCGGCGAATCATTTATAATAGAATCGAGAAAATGGATGTTCCCCGAGTAATTAATAAAAACAGGTAGGATTTTGGACTCATTGGCTTCAATAATTTCTTCAATTTTATTAAGTATTTCGGAAAAGCGATAAGCCGTGTTGTGCAGAATGGCATGATCTCCTGCACTGTCGATATCCAGTTCTATGGCCACCCAGTCGTTCTCGTTGATAAAGTTCCAAAATCGGGTTCCTGTATATTCTCCGGGAGTTACGTGTGCAACGACAAACGTCCTGTCAGAAAAGTCGTTGGCCAACAGCCCTGCAGATGAAAAGATGATCAACAAAACCAGGAAGAAGGTTTGTACGCTACTTTTTTTTATAACACGGCACATAAATTAAGTTATCAACAGGCTTAATTTTCTATTATTTTCTGTTCAAATATATAAAAACAAGTAGTATTAAAAATTATTTTCAATAAATATTTATTTTTATGAACTTCTTTTTATCCAGTTAATTAAGAAAAAAATTAAGATTAAATTAAGTGTTTAATAAGCAGGTGTTACTTCAACTGTTAATGGGTAGCTAATTACGCGCGCGTAAACTTGTGGCTCTAATTAGGATCCAGAATGACGGATAAAACGATTAAACGAAAACACTATTTGTTGTTTACTGCGGGAGGATTAAGTGTTATTCTCTTTTTGCTGCTGTTCAATAAAACAGTTCATTATACCTCTACCAACGAATTTTGTAATTCCTGCCATGTGCATCCGCATGCCGAGGCAAGCTGGCGTTTATCAACGCACCATAATACGTCAAGCGGAGTTTCTGTAAATTGTGTGGATTGTCACTTGCCGGCTGAAGACAACACAGCCCGTTTTCTCACCCGAAAAGCATATCATGGGTTTCACGATTTGTATGCTTACATGACCATGGATACTGAAGCGATTGATTGGGAAGCTAAACGTACAACAGAAGCTGCCCGGCGCTTTGTTTATGAAGACGGTTGTTTGAAGTGCCATACCAATATGTTTCCTGCAACCCTCAGCCCCAAAGGTAGCGAGCAACACATCAAATACATTCGCGATCCCGAAAACAGTTCATGTATACAGTGTCATCACGGTGTTGGGCACTACCGGGGCGAAACCGTCGGATTTGCTGATGAAGAAGAGAATGCTGGCCCAAAAGAGATTTACAAGGAATTAACCGAAGTAAAGGAATTTAAAAACTTTACAGAAAAGTTACCGGGCACAGCAGTTGCATTTAAAATGATTGCCATTCCAGGTGGGCAATTTAAAATGGGAAGCCCTGCCGATGAAGCGTATCGCCGAACAGACGAAGGCCCGGTGCGTGAAGTGGAAATAAATAATTTCTGGATGGCAGAAATAGAAGTTTCATGGGACGAATACCTTGCTTTTTTCACAGCAACCAGTTCGCAGGGGCGCAAGGAAGCTGTTGAGGAAGAAGTGGAAACCGATGCTGTTTCGGGAGCTACACCTCCTTGGGGCGCTCCTGACCAGGGATGGGGAAAGGGCAGCCGCCCAGCCATTACCATGAGTCATCACGCCGCAGAAACCTATTGTAGATGGTTAAGTCAGGTTACCGGAAGAAAGTATCGCTTGCCTACCGAAGCCGAATGGGAATATGCAGCACGCGGAGGCACTGAAACACCCTATTTCTTCGAAGGTTCGCCAAAAGATTACGAAGCCGGTGGTTTTTTCAAAAAGCTGTTTGGAACAAATACCGATACACTTGATACCTATGCAATTTACCAGGGAAACAGTCCAGACAAAACCCAGGAACCTGCAAAGGTTAAACCCAATCCGTTTGGATTAAAAAATATGTTGGGCAACGTGTCTGAATTCTGTTCCGATTATTACGATCCGCAAGTTTATCGGAAATATCCTTCGGGTGTGGTGAAAAATCCGCGTGGGCCACGCAGTGGTAGAGAGCATGTGGTGAGAGGAGGATCTTTCCTCAATTCGCCAAAAGACCTTCGTGCAGCACGCCGCGATTACACAAGAACCACCGACTGGCTGGTTACTGATCCCCAGATTCCGAAAAGTATCTGGTGGTATTCTGATGTTAAAAGTGTTGGATTCAGGGTAGTGTGCGAATACGACCCTGACGGCCTTGGAAATGAGAAAAATAAAACAAACGACAATGAATAAAAATCAACTATCGCGCAGAAATTTTCTTGAAAGATCGGCACTTATCGGAGCTGCAGGAGTGATCGGAATGAGCGCTCTCAGTTCATGTTCGAAATCGGGGAAAGAAATAGATTACGAATTTCCACCTTTACTCGATCAGGCGCCCGACGGCAAAAAACTAAAAGCCGGGCTGGTTGGATGCGGAAACCGCGGGACCGGGGCAGCGCTGAATTTTCTGGCTGCGGGCCACGATCTGCATTTGGTAGCATTGGCCGACGTTTTTGAAGACAAAGTTTGGGACTCGCGCGATAAATTGTTAAAACAACGGGTAGATGTTCCAAAGGAAAATTGTTTCTGGGGTTTCGATGCTTACCAACGCTTGCTCGATCTGGATATTGACATTGTAATTTTAGCTACTCCGCCACATTTCAGGCCCCTGCATTTCGATGCCGCTGTGCAGGCAAAAAAGCATGTTTTTCTCGAAAAACCTGTGTGTGTTGATCCGGTGGGAGCAAGACAAATTATGGCTACTGCAAAAAAGGCTGAAAACCTCGGACTTACCGTGATTACCGGAACACAGCGACGTCATCAGCGCGATTATCTCGAAACGTACAAACAAGTTGCAGGGGGGGCCATTGGCGAACTGAAATCGGCAAAAGCCTATTGGTTACAATCGCACGTTTGGTTCCGTACCCGCGAAGAAGGCTGGAGCGACATGGAATACATGCTTCGTAACTGGAACAACTTCTGCTGGCTTTCTGGCGATCACATTCTGGATACGCACGTGCACAACATCGATATTATTAACTGGTTTATGGGGAAACACCCTGAAGAAGCAATAGGGTTTGGTGGTCGTGCTCACCGTTTAACCGGCGACCAGTACGATTTTTTCAGTATCGATTTTGATTTTGGAAACGGAATCTTCTCACACAGTTTCTCGCGGCAGGTTGATGGCTGTGCCAATCAGCTCGGCGAAGTGATTATGGGGACCGAAGGTTACACCAACTGTAAAAATACGATCTATAATTTCGATGGTTCGGTTAAATGGACTTATGAATATCCGAAAGACGAAAATGGAAAATCAACTGGCGTTGTGAAAGTTTCGCCTTACGTTCAGGAGCATATTCATCTTGTAACATCTATCCGCACCAATAAGCCGGTGGTAGAAGCTGAACGAACAGCCATTTCGACATTAACGGCAATTATGGGAAGAACTTCGGCTTACACCGGGCAAAAAGTAACCTGGGAAGAAATGATGACCTCGACCGAAAGACTCGGGCCAACGGTTTATGAAATGGGTCCTGTCGACATGGAGTTTCCGGTGCCGGTTCCCGGAACAGCACACAAAGCATAAAAACGAATGAAAATTTCTGTTGTCATACCGCTGTATAACGAAGGTGTTCTGGTTGAGCGCTTGGTTGACGAAGTTCGTCAACAGCTTGATCTGATGGACGAAACTTTCGAATTGGTATGTGTCGACGACGGAAGCACGGATGATACACTGGCTAAATTGCTCGATCTGAGAAATAGCAAGAATAATCAACTCAAATTGATTGCACTTTCCAGAAATTTCGGGTTGCAGGCAGCAATTACCGCCGGACTGGATCATGCTACGGGCGATTTTGTTGTAATTATGGATGGCGATTTACAGGATCCTCCTGAAATGATTCCGGTACTGATTTCGAAAATAAAGAATAGCAAGGCAGATATTGTTTCGGCGGTGCGAAATACCCGTCAGGAAAAATTCAGCAAACGTTTTTATATCAACGTATTTCATAAAATTTTTAAAAATATCTCGGAAAGCGAGCAGGTAGAACAAAGCGGTAATTTTTCAGTTCTGAACCGAAAAGCCGTTGATGCCGTTCTTCGGTTTTCGGAACACAATCGTTATTTCCCGGGCATTCGGAACTTTATCGGATTCAAACACGAATTTGTTCTTTACGACCGTCCCGACAGACCGGAAGGATCGGCTAAGATGAGTCGGAAGAAATTGTTTGCCCTGGCCGCCGATGCAATTTACTCGTTTTCGAAGTGGCCCATTAAAGCATGTTTGTACCTTGGGTTGTCGGGTGTGGTGATTTTCCTGCTGGCGATTATTTATACGCTGGTCTCCAAAATTACAGGGCTTGCACCTTTTGGCTGGTCGTCTACATTTTTAGCCATCAGTTTTTTTGGTTCGGTTCAGCTTACTTTCCTCGGATTGATCGGGGAATACATTTTCAGGATTTACAAGGAAGTTCAAAAACGCCCGATCTACTTTGTGAAAGAGGTGTACGATAATACAGGTTCAGAAGAAACAAAATAGAAATGAATAATACATCCAATATATTTTCTGCACGAAACGTGTTTTTTGCCAGCCTGATTTTGGCCGGTATTTTACTCGCGTTTCTGGCTCCCAACGCTGCAGTAAATGTGGATGAAATGTTGCATTATCCTCATGCCAAACAGGTGGTTAACTGGTATTTTACCGGGGGGAAAGATGTATCGTGCCTTGATACCCCAACAAGCAACTTAAAATATTACGGGCAATCGGTGGATAATTTTACAGCACTGGTTAACCGGGTTTTTCATATTCAAAACGAATTTTTGACACGACATTTAACCGGAGCATTTTTCTTTTGGTTACTGTTGGTTTTTGGCGGTTTGCTTGGTAAAGAACTGACAAAATCTTACTGGACATCGGTATTGGTTGTACTTTCCCTGCTACTTACCCCACGTTTATTTGGACAAGCGTTCGGAAATTTAAAAGACATTCCTTTTGCCGCGGGTTATGTTGCAGGTATCCTATATATAATTCGGATTTTAAAGACATTCCCAAAACAAAGCTGGCGCAATGTAATTTCTTTGGCAATAGCCATTGCATTTGCCATATCGGTGCGTGCAGGCGGTTTAATTTTGTTCGCCTACCTGGCATTGGGCATTCTTGCCTTATTTGTTGTAAAGCCTTTTTTACTTAAATATATCGTTTCAACTAAATCTTGTATTGTAAGGCTAACGGGCCAGGGTTTGACAATAGCAGTAGCCGGGTATTTTCTCGGTTTACTGTTCTGGCCCTTTGCCTTACAGGACGTTTTTCGCCACCCGTTGGAAAGCCTGTCGATGATGGAGCATTATGCGGTGAGCATTAAGCAAATTTTTAACGGAGAGGTACTTTGGAGCAGTAATTTGCCGCCAGGTTATCTCATCCGGTGGATATGGATATCCACCCCGGAGTTTATTCTCGTGGGGCTGATATATTATATAGCCTTTTTAACCTATAAGTTTACTAAACCTGGCGAACAACTCTTTTTAGGGTTGTTCGCTCTTTTTACGCTGGTTTTTCCTGTGATTTATGTAATCGCCATTGGGTCGAACCTTTACAGCGGGTTGCGCCAAATGTTGTTTGTTGTTCCAATAATGGTAATTCTTGCTGTGTTTGGCCTCCAGAGTATGATTCAAATTTTAAAAAAATGGCAAACCAGGCTTCCCTGCATTCTCCTCTTTTTCGGGTTAATGCTATTCCCGCTGTTTCATCAGGCTAAAACATTTCCGGTCGACTATGTATATTTCAACTGGATTTCGGGCGGTAATAAAAAAGCCTGGAGCAATTACGAATACGACTATTATTTCCATGGGATGAAACAGGCAACGGATGATTTGATCGCAGAAATAGGTGATAAAAGTGCAGTAGTGGCAATGAATTGTCAGTTACCCAATTATTTTGAAAAACATCCGAATATAAATTTTCAATATACACGCTATCTCGAACGTAGCTCTTTTGAATGGGATTACGGGCTTTTTGGGGTGAATTACATTCATCCCTGGCAACTGAAGAACAAAACCTGGCAATCGGCTAAAATTGTTAAAACTTATTACCACAAAGGCAATCCGCTGGTGGTTTTAATAAAGCGCGGAAAGAAAACTGACTTTGAAGCCATCCAGGCAATCAAAGATAAAAAATGGGGCGAAGGTGAACTTTTGATTAAGGATGCACTTGAAACAGAACCAAATAATGTATGGTTGTTCGTAAATTTGGCAAATATTAGATTGGCACAGGCGAAATACAACGAACTTGATTCGATATTGGAAAAAGGAAGAACAATACATCCGTATTACGAACCGTTTTATTTGCTCGAAGCTCAGAAACTGTTCGACCTGAATGATTATGAAGCAGCGAACAAAGTACTGCAACAGTTGAATGGAGTGAATCCGCGGTATTCGAATGCAGCTCCGCTAATGAAAAAGGTGAATGAAAAATTAAATAATAAGTCAAATTAAAACTGTAATACTATGAAAAGAATTATCGCACTGATTGGATTATTCATCATGAGTTTGCCCACCTTATTAATGGCCCAGGAAGAAGGTACTTATATCGAAAACCTGGGTGCTCAGGACAGCTCATACCTCGATGATTCGATAAACACGGTAGCGCCTGCAACCGGTTCCAACACCGTAATTATTGTCGTTGTGGTTGTTGTGGTAATTGCCGTAGCAGCATTTTTCCTTCTTAAGAAAAAGAAGAAATAATACACTAAGTGATTGAATGAAAAAACCCGGTTAATTGCCGGGTTTTTTTATGCTTTTGTACGAAGTTTATCCAATTTTTTGAAGAGCGGTTTGTATGCGCGAAATGGTTTCTTCCTTTCCAAGCAATTCGCAGATAACAAACAAATCGGGCCCAAGATTTCCGCCAACAAGACTCAATCGAAGCGGATTCATAATTGCGCCGAATCCCCAACCTTTCTCATTCATAAATGCCGAAAACGCTTCTTTGATTGATTCAGCTTTCCAATTTTTTACGTTTTCAAATACTCCCGCAATGGCGTTAATCTGGCCGGGTGTTTCCTGTGTCCAGCGTTTGCTGACAGTTTTTTCGTCGTAGGACTCGGGAGCTACAAAAAAGTATGAGCCCTGTTCCCATAAATCGTTTACAAACTCGCAGCGTTCCTTAATTTCAGCTACCACAGCTCTGATCTTTTCATCTGGAGCCTCGATGCCTTTTTCACTCAAAACAGGTTTAAAAAGTTTGGAAAGTTCTTCTGTTGATTTTTGCTGAAAATAGTGTTTGTTAAACCATTTTGCTTTTTCAGGATCGAAACGCGAACCCGATTTTACCACTCTTTCAAGGCTGAAAAGCTTGCTTAGTTCATCAAGGTTAAAAAATTCCTGTTCGGTGCCCGGGTTCCAGCCAAGCAAAGCCAGCAGGTTTAAAAAAGCTTCGGGGAAATAACCGTCTTCACGGTATCCGCGGGAGATATCGCCGGTTTCAGGATCAGTCCAGAGAAGAGGGAATACGGGGAAACCCATTTTGTCGCCATCGCGTTTGCTGAGTTTTCCTTTGCCAACGGGTTTTAAAATTAGTGGTAAGTGAGCAAACCGTGGTTTGGTATCTTCCCAGCCGAAAGCCCGGTACAAAAGCACATGCAGCGGCATCGATGGCAACCATTCCTCTCCGCGGATAACATGTGTTATTTTCATCAGGTGGTCATCGACCACATTTGCCAGGTGATATGTCGGCATCCCGTCTGATTTAAAAAGCACTTTATCATCGAGGCTTTTGGTGGTATTAAAAGTTACACTTCCACGAATCAGATCTTCCTCTGTAACCTCAAGATCTTCGGGCATCTTAAAGCGAATAACAAAGGCTTCTCCTGCATCAATTTTTTGCTGAACCTCGTTTTCAGGAAGACGAAGCGAGTTGTTCAGGTCATTTCTGGTTGAAATTCCGTAAGAAAAAGTTTCACCTTTCAACTCAGCAGCGTTTCGCAGCGTTTCGATTTCTTGCGGTGTGTCGAATGCATAATAAGCCCATCCACTTTCCACCAGTTGATCCGCATATTTTTTATAAAGTTCTTTTCGTTCGCTTTGTCGGTAAGGTCCGTAATTACCACCCATTCCGGGGCCTTCAACCGGTGTTAATCCACACCAGTTCAGGCTTTCAATAATGTACTCTTCTGCTCCCGGCACAAAACGGTTCTGGTCGGTATCTTCAATTCTAAGAATAAAATCGCCTCCGTGTTTTTTTGCAAAAAGATAGTTGAACAAAGCTGTTCGTACGCCTCCCATATGAAGCGGGCCCGTTGGACTTGGAGCAAAACGCACCCTTACTTTTCTGTCGCTCATCATTCTGTTTTTAATTCGCTGCAAAGATAGAAGAAAATTGAGGACTGAAGGATTGAATGCCTAAATGCTAAAATGAATGCATCTTGTTTGCTGCATTTTATCAATGTTTAAGTTCTCATATTTGCTTTATTTTGTATACTATAAAAATCTTCTAAAAACCTGAAAATATGTATGGTAAAATAAAACAGGATCTTCAGCAAAACCTGGAAGAATTAAAATCGCAGGGTTTGTATAAGACTGAACGCATTATTACGAGTTCTCAAAGTTCGCAGATAAACGTGGCAGGAGGCGAGACGGTTCTGAATTTTTGTGCCAACAACTATCTGGGGCTGGCCAATAATCCAGAAGTAGTAAAGGCCGCACAGGATATTATGAACGACTGGGGATTTGGTCTTTCTTCGGTACGTTTTATTTGCGGAACTCAAGACATTCACAAACAATTGGAAAAGAAAGTTTCGGAATTTCTCGGAACCGAGGACACTATTTTATACGTTGCCGCTTTTGATGCGAACGGCGGTGTTTTTGAACCTCTCCTGGGAGAAGATTCTGCCATAATTTCAGACGAGTTAAACCATGCCTCGATTATCGACGGCGTGCGTTTATGCAAAGCACAGCGTTTGCGTTATAAACATTCGGACATGGCCGAACTCGGGCAATGTTTGCAGGATGCTGCAAGCGCTACCTATCGTTTGATTGTTACTGACGGCGTTTTCTCGATGGATGGCGATTTGGCAAAACTACCTGAGATTGTTGCATTGGCAGAAAAATATGATGCGATGGTGATGGTAGACGATTCACACGCTACCGGCTATATTGGCAAAACCGGAAGAGGCACAGCTGAACATTTTGGTGTTCTGGGGAAAATAGACATTATCACTACTACTTTCGGAAAAGCGATGGGTGGCGGAAACGGAGGTTGTACTTCGGGCCGGAAAGAAATTATAGAGATGCTCCGTCAACGTTCTCGTCCGTATTTATTTTCGAATACTTTGGCTCCGGCCACCGTAGGGGCTACCCTGAAAGTGATCGATATGCTGGCTGCCTCGTCTGATCTGCCTGAAAAAACCATGGCGAATGCCCAATATTTCAGAAGTAAAATGGAAGCTGCGGGTTTTGATTTGGTGAAAGGGGACACAGCAATTGTTCCGGTAATGATTTACGATGAACCACTGGCTGTTAAATTTGCCGACGAACTGCTAAAAGAAGGTGTTTATGTTATTGGATTTGTATTTCCGGTGGTCCCACGTGGAAAAGCAAGGATTCGTGTTCAGCTATCAGCTGCACACACAACTTCACAAATTGATAAAGCAGTTGACGCTTTTATAAAAGTTGGTAAACAGATGAACATCATCTGATAAAAAATAAACCTGAATGTATCAAGGCTATCTGTAAGGATAGCCTTTCGTTATATTTTTACCATTTGAGGCATAAATTTACGATTTGTGGGTTTTGTTCGGGTTTAATAGAAGAGATTTGTAGGGCAAAATTTAATATAAACATTCATAACGTAAAAATATTTGGAGTTTTGTTGATGCCAAGGCAGAAACTAAGAATTCCGTCCCCAAGGTATGAAACTTGAATGCAAGAAAACGGTGGTCTCGCCAGAGCCACCTTTTTTGTATTATTTATAACTTGTTAAACCTCAAACGCATCTACTTTTCGGTATGCTTCTATGAGCGCAAGTTCACCTTCTTTTCCATTTTTGCTTTTACCGTGTTCGCAGCAGAGTACGCCATTGTAGCCTTTGTTGTAAATGTGTTTAAAAATATTCAGATAATTGATTTCGCCAGTGGTGGGTTCTTTTCTTCCGGGGTTATCGCCAATATGAAAAGCTCCGATATAATCCCAGCACAAATCGATATTCATAATCAGGTTCCCTTCGGTAATTTGCTGATGGTACATGTCGTCTACAATTTTACAACTGGGATGATTTACAGCGACACAAATCATTTTTGCCTGTGCCATTTTTGTCAGGAAAAGCTTTGGATGGTCTACCTGGTGGTTCAGTGGTTCCATAACCAGTTCAAGGCCTGTTTCCCCGGCAATCTCACAACAAGCCCGCATGTGCTCAATAACGTTCGCAGTTTGGTAATCCCAATCCATTTTTTCATCATAAATACCCATGGTGATGAGGCCGGTTTTGACCCCTGTCCTTTTTTGTACTTCAAGCGCTTCCCTGGTTTTGGATTCCAGCATGCTTCTCACTTCAGGATTGGCGGTTACCATGTATTTTGCACCATGGTCGGCATAAACAATAAAAGGACCCAAATCAAGGCCAAGTTTTGCGAGTTCGTTCCCAATTTTTTCCTGCATTTCAGGAGTTCTGCCCATCAATCCGTTGTCAAAAACAGCCCGAAAGCCCTGGTCGGCAATAAAACGAATGTTGTCGATAGGGTCGTCGCCAACATGGGCACTAAACATGCCCAAATGTGGCGCATATTTTAACTTGAACTGAGCCGTGTTGGAAACTTTGGTTTGGGTTTCTGTAGCATTCAAAACACCGGGCAATCCGGCCATTGCTAAACCGGCTGCCGAGTTAAACAGGAAATTTCGTCTTTTCATTATTGTCAGGATTAATTGAATATCAAGTTACCGTATAAATTTAAACATAATTCTTTATCGAAATTGTTTTCTATCACATTTGCCGCATTTCAAAAAGTAAAAAGCCCAGAATCGGTTCGTGCATTTTGCATTAGCTGAAGCAACTCTTTCACAAGTTCGGGATGTGCCGCTGCCACATTATTTTCTTCTCCAATATCTTCCGCGAGGTTGAAAAGCTCAGTAGTCGTTTCTTCCGGGTTTGAAATATTATATTGAACCAGTTTCCAGTCTCCTTTTCGAATGGCCTTTCTTCCTCCCTGTTCATGGAATTCCCAGTACATATATTCATGTTCCTGTTGTTCTTTTCCCAATAATGTGGGTAAGAATGAAATTCCATCAATGTTTTCCGGAACACTGGCTTCAGCAATTTCGGCGAAGGTTGGCAGTACATCCCAGAAAGCAGAAATATGATTGGAGAGGCTCCCTGCCAGAATCTTACCGTTCCAAACAGCTATCATTGGCACACGGATCCCACCTTCGAAAACATCGCGTTTATATCCCTTCAAAGGTCCGTTCGAATCGAAAAAACCGGGGTCGGCGCCTCCCTCTTTGTGAGGACCGTTATCCGAGGTAAAAATGATCAATGTGTTTTCATAAAGTCCAAGTTCTTTGAGTTTGCTTACGATCTCGCCTACTTGCATGTCGAGGTAATCGACCATGGCGGCAAAAGCAGCGTGTGGTTCGGGTTGCGAACCGTAGGCCCCGTTTTTATAATTTGGGCCTTCATCAACACCGGCGTAGATTTTTTCTGGCAGAAATTTTCCACGGTATTTTGCCATGTATTCTTCGGGAGCGATTAGTTCGGCATGTGGAATGATCGAGGGATAAAATAAAAAGAAAGGTTTGTCGCGATTATCTTCCAGGAACTTCAGTGCTTGCCGATGAATAATTTCGGGGCCGTATTCGCCTTTTTGCTGACCTGCATTTCCTTCCAATACTACTTTTTCCTGGTTGTGCCACAAGTGATAAGGGTAATAATTATGTCCCATTCGCTGGCAGTTGTATCCAAAAAATTCGTCGAAACCTTGCATATTCGGATCGCCTTCTGAACCTGGGTAACCCAGCCCCCACTTTCCGAAAGCTCCGGTTACGTAACCGGCATCTTTCAGAATTTCGGCAAGCGTGAGGGCTTTACTTTCCAGCGGATATTGTCCTTCGGGCTGCCATTCCTTGTTCCCGCGTATAAATGTATGACCGGTGTGTTGTCCGGTCATCAGGCTTGAACGCGACGGTGCGCAAACGGTGCACCCTGCATAATGCTGCGTAAAACGCATCCCGCTTTCAGCAAGTTGGTCGATATTTGGTGTCGAAAAACGACTTTGGCCATAGCCGCTCAAATCTCCGTAGCCTAGGTCATCGGCAAGTATAAAAACGATGTTGGGCTTTTGAGTAAGCATCTGTGTTTGTGCACTTTTTTGCTGACACGACGAGAACAAAAGCACTACCAGGAGACCGTGAGAAATAATTTTGAACATTACATCATCATTTAAATAGATTTTATTTCCAATGTTCCGGTTTCCAAACCGTCGCCACTTACTAAAAGTGTCAGGGTACCTGCCTCCTCAAGCGACTGAACTGTTGCAACCAGTTTTCCGCTGAAAGCTTTCATGGTCGGTAAATGAAACATTTCGAGTGAAGTGGCATCGCCGTTGCAAACCACTTTAAATTTGCCTTCTCCTCTTACTTCAAAATGGAGTTGATTGTCGGCAGTTGGGCAAAGATTACCGTCCTTATCTACAACAGAAACGGTGACATAACTAAGATCGTTTCCATTGGCAACAATTTGTTCGCGGTCGGCTTGTAAAAGCAGGTGATGAGGTGCTCCGGCAGTATGGATTTCCTGTTCGGCAGCCGGGTTTCCGGCATCGTCGAATGCCACTACTTTTACAGTACCCGGTTCGTATTTCACCTCCATCCACATCAGCCGGTTACGGTTGAGCAAAGTTTCGTTGTTTTTCTTCTGGATACCCATGCTTTTTCCATTCACAAATAATTCGGCTGAGTTAAAATTAGTGTATACAAACACCGGGGTTGTCTCTCCTTCACGTCCTTCCCAATTCCAGTGTGGCAAAATATGCAGCGTGGTATCTTGTGTGTTCCACCTGCTACGATATAAATAGTAGCGATCTTTCGGAAGCCCCGCCAAATCACAGATCCCAAAGTATGAGCTGCGTGATGGCCAATACTCATCGTAAGGAGTTGGTTCTCCCAGATAGTCGAAACCTGTCCAAACAAATTCACCAATAACCCAATCGAAATTGTCTTGCCAGTAAAAATCTTCATCCGGAATATTCGACCACCAACAAGCTTCCAAATCATACGAAGTACATTGGCCGTCGTCGTAAGTTTTTTGTTTGAATTCTTCTACCGGGAATTTATAGATACCCCGCGAACTGACGGTTGAAGCGGTTTCTGACCCGAGAATAAATCCCTGTGGAAAACGATCATAGGCTTCTTCGTAAAGTGGAAGGCGGTAATTTAATCCGGGGATATCCCAGATCGCGCCAAAACCGTTTTTTAGGGTGTTTACAACCTGGTCCATTCCCATGGTAACCGGCCGGGTTGGATCTTCGCGATGAAATAGGTTTTGCAACCAAACTGCCCGTTTCAATCCTTCATTTCCCCACTGGTCGGGTACTTCGTTACCAGCGCTCCACATTACAATACTGGGGTGATTTCGTGTGGCGCGTACCAGGTTCACCACATCTTTCTCGGCATAATCATCGAAAAAGCGGTTGTATCCGTTTGCTACTTTTGGGCGTTTCCATTCATCAAAACTTTCGGCCAGAAACAAAAAACCCATTTCGTCGCACAATTCAAGCTGTTCGAAAGATGGCATGTTGTGCGACGAACGAATGGCGTTACAGCCCATGTCTTTTAAAATAGTGAGTTGGCGTTTCAACGCTGCTTTGTTAACTGCTGCGCCCAGAGGGCCCAGGTCGTGGTGCAGACAAACGCCTTTAAATTTGGTAACTTTTCCATTTAGTACCAATCCTTTTCCCGGTTCGTACTCAACACTTCGAATTCCAAAACGAATGTTCTGTTCATCCACCAAACTGTTGCCACTGAAAAGTTTCATGGTAGCTGTGTATAAATACGGAGTGTCGATGTCCCAGCGCCGGGGAGTTGGTACCGCAATGTTTTGTTCCACTTCGCCGCCAAAAAGCTGGTCGCTTGATGATGTGGCCACAATTTTTCCGCTGGCATCTTTAATTTCGGTAACAAGCTTGATATTTTTCCCGTTTATTTCTGATTTGATATTTACCTGTGCCAACTGATCGCTAACAAAAGGAGTGGTAATAAAAGTTCCCCATTGCTTAAAGCTTATGTTGTCTTTTACGAGCAGTTGTACTTTTCGGTACAAACCGGCTCCAGGGTACCAGCGCGATGATTCGCCGTTATTTTCCAGGCGCACTGCCAGCAAGTTTTCGCCGTCTTTCAGATAATCCGAAATATCGAAGTAGAAATACGCATATCCATATTTCCATTCACCTACTTTCTCACCATTCACAAAAACCTGGGGTTCGCTCATGGCTCCATCAAAAACCAGCAATGCCTTTTTTCCCGGGTTAAAGTCGGGAGCCTCAAAATTTAAGCGATACCAACCCACGCCAATGTATGGTAAAGCCCCGGTGCGGCCGGTTTTTTCGGTAGCAACTTCTTCCTGGTTTTGTTCAATCAAAACGGTTTGTTTATCGATTTCCTTGTCGAAAGGCCCGGGAATGGCCCAGTCGTGAGGAACTTCAACCTCTTCCCAATTATCGGTATCGAACCCGGGCTTCTCGGCTCCCGATATATCTTTGTTAATAAATTTCCAACCTTTGTTGAAGGTTTGGACCGAACGTGTATTTTGGTTGGTTGCACAGGAAAACAAAAAAAACAGGAAGATCAGGTAGATTGACGTTTTCATTTTTCAAACAATTAGCTGGTAGGTACTGGAATGTTTTTTACAAATATGTGAAGAATTTGGGAATGTTCATAAGAATTAAAGCTATCCTTCAACAGGATTGCCCTTAGAAATATAAATCAAAAACAGAAGATTGTTGAATTAACTTTTATGCAAAGGCAAACTAAAACTGAAAGCGCTTCCTTTAGCTTCTTCACTTTCCACCCATATCTGGCCCCCATTCTTTTCCACAAACTCTTTGCAAAGGATCAGTCCCAAACCGGTCCCTTTTTCTTTGGCAGTACCATCGCGTTGTACAGAGAATTCGATCTTAAATAGTTTGCTGAGTGTGTCTTTGTCAATACCGATTCCGTGATCACGGATGGTGCAAACCAGCATGTTTCCCACCGGGCCGGTATTTACTTCAATCTTACCTCGTTCGTATGAAAACTTTACGGCATTGTTTAGTAGGTTCCGAATAATAAAATTCACCATGTTATAGTCGGCAAACACTTCCTGATCGTCTTCTTTTGCAGGCCAGGTAATATCAATTTGTTTTGCAGTAGCCGACTGTTTAAATAAGATATCGTTAGCTTCGAGTACTTTGCAAATTTTGAAAGCATGTGGTTCGAACGGTATACTTTGCGTTTGTGTACGCGACCATTCCAAAAGGTTTTCGAGCAGGTTGTACCCCGATTTTGCGGTTTGAAACATTCCTTCCGCCAGAACTTCAAATTCTTTCGAATGTTTGATATCTGTATCGGTTCGGAGCAAATCAGAAATTCCGATCAAAACGTTAAACGGATTTTTCAGGTCGTGTGCTATAATCGAGAAGAACTTGTCTTTGGTTGCATTTAATTTCTTTAGTTTTTGTTCGTCGTCAGCCAGTTTTTTGATATGGCTCTCGAGCAGTAATTTTTGTTGATTAATGGTATTGTAATTCTGGCTCAAAGTGGCAGCATGTTTTTTACGAGCGATGGCTAAATAGCTCAGGATAATAACAATAATTACAAGAAAAATGGAGGCAAAAGCAGTGATCTGCAACTGAACCCTTTCGCGGTAACGGCTGCTCCGGTTTTGTTCTTCCCGGAGTTTTTCCTTTAATTGTTCCTGATTTCGTTGTTCCTTTAGCAATTCAGTATGTTCGAATTCACCCAAAACCTGCGCTATTCTGTTGGGTTGTAACAGTTCGTTCGATTGGTTTTCGAGTTGCAGCATCTGATAAGCTTTCTCGTATTGCCCCAGCCTTGCATGGGCTTCGGTTTTATCAGCATAAATATCTTTTATGATATCGTATTTTTTTAGTTTATCGCAATAATCAATGGCCTTGTTGAGGTTGATTAGGGCCTCAGTGTACTTTTTTTGTTTTAACTGAAGTTTACCTTTGGCGGCATAAAAATCGGGCAACAATCTTTCAAATTTTTGGTCGCTTATTTGTTTCTCCGCTGTTTGAATGCTTTTCTCTGCCTCTCCCAACTCGTTGGTCTCGAGATAGTAGGTGGCAAATAGAATTAGTACTTCGGTTCCAATATGCTTGTCTTCGATTTGAGGAAGCAATTCCTGCGCTTTTTGAAGATTTTGCAGGGCCTCATCAAGTTTATGAAGTTTGATATTTACATAACCCAACCCAATATTGAGCATACATATAAAATCAAGTTCGTTGTTATCCTCAGCAATTTCAAGCGCTTTAATATAATACTGATAGGCGCTTCGGTATTCATTTAGGTATTCGTAATACCACCCAATGTTTGTGTATGCTTCGGGCAAGCCGTATGTATTATTATGATCTTCTGCAAGATTTTTGGCATCAATGATATACTCTAACCCTTTTACCAAATCGGTTCCGTACGAATACAATATTCCGATATTCAGTTTGCACCCAATTAAATAAGTTGTATCATTTAATTCATTAAAAATACCGATGGCTTGTTCCAGGTTCTCGATAGCGGTGTTCCATTCTCCCGATTGATCGTAACAATAACTGATCTGAAATAAGGCCTCGCCCATCCCATATTGGTATTTTATACTTTTCGCCAGGTCGAATGCCTTTTGTGCATAAAGCAATGAACTGTCAGAACTTGTGTACACATAAAGCGATGAAAGGATATTGTAATTATCCACCAATTCTTTTTCATCGTCGATTTGAGCACAGACGGCTTTTAACGAATCAATTCCCGGGTCAGCGCCATAAGATTTGTGCAAACCCAAAACAAGCATCAAAAAGATGGCTGGAAAGGCAATATGAAATTTAAACGTGGGCATTCTACAATTCCGGCAAATATAATAAAATCAGCTTGGCAGATCGAAATTATGTTTGCAGATTTATGTTAATCCGTATGCTTTTTACATTATTCAATTCAAAATCGAATTACGGGGCGCCATTATTTTTTAAAACCCGATTCAAATTTAAGCACAAACACCCGTTGTGGTAAAAGTGTTTTTTTATCGAACGAACTTTTTTACCTTGTACCCAAATTAAGCTGAATAACCTGGTATTTTGCATGGCAAAACGTTTGATCCATATCTTTCTTATTCTGACAATTATATCGGTTTCCGGCTGTGGATTATTTGGTAAGAGAGGAGCCAAAAACCGTAGAAAGCCGGTTAAACACGATTTGGCTGAAATAAAAAAAGACGGAGTGTTACGCGTGATTACGGCAAACAGCAGCACCAGTTATTTTTTATACAAAGGCCAGCCAATGGGTTACGAGTATGATCTGTTAAAACGGTTCGCCAAACACCTTGGCCTTGAACTCGAAATCCATGTTTCGAACGACGTGGATACCATGTTTAATCAACTTTTAGATGGCGAAGTAGATTTAATTGCACATGGGCTGACCATAACCAACCAACGAAAAAAGCAGGTTATTTTTTCTGACTACTTGTACCTCACACACCAGGTGTTGGTACAACGAAAACCTGAGAACTGGCGAAAAATGAAGTGGAGCAAAATTCAGTCTTCGCTGGTTCACGATGTCATAGAACTTATTGGCGATACGGTTTCCGTATGCGCGAATTCGTCATATATTAACCGGTTGGCGAACTTAAGTGAAGAGATTGGCGGGAATATCCATATCGATACTTTGCCCGGCGACCTTTCGACCGACCGTATTATCGAAATGGTAGCTGATGGCGGAATCAAATACACGGTAGCCGACAACAATATTGCCAGTATCAATGCGTCGTACTATCCCGAACTTGATGTAAGTGTTCCGGTAAGTTTTTCGCAGAGGATGGCCTGGGCAGTTCGTCCGCAGTCGCCCGAGCTCGAAAAAGAATTGAACGATTGGATCAGAACGATGAAATCGGGTGTGGAATACTATGTGATTTTCAACAAATACTTTAAAAACGAACGTGACTTCAGGCGACGCGGAAACAGCGAGTATTTCAGTTTTAACAGCAACCGGATCAGCGAATACGACGAGTTGATCCAGGCCAGCGCCGACTCGCTCGGATGGGATTGGCGCTTGCTGGCAGCAATGGTTTTTCAGGAATCGAAATTCAACCCCGGTCTTGAGTCGTGGGCAGGTGCAAAAGGGCTGATGCAACTAATGCCTTCAACGGCTGAAAGTTATGGGGTGGACGATCGTTCCAATCCGGAACAAAGCCTCGAAGCAGCTACGAAAGTTATTAAAGTTTTGTGGGACCGTTTCGAGGATGTACCTGATACCCTGGAGCGGATTAAATTTACGATGGCCGCCTACAATTGTGGTTACGGACATGTAGTGGATGCCCGCACACTGACACGCAGGGAAAAGCTGAATCCGAACATTTGGGATGAAAATGTGGCAGAAGCAATTTTAAAACTCAGCTATCCCGAAAATTATAACAGGGCCAGTATTAAACATGGCTATGTTCGTGGGGTAGAACCATTTACCTATGTTAAACAAGTTTTCGACCGTTACGAAAATTATGCGCAGTTTATTGAGTAAAGAAATAAAAAAACCGTCCTGTTTTCACAAGACGGTCTTTGTATTGAATTGTATTTTATTCTTAGATCGAATCGATAGCGTTCAAATCTTCGAAAGCAATTTTTAAACGGGCGATCAACGATTCTTCACCTTTTCTTACCCATACACGCGGGTCGTAGAATTTCTTGTTTGGTTTATCGTCGCCTTCCGGGTTACCAATCTGTCCCTGCAGGTAATCGTGGTTGGCAGCTTCGAATTTGCGAATGCCATCCCAGTATGCCCACTGTGTATCGGTATCGATATTCATTTTAATTACACCGTAAGAAATGGCTTCACGAATCTCGTCGTGTGTAGAACCTGAACCACCGTGGAAAACGAAGTTCACCGGCTTTGCGGGAAGTCCCAGTTTCTGTTCGATGTATTTTTGTGAATTATCCAGAATTTTAGGGGTAAGTTTTACGTTACCGGGTTTGTAAACACCATGAACGTTTCCGAAAGAAGCAGCAATCGTGAAATTAGGAGAAACTTTGCTCAGCTCTTCGTAAGCATAGCAAACTTCTTCGGGCTGAGTGTAAAGTTTTGAAGAATCAACACCTGAATTGTCAACGCCGTCTTCTTCACCACCGGTAATCCCCAATTCAATTTCGAGGGTCATACCCATTTTGCTCATTCTTTCAAGGTATTTTTTGCTGATCTCAATGTTTTCGGCGATCGGCTCCTCGCTTAGGTCGAGCATGTGCGAGCTGAACAACGGTTTTCCGGTTTCAGCAAAATGTTTTTCACTTGCGTCGAGAAGACCGTCAATCCAGGGCAATAATTTTTTAGCAGCGTGGTCGGTGTGCAAAATTACACGAACGCCATACGCTTCGGCTAAAGTATGAATGTGCCTGGCACCGGCAACAGCGCCTAAAATGGCTGCTTCCTGTCCTTCAAGTTTCAAGCCTTTACCGGCATTGAAAACGGCGCCACCATTCGAGAACTGGATCATAACAGGAGCGTTCACCAGCTTGGCTGCTTCCATTACTGCGTTCACTGAAGACGAACCAACAACGTTTACTGCCGGAATGGCAAAGTGGTTTTCTTTGGCTACTTCGAAAATAAATTGTAAGTCGGAACCGGTTACTACACCAGCTTTAACTTTATCGGCTATTTTACCCATAATTGTTTGTTTATTTGATGTTTATATTTGTCTTGCTGTCAAAAGCCAAACAAAATTATAATTTCCCGTTTCCGAATACAAGCTTGCCCCGTTAATGAAGCTTAATTTCTTTATTATTTAATATTTAGAACTTTGTGGGAAAAGAAAATTACGCTAAGCTCCTTCTAAAGTTTTCGGGACAAAAACAAAGGCACCCGCAAATTGCAGGCGCCTTCAAAATCAAAAATCAACCTTGAAAATCAAGGATTCCGTCCCCCACGGTTATGCAGATTCCAAAAACATCTCCAAATCCTTTTCTACTTCAGTAATTCCACCGATTCCAAAATTTTGCACCAATACATTCGCAACGTTTGGTGAAAGAAAGGCCGGCAATGTTGGCCCCAGGTGAATGTTTTTAACACCCAGGAAGAGCAGCGCCAGCAACACGATTACCGCTTTCTGTTCGTACCAGGCAATGTTATAGGCAATCGGCAGTTCGTTGATATCGTTCAATTCAAATACTTCTTTTAATTTCAATGCAATTACCGCAAGCGAATAGGAATCGTTACACTGTCCGGCATCAATCACCCGCGGGATTCCGCCAATATCGCCCAGCGGCAGTTTGTTATAACGGTATTTAGCACAACCTGCTGTCAGGATCACGGTATCCTGCGGAAGATGTTCTGCAAATTGTGTGTAATAATCGCGGCTTTTCATACGTCCGTCGCAACCTGCCATTACAAAGAATTTCTTGATTGCACCCGTTTTTACGGCATCTACAATTTTATCGGCCAAAGCAAAAACCTGGGCATGGGCAAAACCTCCTACTATCTCTCCGGTTTCGATTTCCTTTGGCGCAGCGCATCGTTTGGCGTGTTCGATAATAGCGCTGAAATCTTTCATTGCACCGTCTTTTCGGTCGGGAATATGAATGGCCCCTTCAAGTCCCGATGCTCCGGTGGTGTAAATGCGGTTGGTATAAGTTGCTGTACTTTTAGGCGGAACAATACAGTTGGTGGTAAACAAAATCGGGCCGTTAAAGCTTTCGAATTCGGTATTTTGTTTCCACCAGGCATTTCCGTAGTTACCCGCCAGGTGTTTGTATTTTTTGAAAGCCGGGTAGTAGTGAGCTGGTAGCATTTCGCTGTGGGTGTACACATCCACTCCTGTGCCTTCAGTTTGTTTCAGCAAGTCTTCCATGTCTTTCAGGTCGTGGCCCGAGATCAGGATCGCCGGGTTATGACGAACGCCAATATTTACTTTCGTCATTTCGGGATTTCCGTATGCTGAGGTGTTTGCTGCATCGAGCAGCGCCATTACATCCACGCCAAATTTTCCGGTTTCGAGTGTCAGTGCCACCAATTCGTCGACTGAAAGATTTTCGGTGGTGGCTACCAGTGCACGTTGCATAAAAGCAAAAATCTCATCTTTTTTGTTGCCTAAATTCCAGGCATGTTCGGCGTAGGCAGCCAATCCTTTAACGCCGTAAATGATCAGTTCACGTAACGAACGAATGTCTTCGTTTTCAGTGCTCAAAACGCCCACTTCTTCAGCTTTAGCTTCAAATTCTTCCACTGTGCTGGCAGTCCAGCTGGCAATCGCAGGAAGAACTTCAGGAAGAACAACACCTTCACTCGTGCACAATACTCTTAACTTGTTTCGCATTTGCAAAGCTTTGATAATTCGTTTCTCAAACGCTTTTTTATCGAAATTGGCATTGGTGATGGTACTGAAAAGCCCGTCGAAAACAAATTTATCTACCTCTTCAGGATTGGCCCCAACTTCTCTGAGTTTCTGGTTGTACCAGCTAATTCCTTTCAACACAAACAAAAGCGTGTCCTGCAAATTGGCAACATCGCTTGTTTTTCCACATACTCCGGCAATAGTACAACCGGTTCCTTTTGTCGCTTCCTGGCATTGATAACAAAACATTTTCATATTTAAATTTTTTTATGATTTTCAAATATTGGGGGCACATTCTGGTTTTATCACTTAACTAATCGAATCCCTCAAACCCATTCTTCCGAGAGTATTTCTCCTTTTATACTGATCATGATTTCTTTTACAGGTACTTTCCGCGAAGCCATTTCAGTAGCCGTTTGTACCATACGCGATAACCCGCGGCAGCAAGGCACTTCCATAATTACCAGTGTAATAGTATTTACTTTTGAATGATCAATTAATTGAACCAGTTTTTGAATGTAGCTATCGGTTCCATGATCAAGTTTCGGACAACCGATGATTACTTTTCGGTCTTTAATAAAGTCGTTGTGGAAATTTCCATAAGTATATCCGGCACAGTCGGCAGCGACTAAAAAATCGGCGCCATGAAAATAAGAGGCAGATGGATTGATCAAATGCATTTGAACAGGCCAGTGGCTCAATGCCGAAGGAATATTTTTTGATGACGTTGCCAAAGTAAAACCAGCAGCAGTAAATGCCAGCGAAGCCGTTCCCGGACAACTTCCGGTTGAACACGATCCTGTTCCTTCGTTTGTTGTTGTGGCAGGTTTTGGGCTGTGCAGCAACTCGTGTACTTCGCTGATTTCGAAAGGTATTGCATCGCGGTTGGCACGAATAAACGTAAGTGCTTCGTTTAAGTAACCCGTTTCGTTGTGGTACTGCAAGTGTTTCAGATGCGCAAAAACAGTGTTCTTTCCGCTTTTTATCATTTGCGAAATAGTGGCTACTTCATCGTACGCATCGGCTTCTCGCTTTTCTATCGTGATTGCGCCCTCGGGGCAGTGTCCGATACAGGCACCCAATCCGTCGCACATCAGTTCACTCACCAAACGTGCTTTCCCGTCGATAATTTGCAAAGCTCCTTCGTGACAGTTTGGGACACATTGTCCGCATCCGTTACATAATTCCTCGTCTATTTTTACAATTTCACGTATCATCGCATTCTTTTTTTCAAGTTGTTTTCCCGATTTATGCAACAAAAGTAAAGCTCCGGCGTTCCATGGTTTGTATCAATTGTTACAAAATGATAGATTATTCGCTTTTAAATCAATGTCCGGTTTTTCGTGGGTTAGGAGAACACGAAAGCCAGGATATGTTGAGCCGGATCCATTTTCAGATCAAGAGTTTCGAAAAGGATGAGATCGTGGTTTTAGCAGGAGAAGAAGTTAAGAACTTGTTTATTGTTCTCGCTGGCAGTGTGCGTGGCGAAATGATCGACTATTCGGGCAAAACCGTAAAAATAGAAGATGTGGAAGCTCCGCAGCCACTCGCCTCTGCTTTTCTTTTCGGAAAAGAGAACCGCTTTCCGGTTACGGTAACCGCAAATGTACCAACACGAATTCTGGCTGTGCCTGTTCCCGAATTTCTGAAACTCCTTCAACTGAATTCGATTTTGCTTCGAAATTACCTGGACAGCATTTCGTCGCGGGCGCAGTTTCTGTCGCAAAAGCTGCATTTCCTGAGTTTTAAAACCATCCGCGAAAAAGTGGCTCATTTCTTATTAAAACAAGCCGGCGATCGATTTCACTCGTTCGAACTAAAGGCCAAACAGCAACAATTGGCCGATTTATTTGGAGTTACCCGACCTTCGCTCGCGCGGGTTTTGGGCGAAATGCAAAACGAAGGGTTGATAAAAATAGAAAAGAAAACCGTGACCCTACTCGATAAAAATGCCTTAAACGAATTACTCAGAAATGGATAAACTAATACGTTACCCAATTTTTAGTCCCTATAAAAACCTTGTGGCTTTTACCACTACCAAGCAAAGTTTAACCCTGGAAACGGCGCGTTTTACAGGCGATGAAACATCGGGTTACTACGAAAACCGAAAGCAGCTTGCTGCCTTGCTGGGTATTGAAATTGAACGAATGATTTTTCCGCGACAAACACATTCAAACAATGTGTGTCAACTTGTTGACATTCCTGAAAAGGAAATAACAGAAACCGATGCTTTGGTAAGTAACCGGCCTGGATTGTGTTTGTGTGTGCAGACGGCTGATTGTGTGCCGATACTTTTATACGATCCGGTAAAAAAAGTAGCTGCTGCTATCCATGCGGGATGGCGAGGCACAGTAAATAAAATTGTAGCGAATTCAGTTCGGATTATGGTGGAAAGTTATGCGTGTTCAGCTTCAGATATCCTGGCTGCTATTGGCCCTTCTATTGGCCCCGGAGTTTATGAAGTGGGCACTGAAGTAGTTGAAGCTGTGCGGGCTTCGGTACCCGGAGCAGACCAAACGCTTTATAAAAATTCGGGCGAAAAATATCATTTTGATTTGTGGGAAGCCAACCGGCAAATTCTACTCAAATGTGGGTTACAGAAAGAACATATCGAAATCCTGGCGGAGTGTTCGTTTAAAGAGGGTGAAAAATATTATTCGGCGCGTCGCGAAGGAGAGCAAACCGGACGAATGGTTTCGGGAATTATGCTCATCGAATAATAAAGGTTAATTTAAAACACGGGCTTAGCTGTTTTCGGCAAAAGCTTTATCTTCGCAACTGTTATTTATTTGCAAATCAAAAAGACTTCTGAAAACATTTGAAAATGAAGCAATATAAACTCTTCAACATTGTATTTGGCTGGGTGGGTTTTCTCGTAGCCGCTGTTGTTTATTTGATGACGATCGAGCCGACCGTAAGTTTCTGGGATTGTGGCGAATTTATTACCACAGCTTTTAAATTTGAAGTGGGACACCCGCCCGGAGCGCCGATTTTTATGATCGTCGGGCGATTCTTTCAGTTGTTTGGCAGCCCTGAAAATGCTGCAAAAATGGTGAATATTCTTTCGGCGCTGGCCAGTGCATTTACCATATTATTCCTATTCTGGACCATCACACACCTGGCAAAAAAATTAATGAAGTTTGAAGCAGAACCAACCCTTGGTCAAACCATTGCCATAGTAGCGAGCGGCCTAGTTGGTGCTTTGGCGTACACTTTCTCTGATACCTTTTGGTTTTCGGCTGTTGAAGGGGAAGTATATGCCAGTTCATCGCTTTTAACGGCTATCGTTTTTTGGGCCATTTTAAAATGGGAAAACGTGGCGGATGAAAAGTTTGCAAACCGCTGGCTTATTTTTATCGCTTACATCATCGGGTTGTCAATCGGGGTTCACCTGTTAAATCTGCTGGCGATTCCGGCCATTGTTTTTGTTTACTACTTTAAAAAATATGAAGTCAACAGAAGAGGAATCATTGTCGCGTTTATTCTCTCGGTCGCCATTTTGGGAGTGGTGATGTACGGAATTATTCCGGGTGTGGTAACCGTTGGTTCGTGGTTCGAACTGCTGTTTATAAACAACTTTGGCTTGCCTTTTAACTCGGGGCTTTACTTTTATTCTGTTGTGCTGATAGCGGCTTTTGCTTACGGGATCATTTACACACACCGAAAGGGAAAAGTAATTTTGAATACTATTTTACTGGGTGTTGCTGTAATTATTATTGGTTATTCTTCGTTCGCAATTATTATCATTCGCTCGTCGGCCAAACCCCCGATGGACCAAAACAGTCCGAACAACGCTTTCTCGTTACTGAGTTACCTCAACCGTGAGCAATACGGCGAACGCCCGTTGTTTTTCGGGCAATATTACAATTCGCCCTTAAAAGTGGGCGACCGTTTTTCAGAAGGAAAACCGATCTATTCGCAGATCGATGGGAAATACGTGATAACCCATCACCGCTTTTCGGCCAACTATGACGAAAGATTTACAACCATTTTCCCACGTATGTGGAGTTCGATGGAGCCACAGCACGCCGAAGATTACCAGCAGTGGGGCAAAATACAAGGCACCCGGATTCAATACCGCGACGAACGGGGTGAGCCTGAAACCATTGTAAAACCTACGTTTGGCGAAAACCTGCGTTTCTTTTTCAATTATCAGTTAAATCATATGTACTGGCGCTACTTTATGTGGAATTTTGCAGGGCGACAAAACGATATCCAGGGACACGGCGGCATTTTATACGGGAACTGGCTCAGCGGCATCAACGTTATTGATGAGGCCCGTTTGGGCGACCAAAGCAATCTTCCGGCCCGGCTGGCTAATAACAAAGCACGAAATACATATTACTTCCTTCCGTTTATTCTTGGATTACTTGGCCTCTTTTTTCAGTATAACCGGGGGAAAGAAGGCAAAAAAGGATTATGGGTGGTTTTTCTTCTTTTCCTGATGACCGGTTTTGCCATTGTGGTTTATCTTAACCAATATCCCCATCAGCCACGCGAGCGCGATTATGCGTATGCCGGTTCGTTCTACGCTTTTGCCATCTGGATAGGGCTTGGTGTTCTGGCAATTTCAGAAACACTAAAAAAATACATTCCTGAAACAATTGGCGCCGGTATTGCCGGATTGGCAACTTTGATTCTGGTTCCCGGAATTATGGGGGCTCAAAACTGGGACGACCACGATCGCTCGGGACGATACACAGCCCGCGATTTTGGCGCCAACTATTTAAAAACCTGTGAGCCCAATGCAGTGATCTTTACTAACGGCGACAACGATACTTTTCCGTTGTGGTATAACCAGGACGTGGAAGGTGTGAGAACCGATGTGCGGGTTTGTAACCTGAGTTACCTGCAAACCGACTGGTACATCGACCAGATGAAGCGAAAAGCCTATGATTCAGATCCATTGCCGTTTTCTATGACTACCGAAAAATACCGGCTTGGAACCCGCGACTTGGTTTACATGGTTGACAATCCACGAATTAAACGCGATTATATTGGGTTGAAAGAGGCGGTTGATTTTATTGCCGATGATAATCCGGGCACCAAATTAACACAGGCCGACAATGCAGCCTATCTTCCTAAAAAGGAAATACGTTTTAAAATAGATAAGGAAGCAGTGTTGCGAAATCATGTAGTAGCCCCCGAAGATTCGGATAAAATTGTAGATGAGATTGTAATCGATCTATCCAATAAAAACTCTTTGTCGAAAGACGAAATGATGATCCTCGACTTGCTGGCAACCAACAACTGGAAACGGCCAATTTACTGGTCGATTACCGTGGGGCAAAGTAAATACCTGAACCTGATGGATTATTTCCAGGTGGAAGGATTTGCTTATCGGTTGGTTCCAATTAAAGGTGAAAGTAATCCACAACAATTACAGTTTGGAAGCGTGAACACCAAACGGATGTACGACAACCTGATGAATAATTTTACATGGGGACGAATGAACGAACCGGATGTGTACATCGATGAAAATAATACGAGGATGATGACAAATATTCGGAACAGCTTTAATCGGCTGGCTGTTGGGTTGATCAACGAAAACAAAAAAGATTCGGCAATTGTAGTGCTTGATCGTTGCCAGGAACTGGTTCCGAACCATATTATTTCGTATGAATATTTTGCACTGGAGATGGGCGAGAGTTACCTGCAAGCCGGGGCAAAAGACAAAGCCATAGACCTGTTTGAAACAGCTTATGCCAATTTCGACGATGAGTTATCGTATTATTTCTCCTTAAAACAGGAAATGTTGCTGTCGGCAGATATCAGCGAAGAAATTCAGCGGAATCTGTTCTATCTGCAAAAAATGGAAAGAGCTATGAGAGCTGTTGGTGAAACCGAATTGGCCGACAAATACGGAAAGAGCTTACAAACTTATTTCGACCGTTACCGAAACGGATAATTTTTGAGAAACCTTTGAAATCAGTTAAATGAATATTTTAATCATCGGCTCGGGAGGAAGAGAGCACGCACTGGGATGGAAGATCAGTCAGAGTGAAAAAGTTGAGCAGTTGTTTTTTGCTCCGGGCAATGCCGGCACTTCAACTGTTGGAACGAATCTGAACGTTGGCGTTTCCGACTTTGCAAAAATTAAACAGGCGGTTCTCGGGAATCAAATCGATTTAATGCTGGTGGGCCCGGAAGTTCCTTTGGTGGAAGGCCTGCACGATTATTTTGCTGCCGATTCGGAGTTGAGTCATGTTAAAGTAGTAGGACCCAAAAAAGCCGGCGCCGAGTTGGAAGGAAGCAAAGATTTCGCAAAAGCTTTTATGGCGCGTCACCATATCCCAACTGCAAAATACCTCACGGTAACCCAGGATAACCTGGATGAAGGGCTCGCTTTTTTAAAAACCATGGAATCGCCGTTTGTGCTAAAAGCCGATGGCCTGGCCGCCGGAAAAGGAGTGCTTATCATCGATTCGATAATTGAGGCAGCCAGTTCCCTGCGCGAAATGCTGGGCGGACAGTTTGGCGCTGCCAGCCGTAAAGTGGTAATCGAAGAATTTTTGAGTGGAGTAGAAGCTTCGGTGTTTGTAATTACCGATGGAAAGGACTACAAAATACTTCCCGAAGCAAAAGATTATAAACGGATTGGGGAAGGCGACACAGGCCTGAACACCGGTGGAATGGGCGCAATCTCTCCTGTTCCTTTTGCCGATGCTGCTTTTATGGAAAAAGTGGAGAAACGGATCATCCAACCCACTGTTAACGGTTTGCAAAAAGAGGGTATCGAATACAACGGATTCATCTTTTTTGGATTGATTAATGTAAACAACGAACCATATGTGATCGAATACAATGTACGGATGGGCGACCCGGAAACCGAAGCAGTGATGTTGCGGATAAAATCTGATTTTGTCGATCTTTTGGAAGGGGCGGCTACCGGAACGCTCGGTGGGAAAACCATTGAAATCGATAATCGCACTGCGGTTACAGTGATGCTGGTTTCGGGCGGATACCCCGGAAGCTATCAGAAAGGTAAAGTGATTACCGGCACTGAAAAGGTGGAAGACAGTATTGTTTTTCATGCCGGGACCAAAACCGATGGGCGTAAAGTGCTAAGCGACGGAGGACGTGTAATCGCGGTTAGTTCGTACGGAAGCAACATGAATGAAGCGCTGGCAACTTCGTATAAAAACGCCGCGAAAATAGAATTTGAAGGAAAATATTACAGAAAGGACCTGGGATTTGATCTCTAAGGAATGCTTTTAAAACGCTTAAAATCGAATAATTTCGCCAATTTATTTTTGGTCCCTTTGGCTATTGCAGCTTTCTGGGCAGGAAATTTTATCAACCCATATCTTTATCCATATGCGCCCGGCGAAGCTGATAATGTTCTGTTTGCGCCCATTTTCAGACTCACGGATAACTCGCCACTTTTAGGCGTCAGCTTGTCGGCGGTAATTACCCTACTCCTGGCTTTGCTGATCGATCTGCTGATATCACGGTATCAGTTTATCCGGATTCGCACCCGGCTACCCGCTCTGCTGTTTGTATTGCTGTTAGGCGGCTTTACGAATGTGCATACTTTGCATCCGGTATATTTTGCCGCCATCTTTTTGCTACTTGCTTTGTTCCGTCTGTTTTCCATATTCGATCAACCCAAAGCCTACTCCCGGGTTTTTGACACGGGAATCCTGCTGGGCATCGGAACACTTTTCTATCTTCCTCTGGTATTGCTTCTTCCTGCCTTTTTGTTTGGCGTTTTGGTGCTGAGCAGGGGAACAACCTGGCGATCGTATTTTATCCTGGTACTTGGTTTTCTACTTCCCTTTATTTTTGCATTCAGCTATTTCTTTTATACCGATCGTTTCCAGGAACTGATGAATTTGTTTCTGCAAAGCGTAACTACCACAATCAACCATTTATTACACAATCAACCGCTACAGGGTTACCTGGGTGTACTGATTTTTTATACGATCGTTGCCAGTGTCGATATCGTTCAGCATTACGATTCGAAAAAGGTGAGTTCACGAAAATATTTCAGTGTGCTTTTTCTGATATTTATTTTTGCCCTGGCAGCTTTTACTTTTGTCCCGTCCGTATCGCAGGAAATGCTTGTAATTATTGCCATCCCAATCGCCTTTCTGATTTCTAACTTTTTTGTTTTTTTGAAAAGAAGGTTTTGGGGTGAATTGTTTTTCATCGTTTTGCTGGCGTTTATAATCCTGCTTCAATTCTGGAGGTGATGGATAAAACCCGCGCAACATTGGCTATTTACGGAATTCAGGATCGTTTCGATTACGAACATCCTTTTTATGTACACGACCATAACCTGGCAGTGATGCAGGATGGAAGAATCCGGCACTTTTTACAACAGGAACGGATCACCCGGCGCAAACGCGACAACACGATTTTCAGAAATTTGAAAGAAACTCTTAAAGCACAAAATCAACTAAGTTATGATTACGACCTGGTTTTTGTTGATAACGTAGTAGGCCGTACTTTTCTTGAATCTTCCGGGACCGTCCGTTTTGAAGCGCCTTTGAACGAGGGCCTGGCTACCGGACTGGAAAAAGGCCGCTGCTGGTGGTTTGGAAAAGAAAAAGAAGCCTGGGCGCTAAGCCACGAGTTGGCCCACATATTTTCGTGCCTGCCTTTTTTTGGTAATTTTAAGGAGAACAGCCTGTTGGTGCATTTCGACGGAGGAGCCAGTTTAAGTAATTTTTCGGCAGCTATTTTTCGAAACGGGAAATTCGAATGGCTCGAATATCACTGGGATTTAAACCCTTATTCCACAATTTATAACGCCAATGCACTTGTGTTTGCAATTATTGGCGCCAAGCTGGCCGACCAGAACTCGGTCCCCGGTAAATTTATGGGTTTTGCGGGTTGGGGAACTTACCAGCCTGGGTTGGAAGAATGGCTGATCCGCTACCATTTTTTTAACGATATCTGGGGCCACTCATCTACTTTCTTTCATCGTGCCAAAGAAGATTTTGGAATTGAATTGCGTTCTTTTGATCAATCAAATCCCTTTATTCAAAATATTGCAGCAACCTTGCAACATGTGTTTGTAAATGCCATTGTCGGAAAACTTAGGTTTTTGCAGGAACAAACCGGCGCTGAAACGCTTTATTACACTGGCGGTTCGGCATTAAATATTGTGGCAAATACAAAAATCGTTAACAGCCATATTTTTAAAGAAGTCTTTATTCCACCGTGCCCCGATGATTCGGGACTGGCGCTGGGCGCAACTGCATTTGCCGAGTGGAAGAAACACGGTTCGGTCGAAATACATCAGCCGCATTTGAACAACTGGGGAATTGATTACGAAGTTGAATATACCAAAGAAACCATAGCACAAGTTGCCGAACTTTTACTTCAGCAAAAGTTGGTTGGTGTTTGCAACGGTTTGGGCGAAGCAGGTCCGCGGGCGCTTGGCAACCGGAGTATTTTGGCGCTGGCCAATTCCAAAAAATTATCGCACAAACTGAGCGTAGAGAAAAAAGGCCGCGAATGGTACCGGCCACTGGCGCCTGTATCTCTCGAAAAACATACCAAATATTTCACCGGTGAACAAACAATCAATCCTCTTTCGAAATTCATGTTGCTCGATTTTAAGGTACTTCCCGAAAGAGAAAAGGAAATTTCCGGGGCGCTGCATACCGACAGAACCGCGCGTTTTCAAACTCTTTTTTCACGATCAGAAAATCCTTTTCTTTTCGACTTGCTCACTTTTCTTGGCGAAAAATTTGGTGTGAAAGCCTTGATCAACACTTCGTTTAATGCCGCTGGCGAACCGATAGTCCATACTGTGGAAGATGCCCGCAAGTCGGCTGCAAAAATGCAACTCGATGCGCTGGTGCTGAATGGGGAAATTGAAACACTTTAACTATTTTTGCCCAACTTTGTTAAGACAGAAAACATGGCAATTATTTTAAACATAGAAACTTCCACCGAAGTTTGTTCGGTTTCGCTGGCAAAAGACGGGCAAACACTGTTTCAGAAAGAGAGCAGCGACGGGATGAATCATTCGCGTTTACTTACCGTTTTTATCGAAGAGCTAAGTCAGGAAAACAATTTTGACTTAAAGCAGCTCGATGCAGTGGCAGTGAGCAAGGGGCCCGGTTCGTACACCGGTTTACGCATTGGCGTTTCGGTGACAAAGGGACTTTGTTACGGTTTGAATATTCCGCTGATAGGGGTTGGTTCGCTTGATTCGATGGCAGATCATGTGGCTTTGGAAATGGCACAGTATTTTCAGCCACAGGAATCTGGGAATGTCCTGGTCTGCCCGATGATCGATGCACGCAGAATGGAAGTGTACACGGCCCTTTACAATGCTGAAGGAGAAACAATTCTACCGGTTTCGGCCGAGATTATTGATGAACAATCGTTTGATAATTATCTGGACGAAGCTAAAATTTTGTTTTTTGGGAACGGAGCAGAAAAGTGCCGTTCGAAAATAACACATGCAAATGCCGTGTTTGCCGGCCCCGAACAGACCTCGGCACGGTTTATGCAAAGGCTGTCGGAAATAAAGTATAATAAACGACAGTTCGAGAACGTTGCCTATTTCGAACCTTTTTATTTAAAGGATTTCGTGGCAACTATCCCGAAAAACAAATTCTTTTAATGAAACGCATCTTTTTTACCGGCCTGATAATCGTTCTTACCTCCCAGCTTTTATTTGCTAAAGAAGAACGTTTAAAATTCAACCTAAAATTTGGATTTGTAAAAGGTGGAGAAGCCGAAATGCTGATCAAAGACACCGTATTTAATGGTAAGCCAGCTATTTATTATTACATGGTAGGGCAAACCACCGGGCTTGCCAATACACTTTACGGCGTGCACGATTTTTATGAAACCATTGTTGATGCCGAAAGTCATTTGCCCTTAAAGGCGATACGCAGCGTTAAAGAAGGTTCGTACACCAAATACAACGAAACCCTTTTTTATCACGACATCGACTCGATCAACAGCCAGCAGACCGGCTGGAGAAAAGCGCCCGATAATTTGCTCGACATTATATCGGTGTTCTTCTATTTTGTGTACAAAAATCCTTTCGATAACCTTCAGCCCGGCGATGCAGTGAGTTATCCAACTTACCACCAAGATAAAATTAGCGACATCCGGATCAAATTCCTGCGCCACGAAACCGTTACAACCGATATCGGGAAAATAAATTGTTATGTGCTCAACCCAACTGTCGATAAAGGAAAGGTGCTGAAAAAGGCGGAAGGCATTCATTTTTATCTTTCAAAGGAAAAGAAACTACCGGTTCTGATCACTTTCGATATGCGTGTGGGAGCCTTAAAAGCGGTGATCAAGAGTTATTCTATCGATGGAGTTGAACAACAAACAAAGTAGAAAAAGCACCCAAATAAGCACTTAAATTTATTCAATCCATTGACTTTTAACCGATTTGTTTATTTTTGCAACGTTCAAAAACAAGTAAAAATTTAATAATGGCTAGTACAGCAGATTTTCGTAACGGATTGTGTTTCAAATTCAAAGATGATATTTACACCATTGTATCATTCTTACACGTAAAACCGGGCAAGGGACCGGCTTTTGTCCGTACCAAACTAAAAAACGTAAAAACAGGCAGGGTAATCGAAAATACCTTTAACTCAGGCGTAAAAGTCGAAGATGTTCGCGTTGAACGTCGTCAGTACCAGTTTTTGTACCGCGACGATATGGGCTTGAATGTGATGAATAACGAAACGTTCGAACAGATTTCAATTCCTGAATCGATGATCGACAACAACGACCTGATGAAAGAAGGACAGATCATCGAGATCCAGTTTCATGCCGACGAGGAAATTCCGTTGACTGCCGAAATGCCTGAAAAAGTGGAACTGACTGTTGTTAGCACCATTACAGGCGAAAAAGGCAATACAGCCAGTTCAACCGCCCTGAAACCTGCCACTGTTGAAACCGGGGCCGAATTGATGGTTCCGATGTTTATCAACGAAGGCGATGTGATCAGGGTGAACACCAGCGACCGCTCGTACAGCGAACGCGTAAAACAATAGGCAATATTTAACTTCATAAAAAAGCCGACATTGGATTTTCCAGTGCCGGCTTTTCGTTTAACCATAAAAAAAGCTGTAATCAATTACAGCCCTTTTTTCTAACTAAACAAATTATACCTTATCTGTTTTCCAAAATTATTTCCATATTTTTTTACTTATCATCCATGGTTCGATTGCAAGGTTCAATTCTTTTTCAATCGAAATTAAATGCCAGGTTGATCGAAGTTGTATTCCAGATGGTTTCGGCAGTATCTAAAATGAATAGAAACGAGATGGATGAGCCAACTTTCTGACAAAAACAGCGTAGTATTATCCGCTTGTGGCAACTCATCTCTTTAACCCACGCCAATATTTAAGAAGTTTTTACCTTGCTGAATTGGAGGACAAGGAACGGTTCAACAAGAACAATACACACAACAATCGCCCTTTTTCGGTTTTACTATTGTTTTGCAATTTGAACATTCATAAAAAAATGTGCAGGCGTCTTCAGGCATGATTTCTTCTTTTTGAAAACCACGATTCGGACGAGTAATAATTGACCTTAAAATCACGAATTTCATTATTTTCAGGGTTTTAATATTCTTTATTAATCCTGTAAAAGATTAATCCTAATCCCACCATTAAATACAAAACCGTCTGTTGGGGCCCAAATATCACGAAAAGTTGGAGAATTATTGGGAGGCAGAACCAATGGTTCATAATTCGTTTGAATGGTATTTGTAAAATTCTCGAAATTTATAAATGCAGTTAGTCGCTTAAAATGACGCATTACCATAAACCCCATTATCCAATAATCAGTCTTTTTAACAAATTGTTCATCAAATTGAGTACCGGTATAATATAATTCATATCCAACTGACCATTTTTCTTCAGTTTCGTACATCAGAACAAGTCCCGCATTGTGTTTTGGTGTAAGCGGTTTCTGCTTATTGATATTATCGTATTGAAGCCTGGTATTTATAAAAGCATAATTAATGTAAAGCTTGAAATTAGTATATGTGAGTTTTGCATTGGTTTCAAAACCGGAACTTAAAATACCTCCATCGGCATTTTCAAAAAAGTAGTAGTTGTCAACGTTGTTCTCTCTTAAAATAAGTGCATCTTTCAGGTGGGTGACATAGAAAAGCTGGTTAATCGACAAGGTTAACTCGTTAAATAATACCGTTTTATAATTCACATCAAAATTTCCGCCAATCGACCTTTCAGGATTCATTTGACGGTCTGAAACAGGAAGGATATTACGGAAATACAACTTTTCGGCATCTTCTGTAAAAATGGTCGGAAGCTTGTATCCCATTGCTCCACCAATTCGTGTAGTAAGTTTTTCGGTGGCTTTATAAAGGAGCGCTGCTCTTGGAAGTATAAAGGCGCCGTAATCAAAATTGTAATCGGTTCTCAAGCCGCCTTCAAGGGTAAACTTCGATTTAAAATCTGTGGTATTCTGTACAAAAACGCCAAGCGTGTTATGAATATAATCCCTTTTCAAATCCACATCGGAATTTCCTTCCTTAAATTGTTCGAAGTAATGGTTCGCACCAAATTGCCAATCAACAGATTCTTTGTTGTGCCGGGTGTAAAGTATTTCGGAAAAGCCGGAAAGTTGATTTCCTGCAAACTGATAATCAGGAATGTTTAACTCCCTGTTAAAATAACTAATACTGTTTTTTACGATTATGCTTCGCATATCGGTTAAATTCTGAAATTTGAACTGGGTAGAATAGCGCTCTGATTTATTCTTTTCTGAAAAAGCATGTTCGTGGTTTGTATTGCCTTTAATAACTTCCATATCGCCGCCGGTCCTGGTATCAAAAGTTGAGCCGATTCCAAACAATATCTCGGTATTTGGATTGGGGTAAAAATATATTTTTGGATTCAGGTTAAAAGTGTTCGACTTTGCCATGTTTGAAAAACCATCATTGTCTTTGTCGAAGGGAACCTGATTATTCGCTGATCCATAGATTGTAATACCGGTTTTGTTGAATTTTTGGGCATAAAAGAAATTACCTGTCGAACCCAAGGCGCTGGTTTGATTAAACATGAGGCTTAACCCTGGTTTTTCTTCAGGAGTAATTGAAACAAGGTTTACCAGTCCGGCAATTGCCCCGCCACCATAAAGCGTTGAATTGCTACCCTTAATTAATTCTACCTGTTTTAAATCAAGAGGAGGAATCTGCATAATGGATAATCCGCCGGCAAATCCACCATAAAGGGGAAATCCGTCTTTTAATATTTGGGTGTATCGGCCGTCAAGACCTTGTATCCGAATATTTAAATTCCCGGAACTCAGCGAAGTTTGTTGCATTTGTACCCCGGTGGTTTCGCTTAACAGCATTCCAATATTACTTGAATTCATTGCTGCTTTTTCACCTAATTCCTCCCCGGTAATGGCTTCAACACGTGTTGGAATATCCTGGATTGTCCTTGAAGAACGGGTAGCGGCAACAATCACTTCTTCAAGTTCCTCCCCTTCTTCCAGTTCAATATCAATGGTTTTATTATTATCCTTCGGAAAAACAAGCGTTATTTTTTTCGATTCATATCCAATAAAGGAAATCACAAATACGGTTTTACCATCAGGAATATCATGAAACCAGGCAAATCCGTTTTCGTCTGAAATTGTACCGACCAACGTTCCTTCGATGATAATATTTGCACCGGTTAACGGTCCATTACTTTCATCTTTTACGATAAAAGTGATGGAGTTTTGAGCAAAAGAATTAAATGTAAGTAAGATTGTAATTACGAGGAATACATACTTCATAACTGTTGCTTTCATGAATTTCTCACAAAAATATAGCTAATTGAATGCAACAGTATTGCAAAGATTTCAACTACACTTGGGACACGTTCCCTTTACAACAAAGTTGGCGCTTTTAAATAAAAAACCATTTGGCAGGTCCATTTTAGGTATCGGCATATCTTTCAGACAATGTGTTTGACCACATTTAATACATAAGAAGTGAATATGCAAATCTCCTAAATGGCAGGTACAATTTTCGTCACATAATGCATATTTTACAGCTCCGGTTCCATCATCAATACGATGAATCACGCAATTGTCCTGAAATGTTTTAAGTGTGCGAAATATCGTTGAGCGGTCGACGTTATCAAATTGTTGTTCAATTTCGTAAAGATTCAAAGCCTTCTTCTGCTTATCCAAAACCTCATAAACCAGTTGACGCATGGAAGTCGGTTTTACCCCTTTATGTAATAGTTTTTTATTTACGTCATTATTCATTTTTACAATTTCTATAAAAATCATTGACAATTGCCGAATTTTTGAGAAAGAATCAATGAATCAAAATAATTACAGTAAACTAACTGTTTTTGTTCATATTAATACTTCCACTTGTTTGCCAATGCAACCAAAGATAACATAACCGGCACCTCAACCAAAACTCCAACTACTGTTACCAGTGCGGCCGGCGATTGTAATCCGAATAAGGCGATGGCGACAGCCACTGCCAGTTCAAAAAAGTTACTGGCCCCTATCATTGCAGCCGGTGAGCAAATGGCATGGGGCAGTTTCAATTTTCTACCTCCTATCCAGGTTATAAAAAAGATAAAATAGGTTTGAATAATTAATGGGATAGCTACAAGTAAAATTATCAAAGGATTAGCAGTTATTGTATTTCCCTGAAACGCAAACAGGAGTATCAACGTGAGTAAAAGCGCCAGAATAGAAACGGGTTTAAATTTTGGCAGAAATGTTTCCCGGAACCATTGTTCCCCTTTTTTGCGGATCAGAACTTTATGGGTGATGTAGCCTGCCAACAAAGGAATTACCACAAAAATCACCACACTGGCAACCAGCGTATCGTAAGGAACTTGAATATTGGTGATACCCAAAAGGAGTCCTACAATCGGCACAAATGCTATCAGAATAATCAAATCGTTTATCGAAACCTGAACCAGCGTATAGTTCGGATCTCCATCAGTAAGGTAGCTCCATACAAAAACCATGGCAGTACAGGGGGCAGCACCCAGTAAAATTGCCCCGGCGATGTATTCTCCGGCTTGTTCGGGAGAAATAAATGCGGCGTAAATCTTCGAGAAAAATATCCAGGCAAAAAAGGCCATGGTAAAAGGTTTTATCAGCCAGTTAACGATAACTGTCAGTATCAAACCTTTGGGTTGTTTACCAACATTTTTCAGGCTCGAAAAATCAACCTGGAGCATCATCGGGTAAATCATTAACCAGACCAAAATAGCTACCGGAATATTTACACTGAAGATTTCGAGGTTACTTAAAATAGATACACTTTCGAGGGCAAAATTGCCGATTAAAATACCCGCGACAATACACAATGCCACCCAAAGTGTAAGGTATTTCTCGAAAAAACCTAATCGTTTCTTCTGCTCGGTCATAGTTCGGGTTCGATTTTTTCTTTATACAATTTGTAGAATTCCGTTTTTATTTCGTCACGCACGCGGTAGTATTCGCTTTGAATAAATTCAGGAGTTCCGGTGGCGTGCGAAGGATCATCAAAGCCAATGTGCAGCCGGTGTTTTACTTTCCCGAGAAACGCCGGACAACTTTCGTTGGCGCCTCCGCAAACGGTAATCACATAATCCCATTCTTTATCCAGGTATATTTCAACCGGGTCGGAAGTGTGATGACTGATATCGATGCCAGTTTCTTTCATCACTTCCACAGCTTTGTGATTCAACTTTCCAGAGGCTTCAGTTCCGGCAGAAGCTACTTCGAGCCTTTTATCGAACGATTGCAAAAATCCGTGAGCCATTTGGCTGCGGCAACTATTGCCTGTACATAATATTAAAATCTTCATATTAATCGCATTTATAATTTTCAAGTGTAATCCCATTCAGAAATGATTGCAGCGAATCTTTTAGCTCCTGTACTTTTTCAGGATTAAGGCAATATTTTGTTTTAACGCCTTCAATGTGTCCCTGAATCAGGCCTGTATCTTTTAATTCTTTTAAATGCTGGTTAACGGTGGTTCTTCCCAAGGGGAGTTCGTCCGAAATATCACCAGTAATACACGATTGTGTTTCGGAAAGAAATTGCAGGATATGAAGCCTGGCAGGATGAGCAAGCGCTTTAAAAAGTATAGCTTTTTCAGCCAGCTTTTTATCAAATAATTCTGTTTTTGACTGTACCATTTCGTTCTTATCTGACGCAAATATACGTCGGATAAAATTAATGACGTATATATACATCTAAATAAATTATTAAATAATAATTAGAAGATTGTTACCAGGGATAAATTAAGGCCTGATTTTTTCAAACAGCCCTGTCAGTTTGGAATTCAGGATGTTTTTAATTTCCGGTTCATTTTCCCCGATGGGTTTTACGGGTATTAAATCCATAACCTGTTCAGGTGTCATGCCCGATTTGTAATAAAGTTTCAGCGCCTTTTTCAGGGTTGATGAAACTGTTTTTTCAGCCTCTTTTTCTGACAAGCCAGTTGTGAGGGCAATTTTCTCCATTTCCTGCCACTGGAACCAAAAATAGGTGGGCAACATGGCCGAAGCAATGGCGTAGCTTTCCAGCTTTGATTCTTCTGTTTCAAAAGTTTTTCCCAATTTTTTCAAGAGTTTTAGTATTTGTTTTTTCTCTTTTTTATTAAATCCGGGAGCAAAAGTTAAAGGGTTGAATCCTTCGTTGATGAACGATGTGGCGTTGGGAATCATCCGTGCCAGTTTTTCTGAAGAAAGTACCGGGGCTATTTTTTCAAGCGTAATTTTTGGCGCCAGTGAAATAACGATAGTTTCTTCCTTAACCGATTCTTTTATCGCCTGCAAGGTTTCCATCACTACCGGTGGATGGACCGCGATAAAAACAAGTTCCTGTGTTGCAGCATCGGCAGGAGAAACGGCAGCAAGCACTTCGGGGAAATTGGCTTGTAATGCTTTTAATGTTTCGGCATTCGGTTCAAATACTTTTATGTTTTTGGGTAAAGCCTTTTTGTTCGAAAAGCCCTGGAGAAAAATCCTGGTAATTCTTCCTCCGCCAATAAAACCGATCGATTTAGTTTTCATGATTTTCTAATTTTAAAGGTATTATATTAGGTAATTAAAAGTTATTCCAACGATGATTATTCCAATGGTAACAATGCCGATAAAAACCGCAATTAATTGCCATTTCAGAACTTTTTTCAGGATAATTATTTCGGGCAGGGACAAGGCGATCACCGACATCATGAAGGCGAGTGCGGTTCCCAAGGAAACTCCTTTTTCGATCAAAACACTTACGATGGGAATTATTCCCGCAGCATTCGAATACATCGGCACGCCAATTAAAATAGCCAGCGGCACTGCATACCAACTACCTTTTCCGAGCAACGAACCCAGAAACGCTTCAGGAACATAACCGTGTGCGCCGGCGCCAACCGCAATTCCGATAAGTATATAAATCCAGATTTTCCCGACAATCTCCTTAACCGAGTCTGCACCTCTTTTAATACGGTCGTTAAACGTCAGGCGTTCTTCCTGTTCGCCCGCTTGCCCTACTTTTACCGAGTAAACCCAATCGGCAACATATTTTTCCATTTTAAATTTACCGATTAACCAACCCGATAAAATGGCAATGATTAATCCGGTTGACACATAAATCAGGGCTACTTTCCAGCCAAATAAGCCTACCAGTAAAACCAGCGCAACCTCGTTAATCATAGGCGCTGCAATCAAAAACGAAAAGGTAACTCCGATAGGAATCCCGGCTTCGACAAAACCCAAAAACAACGGGATCGCCGAACACGAACAAAACGGGGTAACAATTCCCAGGGCCGAAGCCATAATATTTCCGGTAAACAGGGATTTGCCTTCGAGTATTTTACGCGTTTTTTCGGTAGTGAAATAACTTCGGATTACTCCAACAATAAAAATAATGAGTACCAGCAGCAGCATTACTTTTGGCACTTCGAAAATAAAAAACCGCAGCGTTTCGGTAAGATGCGACCCGGCCTTCATTTTTAGCAGATCGTCGATCAGGAAATTGGCAAGCGATTGCAGGTTCCAATATAAAACGATCCACAGTGGCAAGAGCAAGAATGGCAGCATCCAACCAGGTTTGCTTTTGTTGATGGAAATGATTTGTTCCTTCATTTAAATCTTTTTTTCAATTTGCTTAATGCTGAACAGTTTAGCAAATAATTAAAAATAAACTGTGAGTGTATAATAAATCCCGACTGTAATAAATACTACAGATATAACACGTCGAAACCAAATTTCGAACGCTCTTAACTTGTTGTATAAAACACCCACGCCCGAAACAGTAAATGCAATCAGCCAGGCGAAAATAATGACAGGGATACCGGTGGCGATTGCAAAAACAACAGGCAGGTAAAGTCCCGAAGCGCTTTTAATGGTTAAAGGAATAAGCATACCAAAATACAAGACTCCGCTGTAAGGACAGAAAGCCAAAGCAAAGAGTATCCCCAGTAAAAGCACATCCCAGTATTTTTTTGTTTGTTTCTTTTCAAAATGCTGAGTGAGCCTGCCGAAGCCCGGAAACCTGATTTTAAGCACATCGAGCATAAATAAGCCAATTACAATTAGTACCGGGCCAATAATTTTTTCGCCGTATTTCTGGAATATTCCCGAAAGTGCAAATCGATCGGCTCCGAAATAAATAATAAACGCCAGCAAAGTGTAGGCTACAGCTCGCCCCAGTGTATAAATTAAACCATTATAGAAAACGCGGTTTTGGTTATCGATGTCTTTCCCGATATACCCGATAGCGGTAATATTGGTGGCTAGCGGACAAGGACTGATCGCAGTTAACAGACCCAAAATCAGTGCGGTTAAAAAGGGGAGCGAACTGTTTTCGAGTAATCCGGTTAAAAATCCCTCCATGTTATAATAGCGGTTTGATCTTTTCTTCGATTATTTTTTTGAATTTATCAGGGTCGGTGCGCGCATATAAAAACCCTTCGTTGGTAAGATCGATTTTTTTATCGCCTTTTACTATCCATAACGACTGGCTGTTTACTCCCAATTCCTTGCCTTTTGCCACTCCTTCGGGTTTATCCAGATTATAGGCTGCAAAACTTACTTCTTTGCCAAACAACATCGAAACATCGGCCTTCGATTCGTCTTCTACTGCACGACAGGTTTCGCACCGGGTGTTAAAATGAAAATAGTAAACGGCAACTGTTGCTTTTTCTTCTTGCTTATCCTGCGAGGTAGTTTGTGCAGAAAGACTGAATACGACCAGGAATAAAAAAAACAAGGTAAGAATTGAAGTGTTGATTTTTGTTTTCATTGTTCGGGATTATTTATTGGGTTAATAGATTTTTTAATTCCTTTCCGTCGGGCAAGCGGCCGCTTAATACCACTTTCTCATTAATGACCAGGGCAGGGGTCCGCATTACACCATATTTCATGATTTCCATAATGTCTTCCACCTTGCTCACATCCGCCTGAATATTTAATTCGGCAACCGAATTTCTTACTGCCTTTTCAAGCGCTTTGCATTTTGGGCAACCTGTTCCAAGTACTTTTATGTCCATTTTGGTAAGTTTTAAATTGTTATAGTCCATATCTTTTTTGTTCGGTGTTCGCAAAATAACGAACAATGTTTTCAAATTTTTTAGATTCCTAAAAACTCTTTAAAAAGGAGCTGAGCCTCTTTCCAATTCTCCTTATTAATACAATACTTGATCCTGGGAGCTTCAATTTCTCCCTGGATTAAACCGGCGTCTTTTAATTCTTTTAAATGTTGGGACAGGGTTGATTTTGCAATCGGGAGTTCGTCGCTTAAATCGCCACTGTAACAGCAGCTTTGGTTTGATAACAATTCCAAAACATAAATTCTTACCGGATGTCCCAATGCTTTGGCATAGCGGGCCATTCGTTGTTGTTTTTCAGTAAATACTTCTTTTTCTGTCATGCTGTTCGTAAAATACCGAACAAAGGTAGGAAAACTTTATTTCGATTTTAAAATCGGCAATATTTTTTTTCAAGTATTAAAATTGCGAGAGGAAGTGGGTGAGTTGTGCCTGGTTATTGTAATGGGGAAGAGTTGCCGAAATAAAAAAAGCTGTAAGTGATTACAGCTTTAAAAATCTAACTAAACGAATCAATAAATTGCTTTCTGACTATTTCCAAATGCTTTCATTTACCATCCAGTTCTCAAGTTCTAACCCGGCTTCAGTTTCGTCAACAAAACTGTTGTTTAAATTCCATGTTTCAACCTTTGTCATCCAGCCTTCCAGTTGAAGTGCTGTTTCCGTCTCCTGAACCAATTCGGCATAAATTGCAGCGTTGGGATTCCAGATTGTTTCATCAGTCATCCAGCTTTCCAGCTGAAGTTTTGTTTCAATGCTTTCACTCTTTGCGCCTTTTGCTTCTGTTCCTTCTGCTCTTACATTAGTGGCTATTAAAAAGAGTGCTATAAATGTTGCTGTTGCTAATTGTTTTACTGTTGTTTTCATGACTCTATTGTTTTCTTGTTTAAATCGTTATTTAATTGTACGATTCAAAAGTACAGCTAACAGATACGATCTTGAAAATTTAATAGATAAACTGTAGTTTTTTACCGACGGATAGTAGATTTGTCTTGCCAGGGTAGAATGATAATCGGTGAAAAATATTTAGGAATGACATAAAGAGACCGGTTAAACCCGCTTTTGAATAGCCGGAGCAGTCCCGTATTTAAAGAGATGAACCTTTGCCCGGCAGCTGCGGGATGTGTCAGAACGGAGTAAAATAAAAAAGAGAACTGATAAAGTGACAAAATGTTACCATTAGTGACACCATGTAATATTGGATATGCATTTATGAGCAATTTGAAAGATTTTGATATCGTGTACCTCCTCTGACTATCAAACGAATAGTCGTATGATGCAACACGTGTAACATTTATCACTCTCAGGTCTCTTTTTATGTGATTATACCCTACTGAACTTCCTTCTAAATATTCGAGAACCCCCACTATTGACGGGGTGTTGAGCATTGACAGCACATATTTTATATTTGACTTCAATTCAACGATTTCCGGGATGCTTGTTACATCTTTTAATATTGATACGTTCTCAAGCGTCGTAATATCAAAGGCATCAAAACATTATGATAAAATTGATGAAGATGTCAAACTATTTATCTTCAAACTACATATCCACCAACTGTGAATAGCATCCCCAGTGGTAGTTTCCTGTCTGATGGTTGTCATCATAATTAGCGATTTGTGAAAAAATCAGTCTTTGCTGTCAAGATAGCATTTACAAATCAGCTGAAATGGAGCATCAAACCATTCATGCCTTCCGTAAATAGTCCCTGCAAGAAAACCCCCAATATCTTATAAGTCAACCAATTGGTGTT
>WOYI010777769.1_pt1 | contig 102414 bp, 96 predicted proteins | sample 6423411 | NCBI WGS metagenome assembly WOYI01 (sample SAMN13441803, study PRJNA592873) | oil field metagenome | biome: oil field; feature: oil-well bore; material: oil-contaminated soil; isolation source: oil-contaminated soil from oil-well borehole | place: Germany: Wietze | collected 2016-10-18...
GTCGTCAGCTCGTGCCGTGAGGTGTCGGCTTAAGTGCCATAACGAGCGCAACCCTTGTCATTAGTTACCATCAGGTAGAGCTGGGGACTCTAATGAGACTGCCACCGTAAGGTGAGAGGAAGGGGGGGATGACGTCAAATCAGCACGGCCCTTATGTCCGGGGCGACACACGTGTTACAATGGGGGGTACAGAGGGCAGCCATCCGGTGACGGAGCGCAAATCTCAAAAACCCTTCTCAGTTCGGATTGGAGTCTGCAACCCGACTCCATGAAGTTGGATTCGCTAGTAATCGCGCATCAGCCATGGCGCGGTGAATACGTTCCCGGGCCTTGTACACACCGCCCGTCAAGCCATGGAAGCTGGGGGTGCCTGAAGTCCGTAACCGCAAGGAGCGGCCTAGGGTAAAACTAGTGACTGGGGCTAAGTCGTAACAAGGTAGCCGTACCGGAAGGTGTGGCTGGAACACCTCCTTTTTGGAGCAAGTTTCGTTACGTGTTCTGCTCTTTTCTTCCAATTTTTTTATTATTCAGTCCCGTAGCTCAGTTGGTTAGAGCACTACACTGATAATGTAGGGGTCAGCGGTTCAACTCCGCTCGGGACTACTGCATAGCGCTACGGGGATATAGCTCAGTTGGCTAGAGCACCTGCTTTGCAAGCAGGGGGTCGTCGGTTCGACTCCGTCTATCTCCACAAAAAGAAACACTTGTTTTCAGGTGTTTCTTTTTTTTTACCTTTATGGTATGAAAACCAAACAATTGCTGATACCATCTGGCGCAGCCATTGGTCTGTCGCTTGTACCTATGCTGATATTATCCTGCAAACAGGATAAGCAAAACGACAACAAACCGGTAAACATTCTCTTTATTATGAGCGATGATCATTCCTATCAGACCATCAGCGCTTACGGTCACGGGCTTAACAGTACTCCCAATATTGACAGGATCGCCCAGGAAGGAGTTCTCTTCACCAACAGTTTTGTGGCCAACTCCCTAAGCGGACCCTCTCGTGCCTGTCTGCTGACCGGGAAACACAGTATTGCTAACGGATTCACAGATAACGGAACCATTTTTGACGGAGATCAGCTGACATTTCCAAAACTGTTGCAAAGGGCAGGTTACCAGACGGCTATAGTAGGTAAATGGCATCTTGGTTCGGAGCCGCAGGGTTTTGATTACTGGAACATTCTCATAGGACAGGGTCAGTATTATGCCCCAAGGTTTATTGACAACGGGGACACTACGGTTATTCAGGGCTATGCGACACAGATTACCGCGGATTTGACCATTAAGTGGCTGGAAGAGATCCGGGACAGGGAAAGACCTTTTATGTTGATGATGCACAACAAAGCTCCGCACAGGCCATGGCAGCCCGATATTCAGGATTTGGGAGCGTATGACAATACGGATTTTCCCCTTCCCGCAAATTTTTATGATGATTACCGGGGACGTAAAGCGGCTGAATTACAGGAAATGAGCATTGCGGCAGATATGACCTTGGACCGGGACCTGAAAATGGGTTTTGACTGGACAGCACGCATGTCCGAATCTGAACGTGAAGCCTGGAACACTTATTATGACAGTATCCGGGAAGAGTTTGACGCGTTACAACTATCGGGAAATGAACTTGCAGAATGGAAATACCAGCGCTATATGCGGGATTACCTGGGATGTATCAATTCCGTGGACCGTAACGTAGGACGTGTAATGGACTGGCTGGAAGCAAACGGTTTGCTTGAAAATACTATTGTCATATATACTTCTGACCAGGGGTTTTACATGGGTGAACACGGGTGGTTTGATAAAAGATTTATGTATGAAGAATCTTTCCGGACGCCTCTATTGATAAGGATCCCAGAAGGATTACGGGGATCCTGTAGTCAATTGGTACAAAACATTGACCTGGCTCCCACATTCCTGGATATTGCCAATGTTCCTATACCTGATGATATGCACGGTATCTCCATGTTTCCACTTTTACAGGGCAAAAAATCCGGGAAACACAGGGATGCCCTGTATTACCACTATCACGAATTCCCGGCCGAACACACGGTAAGGAAACATTACGGAATAAGGGATCAAAGATACAAACTCATACGGTTTTATGATGACGGTGCACCGACCGGTAACCGCAGGAGCATAAAAGATCATGAAAAAGCAAATATCCGCTTTAACGATTGGGAATTGTACGATCTGCAGGCAGATCCCTCGGAAATGGATAATATATACGGCAAATCCGGGACCCGGAGAATAACACGGATCTTGAAACGTAAACTGGAAAAACTGCGTCAGCAGTACGGGGAACTTCAATAAACCTGGTACAGTGATCAATAATACCCTGGAATCCATTCCTTTCAAATATGCACAGGAAGCATTTGGTCAAAGAGTGGTCGGAGTGATGATCAAGCCTGTAGGGGCATTGTGTAACCTGGATTGCACGTATTGCTATTACCTGGACAAGAAAGATCTATACAATGGTAAAATTACCCGAATGGATATTCCATTGCTGGAAAATTTTACCGAACAGTATATTGCTGCCAATCTTAAGGCGGATGAAATTTCCTTTTGCTGGCATGGCGGAGAACCGCTGCTGGCAGGATTGGATTTTTTCAAACAGGCTGTTTCTCTTCAGAAAAAGCACAATCACGGCAAACAGATAAGCAATTCCCTGCAGACCAACGGCACGTTGATCAATCAAAAGTGGGTGGATTTTTTCAGGGAGAATAATTTTCTGGTTGGAGTTTCCATTGACGGTCCGTCGGCAATGCACGATGCCTTCAGGCGGGACAAACGCGGTCAGGGCACGTTCTTACGTGTGTTGAAAGGCATTGAAATGATGTACAAAGGAGGAGTGCAATACAATACCCTTACTACCGTCAACAATGTGAACCAGGATCACGGCAGGGAAATTTATCATTTTTTGAAATCAATCGGCAGTTATCACATGCAATTTCTGCCCGTACTAGAATATGTAAAAAGCGTCATTGTACCCCCGGGCACCACCGGATCATCCCGGGCTCCCTGGTCTGTATCGGCTGAAAAATACGGGCAATTCTTGTGCGATATATTTGATGTGTGGGTCACCGGTGATGTAGGGGTTCGGTTCCTGCCTTTTTTTGAAGCCGTTCTTGCCAATTACCTGGGAATATCTCCCGGAATATGTGCCTGGTGTGAAACATGCGGCAACAATGTAGTCCTGGAATGGAAGGGGGATGTCTTCCTTTGTGATCATTTTGTATATCCGGAGTATAAGATCGGGAATATATCCGAAATGTCTTTTTCCCAAATGGCCGCTTCTGAAAAGCTGTTCCGGTTCGGGTTGGATAAAAGAAACCGGTTACCCCGTCAGTGTTTTCATTGTCCTTATTACAGGCTTTGCTACGGAGAATGTCCAAAACACCGATTCCTAACCACCTCTGACGGCCAACCGGGTCTGAACGCTTTGTGTGAAGGGTATAAGACATTTTTTACCCATACGGAACCTTGGTTTAAAAAGATGGCCGAAAGTATGGAAAAGAATGGTTTACAACAGTAACCGTTCTTCGGGAGAATAAAGAATTTTTTCCAAAAACGGCTGAAGAGCATCCCGGAAAATGTAAACCATAAGAATGACCATCAGGATAATAACGAATATGGTCAGTAGAACCCATGGCCATTTCCTGTTTTTTTTCGGTGGGGTGGGCTTAACGACGGGTTCTTGAACCGGGACATCAACGGTTTGAGCAGGCGGGTCCGAAAGTTCGCATATCACCCTGGACGGCATTGGCAGCGGACTTAATGAAAGAGGTACCAGTCCGAATCCGTTTGGATTTATCTGAACATTTTTGTCCATCACAAAAAAAACATCACCCTCCTTTGTCCTTCTGAGTTTTCCGAATCCTTCCAGGGTTACAGATCTTTCTTTGGACAATTTTTTGGAGATCTCTGACAACAATCCTTTCAGTTCGTCTTTGGAGTTGATTGCTTTTTCCAGCAGCCCGTCGTTCCATATCTCACTTTCTTTAAAAGATATACGTCTGCCGGGAGGCATCAGAACGTGCGAATCGTGTGTTAGTGTAGCCGGGGTTTCTTCAGCCATAAAGCTGCCCATATCGCCCAGCGATACCCTGTTATGTGTACTTAACAATTCTATGCAATGTAAGGCGAGAAGGGATGTATCCATATAATCAGCAAATTTATACTTTTTTTATAAAAGATTTTGCTGGTTCAGGAAAATCCGTTTATATTTGCACTCCCGTTTGGAAAAAAATTCCTCATTAGCTCAGTTGGTTAGAGCACCTGACTGTTAATCAGGGGGTCCAAGGTTCAAGTCCTTGATGAGGAGCTATAAAGCGGACAGTATTGATTGCTGTCCGCTTTTCGTTTGTGACTCTTAACGATTTGGATGCTCCATTGTTAAGCAGAAAAAGTTCACACATTTGTGGTCCACAAACTTGTGAACTTTAAGAGAATGATTATCTTTGCACATAGTAAATCAGAGTGATATGGATAAACCTTTCGTATACGGAGCGACAGTTTCTGGTGATAATTTCACCGACAGAGTCAAAGAGACAAAACATATCTCAATGAACTTCAATGCAGGAATGAACACCATCTTGATAGCTCAAAGAAGACAGGGAAAGACTTCACTTATCAATAAGGTCAAGGACTACGTTAATTCTTCTGAAATCTATGTTATATCTTTGGATATATACGATTGCAGAAGTGAATATGACTTTTATGAAAGATTCGCTTCATCAATCATTAAAGCAACGGCAGGAAAGATTGAGCAAGTTTCCAGAGTAGTAGCAGATTTTCTTGGCCGGGTAACGCCAAAGATCAGCATCAGTCCTGATTTGTCCAGTGACTTTTCGCTATCATTGGGCATTTCACCCAAAAGTATAAATCCGGAAGATGTATTGAATCTCCCCGAACGGATTGCTGATAAAAAAGGAATTCACATAGTAATATGCATAGACGAATTTCAACAAATAGGTGAATTTCCAGACTCTTTGACAGTACAGAAAAAAATGCGTTCTGCCTGGCAATTGCATAAGAATGTGTCATATTGTCTGTATGGCAGTAAAAAGCATTTAATGGAGAAGTTGTTCCAGAATAAAAGTATGCCGTTTTTCCAATTTGGAGATATGATTTTCTTAGAAAGAATTTCAACTGTTGACTGGGTGAACTATATATGTTCCAGATTTAAAGCGTTCGATAAATCTATATCAAAAGAATATGCCCGTTATATATGTGAAAAAGTTGAGAATTATTCATCATACGTACAACAATATGCCTGGAATGTAATGGTGGAAGCAGGAGATGTCGTTTCTGAAGAAGATTTAATTGAAGGATATAATGCATTAATAAAGCAAACATCAGCTCTGTTTCTGGCGCAGATCTCGAATCTGTCATCTTACCAAATGAATTTTTTAAGAGCAATTTCTGCCGGAATACATTCTGGTTTCAGTTCACAGGGAATACTTGAAGACTACAGGCTTGGCACGAAATCCAATATTGCAAGATTACAGATATCTTTGGTTGATAAAGAGCTGGTGGAGAAAATTGGCAAAGAATGCTTTTTTGCCGACCCGGTTTTGAAAGTCTGGTTCCAAAAAGAGTATTGCAGATATTGTTAAAAGGTGTAAAATTATTGTCGAAAAAATAAAATAGTCTAAATATCGTTATGATCGAGACTTGGAACCTTACCAAAAAATTTGGGACGCTTACCGCCGTGGACAATCTGAATTTGTCCATTGCACGCGGTGAGTTGTTTACTTTGCTGGGACTGAACGGGGCCGGTAAGACCACGACCATTAAAATACTTTCGTGTCTGATAAGGCCTTCCGGCGGGTTTGTAGGTATACCCCTGTCTGTGAAACTGGTCTACACATTCCTTTCATTTATTCCCTTCGTCCTTTTCTCCGGGTTTTTCGGAATATTTCCGGGAATAATATGCCGGGAAATGCAGGTAATGGCCGGGAGAAACATTAAAAAAAGACAGTGATCTTTTTTCGCAGAAAAATGAGATCAGACAACAAATAAATGTTCCAATAAGATCTTCAGCCCAATAAGTATCAGAATAATACCTCCCGTAAGTTCTGCTTTTGAACTTAACCGGGAACCGAACAGATGTCCCAGTTTAACACCCAGAAATGACATCACAAAAGTTACTGCGCCTATCAAAACTACTGCCGTTATGATATTGGTTTCCAAAAATCCCAGGGTGATCCCTGCCGCCAGGGCATCTATGCTTGTAGCCAAAGCCAGTATGAACATGGATCTTAACCCGAAAGAACAATCCTGTTGTTCTTTCTCTTTAAAGGATTCTACAACCATTCTGCCTCCTATGAACCCCAACAGAAGGAAGGCGATCCAGTGATCATAAGAAGCTATCAGGTGGTGAAACCGGACACCTGCCCAGTACCCTATCAAAGGCATAAGTGCCTGGAATACACCAAAGAAGAGACCTGCTTTCAGTGCATTTCCCCAATTCATACGGGATTGTGTCATTCCTTTACATACAGATACTGCGAAAGCATCCATGGCCAGCCCTATGGCCATAAAGATCAGGCTCAGTGTTTCCATTCTTGTGCTTTGATATGTTTTGCCCTGAAAATATCCTGCGGATAAAAAGAGATTATCCCTTTTACGAATTCAGGAAGGTTGTAAGATTGCATCAAATTCAGATCAGACCGGGGATCTTTCTGTGGAAGAGCAAACGGTTTGTTAAAAGTGCCCCTTTCGTTCATGTGTGCCAGGTTAAGGCGGGTGTATCGTCCATCATCCCTGCGTGAACTGAATACGACCCATTTGGAAGCAGAACTCCAGCTGTGGTAGCTTTCCGTATCCGGACTGTTCAGGGCCGCCGTCGGTTCCGTCTTGCCAGTAGAAAGATCCATCAGCCACAGATCGGCATCATCATGCCAAATGGTAAAATTCCCGTATGCAGACCCGGTAAACATCAGGGAACGGCCGTCGGGAGAAGGCCCTGGGAATGAAACCGACAGCCCTGCCGGATCGCTTAAAGGATACAATCTCTCCGCGGGAGGTGCCACTGTGTTGGTTCCCGGGTTGAGAGGAATACTGTACAGGGAGTAGCGGATATTGTCCAGGACAGAAACGTGAGCAATATTGCGAAACGGTGCTGCCGTATAATATAGCGTTTGCCCGTCTGCAGAGAAAGCAGGGAATGTCTCCAGGACCGTGGAGTCACATAAGACGGGATGTATGTGCACTGCCTGCTTTTTGAGTTCGTAAATCACAATGTCCGACCAGGTGTCAAATACATCTATGACTTTTTCGGGGACGTTTTGAAACGATTGCAGAATGTTATTTACCGAGTAGGCTATGTGGCTCCCTGAAGGATGCCAGTGGGGATAGACACATGCCGAGACGGTTCCCGGAATTATTGTATCAATATGCGTAAGTTCTCCCTCCGAGCGAACCAGGGTGCCCCTGCCCGGGCCGCGCAAATGGAACTGAAACCTCTGCTGATCTGCCGCGGCAAAAGAATGGCAATTGACGCAGGAATTGGTGATGAGCGTATTTTCGATAACCGCGGTTTCCCTGAAAGAAACCAGGCGGGATTGTTTACCGACAATGAGGGCTTTGACCGGGGATCCGTCTTTGGCCATAAAATTGAGCGGTGCAATGGTATGGGCGTATTGAGGGCCCAGGAACCCGGGCGAATTGTTGCCGCGCCTGATCTCCGAAAGCAAAAGGTTCAATTCTGTTTTTACGGAAGCATCTATGGTGACATCTTTGTAACGGGGTAAATTGTTGGGTTGCATTGTTTGCATCCAGGCAATCAGTTCCTGGTAATGACGCGGCACAGGAGCTACTGCGGGAAAGAGGTTGTGTAGGGCTTCCGAATTTTTATGAAGCATCAGGTATATAAAAAAAAATAATTCACCGCCATTTTATTGTCGGGATGTTCGGTGATCATCCGGGCAAGCATATTGTCCAGGTTAGTGAAGTCAGAGGAAAAGTTACCGGTCGGCTGGTATTTACGCAAGGACCCGTAAAAAGGATGTGCACTGACCAGCTGCAGGTTGTGGGTTAAGGGCATGATCATTCGGGCGGGTTTTTTGTAGAACAACGTCTTATCCAACAGTCTTAAGTATTTTTGAGCCACTGCCGTACGCCCTGCGATCAGATTCGTTTCCGCCATCTGTGCCAGCAGCAGGGCGTTTAACTGGCGGTCCGGGGCGGATTCCATGTATTCATGAGACAAGCGCTGTGCTTCATTGATAAATCCCAGGTTAAACAGGGTCTCGGCAGAAAACAGTAAGCCCTCCCCGGTGTTGAAAATGGAAAGTGTCTGGGGACTCTGGGGAAAGGCAAACATACAATCTCCGGCCTGACCGGTTGCAGCCAGTGCCAGGTTCAACCCGTTGATGGTTAAAACATCCGCGGGCATCTTTTTGCGGGCCCGGGATATCACCTCATTCCAATGCCCTTTGTGAATGGAAAAATAACACCGCAATATATCTTCCCGGCCGGTATCGTGGATTCGCCAAAGAGAAAAGTATCCTGCCAGAAAAATAAAAAAGGATATCAGTACTGCAGATCGCGTTTTCCTGGCAGGGGGAAGGAATTTCAGGCATAGAATTACCAGAGCAAAAACAGCAGTTCCGCCCATGGTGTACCACAATAAAGGCAATGATATAAACCCCCATAACGCCCTAAACCCGGTATTGCGTATGTGCTTGTAAGCCAGTACTGCCAGCAAAGCGGCAAGTAATGATACTAAACCGGTTATGGTATACTTAGTCAGGTCGGTTAACAGGCAGAGGTAGAAAAATGAAGGAATATATGATAGTCCGGAATGCTCCCGCGGTTTTTCAGATGCCACTTTTTGGACAAGGAACTGCAACGCCAGCAGCATGAAGGCTATGATCAGGGCACCCAGCCCGGGAAAATGAAAAAACTGAACTATAAAACGGCTTAGGTAATTGGCCGTACCGCCGGGTTGCATGCACGTATCGGCCGCATAATCCCAGGTGAAGAGAAATAATTGCGTTCCCTCTGTAAACAAGAGGTGAAACTTCCCGAAAAAAGTAAAATAAATCCAAACAGACAGGAGGAAAAAGAGCTGTTGTATACGGGAACTCATAAAATTCCTAACTTTGCTTTACCGGTAACAAATATAAATAATTTGAAGACGTTTATGAAGAAATATATTCTCACAGTTCTTGGCATGCTGTGTCTTTCGCCTGTTTGGGGACAGGGACAGGTAACCAAACCGCGAATTACAATCATTGCAACGGGTGGGACCATTGCCGGCATAGCCGCTCCTCCTGCCGAAAACGCGTATACTCCGGCTCAATTGACTGTGGAAACTTTGATCAGGCAGGTTCCCCAAATCAATAACAAAGCTTCTGTAAAGGGTATTCAGTTGTGTAACATTGCCAGTCAGTATATGACCCCGCGAATTTGGATCCGGCTGGCCCGGGTAGTGGATTCGTTGTTTAGCGGTGATCATTGTGACGGAATAGTAGTGACTCACGGAACCGACACCATGGAAGAAACTGCCTTCTTCCTGGACCTGGTCAATTCGCATGAAAATCCGGTGGTCTTTACAGGATCCATGAGACCGTCCAACAGTCCCGGAGCCGATGGTCCTGCAAATCTATACAACGCCGTTTGCCTGGCGGCAGATCGTGTAGCAGTTGGAAAAGGGGTGCTGGTGGTGATGAATGATCATATATTCTCAGCATCCGGGGTTACGAAAACCCATACAGTAAACCCACAGGCCTTTGAAAATCCGAATCGCGGGCCGATGGGTACCATCCGCGGGGGTATTGCTTCCCTTTACTATCCTTTGTGTGAAAAAAACGTAGTTGATGAAAGGTTTTCCATCAGGGAACTGGCCAATACAGATCTTCCCCGTGTTGACATCGTTTTGTCTTATGCCGGTGCAACTTCCCTGCTGTTTGATGCATTGGTTGAGAACGGAGCTGACGGTATTGTCATTGCCGGTGTCGGGCACGGGAATTACTCATATCAGATCGAAAACTCGGCAAAAAAGGCCGTTCAGAATGGGGTGGCTGTCGTACGGGCGACCAGGGTGCTGCAGGGCGGGGTTTCATCTGACACAGAGAATCCTTTTGAAGGACAGATAGTCAGCAGATCGCTTTCTCCCCAGAAAGCAAGAATTCTGCTGATGCTTGCCTTGACCGTATCCCACGAACCTGACACAATACAGCGAATGTTTGATCAATACCCCTGAATACTACTCGGCAATTAAACGCAGTTTTTGCGTGTCTATGCGGGTTTTCAGCCATTCCGACATCACCTGCAGTTGTTCCGCAGGCGGAATGGAATCGAATTTCACTACGGCAATGGTCAGCGTGTCTTTTGCCTGATTGTCCATGGTAACATTAATTGCCTGTGAAATTGACAATTCACGTGCCAGAGGGTAGAGTACGTTCAATTCGTCTATCAACTCACTACTCAGGGCTTCGAAATACCGGTACCGGTCCAGGTTGGTGCTGAGCGTATCTATGATCTCCTGTTGAGCGCGTATACGTTCTTCGCTTTTTTCATAAAAATCTTCCAGTACGGAAGAACGTATGGCATTAAGGTCCACCCTTTCGTTACCTCCCTGTACCACGGTCAGCCGGCTGTTTGCCAGTCTTTGAAAGCGGTTCATCTGGCTGCGTGCAACCGACAGGGCGTCCTCCGGCACCTCCCGGCCTATGAGCATAACATCTATCGTTTTGTTCTTATAGGATATGTTGCGGCTTATGATCTGGGTGTCGGGGAATACCAAAGCTTTATCAATATACTGATTGGCTTCATTTTCGTAAATTGAGGAACGGACAATGTCAAAGGTAAGTAACAATGCCGGGATCATGGTAATTATAACAATGGCAAGGATAGAACGCTTTACGGCTCTTTCCCGTTTTTTTTCACGAAATACCTTATGTTCGTATCCTCTGATCCGTGTTCCGACGAATGTCGCGGACACGATGAAAACTGTATTTATGAAATACAAATAAAAAGCACCCAGGAAAAAGCGCATACTTCCCGTTGCGATCCCGAATCCGGCCGTACAAAGAGGAGGCATCAGGGCTGTCGCTATCGCAACACCGGGAATGACATTACCTTTGTCTTTGGTTGACAGGGCAATAAATCCGGCCAGACCCCCCATCAGGGCAATGAATACATCGTAAATTGTCGGTGATGTTCTGGCAAGTAATTCTGACTGGGGTTGATCAAACGGAGATAAAACAAAAAACAGGGCAGCTGTCAAAATGCTGATCAAGGTAGCTACAGCGTAACTTCTAAGGGATTTTTTTAGCAATTCCAGGTCGTTAATACCCAGGGCCAGGCCCATCCCTATGAGTGGTCCCATCAGCGGGGAGATAAGCATGGCTCCAATGACAACTGCCGACGAGTTGATGTTCAGCCCAAGAGAAGCTATTAGTATGGCAAAGATCAGGATCCAGAGATTGGCGCCCTTAAATTCTACACCGCCCCGGATATTGGCGATGGTCTCCAGTTCGTTTTCTTTATCTCTTCTCAGGTAAAAATAATACCTGAGAAACCTGATAAAGGAAGGGTTGCGGCTTTCTTCGTTGTCCATATGATAATTATGAAAGAAAACTAACCTATAACGGCTCCGTTACCGATCCCTTCCAGGGGAGCGACCAGGCGCATGGCACCGTCCGGCTCTTTGGCCATCAGGATCATTCCTTGAGATTCTATACCCCTGATCTTCCTTGGTAACAGGTTGGCAAGTAAACAGATCTGCCGTCCCGTCATTTCTTCCGGCCGGTAATATTCTGCTATGCCGGATACGATCACTCGTTGGTCCAGTCCCGTATCAATGGTAAGCTTTAACAATTTGTCAGTCTTGGGCACCTTTTCTGCCTGCAGGACAGTTGCAACACGGATGTCCATTTTTGAAAAATCGTCTATTGTACATGAAGGCAATGCGGGAACAATTTCCTTTTTAACCGGTTTTTTCAATTTAGCCACCTGTGTTTCAACTTCCGCATCTTCAATTTTGCGGAATAACAACACGGGTTCGTTCAAAGTATGTCCGGCCGCCAGGAGGTCTCTTTCACCGAAAGAGGACCAGGGCAATTGCTCCGGAATGTTCAGGATCTTTCTGAGTTTATCTGTTGTAAAAGGAAGGAACGGTTCCAGGGCTATGGTCAGGCAGGCACAGATCTGTAATGATATGTTCAGGATCGTACCAACGCGTTCCATGTCGGTTTTGGCCACTTTCCAGGGTTCTGTATCGGCCAGGTACTTGTTTCCCAGCCGGGCCAGGTTCATGGCTTCCTTAAGTGAGTCTCGGAAACGGTAATGTTCCAAATGATCTTCCAACGCTTTTTTGATCCCCGGAATCATCTCCGTTATTTCTGAATCAAATGCAGTCATTCTGGCTTTTTGAGGTACGGCCCCATTGAAATATTTGTGCGTTAGTACAACGGCCCTGTTTACAAAATTACCCAGGATGGCCACCAGTTCATTGTTGTTCCTGGCCTGAAATTCTTTCCACGTGAAATCGTTGTCCTTTGTTTCAGGTGTGGTGGCACAAAGGGTATAACGCAGGACATCCTGCTGATCCGGGAATTCATCCAGGTATTCATGAAGCCAGACAGCCCAGTTACGTGAAGTGGAGATCTTCTCGCCTTCCAGGTTTAAAAATTCGTTGGCAGGAACGTTCTCGGGCAGGATATATCCTCCGTGGGCTTTGAGCATGGAAGGAAAAACAATGCAATGGAACACAATATTGTCTTTTCCTATGAAATGGACCATTTTGGTATCTTCGCTCTTCCACCATGTTTCCCAGGAGTCAGGATACAACTCTATGGTGTTGGATATGTAACCAATAGGAGCATCAAACCATACATACAGGACTTTTCCTTCGGCCCCTTCAACGGGCACCGGAACGCCCCAGTCCAGGTCACGGCTGACCGCCCTTGGTTGCAACCCGTTGTCAAGCCACGATTTGCATTGTCCGTAAACATTGGGCTTCCATTCTTTATGATTTTCCAGTATCCATTCCTTAAGCCAGGGTTCATATTGGTCCAGGGGCAAGTACCAGTGTTTGGTCTTTCGCTTTTCAGGAATGCTCCCGCTTATTGAGGAATGAGGGTTGATCAGTTCATCGGGAGACAAGGTGGATCCGCATTTCTCACACTGGTCGCCGTATGCCTCGGGATGTCCGCAGCGGGGACAGGTTCCCACTATATACCTGTCTGCCAGAAAGGCTTTGGCTTCCGGGTCGTAATATTGCTCCGTTTCTTTTTCTAAAAACTTTCCTTCGTCGTATAATTTTTTAAAAAACTCCGAAGCCGTTTTATGGTGAATTTTTGAAGTCGTACGGGAATAGACATCGAATGAGATCCCCAGTCGCAGGAACGATTCTTTGATTAGTGTATGGTATTTATCCACAATATCCTGCGGTGTAATTCCCAGCTGTCTTGCTTTTATGGTAATGGGAACCCCGTGTTCATCCGAACCGCCCACAAAGCAGACATTACGTCCGCGAAGACGCATGTACCTCGCATATATATCTGCCGGAACGTATACGCCGGCAAGGTGTCCAATGTGAATGGGGCCGTTGGCGTAAGGCAGGGCCGAAGTGATCAGGTAACGTTTGTATTCTTTCTGCATAACGGTGTATCGGTTTTATTTTTAAAGTCGGTTCAATTCTTTGGCAAAAGAATTTCTCACATCCATCATGACCATAAGGTCTTTCATGATCTTTTGAATTTTTTCTTCTTCTCCCAGCATTTGTGCCTGCTGTAGGTCACGTGTCAGTTGGGAACAGGTTCCGGAAACGATGTTCAGTTTGTAAACCAGCACTGATTTAGTCACATGCTCTTTCAGCAGTGATTCTTCCAGGGGGAGGCTGTCCCTGAGAACTTTCAGGTTAATGGGATGGGGATTGTTCAACAGGTCCAGTATGTGTTGGGATATGTCAGGGTCCGAATGATTTATAAAATGTTTTCTGCGGGACATGTCGTCACCGCTGAGACCTTTGTATTCTTTGTATATCCGGGCATAAAAGGGATCCTGGAACTCGAGTTCATCCTCTGCCAATGCATTTTCAATATAATCAGACACGGAAACGTCATCCATGGAGGTCTGTCCGAATTTTATCAGGTAATACAGGATATCCTTTTCACACCGGCTCAGATCGTCCTTTCCGGGGGCAACAGGTTGCGCCTGCGATTCTTCTTCCGGAACCTGGACCGGCCTGATACCGGGCCTGGCGGAATAGCCTTCCTGTTCTTTTCTTTTTTTACGGATCCGGGTAACTTCACGTGTCAGTATCACTTCTTCAATATCCAGGTGACGGCTGCATTCTTCAATATAGACCGTTCTGGTGATCGCGTCGGGCACAACGGCAATACTTGCGATGACCTCCCGGATCAGGGACGACCTTTTTAGGGGGTCTTTCATTTCCCCTGCCAGCAGCGCGATCTTGAAATGGATAAAGTCTGTCTCGTTAGTTTCAAGGAAATCAATCGTTTCACGGGCGTTGTGAGAACGGGCATATGAATCCGGATCTTCCCCTTCCGGGAATCTTACCACTTTGACTTGTAATCCTTCTTCCAGCAGCATATCTATGCCTCTCAGGGATGCCTTGATCCCGGCATCGTCTCCGTCGTAAAGAACAGTTACCTGCTGGGTAAACCTTTTTATAAGACGTATCTGTTCTACTGTAAGGGAAGTCCCTGAAGAGGCCACTACATTCCGGATCCCTGCCTGGAAGAGTGAGATGACGTCTGTATATCCTTCTACCAAATAGCATTTTTGCAATTTGGATATGTGTTGCTTGGCAAAATAGATACCGTACATCGACCGGCTTTTGTTATATATCTCACTTTCGGGAGAATTCAGATACTTAGCTGTCTGTTTGTCGTTTCTCAGGGTCCTTCCGCCAAAACCTATGATCCGGCCGCTAAGGGAATGAATGGGAAACATGACCCGATCCTGGAAACGATCATGCAATACTTCCGGTTTATTGTCCTGTGCAGGATAGTGTATGGACAGCCCGGTGGCTGTGAGCAGATCCTGTTTATATCCCGCCTCCAGAGCAGCCCGGGTGAACACATTTTTCCCCGGAGGAGCAAAACCCAGTTGAAACTGATGGATAACGGCTTCTGTTAAACCCCGTTCCTGAAGGTAACTCAATCCTACGTCACGTCCGGTGGGTTCTTTCCACAGGTATTGGGAATAAAATTCCTGGGCGTATCCGTTAACAACCATCATGCTGTCTCGTCTTAGCCGGGTTTCCGCCTCGCCGGGAGTTTCTTCCCTATCATGTATGGGAATGTTGAATTTATTACCCAGGAATTTCAATGCCTCCACGTAGGAAAGCTGTTCGTGTTCCATAATAAAACGGACAACGTTCCCCGCTTTTCCACATCCAAAACATTTGAATATTCCCTTGGACGGCGAAACAGTGAATGAGGGTGTTTTTTCATTGTGAAAAGGACAACAGGCAACGTAATTGGCCCCACGCCGTTTCAAATTGACGTATTCTCCTATTACTGTCTCTATAGGAGCCACTTCCAATATACGTTCTATGGTGGCCTGATCTATCATCAGAATGCTTTGAATCCTACTGCTTCACGAACCAGTGTCATAGTAGCCTGTGCTGATGCCCTTGCTTCTGCAGTCCCTTTTTCTATGACACACTTCAAATAAGCGTCGTCGTGATATATTTCTTCAATTTTTTCCTTTATGGGTAAAGTGTGTTTGCAGATATCGGCGGCAAGCTGTTTTTTCAGGTCTCCGTAACGGATCGTGCAGTTGTTGTATTGATCTTTGAAATATGCTACCGTCTGAGGTTCCGATACTACTGAAAGAATGGTGAACAGGTTGGCGATTTCCTGGCTCATGGGACTTCCGGGAGTTGTGGGACCGTTGTCGGTTACTGCCCGCATTACTTTTTTTGTGATTGTCTTTTGATCGTCAACCAGGTATATGCCGTTGCCTTCGCTTTTTCCCATTTTTCCCGATCCGTCCAACCCAGGGATCTTGACAAGGTTCCCTCCGAAGTTGTAGGCTTCCGGTTCCGGAAAGACGTTTGTATCGTATACTTTGTTGAATCTTCGTGCCAGCAGGCGGGTGATCTCCAGATGCTGTTCCTGGTCTTTCCCCACGGGGACCCAGTCGGCCCGGTGAATGAGTATATCGGCCGCCATCAGGACCGGGTAAGTTAACAGGCCTGCGTTAACATTCCGGGGGTTTTGCCTGACTTTGTCTTTAAACGATGCCGTACGCTCTAGTTCTCCTTTGTAGGTTAACATGTTTAACAGCACAAACAATTCACTGACCTCGGGAACACTGCTTTGCACGAACAAAGTGGATTTTTCCGGATCCAGACCGGAAGCCAGGTACTCGGAAAGGATGATTCGGACATTGGAATGAAAATCATCCGGTTTGGGATGCGTGGTCAGGGAATGCAGATCGGCAATAAAAAAGTAACATTTGGCCTGGTGCTGCAATTGGGTGAAATTCCGGAGTGCTCCAAAATAATTACCCAGGTGCAGATGGCCGGTGGAACGTATGCCGCTCAGAACTGTTTTCATAAGGATGGGAGGTTCAAAATTCAGCTCACAAAGTTAGTCTTTTTTAGGTAAATGTTATCTTTGTATATCTATACTTGAGACATGATTACAATATCAAAAGGTCGTTTGAAGGGAAAGGTCTCCTTGCCTCCGTCTAAAAGCATGAGTATAAGGGCGTTAGCCGCCATTTTCCTAGCCGGGCGGGAAACTTCCCTGAAAGGAGCCTGGCCAAAAGACGGGACTCAGGTTTGTGAAGACGTTCAGGCTGCATACCGGGTGGTACGCTCTGTGGGACCTCAGTTTGCAAAAGAAGATATCTGGCCGCATGCCGCTCCTCCCGGCAGGGACCATACCCGAAGGCAGCTGGATTGCGGGGAATCGGCCCTGGCTTTGAGAATGTTTGCTCCCATTCTGGCCTTGTCCTCTTACATCTATTGTTTACGGGGCCGAACCACACTTATAACAAGACCCATAGATTTTGTGATAGAAGGGTTGCGGGAACTCGGATGCTGGTGTGAAAGCCTGAACACCTTGCCCACCTTGTCTATCATGGAGAATTTAAAAGAAACGGGGCGGTGGGAGACACGGGATCAGTCACTCAGCCTATCCCGTCCCATATTATTGGTTCAAGGTCCTTTACGCGGAGGAAAATACAAAATCAACGCAGGGGGAAGTTCCCAGTTTTTGAGCGGGTTACTGATGGCTCTGCCCCTGGCTGAAAAAGATTCCATCCTGGAAGTGGAGCACCTGGCCAGTCAACCTTATATTGACCTGACACTGGATGTTATGGAGTCCTTCGGAGTTCGGGCTACTCACGACAATTACAAAGTATTCCATATACCCGGCCGACAAACCTACCGGGCCAAAAAGATTGCCATAGAAGGAGACTGGAGCGGAGGGGCTAACTTTATTGTAGGTGCGATACTGTTTGGAGATCTGAGGATCAGTCCCCTGTGGAAAAACAGTTTACAAGCCGATAAGGCCATCCTGGAAGCCATAGGGAAAGCCGGCGGATCGTGGGCATGGGGAGCAGGCAGTCAATTGAAAGTCTATAAAACAGATAATTTGCATGGATTTGAATTTGATGCCAGTAAATGCCCCGACCTGTTTCCCCCGTTGGTGGCACTGGCCGTACATTGCAGCGGAACCACGAGCCTTCACGGAATTGACCGGCTGTTCCACAAGGAATCAAACCGTGCGCTGGCCTTACTGGAAGAATATTCAAAGGTAGGGGCCAATATCAAGCTGGAAGGCAACAATATGATCATACAAGGAGGGGTCTTGCCCGGGGGAGCTTCCATTTCTGCCCGGGGAGACAACCGCATAGCCATGTCGCTGGCAATTGCTGCCCTTGGTGCTGAAAAGCCCATTGAAATAGAGGGCAAGCACACAGTTTCAAAATCATTCCCCGATTTCTGGGTGGAATTGGAAAAAGTAACAAAACCTGTAGAATGAATGTTTTCGGTAAAAATTACAGAGTCGCTGTATTTGGTGAATCTCACGGACCCGAGGTAGGCGTGCTCATTGACGGAGTTCCCCCCGGGATCCTGTTGTCAGAGGCAGATTTCATGGAAGACATTGCCCGACGGAAAAGTGGGGCCACCGGAACTACAAAGCGCAGGGAACCCGACGAACCCGTCATAAAAAGCGGGGTGTACAGGAATTATACATCAGGAAGTCCTTTATGCATAGTGTTTATGAACCGGGACGCCCGTCCTCAGGAATACCTGCCTTACGACGAGATAGATTCTGCCGGAAAAATGCCATTCAGGCCCGGAACTGCCGATTATACCGGGGACGTTAAATATAAAGGATTTCAGGATCCGCGCGGGGGCGGACATTTTTCAGGTCGCCTGACATTGCCCCTGGTGGCAGCGGGCGTAGTGGCCAAAAAGATCCTGGCACGCAAATACAATTCCCTTATCATTAAAGCATATCTTTCACAGGTTGGTGGAATTCCCGTGATCAAGGACCGTCCTTTACCTGAAAAAGTAAATGCTATACTCAGGCAATCGGTTGATAAAGGAGACTCACTGGGTGCAGTCATTTCCTGCGAGGTAAACGGCCTTCCTGCAGGATTGGGCAATCCTTTTTTTGATTCCCTGGAATCATTGCTATCCCATGCCGTTTTTGCCATACCGGGAATTAAAGGCATAACATTCGGCCTGGGCTTTGACGAAACATTGCTCACAGGATCCCAGAATCCGCATATTGGAGGAATTGCCGGAGGCATCTCCAACGGGGATCAGGTATCTTTCCAGATAGCAGTAAAACCTACTCCCACCGTGGGTAGCCGCGGTCGTCATGACGCCTGTTTTGCTTTAAGGGTACCGGTTGTGGCAGAAGCTGTTACGGCCATAGTACTGGCCGATCTGTCCATGACACCAGCCTGATTAGAAACCTTGTTTTTGTTCCCGGAGTGCTTTCCGTACTTTTTCTTCTATCTCTTCCTTCAACTCGGGATTGTCTTTGAGCATTTGCCTAACCGCATCGCGTCCCTGTCCTATCTTGGTATCGCCGTAACTGAACCAGGATCCGCTTTTCTTAATGATGTTCAGTTCAACTCCCAGGTCAATAATCTCTCCGGTCAGAGATATGCCTTCCCCGAACATGATGTCAAACTCGGCTTTTTTAAACGGCGGAGCCATCTTGTTTTTGACCACTTTTACGCGCACGTGATTTCCGGTAGCATCTTCCCCGTCTTTAAGCTGGGTGGTACGACGTACATCAATCCGTATGGTAGCGTAAAATTTGAGTGCGTTTCCTCCTGTAGTCGTTTCCGGATTTCCGAACATAATGCCGATCTTTTCCCTTAACTGGTTGATAAATACACAGGTAGTGTTAGTCCGGCTAATGTTTGCCGTTAATTTCCTCAGGGCCTGCGACATGAGTCTTGCCTGGAGTCCCATTTTGGAGTCTCCCATTTCGCCTTCTATCTCCGCCTTGGGAGTCAATGCCGCAACGGAGTCTATGACTACAATATCAATAGCTCCGGAGCGGATCAAATGATCTGCAACCTCAAGCGCCTGTTCTCCGTTGTCGGGTTGTGATATGAGCAGGGTGTCCACATTTACGCCCAATTGCTGTGCGTAATTGCGGTCAAAGGCATGCTCGGCATCAATAATGGCCGCTATCCCACCCAGTTTCTGGGCCTCGGCAATTGCGTGGATGGCTAAAGTGGTCTTCCCGCTTGACTCGGGTCCGTATATTTCCACAACGCGACCCCTGGGATAACCGCCTATTCCCAGTGCATAATCCAGACCGATAGATCCCGACGGGATCACCGATACATCCCACTTGGGCTGATCGCCCAGTTTCATAATAGTTCCTTTCCCGAAATCCTTTTCGATCTTATCCAGGGTTGCCTGGAGAGCTTTGAATTTTTCCGGGTTGACGGCTGCTCCTCCTTTTACTTCTTCTGCACTTACTTTTGCCATGATATTTTGATTAATGATTAGACAACAAATATACAAATTCACAGACAAAATACCCTATCTTTGAAACATGAAAGAATGGTTGTTGGGAAAAAATCCCGATCAGTTACGGGAAGTTACGGATTCCTACGGATTGCCTTCTTTTTCGGCCGGACAAATTGCCCGGTGGATCTACCACAACAAGGTCAGGGACATAGGGGAAATGACCAACCTGCCCAAAGAGGCCAGGGAAAAGATCTCTGAAAAATACCAGGTAGGAGGATGGCTCCCGGCAGATGTACAGGAATCTGCTGACGGTACAAAAAAATACCTGTTTCCCACGGCAGCCGGTTCCCATACCGGAATTGAAGCCGTGATGATCCCCGATGAAGACAGGACTACATTGTGTTTGTCTTCACAGGTGGGATGCCGCCTGGGCTGTGCTTTCTGCATGACGGCCCGGATGGGGTTCCAGGGACAACTCAGTGCCGGGGAGATAGTAAGTCAGTACCTGAATGTCCAGGAAACCGGACTACTGACCAATGTGGTGTATATGGGCATGGGAGAGCCCCTGGACAACTGGAAAGAGGTATTACGTTCCCTGGAGATCTTTACCTCTTCCTGGGGGTTTGCATGGAGTCCGCGGCGCATAACAGTCTCAACATCGGGTATCCTGCCCGTACTGGATGCGTTCATGGAAAAAACACAGGCGCACCTGGCCGTGAGTCTGCACAATCCATTTGATGCAGAACGCAGGCAGCTTATGCCGGTACAAAAGGCTTATCCGGTCAGTAAAATAATCCGGAAACTGAGAGAGTATGATTTCAGCGGGCAACGCAGGCTGAGTTTTGAATACATTCTTTTTGACGGATGGAACGATACCCAAAGGCATGCAGCTGCCTTGCTGCAATTGTTGCGGGGAATGGATTGCCGGGTGAACCTGATACGTTTTCACCCAATTCCCGGCTTTTCCTTGAAGCCATCAAAAGAAGCGGCCGTCAATGTGTTTCTGACACGATTGAACAAAGCCGGCCTGGTTACTACAGTGAGGGCTTCCCGGGGACGGGATATCCTGGCGGCGTGCGGCATGTTGAGCGTAAAGAAAAAAGATGAGTGATGAAACGGGAAGAATTCAACAAGTATCTGGGAAGGATGCAGGCTTTGTGCAGCCGGAGCGAGAAATGCAGGGCAGATATCCAAAAAAAACTGCAACAGAAGGACATAACTTACAAAGATATTAATAATATTTTGCAGGCTTTGGAGAAAGAAGGATTCATTGACGAAGTGCGTTATACCAAGGCATATGTGCATGATAAAAGTCGGATGCAGGGGTGGGGACCGAGGAAGATCTCGGGTATGCTTAAGATGAAAGGGATCCGGCAAGAAATCATTGAAAGTGCTCTGATTCAGCTAGATGAGGAGTTGCTTATGACCAGGTTAAAGGATGCAATCAACAAGAAAGACAAAACCATAAAGGAAACGGATCCGGTTAAGCGGCGTGCCAGACTGGTCCGGTTCGGTATAAGTAAGGGTTATAATTTCTGGCAGGTACTAAGGGTTTTGGAAATATTAAAAAGATGAAAACTAATCAAATATTTTTTGCATAATTGAAATTCTTGTTATATTTGTGCTTTAGAAATTAAGCCATTTAATTACTAAACTAAAATAATATTGTTATGACAATTTTAGACATCACATTGCAGCCGATCTACAATCTTTTAGGCGAGATCTGGAATTTACTGTTTGGAAGTGCCGGAGCATGGGCAGATGACCTCTTTGTTGTTCTGAACCATATTTGGGACATTTTCCAGGGAATCTTTACATTTGTAATAACAGGCGGAGCAGCTTAAATTTTTCGCTAACAATTACTGATCAGTACCTTAATAACAAGGCTGTCTCGTACGAAGGCAGCTTTTTTTGCTTATGGGGAACTGTAAAGCAGGGGACATCGTCTTTACTTTAAATAAAAGCACGCGAAGATCATTGGGAATTACAGTCAGGAAGGACGGGTCGGTTCACGTGAGGGCTCCTTTCTGGCTTAGTTCCAGCGAAGTGATACGCATGGTATCCTCAAAAGCTGCATGGATACAAGCCAGACAAAAAGCCCTTGAAAAAGAACCCGTGCTGCCATCCGGTAAAACTGAACTTAACCGGCTCAGGAAAGAAGCTATGTTAAAGTTTCTGGATATTGCCGCTCCATGGGTGGAACAGTTCAAAAAGAAGTACGGTGTCGAACCTAAAAAATGGACAGTCCGAACTATGAACACACGTTGGGGAAGCTGTTCTTCGGCTACGGGAAGGATTACACTCAACACCAAATTGTATTATAAACCCGATGAATGCGTGGAATATGTAATCGTCCACGAGTTGTGCCATCTGATCCATCCGGATCACGGAAAAGGCTTTTATGCCCTGCTGGAAAAAGAACTACCGGAGTGGAAGCGTAGGAGAAAGCAATTAAAAGCTTAAATTTACAGTATTATGATATATTCCGCAGATAATTATAAAAACCTGTTGCAACGCGGGCAACGGTTGAGGAGGTTTCTTTGAGGTAGAAACCCGTGAAAAAGAATGGCAGTCCCTGACCGAACGTTCTCAACAGCCCGATTTCTGGAACAATCCCAAAGAGGCGGAGGCGATCCTGAAAAAGCAGTCCGCCCTGAAAACCTCTCTGGATGCTTATTACCGCATCCGCGAAGGCCTGGAAGATCTGCAGGTGCTTGCCGAGTTGGAGGCATCGCAGGAGGAGCTGGACCGCCAGACAGACAAAGTGCTGGACTGGATCGAGCAGGAAGAGCTCAAAAGCATGCTTAGCTGCGAAGGAGATGACCTGGGGGCTTTGCTGAAGATCAATTCAGGTGCAGGAGGAACCGAAAGCAACGACTGGTCCGCCATGCTTATGCGAATGTATATCCGCTGGGGCGAAAGGAACGGGTACAAAGTCAGGGTGCACGACATCCTGGAAGGCGAGGAGGCGGGGATCAAATCCTGTACCCTGGAGTTCGAAGGAAAATATGCCTACGGGTATTTAAAAGCCGAGAACGGGGTTCACCGCCTTGTGCGCATTTCGCCTTTCAATGCGCAAGGTAAACGCCAGACAACCTTTTCGTCTGTGTTCGTTTATCCTGCTGTGGATGATTCCATAGAGATAGAGATCAATCCTGCAGACCTGGAATGGGATACTTACCGCTCCAGCGGGGCAGGCGGCCAAAATGTAAATAAGGTAGAAACCGGTGTACGTGTACGACACCTGCCTACCGGGATCGTTGTAGAAAACACGGAAACAAGAAGTCAGTTTGATAACCGGCAGAACGCCCTTCGTATTCTGAAGTCCCATTTGTATGAAATAGAACTTGAAAAACGAAGGGAAAAGGAATCGCAACTGGAAGGACAGAAGAAAAAGATCGAATGGGGATCCCAGATTCGTTCCTATACGCTTCATCCTTATAAAATGGTTAAAGACCACAGGACAGGTTATGAAATGACAGACACCCAGGCCGTTTTGGATGGTGACCTGAACAGGTTCATTCACACCTATCTTCTGGGAGGTTCATCAAATGGCACTTAAGGTATACAAAGCTTCTGCCGGAACAGGGAAAACGTACCGTCTGACGTTGATGTACCTTTCCCTTGTGCTGGGTAATGCTGCGCGTTTTGACCCAAATGCTTTTGCCGGAATATTAGCCGTAACCTTTACCAATAAAGCCACCGAAGAAATGAAAGCCAGGATCCTGGATACGCTGGAATCACTGGCCAAAGGGAAAGCTTCACGTTTTGCTGATGATCTTAGCCGGGAAACGGGGCTGTCTTTTGACACACTGGTTAGACGTGCCGGGCTGGTTCACCAAAATCTGCTGCACCGGTATTCCGGTTTTTCCGTATCCACACTGGATGCCTTCTTTCAGAAAGTCCTCCGTTCTTTTATTTTGGAGGCCGGGCTTAGCACGGGTTATTCCGTAGATACCGACACGGATTTTTTGCTGAAGAATACAGCTGGACAGATCGTGATGAAAATTCCCGAAGATGCTTCTTTAAGATCCTGGTTTGGGGAGTTGATCCGGGATAAGGTTTCCAGGGCAGACAGGTGGGATGTCGTGGATCTTTTGAAACAGGTCGGTAAACAGGCTACACGCGAATCCTTCAGGGCAATGGGAGAAGCTTTTTCCAACAAGATCTCTGACAGGGAATTTCTGAAAGAATTCATGAAGCAAAATAATGCAATCATAGATTCTTACCAGCAAACCATGAAGCGTTTTGGGAAGAAAGCCCTTAAAATAATTGATGATCAGGGTTTTGTCACGTGGGATTTTCCCCATAAAAGGGGTTCGTTTGCCCGCTATTTTGAAAAGATCTCCGCATCACATCCTTCAACCGACGCATTTATTCCGGGGGTACGCGTTCTGGAAGCAATGGATGGTAATGAATCAGTATGGTACAATACTAAATCCCCTGAAGGGCTTCAAAAGTTGCAAGCCTTACTCATGCCGGTATTGCAGGAAATTTCAGAACATCATTCCGCATACTTTAAAATTTACGTTACAGCACTTTGTGTCAGGGATCAATTGCCTCAAATGGGATTACTAGCCGATGTGATCACTACTATGCGCCGGATACAGGAAGAAAACAACACCCTGGATATAGGGGATTCCACATACATTCTCAACAAGCTGGTAGGAGACGGGAATACGCCCTTTATTTATGAACGAATAGGTGCAAGTTACGTATCTTTTTTACTGGATGAATTCCAGGATACTTCATACCTGCAATGGCAGAACATGTATCCCCTTTTAATCAACGGGCTGGCTCAGGGAGCCGATTCCCTTGTTGTAGGAGACGTAAAACAATCCATATACAGATGGCGTAACAGCGACTGGCGAATACTGGGTGAACAGATAACGGCAGACACCCTGCTTCAAAAACACGGTGTGGATCTGTATACATTGAAGACCAACTGGAGGAGCAAAAAAGAGATTGTAACATTTGTGAACGATCTCATAGAAAATGTGAAGAATTCACTCAATAGTATCATTGCCGCTAAGATCGACGACAGTGACGGATTGAACGGGGAAGAAAAGCATTATCTGGAAAACCTGCTGAACAATTCGTATGCTGACTTCAGGGAAACGGTGCCCGATATGGATAACAGGGAATCTTGCGGTTATGTTCAGATAAATACATTCAATGCAGAGGAAAGCAGCCGGGCAGAAGACAAAGCACTTAAGGCCTTAAAAGATGAGTTAATCGCTTTAATAGCAAGAGGATATGCTCCTTCTGACATACTCATACTGGTTAGGTCAAAAGAAAATGCCCGTACCATAACGCATTATTTGCTGCAAAACGAAATGGAACACCCGGATGAAGCTGCAATGATGCCCCGGGTTATCTCCGAAGATGCTCTATACCTGTCTTCTTCTCCCCACGTGATCCTTGCCGTGGCCGTTTTAAAGTTAAGTCACTATCCACAGGATACCTGTAATGCGCAAACGGTTCTCAGACTGTCTGAAGACTATGGGAAAAAGGATATTTCAGAGGACAGTGATTTTCTGGAACGTCTGCGTTTTATGCCCCTGGCCGACGCCATGGAAGCCATTATTCAAAAAATGGAATGGACAAAATGCAGGGAAGCAATTCCTTATTTACAGGAATTGCACGATGCGTTGCTCCGGTTCTCCGGAAGGGACAGCGGAGGCGTTTATGCCTTTCTCAAATGGTGGGATGCCAGGGGCAAGGAAACAATGCTCACTGCAGATCCGCCAACAAATACGGTCCGTTTACTGACTATACATAAGGCCAAAGGCCTTGAATCCCCTGTGGTGATCATTCCGTTTTGCGACTGGCCTCTGGATTCCAGGGCAGGAACATCCGTGTTGTGGACAAAAACTTCCGTGGAACCGTTCAACCTTTTGGAACAATTGCCCGTTGTTTATGACAACCGGCTGATGCATACCTATTTTGCGCCGGATTATTACCTCGAATATTCACAAAGGATCCTGGATGCGCTGAATTTATTATATGTTGCGGTGACCAGGCCAAGGGACGAATTATATATTTTCCTGCCTTTTTCTGAAAAAAAATCACAAGACAATATTGCCAATCCTGTTCGTGAGGCACTTCCCTTCCAGACACACACCAATGATGAAATTCTGCGCTTCGGCGAACAGGCTCCCTTTATCCATAACCAAGGAAAGCCTTCCGGGGCTTACCGGTTGGAAGAATACCCTTCAGCCGCTTTTAGCGATAAATTAAAACTGGTATACCGTGAAGACGCTTTTGAATATTCACCTTCAGATTCAATGCGCCAGTGGGGACTGGCACTTCATAAAGCAATGTCCCGTATAGAAACCATTGACCAGGTCGGACAGATCTTACATGTGTTGGTGCAGGAAGGGGAACTGGCAGGTAACAGGGAAACAGCGGAACAGTTTACCCGTGCCATAGAAAAAACATTGTCAGATCCTGAAATATCAGGATGGTTTGACGGATCATGGAAAGTAAGGAACGAGGCCTCTGTCCTGGGTCCTTTTGGTAAACTCCGACCGGACAGGGTCATGGAAAAAGAAGGCCGGACAGTGATCCTGGATTACAAATTCGGACAGCCCGATCCCGCACATGAACGACAGATGAAAAAATACGTGGAAGTTTTACAACGCATGGGTTATACTTCCGTTGAAGGGCACGTACTTTATATAGATCGTTAAAGGACCATTCCGGCAAGAGCTCCGGTGTGTCTGCCGTCTTGAAGGGTATGTTCCCCGTTTACCCATATATGATGGATGCCTTCAGGGAACCGGTGCGGATCTTCAAACGTGGCTTTATCAATAATTGTAGCCTGGTTGAATACCACGATATCTGCCCGGTATCCGGGAACCAGAAGTCCGCGGTCTTTCAATCCCAGCCTGGAAGCCGGTAAAGACGATACCTTTTTTATGGCTTGAGAAAAATCCATAAGCTTTCCGTCGCGGCAATATTTTCCCAAAAAACGGGGAAATGTACCGTAGGACCGCGGATGTGGAATGGTCAGGGACAACGGGCCCCGGGGAGAGTAAACACTGCCATCGGAGGCCGGCATGGCTAGAGGATGTGAGAGAAACATCTTTACATTGTCTTCACTCATGGCAAAGGCAACAATATCAGGAGCAAGTCTTTCTTCTATCAGCAGATCACGGATAAATTCCCATTCGGATTTGCCTGTGATCCGGGCGCATTCCTCCAGGTTTTTACCCATGTAAGCTTCTTTATTCTGGATTAAGGTACAAGAGGAAATGACTACGTTTTGTGCTCCTCCCAAACGGGCAAAGCGCGATTCGGCATATTTACCGAACTCTGTTGCCATAGCTTTGTCCTTTAATCGTAAGATAATATCATCTGTCGATCCCTGTCTGCCGTCTAACGGAATAAAGGTTGTCAAACCGGTGGAGAAAGCAATATAGGGATAACGGTCAAAAGCGACATCCAGTCCGTCGCGCCTGGCTTTTTCAATGAGCTCAAGCATGGCAGGACCCTTGTGCCAGTTGTTGGGGTTTTGGGCTTTCAAGTGTGATATTTGCAGCCGCACTCCTGCTTCAAACGACATGCCTATTGTCTCAGCAATCGCTTCTTCCACAAAGTCGTCTTCATTGCGCATATGTATGGCAAACAACCCATCGTGTCTGGCCACGACTTTTAAAAGTTCCACAAGTTCTTCCCTGGAAGCGTAAGCCCCCGGCGCATATTCCAGCCCGCACGAAAGACCTCGGCTTCCCTGTTCAAGCTGAATATCCAGCAATTGTTTCATTGCTTCTACCTGGGAAGGTGTAGCCGGTGCATTCCATTCCCCTATGACTGCCGATCGTATGGATCCCTGACCGGTAAAAGAACAATAATTGATACCGATCTTGTTTTTTTGTAAAGTATCAAAAAACGAAGAAGCACTGTCATAAGGGCCGTCAGGAAACGGTGATCCTCCGCAATTGCCCCCTGCATCTGTTGTAATTCCCTGGTAGATTCGGCTATCCCCCTGGGGGCATTGAAGCAGTTTTGTGTCAGTATGTGTATGTATGTCTATGAAACCTGGACAGACGACCATCCCTTTGGCATCAATCACACGATCGGCATAACTTCCCAGACGTCCCATTGCTGCAATTTTACCGTCCTTAATACCCACATCTCCACGAAAGGGGGCGGATCCGTCTCCTGTATAAACAAGGCCGTTGGAAATGATTGTCTGAAAAGGTTGTGAAACACGCGTATGGGCAGATAATGTGTTCAGGCTGCCGGCCGAAGCCACCAATCCGGTTCCAAGCAGCGCACTTTGTTTTAAAAACGTTCTACGGGAAATATTGGAGTTCATGACGGGGTGTTATGTTAGAAGTTGCGTATTTTTTTATCTGTTCTTCCTGATAATAATATAAGATCGCCTGAATATTACTTTGCGATTCAATAAACTGAATACTTCTTTCCAGTCCCATAGAGTAAAAAGCCATGCTGTATGTAGCTGCTTCAAGGCAATTTGAAGCGATTACCATGGTGCTGATAAGAGGATCTTCAAGAGGATACCCGGTACGCGAATTGAACAGTGTATTTACGATTTTCCCTTCCCGTGTTTTGAAATTTTTCAGACTGCCCGATATGGCCATGGCCTTGTCCAAGAGATAGATCACGTCGGTCGAAACATCATCAATAATAATGCGCCACGGGGTACCTGAAGGATTCAGTCCTTTGCAAGACACTACTTTGCCGACTTCTATTATATAGTTGGAGATGTCCTGATTGTCCAGCATAGTGGCAAGCAGGTCAACGGCATAACCGATCCCTATAGTGTTAAGATTTAATTGTATCCTGGGATCTTCCTTGATAACCTTCCCCTCATCAAGGTGAACTTTCCATAATCCTGTATATTCAAGAACCCGGGCAATGTCATGCGCTGTAACGTTTTGATGATTGCTCATGTTGTACCCCCATAGATCCTGCAATGGTTTGGTGGTGGTATTCAGATAAGCTCCTGTTCTTTCGGCAACCTCCTTTGCTTTTGTCAAAACGGTCCTAAAAACGGAATCAGTCGTAAAATCCTTGTTGCTGTTGACATTGTTGATAACAGAAGATTTGTGATACAGAGAAAGCGATCTGTCGATCATCTGTGCCTGGCGACGTGCCGCTCTTCTTACGTCAGACTCAAAAGACCAGGGAGCATATGAGGGAACCTGGTAAACAATTTTGTAGGAATACCCCATTACTACTCCGTTTACCGTTTTAAATTTGCCGGCGGGCGAACAACCGTTCAAAGCCAATATAAAGCCGGGGAGAAAAAGTGTAATCAATAATATTTGTTTCATAAGCCGGTTTGGATATTATTGGTGGTGAAAGTTTTAAAAACCCCGTGATCATCATATATGAGAAAAGCCCCCAATGTGGGATTCTTTTCCAGAAAAGATTTACTGGATTCAAGTCCCATAACCATAAATGCAGTAGCGTAAGCATCGGAGCTCATGCAGTCATCTGCAATGACTGTTGCACTTAACAGATGGTGCGTAACGGGAGTCCCTGTCCGGGGATCAATAATATGTGCGTATTTCTTTCCGTTCTCAATATAATAATTCCTGTAATTGCCGGAAGTGGCCAATGCCTGATCGGTTAATTTGATAACTACTTCAATACTTTGGCCGGGATAAATATTACCGTCTCTTGGACTGTCTATCCCAATTCTCCAGGGTTTCCGGTCGGGATTTAATCCTTTGCAAACTATTTCACCCCCGATCTCTACCAGCAAGTCCGTGATTCCTAGTGCGGTCAGTTCCAAGGCTATCAGGTCACAGGCAAACCCCTTTGCGATGGCATTCATACTCAAACGGCATCGGGGATCTTTCTTAAATAATTGAGTTCCTTCCATGTGGAATTTATCCATTCCGGTAAAATTCTTAATTTCTTCCAGATCTCCCTTTTTAAGTGAATCTCTTTTTTCGGTGCCGAATCCCCAATAATCAAAAAAAGGTGCAGCAGATATGTCAAAAGCGCCATCTGTATGAGCCGCTATATCCTGTGATCTTTCAAAGACGATCCTGAATAAGCTGTCCGTCCGGCTGGTTAAATTATCATTCAGTTGACTAATTAAGGAATGATTGTTGTATATAGAGAAGGAATGGTTAACCTTATCCAGGCATTGTCCCGTTATCCTGCTTACCAGGGAAGAAAAGTCAGAAGAAGCCACCGAAGGGGTCCTGTAGGTAACAGAGTAAGTAGTTCCCAAAGCGCTTCCCTGTAACTTGACATATTCTTCCAAAGGATTGCACCGTAATAAAACGAATGCCATCAAAAACAGAACAACTAAAGGAAATGGTTTTTTAATCATAGAGACAAAGCTACAAATTTTTTTACCTACATTTGCAGATTATAATTGATATGGTTAGGAAAAGCACATTATTGCCCATTTTATTGGCCCTGGTATCTGTGATGCTTGTAACGAGCTGTAAGAAAGATGATCCCGAGACTTTATATATGTCAGGTACCCTGACATTCGATTTGCCCCAATATTGCTTCCCGGGTGAAACGTTTCAGGTTGAAGCCGCAGGTATAACAAGGCCTAAAGGGGATTCTGTAGTTTTTATTTTTCAGGGAGAGCATTTCATTCCCGATTCCATAGTGGCCGGTTCTGTCGCTATAACGGTCCCGGATAGCCTGGGGACTTATACACTTACCCTGACTGCCCAGGCGGAAGGGTATGCCAATAGTGTTACAAGCCGCAATACAACAGTTATTCACAATGTTTTCTCTGTTATGGCAGATGGTTTTAAACCGTCCTCAGATTCCATAATCGACCCCAGGGATAACCATGTTTATTATTACAAGCGTTTTGGCAGCCTGGACTGGTTTATTCAGAACCTGAACTGGAACGGTGCAGGTCTAACCTATGACAATGTGTCTGCCCTGGGCTATATGTTTGGAGGACTCTACACATGGAACCAGGCAATGTCGGGAGAAAACACACCTGACACCCCCCCGTCTCCCGCGTCCGGTGTTAGTGCCGGCCCGCAGGGTGTGTGTCCTCCGGGATGGAGGGTGCCTACAGCCGAGGATTGGGCCCATCTGGCTTCTTCAGTTACGGGGACAAACATAGGGTTTCTTGATCCCTGGAACGAATTGGGTGAAATATTCGCCGTTGATGCAAAAGTCAATGGGAATAAACTTTGGAAATACCATCCCGATAACGAAAAGACAAATACTACAGGATGGAACGCATTGCCGGCCGGTTATGCCGTATTGTCCGGGGAAAGTTTTTCCGGAAAAGGACAGACCACTTTTTGGTGGTCAGCTGCGGCGGACGGGAACCAGGGTTATTACCGGCTTATACATTATGCCGTAAACAGGTTTTCCTGTGCTACGGCAGATAAATCTGCGGTTTATGCATCTGTAAGATGTGTTCGTATATCCGGGGAGAATTCCTTAACTGATTAACTGATGGTAAAATTGTTCTCATCTCAGGAAAAAAAACGAATTGTTGCTGCCATAACCGAGGCGGAGCTAAAAACTTCCGGGGAGATTAGGGTTCATATAGAAAGTTACTGCCCCTCTTCTTCACTGGACAGGGCCATCTTTGTGTTCAATCAATTGAAAATGTATAAAACAAAAGAACGCAATTCAGTTCTGATCTATTTGGCAACCGAATCACGGAAATTTTCAATACTGGGTGATACCGGGATCAATGCAGTAGTTCCTGAAGGGTTTTGGGAATCTGTAAAAGAGATCATGCAGGATTCTTTCAAATCGGGAAATTTTGCTGATGGAATATGTGCGGTTGTAGAAGAGATAGGGGAAAAGCTGGCTGAGTTTTTTCCATACCGGCAGGACGATACTGATGAATTACCCAATGACATTTCTTTTGGAGCATGAAAAAGATCAGCTTGATATTTTTAACGGGTATTATTCTTGCGACTGCTTACCAGCCGCTCATATCACAGGTACCTGAACGTCCTTCAGAACAGCGTCTGGTCAATGATTTTGCAGGGTTGTTCTCTGCTCAGGAGAGAGAATTACTGGAGTCTGACCTGGTTCATTTTGATGATTCCACTTCCAATCAGATCTGCGTGGTCACGGTAAAAGACCTGAGGGGGGAGGAAATAAACATGGCCGCTTATAAAATACTTGCTGAATGGGGTGTGGGGACGGCACAAAACAATAACGGGGTAGTATTGCTTGTGGAACACGATCCCTCAAAAAGCGGAGGACAGGTAGCCATATCGGTAGGATACGGACTTGAAGGGGTACTTACGGATGCCCTGTCAAAACGCATCATAACAAATGATATGATCCCCTCGTTCAGAAAAAACCATTATTACGACGGAATTAAAGCAGGTGTTACCTCAATAATGGCCGTGGCTATGGGTGAGTATAATACGGCCAGGGAAGAAGGAGACGATACCCCTGCCGGTATTATAGTTGTTCTTACCTTAATCTTTATACTGTTCTTTTTTGTGCTTATCATATCTTTTGCCAACAAACGCAAAGGCCCTACCAACCTGGGGGGCAATAACAGAAAAGGTCCGAGCATCCTGGAACTGATGATTTTGGCTAATTTACTGGGAGGAAGAACCCGGGGTATGGGCGGGTTCGGAAGCGGCGGTTTTGGGGGATTCGGCGGAGGCAGTTTTGGCGGTGGTGGTTTTGGCGGATTTGGCGGAGGCCTTGGTGGCGGAGGCGGAGCTTCCGGAAGCTGGTAAATCACTGAAAGCAGCTACGATTTTCTTTACAAGCGGATGTCGAATAATATCTCCTGAATCAAAACGGACAAAAGCAATTCCTTTAATATTTATTAATAATTCCATACAACGGGCCAAACCGCTGTCGCTTTTTCGTACAAGATCTATCTGACTTGTATCTCCTGTGACAATAAATTTTGCATTCCTGCCCATACGGGTAAGAAACATTTTAAGTTGTGACAGACTGGTATTCTGTGCTTCGTCCAGAATAACACAAGCGTTGTCCAATGTCCTTCCTCTCATGTAAGCAAGTGGGGCTATCTGCACAGTTCCTTCTTCCATGAGTGATTCCAGTTTTTTCCCCGGGATCATATCCCGTAGGGCATCATAAAGAGGCTGAAGGTACGGATCCAGCTTTTCTTTCATGTCTCCCGGTAAAAATCCCAGTTGTTCCCCGGCCTCAACGGCAGGCCGGGTTAAAATAATTTTCCTGACTTCCTTGTTTTTCCAGGCACGGACTGCCAGAGCGATTGCGGTATATGTTTTTCCCGTCCCTGCAGGGCCCTCGGCAAAGATCAAATCATTTTCATCGTAGGCTTTTACCAGAACTTCCTGGTTAGCCGTGCGTGCTTTTATCAAACTGCCGTTATTGCCATATACCAGAATATTATCGGCTTGCAGATAGTTCTCATGGTCAGGCTGAACGGCTCCCCGGAGTATGGCCGTTATGCTATCTTTTGAAAGATGATGTCTTTTTTCATAAAGGCTTACCAGGCAATCCAGTTTCTCTTCAAAACGGTCAATGATTTCCGGAGGACCCTGTACTTTAATTTGTTCTCCCCGTGCAATAATCCTCAATTGGGGAAAAGCGTCTTGCAGAAGAGGTAACAGGAGGCTGTCGGGACCATACAGAACTGCCGGATGGATGGTTTCCAAAATAAAGGTTTTTTCGTTCATACGTAGGATTTCGTCTGCGTTCGTATATGCCGGGAGAAGTTTCCCGCATAAAGTTACGAAGTGTTTTAATTGTTTTATTTATTATAAGCGTATCGGATGAGATTTTTTGATGATCAAGGTATATGCGAGGATCAGAAACAGGCAGGACCATATATGTTTTTTTCCCGTCTGTTTCAGGTCTCCAGCACCAGATCCATTCATACCAGGGAATATCGATTCTGGGACCTTCTTTGGTTAGAGATATGCCAAAGGAAAGGATCATGCCCGTTCTTGTATGAGGATCGGGCTGGTTGGAAATGAAATTTCCCAGGGAATAGGCCGCCAGAAATACAATTTTACCTTTTTTGTCTTTCCTGATCTCAATACTTTGGGGGACGTGGGGGTGTGATCCCACTACTGCGGTAACCCCTGCCCGGTAAAGCCAGTCTGAAAGAAATTTTTGATATTGGGAGGGATATATCCGGTATTCCCGGCCCCAATGCATGCAACATATAATGCTGTGTGCCCCGTTTTCCCGAACTTCCTTTATGTGTTGTTTTATAAGATTGGTATCTATCCGGTTGACGGCTACACTTCCTTCCCAGATCATCCGGTTACTGTTATAAGTGTAGTTCAGTACGGCCACTTTTACTCCTTTTTTCTCCAGCATGATCCAGGCCGGCCGGGTCCCGCAGTGTTTCACTCCCAGTGAATCATACAATGCTATTGTTCTGAGCGCCCCGGTTACGCCTTTGTCAAAAATGTGGTTGTTGGCAGTCAGGAAAACATTGACACCGGCCCGTCGGATTGCCTGGGCCAGTTCGTTGGGAGAAGAGAAGGACGGATAACCTGAATAGGGGGGGCCGTTAAATGTAGTTTCCATGTTGACACCGACAAAGTGGGCGTCAGTGAACCTGTCTTTTACATAAACGAAACAGGAATCGTAAAGATAAGTTCCGTCGTCCTGAAGAGCCGAGCGTATTTGGGATCCGTGCTGCATGAGATCTCCGGCAAAACAAAACCTGACGGCCTCAGCCTCCTGAGAATAAAGCCATTCGGGAAAGATGAACAAGGCTCCTGACAGAAGCAAAACGAGCGAATATTTTTTCATAAAGCAAAATGCAAGTTACCCCTTTTTTTACAGATCCCGTTTTTTTGATGTATATTTGTGAACCATAAACTATCTAATCTATTTATTATGAAGAAAATATTCCCGTTGCTAATAGGAGTCATGCTACTGGGCAGTATGAATTCCTGCGATTGGATACGTGCCAGATTAGGCATGCCTACATCTGAAGAACTTCAACAAAAACAGGAGCAGATCATAAAAGATTCCCTGGAGAAAGTTGTCAGGGAACAGGAAGCAGCCCGTCTTGAACAAATTCGTCTGGATTCAATGGCAAAGGTAGAAGCGCAAAAGTCCACACTCCTGAGATATCACGTGGTACTGGGAAGTTTCATTATGGACAACAATGCCGACAGAATGATGCGGAAGTTACCCGAATTAGGATACGAACCCGTCCGGATTCAATTTAAAAACGGTTATTCCGTAATTTCTGCTTATCAGACGAATTCCTTACCCGATGCCTATAATACGATGTATAAAATGTTTTCTCTGGACATCACGCCTTATGATGTCTGGGTGTATGATACGAATCAAAACCTTCATTTCTGATCTATGAAAAAAACTGCTTTTACCCGGTTCCACGAAGAGCTGGGTGCCAAAATGGTGCCTTTTGCGGGATATACTATGCCCATTGAATATCAGGGTATTAATGCCGAACACATTCATGTACGGGAAAATGCCGGCGTGTTTGATGTCAGCCATATGGGGGAATTTTGGGTAAAAGGACCAGATGCCCTGAATTTTATTCAGTACGTTACTTCCAACGATGCTTCCTTATTACAGGACGGGAAAGTGCAATATACCTGTTTTCCAAGTGGCCGGGGGGGTATTGTGGATGATCTTCTGGTGTACCGTATTGATACCCAAACATATTTACTGGTAGTTAATGCGGCAAATATACAGAAGGATTGGGACCATTTATGTAAGTATGCACCCCAGTTTCATATTACTCCCGGTAAAGAGCTGTACAACGCCTCTGATGAAATATGCCAGCTGGCCGTACAGGGTCCCAATGCAATGGAAATTGTGCAAAAGATCTGTGATTGTGATATCATGGACATGGAATACTATACTTTTCGCAAATGTACCGTAGCAGGTATACCCCTGGCTATACTTTCCATAACCGGATATACAGGAGCGGGAGGATGTGAAATTTACGTGCCCAACAGCGATGGAGAAAAACTCTGGAAAGCATTGTTTGAGGCAGGCAATCCGTACGGGCTTGTGCCGATCGGACTGGGTGCAAGGGATACGTTACGGCTTGAAATGGGATTCTGTCTTTACGGTAATGATATAGATGAAAATACTTCTCCTTTAGAGGCAGGGCTGGGATGGATCACGAAATTTTCGGAAGCGAAAGGTGATTTTATTGACAAAACATTTTTGTTGGAACAAAAGGCCAGGGGAGTCTCTCGTAAGTTAGTGGGATTCAAAATGGTAGACAGAGGAGTACCACGTCACGGATATTCTGTTTGTACCTCTGACGGAACAAAGATCGGAGTTGTAACTTCGGGTAATATGTCACCCATGCTTAAGATTGGCATAGGAATGGCATACATAGAACCGGACTATGCAAAGCCGGAAACGGAATTATTTATAAATGTAAGGGATCGCCTTTTAAAGGCCGTAGTAGTCCGCCCTCCGTTTTATAAAAAACAATGAGAATTCTCTTTTCATTAATCCTTTGGGTCCTGAGTCTTGTAGTAGTACAGGCTCAGGATTCTTTTGAAAAAGCACTTCGTACCCACGTAGAAGAATTAACCTCAGACTCATTGAAGGGACGAAAAGCAGGGACAAAAGGCGAGTCAGAGGCAGCCCAGTACATTTCCCGTTCTTTCAGTGAAAACGGGCTTGAATTGTTATATCCCCGGGGATTCCAGGATTTTTCTTATATAGACCAAAAGACCAAAGACACTTTATTTTCACAAAACGTGGTGGCTGTCATTCCCGGCTACGATCCCAAATTGAGGGAGGAATATATTGTAATAGGTGCCCATTACGATAACCTGGGGACCTATACCATGCATGTTAACGGCAGGGATTCCCTTTGCATTTATCCCGGAGCCGATGCCAATGCATCAGGAGTTGCCGCCTTGATTGAACTTGCTTCTGCGGCACAGGGACAGTTTTTTATGTACAAAAGAAGTCTTTTGTTTGTCGCCTTTGGGGCAGGGGAACAAGGAGCCATGGGAGCGTGGTATTTTGTTAACCGGGCTTTTCCCGCATCTTCAGTCAAAATGATGATCAACCTGGACCGGGTTGGTAGATCTTCCACCGACAATGTGCCAATGGCTTTTTGCGGACAACCTCATTATGAACTGGAACATTTATTAAAGCGCTTGACCCACAGTCCGTTCCTTCCTGATGTACAGGTATATGGGACGGATTATTTTCCTTCAGATCACCAGGCATTTATGGAACAGGACATACCTGTCTGCTTGTTTACCACAGGCCTGCATCCATATCATCAAACCCTCCGGGACACACCCGATCAACTGGATTACAATGCCATGGATGCTTTTTGTCAGTATATTTCGCTGTTTATTTCCGAAGTGGCCAATGATCCCGGAGAGATATACATGAAAGAAGAAGCATTAAACCCGACGGGAGATGATCCGGTTTATTCCTATTCAGATGTGGATATCCCCCCCAGATTTTTAAATTCAGATTTGCAGTCGTTTATGGACAGATGGGTATACAAATACTTGAAATACCCTTTAGAGGCAGTGAAACAGGGCATTATGGGCAGAGTAATGGTGTCATTCGTAATTGAAAAGGATGGAGAAGTAACACATGTAAAGGTAATACGTTCTGTAGATCCCTTACTGGACGATGAAGCTGTACACGTTATAGGAGCTTCTCCAAAATGGAAAGCCGGAGAAAAGAACGGTGAAAAAGTCAGGGTGCAGATTACAATACCTGTATTTTTTGAATTGGAATGAACCCGTTGATCTTTATGTTTTCAACACTTCAAAACCTGCTCCGTAGACTCCGGTTACACTCCCCATGGAGATGAAGGCTTCTTTGTCAATTTCCTTGACAATTTTTGCGATGGCTTTTGATTCCGTTCTTCTGACAATTACCAGCAAAACCTTTTGTTCGGAACGTGTGTACCATCCCTGGGAGGTGATCACGGTTACACCACGGTGCAGATCCTTCGAGATCCTGTCTGCGATCTCCTGGTATTTTTGTGAAAAAATGAAATACTGGATGGACCGCTTTGCTCCCGATAAAATCGTATCTACGGTATAACTGGACAATCCAATGATAAGATACCCGTATAGAACCACGGCTAATTTCAATCCTATGGTGGGTTCCTGGGAAACGAAGAATGCTGAACCAATGATCACAAGGTCACACGACAGCATGATCCTTCCAGGGGAGATGTTTCTGTATTTACCTATGATCTGTGCCAGAATGTCTGTGCCCCCGGTACTACCTCCCTGGGAAATAACCGTCCCTACGCCAAATCCTGAAATAGCCGCACCAAGTAACGAAGATATGAGTTTCCCGTTGTCAAGTGCCATTGCCTGGATCAGGTCTGCAGGAATGATTTCCGGCATTACCTGAAAGGCTATGGAGATCATAATTACTCCGTATATGGTTTTGATCCCGAATTTCCACCCTATGGTTTTAAGTCCTGCTATGATCAAGACCACATTGAATGCCAGGAAGGATACGCTAATGGGAAGTCCGGTTGCGTAAAAGATCAATGTGGAAACTCCAGTAACTCCTCCGCCCACCAGGTGGTTGGGTACCAAAAACGTGGTCCATGCGGCAACATAAATAAGCAGTCCCAGGGTAATGAGCAGGTATTCCTTCATCACCGGAACAATATTACGTAAAGAAAAATTTTTCATACCACAATGTTTATAATTTTGCCGGGCACTACTATAATTTTTTTGATGGATTTTCCTTCAGTGTATTTTAGCGTTCTTTCATCTCCCTGGATCAGCTTTTCAATTTCTTCTTTTTTTAACGTCAGATCCATGGATCTTTTAAAACGCAATTTACCATTAAACGAAACTGGGTACTCATAGAAATTCTCTTTCGTGAATTCGGGATCGAAAACAGGAAAATTCGCATTGGCTACTGATGGTATACGGCCCAGTTGAGCCCAAAGTTCTTCGGCAATGTGAGGAGCGTAAGGTGAGATCAATACGACCAGGGGTTCCAGAATGTCTTTTTTGTGACAATCCAGATCTGTCAGTTTGTTGACACTGATCATAAAGGCACTAATAGTCGTGTTGAATGAAAAATGCTCTATATCTTCTTCCACTTTGTGGATGAGATTATGCAGGATCTTTAGTTCTTTAGCATCCGGTTTTTCATTGGAGACAATGTTACTGCCATTGTTGTCAAAAAATAATCGCCAGAACTTTTTCAGGAACCTGTGGACTCCGTCTATTCCGTTGGTATCCCATGGTTTGGATTGTTCCAGGGGACCCAGGAACATTTCATACATACGTAATGTGTCGGCGCCGTATTGAGCACATATTGTATCTGGATTCACTACATTGAACATGGATTTGCTCATTTTTTCTATGCCCCAGCCACATATGTAAGTCCCTTCTTCCAGAATGAATTCTGCGTTTTTATATTCAGGGTTCCATGCCCTGAAAGCTTCCGTATCCAGCCGGTCGTTCTGTACCAGGTTAACGTCCACATGGATCTCGGTAGTTTCGTAGTTGTCTTTTAGATTCAGTGATACGAAAGTATTGGTGTTTTTTATACGGTAAACAAAATTGGAACGTCCCTGAATCATACCCTGGTTTACCAGTTTTTTAAAGGGTTCGTCTTTGCAAACAAATCCCAGGTCGTAAAGAAATTTGTTCCAAAACCGGGAATAGATCAAATGGCCGGTCGCATGTTCGGTTCCCCCGATATAAAGATCCACGTCCTGCCAGTAATGATTTGCCTGCTCAGAGACCAAACATTCGGTATTCCATGGGTCCATGTATCTTAGATAGTATGCAGAACTGCCTGCAAAACCGGGCATGGTGCTTTTTTCCAGAGGGTATCCTTCGTAGGTCCAGTTTTTGGCATTGGCCAGAGGCGGTTCTCCGTTACTGGAAGGCTTGAAAGAATACAACCCGGGTAATTTCAGAGGTAACGATGTTTCCGGCAGGGGTCGAGGGATCTCGTTTTGATAATAGATAGGGAATGGTTCTCCCCAGTAACGTTGACGTGAGAAAATCGCATCGCGCAAACGATAATTAATTTTTCGATGACCCAATTTTCGCCTTTCAACTTCTTCTATGGCAGCCGGAATAGCCTCCTGAACAGACAAGCCGTTTAAGAAACCGGAGTTGCACATAACACCTTCTTTTGCATCAAAACTCCCCATGCTGACATCACAGCCTTCAATAAGCGGAACAATGGGAAGATCGTAAGTTTTTGCGAATATATAGTCACGGCTGTCATGAGCAGGAACGGCCATAATGGCTCCTGTCCCGTATCCGGCCAGGACGTATTCACTGATCCAAAACGGGATCTGATTGCCGGTGAAAGGATTCAGGGCGTATGAACCGGTAAAAACGCCTGTTACCCGGTGCGTCTGGGTCATACGTTCCCTTTCTGTTTTTGTCTTTACATAGTCCAGGTATTCCTGTACTTGTTTTTTTCGCTCAGGTACTGTCAGTTTTTCAACCCAATCACTTTCCGGTGCAAGTACCATAAAAGTAACACCAAAAATTGTGTCGGCGCGTGTTGTAAAAACTGTCATTGAAAATGTATCGCTTCCGTTGGATACGCTAAACTCCATCTCTGCCCCTTCCGATTTGCCGATCCAATTGCGCTGCATCTCTTTTAGTGAATCAGACCAGGCAAGATCTTCCAATCCTTCCAGGAGTCTTTCTGCATAAGCGGAAACGCGCAATTGCCATTGTTTCATTTTCTTTTGTACCACAGGATACCCGCCACGGACAGATACACCTTCTTTGACCTCATCATTTGCCAGCACAGTCCCCAGTGCGGGACACCAATTTACCGATGTTTCTCCCAGATAGGCAATGCGGTAGCACATAAGTACATCTTCCTTTTCTTTTTCAGTAAAACTTTTCCATTCTTCTGCTGAAAATAAGTCCGGACAATGATGCGCTGCTTTGATCTTGCTGTTTCCATGGCGTTCGAATTCCTTTATTAGGTTTTCAACGGGCTCTGCTTTCCCGGAATCTGTATTGTACCAATGATGGAACATTTTCAGAAAAGCCCATTGTGTCCACTTATAATATGAAGGATCACAGGTACATATTTCTCTTTCCCAGTCATAAGAAAAACCCAGTTTATCCAGTTGTTCCCTGTATCTTTTGATATTGTTGGCCGTTGTTTGTTCAGGAGGTTGTCCTGTCTGGATGGCATACTGTTCTGTCGGTAACCCAAACGCATCATATCCCATAGGATGTAACACATTGAATCCCTTTAATCTTTTAAAGCGGGAATAGATGTCGCTGGCAATGTATCCCAGCGGGTGCCCAACATGCAGACCTGCACCTGATGGATAAGGAAACATGTCAAGAACGTAAAATTTTGGTTTAGAAGGCTCAATGTCAACCTTAAAAGTTTTGTGGGAGGACCAGAATGATTGCCATTTTTTTTCTATCTCAAAAAAATTGTACTCCATTTTTTGTATGGTTTTGTGAAGCCACAAAGGTAATAAAACCTTTATCAACACAGAAGGCGTATAATAGTGAAAAACGCTTGTCGGTGTTGAATTTCATGAAAAAAAGTAAAAAAATATATTAGATAAATTACAATAATTCAGGTGTTTAATAAATCAGACAATTTTGTGGACAATTATTAACAAACTGTCAAAGGAAAAAGCTTTGATTTTAAAAAAAATCATCAGTAATTTCGGCTACACATAAACATATATATAACAATTAATTATCCTAATGGCAAATTTTGTTTTAAATTTAGCAGCAGGTGTAATCTATTCTACTGCTGCCGTGTTGTTGTTTATCAAGGCCAGAATGAAAGCAGCTCTTTATTCTTTTCCAACTAATCCGGTCAAGGTACTTATTGGTGCGTTCGCTGCATTGGGAACAATTTATTTACTCAGAATAATCCTTGCTTACGTAGGTTTTGAAATTCTGAGCGAGACTTTACGGGAAGATTACTTCCTGCGTATTTCCCTTACCTGTTTACCTGTCTGTTGTATTGCGTTTACTTCCATTTCTTCCAAGATCCGAAGGATGTTACTTGTAAGGACCCAGTTACTGGGTTTTTCTGTTCTGTTTGTATTATTTACCCTAATTTCTTTATGGCATTCCGATCAGAGAACCATGCACATATTGTTTTCAGGAATATTGCACACATTATGCATTTCTTTCCTTTCCATGGGATTTATGATCTTTTTCGCATTGAAAAAAATACTTACGGTCCCCAAAAAGATACGGCCCAGGGAGATCAATTCCTATAAATATTTAATAGGGAGCTTAGCTGTATTTTCCCTGGTGTCTTACCTGTGTGTAATGTTTGACTATTTTTTACCGGCCCGGTTGTTTTTCATCAGTAGCATTCCGCTTCATATTCTGTTTCTGGATACCATCATTATGAAAGATACGGAGCTTCTTTACGGGGGTAAATGGGTTGAAGATACCCAGATTGTTGACAGCAAAGTATGGATGGAACTGGAAGAAGCAAATAACAAAGTGAACAGTCTTTACAAAGAAATATATGAGCGGATAAAAAAATATCTGGAAGTGGAAAAAAGCTACAGATATTCTTCAATTACCCGCGAAGAACTGGCAGCAGCTATAGGTACCAACGTCACCTATATAACCAGAGCCTTAAATGAGTATGCCGGTATGAATTTTAAACAATTTATCAATTCTTACCGTGTTAAACATGCCCAGGAGTATTATAAATCACATCCGGACGCACGCCTTATCGAATTATGCAACGAATGCGGATTCCAGTCTCTTACGGCACTAAACCTTGCCTTTCGTACCAACTTGGGAATGACGCCGGGGGAATGGTGCAGAATGCAACCCGGACACAAACAGATAAGAGGATAATAAGGCATGAGATTAGTCAGGAAAACAATTAACAATATGACCCTGTTTCTGAAAGGCTGGACACTAACAGATCCCAAAATATTCGTTAAAAAGGATGCCGCTTATCCGGAAAGTGCTGACGATATTGTGGTGTCTTTGAATAAAAAGATGGTGAAAGAAGCTTATTATAAAGATTCCAATTTGACCATTGATTCCCTTTGCCGTAAAACGAATACAAATCGCTCCTATCTGTCACGCTCCATTCACCGTTTATACGGCACGAATTTTTGTGATTGGGTAAATGTGTTCCGTGTTAACGAAGCGAAAAAACTGATTGAAAAGACGACAGAAGATTATTTGGATCTTGAAGATCTGGCTGTCCAGTGCGGATTTAATTCAGTGCGTTCTTTTTCTCGGGTTTTTAAAGCAAGGGAATCCTGCACACCCAAACAATACTTCAGGAAGAAAGTGAGAAAAAGGTATCAGACGAAGAATTTATAAATGGTTTGTAAGGCAGAGGGGAGGGACAAAACGACAACCCTGTCGTAAGGTTTGATCTCTGTATCTCCACGGACTATCAGGCTGCTGTTTCCCCTGGTAATGCCTCCAATTATGGCATCTCTGGGAAATTCCAGGTCTTTGACCTTTTTCTGGGTTACGGGACTTCTGGGTTTGGCGATAAATTCCATTACTTCGGCATCCGATCCGTTGAGACATTTCATGGAAGGTACATCTCCGGTCATGGTGAACCGGAAGATACGGCTTGCTGTGATCAGCTTTTTATTAATGGTAGCGTCGACTCCCACGCTTTCAGCCAGTTTTATATAATCCAGGTTTTCAACCTGGGCAATGGTCTTTTTCACGCCCGCTCTCTTTGCAGCCATGCAGGAAAGAATGTTTGCCTCGGCACTGGAGGTAACGGCAACGAAGGCATCCATCTTGGGCAGGTCCTCTTCCAGGAGAAGATCTGTATTACGTGCATCCCCGTTAATGATCAGCGAACGGGGAAGTGATACGGTCAGCTCCTGGCAGCGGTTGCTGTCCAGTTCCACCACGCGGACTTTTTCAATTCTTGTTTCCATGCTGTGGGCAACCATCTCACCTACCCGTCCGCCTCCCATGATCATCAGATTGTGAACCATAACATTTTCTTTTCCGCTGAGTGCCATGGCAGCGTGAGCTGCCTCTCTTTTGGTGATAACAAATACTAGATCCGCGATCTGAAAAACAGTGTCTTTGCGTGGAATTATGGTATTGCCTTCCCTTGCGATGGCTACTGCCCGGAAAGGAATGTCTCCCCCGTGTTCCTCTGCCACCTGTTTCATGCTTTTGTTAACGATGGAAGAACTCTCGGTAAGTTTAAGGACAATGAGCTGCAGCCGGCCTCCGGAAAAATCCAGAAATTCGGAAGTCCCGGACTGTTTCAAAAGATCCAGGATTTCCTGGGCGGCGATTTTTTCAGGATAAAACAGCAGGTCAATTCCCAGGTCGGTAAAAATGACCCTGTTCTCGTTCTTTAGATATTCATTATTATTGATACGTGCTGTTACACGTTTGGCTCCCAATTGTTTGGCAAGCAGAGCAGATACAATATTGACGTCCTGTTCATCGGCAGGGCTGACAGAAATAAAAAGGTCACAGTGGCTGACACCCGCTTTTTCCAGTGTCGAGATAGAAGTTACTATACCCGATATAGGAACAACATCAGACGTTTCCGCTATCTGATTCAACCGCGCTTCATTTTTGTCAATGATTGTGATCTGATGATTTTCATCAGATAGCATTTTGGCCAAATGAAAACCTACTTCTCCTGCTCCTGCAATTATAATATTCATTTCAAGAAATTAATATTCGTCTTCGTTGAAGAAAAAATCTTCCTTGCTAGGGTAATCCGGCCAGATGTCCTCGATACTGTCGTATACTTCGCCATCATCTTCCAGATCAGCCAGGTTTTCTATTACTTCCAACGGAGCGCCCGAGCGTGCGGCATAATCAATGAGTTCCTCCTTGGTAGCAGGCCAGGGAGCGTCTTCCAGTTTTGATGCCAATTCAAGTGTCCAGTACATTGATGCAAGGTTTAAAAAAAAGTGCCCAAAGTTATATAAAAAAGTCTTCTTTACAACCTGTCCTGACAGTAATAAATCGCGCAAGGACAAAAAGATAGTCCGAAAGACGGTTTATGTACTTCAGCATAGGGGCGGTGACAATATCCGTGCCAAGAGATACCATCAGGCGTTCTGTTTCACGGCATACCGTGCGGGATATGTGGACCTGAGATGCCAGGGGAGGAGTGTTAGGAAGGATAAATGACTGAAGAGCAGGAATTTGTGATTGCACTTTGTCAATAGCGCGTTCCAGGAACAGTATGGATTCATCATAATTATAAGGGGACAGATCTTTTCGTTTTGCCCCGGCCAGGCAACCGGCCAGGTGCATCAGATCTACCTGAATTTTCCGCAGAGATGATTCAATATATTTGTGTGAGGATGATTCTTTTAAAAGTTCGGTCTGGCTTCTTAGGAGTCCTATCCAGCTTATCAATTCGTCGGTTTTTCCGTAAGCCGCCACTCGCGGGTCCGTTTTGGGAACCCGGCTTCCGTCGGCTAAGAATGTCATTCCCTGATCGCCGGTTCCTGTATAGATTTTGTTCATGAATCAGTCAACTCGGGATTTGTGTTCAGTTCATCACTTTCAACAAGACCGTCCCGAAGTCGGACAACCCGCCGTGCGTAGCGTGCAATATCTTCCTCGTGCGTAACGACAATTATGGTGTTTCCTCTTTTATATACCTGTTCAAAAAGGGACATGATATCCAGTGAAGTTTTGGAGTCCAGGTTTCCTGTAGGTTCGTCAGCCAGAATGATTGAAGGGTTATTGACCATGGCACGTGCAACGGCCACTCTTTGTTTCTGTCCACCGGATAATTCATTTGGTTTGTGATCCATCCTGTCTCCAAGGTCAACATTGATCAAAGCCTTTTTGGCTTCGTCTTCCCTTTCATGTTTTGGCATTCCCGCATATATTAATGGCAGAGCCACATTGTTCAGGGCATCATATCTTGGAAGCAGGTTAAAAGATTGAAAAACAAAACCAATTTCCTTATTTCTCACTTCAGCCAGCTGATCGTCCTTCATTTGGCTGACATCGGTGTTGTTCAGAATATAGGAGCCTTCAGTAGGTGTGTCCAGGCAGCCCAAAAGGTTCATGAGCGTTGACTTCCCAGAGCCCGAAGGTCCCATAATGGCTACATATTCATTCTTATTTATCACAAGGTCTACGCCGTTTAACGCACGAACTTCCTGATTCCCCACTTTATAGATCTTTTTGATCCCTTTGATATTGATAAGTGTTTCTTTTTCCATAGCTGCGAATGTACAAAAAATTATGATTGACCGATTGTGTTGTTTTTCCTTTTGACTGGCAAGAGTCGGTAAAGTTTAAGAGACCCCTGCAGATCGCATTTTTTTTGTAATTTTGCCAATCAACATTTCTCAGATACCATGTCATACAGCAACAACGATCTTTACACACCGGAAACGACACAAGAACTTGCCGAACATTATAAAGAAATTTTAAAATTGCTTGGGGAGGACCCGGAAAGGGAAGGTCTTGAAAAAACCCCGTTACGGGTGGCCAAAGCCATGCAGTTCCTGACAAAGGGTTACCTGGAAGACCCCGCTGCTATTCTGAATTCTGCAAGATTTCGCGAAGAATACCAACAAATGGTACTTGTCAGGGATATTGAGATGTATTCTATGTGCGAACATCATATGCTTCCCTTTTACGGGAAAGCCCATGTGGCTTACATCCCCAACGGGTTTATTGCCGGTATAAGTAAATTAACACGTGTAGTTGATACATTTGCCAGGAGGTTCCAGGTCCAGGAACGTCTGACTGTGCAGATAAGGGATTGTATCCAACAAACGCTTAACCCAATGGGAGTGGCCGTAGTTATTGAAGCAGAACATATGTGTATGCAGATAAGGGGCGTTCAGAAACAACATTCAAGAATGGTTACTTCTGCTTTTACGGGTACGTTTCTGAAAGACGTTCGTACGCGCGAAGAATTCATGCATTTACTTCACTGATACCCAGTTCCCGGGCTCTTTCCAGCATAAGCTGCCTGGCTTCTTCCAGGTTGTTGCCGATCTTGCCGTCCAGAATGGCCTCTTTAATATAATCTTTTATAAGGCCAACTTCACGGCACGGAGGTAACCCGAATGTCTTCATGATCATCTCACCCGATATGGGGGGCTGAAAATTCCTTATAGCGTCTTTTTCTTCCACCCGTGCCATCTTTTTACTAACCTGTTCAAAATTTTCAAGGTGCCTTCTGACAGTCCGGGGGTTCTTGGAGGTAATATCTGCCCGGCAAAGCAGCATCAGATCATCAAGGTCTTCTCCCGCTTCAAATAAAAGCCGTCGAACGCCCGAGTCACTTACTTCATTTACCAGGGCGACAGGACGTAAATGCAGCTGGACGAGCTTTTGTACGTAACGCATTTCTTCTCCCAGGGGCAAACGGAGTTTCCTGAATATGCCCGGGATCATTTTACTGCCTATAAAATCATGACCGTGAAAGGTCCACCCCAATTCTTTGTCAAAATGTTTGGTAGACGGTTTTCCCACATCATGGAGCAAGGCCGCCCATCGTAACCAGATATTGTCACTTTCCGAGGCAACATTGTCCAGAACTTCCATAGTGTGACTGAAGTTTTCCTTATGACCTCTGCCTTCCATGGTTTCCACTCCTTTTAATGATGCGATCTGAGGCAAGAGCAGGGACAGAAGTCCGCTCTTTTCCAAAAGTATAAATCCTTTGGATGGTTTGGGTGCTGCCATGATCTTTTGCAATTCCACGGTAATTCTTTCCTGGGATACAATGTGGATCCGGGATGCATTTCTGACGATGGAAGCAAAAGAATCACTTTCTATTGAAAAATCCAGTTGTGCGGCAAAACGGATGGCTCTGAGCATTCTTAAAGGATCATCGCTGAATGTTGTATCGGGATCCAGCGGAGTTCTGATGATCTTTCGCTTAAGGTCATCCATCCCGTTAAACGGATCGGTCAGGGTTCCGTAATCTTCCCGGGCAAGACTCAGTGCCATGGCATTGATCGTAAAATCACGTCTTTTCTGATCGTCTTCCAGGGTGCCGTTTTCCACAATGGGTTTACGGGAGTCGGAACGGTATGATTCTTTTCTTGCCCCTACAAATTCAATTTCCATGCCTTTGTAGCACATCATGGCCGTTCCGAACTTTTTAAACAGGGTGACACGCGCTTTTAAAATGGATCCTACGGCTGAAGCAACCTCCATACCGTTCCCTTCTACTACTATATCAATGTCTGTACATGATCGTTTAAGGAAAAAATCACGTACATAACCCCCTATTACATAGGATTTTACATTTATTAAGGCTGCCTGTTCAGCCACTATACGGAATATCTTTGATTGTAAAGGCGCTTTCATTGGAAAAAAATTACAGGAGCTCTTCAAAAGAAGGGATCTCCCCGAGTTGTTTGTAGGTCCCTTCTTTCGGGTCAAATCTCCAAAAGTATGTCCGGCTCCCGTTACTGACAAGCAAACAGGGAGCAAGGATCTGCACGTTGTATCTTCGAAGCTGCTCTACCGTTTTTTCATCAACAGGGATGCCTGGGGCTTTAAACTCGGCAATCAACAATGGTTTTCCGTTCCTGTCATGCACCACAAGATCAGCACGGCAGTTCGCCTCCAGGTAATGCACAGGGTATTCGCAGGTCATTAAATGCAAAGGATACCCTCCCACTATATGCAAATAACGTATCATTTCTTGGCGTACTTCTTCTTCAGGTGTTTTTTCCACCCATTTTTTTCTTACGCTGCAATATATGACCGAGGGACCGTTCATGGTACAAAGATATAAAAAGTACGGCCTTCATTAAATTTATGTAATTTTGTCGTATGGCAAAAACCACTGCAAAAGATTCGTTGTCTGTCTACAGGGAGATCATGAAAGAACTGAAAGCCGGGGAATTCAAACCGTGTTACCTGCTAATGGGAGAAGAACCCTATTATGTAGACCAAATAGCTTCTTACATTGCCGAAAATGCCCTGAAGGAAGAAGAAAAAGCTTTTAACCAGATGGTCCTTTACGCTCAGGATGTTACCCCCGCAATGATTGTGGACAACGCCCGCAGGTATCCCGTAATGGCTCCCAGGCAGGTGATCATTGTAAAGGAAGCGCAACAACTCAAAGGCCTGGACCTGTTGGCCTCTTATTTCAGAAATATAAATCCTTCCTGTGTCCTTGTACTTTGTTTTATGGGCAAATCGGCTGACAAAAGGACCGAGTTCTGGAAATCGGCCGCCAAACATTGCCGGATCCTGGAATCGGTACCCCTGAGGGATTACGAAATACCGGATTGGATTACCTCCTATCTTAAGGAGAAAGGCACGAGCATTGAACCCCAGGCTGCTCGTCTGCTGGCAGATTTCCTTGGGACCGACCTTCACCGGATTGTCATGGAACTGGACAAGCTTTTTATACTCCTTCCTCAGGGGACATGGGCCGTTACCACCGACATGGTGGAAAAATCGGTTGGTATCAACAGGGAATTCTCTCCCTTCGCTTTGTTCAAACACATTACAGACGGAGATTTTGCAAAAGTTCAGCCCATAGCAGAATACTTTGCGGATAATGAAAAGAAGTTTCCGTTGGTAATGATCATAAGTCTTTTTTATACACAACTTTCACGGATATTAAAACTGCATTCGCTTCGGATGGAAAACCCCGGATCATCACCGGATAAACTGAGAGAGCTTATGGGATTGAACTATTATTTTTTCCGTGAAACCATGCAGGCTTCCCGGTATTTTACCTTTCAACGGACTATCAGGGCCGTGGATCTGTTATGTACTTATGATAGTCTGTACAAATCTTCAGACAGGGGAGAAGCCGGTGACGGCGAACTCCTTATGGAGATGATCTGTAAAATGATGGCCTGAAGACCGGCGTGATCAAAAAGTGTAGATACGCGGAACCCTGTATGCAACGGATGTGAGGATCTCGTATGGGATCGTCCCAAGGATGTCTGCCAGTTCAAAGATGGTGGGATCGTCTCCGAGAACTGTTACCATATCGCCCGGTTTGACATCAATTCCCGTCACATCCAGCATGCACATATCCATGCAAACATTTCCGATAGTGGGAGCCCGGTGACCCTTTACGGAAAATGACGCTTTTCCGTTACTCAGATGCCTGTTAACCCCATCGGCATAACCTATGGCCAGGGTGGCAATACGGGTGTCGGGTGCCGTCACTTTCCCGGCCCTGGAGTACCCTACGGTTTCTCCCGGTTGGACTGTTTTAACCTGCAAAACAGGGGCTTTTAAATAAGCGGTAGGTTTTAGCCTGTTTTTGTCTACATACGACATGCCGTACAGACCTATTCCAAGACGGGCCATGTCAAATTGTGCTTCAGGAGCAAAACGTTCTATTCCCGCAGAATTCAGCAAATGCCTCATAGGTTTGTAATCCAGATGACTCATCAGCATGTGGGACAGAGATTCAAAACGAGCGATCTGTTTTCTGGTAAAGTCATCGTGCTTTTCTTCGCCGGAGGCTGCTAAATGTGAAAAAACAGAAGCGATCCTGATTGATCCGGTTCCCGGCAGTTTTTCAATTATAGACTGAATGTCTTCTTCTTCGGCACCTAAACGGTGCATACCGGTATCCAGCTTAATATGAATGGGATAGTCCTTTTGTTTCATGGCCACGGCTTCTTGCATAAACCGTTCAAAGGCTTCCGGACAGGGAAGACTAGGTTCTAGACGGTTTCGTATCATAAGCGGATAATGCTCCATGCCGCCTGAAAGTACAATGATGGGAAGCTTAATACCGGCTTCTCTAATGGCCACTCCTTCACCCGGAAAAGCAACAGCCAGGTAATCTACACCATTATCTTCCAGAATACGGGAAAACTCACCAATACCGTGACCGTATCCGTAGGCTTTGACAAGAACCAGCAATTTTGTGGTTTCACGTAAAAAAGAGCGGAAATACCTTAGATTGTGCCTTATGTTGGGGACACTGATCTCCAGATGTGTATATTTATTTTTGTTCATCTTTCACTTGATTGAAACAATGCCTGCATAAAGGTTCGTAAACATCTTTTTCACCCAGTTCCACCAGGCGCGTACTCTTGCTCAGGCGGTGAGAATGATGTGCAGGATCCCCGCACCTGACGCATATGGCATGTACTTTGGTTATATGTTCCGCTACTGCCATAAGATTGGGCATGGGGCCAAAAGGATTGCCCTGAAAATCCATATCCAGACCCGCTACTATGACGCGGATGCCGTTGTTGGCCAGTAATTGGCACACACGTACCAGGTTCACGTCAAAAAACTGAGCTTCGTCAATGGCCACCACATCTACGTTGTTGGCCAGCAACAGAATGTTTTCTGCCGAGTCAACCGGGGTGGACGGGATGGAATGGCTGTCGTGCGAAACGACTTCTTCTTCTGAATACCTTACATCAACCCGGGGTTTGAAGATCTCAACCCTTTGATTGGCAAATTTGGCCCTTTTGAGCCTCCGGATGAGTTCTTCGGTTTTCCCCGAGAACATGGACCCGCAAATGACTTCTATCCTTCCGTTCCGCTTTTGATTTTCCAGAAACATATACTATCCGGTTAAAAGGTAATATCAATATGTCCGGCATATACTCCGTAAGCCCCGGTTTGCACAATAACTACCCGGTTGCCGTCTGCGGATGTTCTATAAACGGGTTCTTCCAAAAAGGTATGGGAATGACCTCCTATGATCAAATGGATATTCCTGGAATGTGTTGCCAGTTCCAGGTCGTTTTGAAAACCCTGATGGGTAAGGCATATAATGAGGTCACATCCTTTTCTTTTTAATCTGGCTGCCAGTTTGTTGGCTGTTGATACAGGATCTTTGTAGATCATTTTTTCCAAAACCGCGTTGGATGTCAGTCCGTTCAGATCTATGGTCAGACCAATCACGCCTATCTTTTTCCCGTTAACCCGGAATATTGCATAAGGTTTAACAAGTTTTCTGAGAGGTTTGTATAGAATTGTATAATTGGCACATAAAGTAAGGTAGTTTGCCTGTTTTATTCTTGTGACCAGATCTTCCAGCCCGTTATCGAATTCATGGTTCCCCAGGACAGTTGCATCCAGGCCCAGAGCATTCATGGTCTCCACTTCTACTTTTCCTCCAAAGAGATTAAAGTAAGGGGTTCCCTGATTGTAATCCCCTGCATCCAGGAACAAAATATCTGAGTGTTCTTTCCGGGTTTCCTCAAGGTATCCGGAAAGGCTAAGGATCCCGGCGCTACCGGCATTTCTTCCTGAACGAAAAGGTTCTATCTGGCTGTGAATGTCATTAGTATGCACAATAACAAGATCTTGTGCCTTGGCATAAAACGGCATTGCGATAAGCAGCAGGATCGGCAGCCTGGTTGACAAAGTTTTTTTCATTTCTCTTCCGGGTTATTGATTACTACACGGCCATCTGTTTTGGCTGGAATGGGCTCGCCGTTTTTGGTAAATACGTCAATGTATTTCAAAATTACATCGCGAAGTGTCAGGCCGGAATAATCAACACCCAGATTGTTTTTCATAAGTGACATCCGGTCTCCTCCCTGAAGCAGAAAATCAATGGTAGCTATGCGGTAGACTCTTTCCTCTTCCAGGGGTTTCCCGTTTATCAGCAATTGCGTGACCTTGTGGTTATCAACTTTCAAGGTCACTCCAGATAAAACTTCTACGCGACGTGCCGCAAACGTTTCAAATAATTCTCTGACCCGGCTGCCTTTCATACTTACCAGAACAAGAGAATTTTCAAAAGGGAAAGCCGAGTATACATAGTAAAGTGCCAGATTCCCTTTTGGGAACGAACTCCTAATGCCTCCAAAATTGGTAAGGGCAAAATCAACATTTTCAAGCCCGTAATGCCTGCGTGCAATGGCCAGTAAAGCATCTCCCGCCAGGTTGGATAAAGGACTTTCCGGGTAATATGACCTCATCTCACTGGTGGTATATCCCACAACCTGGTTCATTTTGTTGTTCAGTTCGGGAGAATAGGTGTCAATGATGTTCCGTATGGCAGGAGACGCTTTGCTTTGGTAAACATCGGTATCCATCAGCACACGGTATGCTTTGATGGTCTGGGCCCGGGAAGACACCGTTCCCGAGGTGAGCAGTAAAAGGAAGAAAGCGCAGTATTTCAGGCGTTTTTGTATCGCATCCATTTCCATAATTCTTTCCATGTTACTTTCTTTCCGTACATCAAAATGCCCACCCGGTATATTTTGGCTGAAAAATGCACTACTGCAATGAAAGTCAAAAACAACAGCCCGAGAGAAACCAGTAATTGCCACAAAGGAACTCCTCCAAAGGGAAGACGGGCCAGCATAACCATAGGTGAAGTGAATGGTATGATAGAAGCCCAAACAGACAGCGAACTATCAGGATACTGGAAGGTATGCATCATGATGAACAATCCAAGGATAAGGGGAATAGTAATAGGTAGCTGAAATTGCTGGGTGTCAGTTTCGGCATCGGAGACAGACCCGACAGCGGCGAACATAGACGCATACATAAAGTATCCTCCTATAAAATACAGGCAGAAGCTCAGCAGGAATTTCCCGAAATCTATTTGTGAAAGGGTACTTGCTATGCCGGTCAGCACGCCGTTACCTGTATCGAATGAGGCAATGGTCCCGGCCAGACCGCCCTGCATCTGTGGAGCAGATCCGGCCATATCGACAATGGCTCCCGAGCCCACAATAGTCATAACGACAAACAAGATGATGGCTGTAAGCAGGATCCAGAGAAAGAACTGAAGTAAGGCAACAAGGGCAATACCCACGATCTTCCCAAGCATCAACTCCACGGGTTTAACCGATGAAATGATAACCTCAACAATCCGGTTCGTTTTTTCCTCAATAACTCCCCGTATTACCATGGATCCATACATGAATATAAACATGTAGATCAAAAAGCTGCTTAAATACGAAATGGCCATGTATACTTCCGTAATAGTTTCTTTTTCATCTCCGGTTTCTGTCCAGGTAAGAGATTTTACGGGGATATCGGTGTGAATATCTTCCATAATTTCCTTTAACCGGGGAATGTTGTAAGATTCCAGCCTTTGTTGTTCAATCTCATAACTGATCTGCCGGGAAACATACCTTTGAATATCCTTATCAATGGAGCCGGTACTGTACATCCGTACTTCCACCGAGTTCCCTTCCACCGGTTCTATCACGCAAAGAGCATGGAGGTTACGTGTGTCAAAATCTTTTTTGTAGTCTTCAGGATCCCCTTCCCTGCGAAAGGAAAAGTGGGTGTACTCCTGGTCTTCCAGAACCTTTTCTCCAATGCCCGTAGGATCAATGACCTCAATGTTTTTTTCATTGTTGTCTTTCAGCGTGGTCATCAGGGTCGGGATGGTAATAAGGGCTGCCATCAGCAGAGGCGTCAGGAAAGTGATAATAAGAAATGATTTTTTTCTGACACGGATAGCGAATTCTCTTCTGACAATAAGATTTATCTTTTTGATATTCATTGCCTTTCCTCCTTTTGCGTTACCAGTTTAATAAATATGTCGTGCATACGGGGTATGATTTCGTTCATTCCCACGATATTGATGTGCGGTATGAGTGATTCCAGCAGATCGTTGGTGTTGTGCCCGTCCTTCATTTCCACTGTCATCTGGTAAGAACCGTCTTTTTTTCCTTGTGAGGTAATGGAAAAAGGAGCTTTGTCAAATTTGGAAGGATCCAGAGGATCTGAGGCGCGGTAAAGGATCTCCATACGGTTATCCCCGTGTACACGCCGTATGTCGCTAACCCGACCCGTGACTATTAAACGGGCATTATCTATCAGGGCTATCTGGTCACATAATTCTTCTACCGATTCCATATTATGCGTAGACAGTATAACGGATGTTCCGTTCTCTTTCAAACGGATAATTTCATTACGGATAAGATCCACATTAATGGGATCAAATCCGCTGAAAGGCTCATCCAGGATCAGCAGTTTCGGATCATGCATTACGGTGGTTACAAACTGAACTTTTTGGGCCATCCCTTTGGATAACTCGGTGATCTTTTTGTTCCACCAGGCCTGAATGCCGAATCTTATGAACCAGGATTTAAGACTGGAAAGAGCCTGGGCATGGGACATGCCTTTCAGTTTTGCCAGGTACATGGCCTGATCGCCGATTTTCATTTTTTTGTATAATCCTCTTTCTTCGGGAAGATATCCTATGCGAAAGACGTCGTTCGCTGCCAAAGGATGATTGTCAAAAAATATGCTGCCTTCATCGGGAGCAGTGATTTGATTGACAATCCTCAAAAGGGTGGTTTTGCCGGCTCCGTTGGGTCCCAGTAACCCGAAAATTATTCCTTCGGGAACATCAATGCTGACATTATCCAATGCCAGATGACCGTCAAAGCGCTTAACCACATTGTTAGTTACCAGTATACTCATAGACTTACAATAGGGGTTTGAAATAAACTATCCGGCAAATATAACAAAAAACAAAGCTCAATAAAGATACCAGCCAATTTTAGCGGCCTGTTCTTTGGTGAATATACTATCGCGGAGCAGGTTGGTCACAGTACATGAATCAGGATTTGTCGTTTCTCTGTATCTGATTATACACCGTGCCAAATACCTGCCAATATAAATGTGAGATGCAAGTTGATCCTCGGTTACTGTTTTCAGATCCATTTTTCTGATAAAAGTAGTATCCGCAAAAACATCATCATAAAAACCTTTCAGCCGTTCGCGGTCCATCCCGTATACCTCCAGGAGTTGTTCAGGGACGGCAAATCCGCCGAGTTTATCACGGTATTCCAGGATCTTAACGGCGTAATACGGCCCGATACCGTATAATTTGACCAATTCTGCGCTGTCAGCGGTATTGAGTTCAATTTTCAGGGGCACAAAAGGGTTGTATGTATCAAGCCCCTGATTGCTCTTATTACCTGTTTTTGCCCCGGGTAGGTTTGAGCGGGCAGCTTTTTTTATGGTATCTTCTTTTATATGGGATTCCGTGAAAGTCCTGCAATATTCCTGGAACGGACTGGATGCCTGCCATATTTGTTTATACCCGAAAGATGACCATCTACCGGGGAAAACCCTGAGTGAAAATAAAACCAAAATGCAGGCTATACCTGAAGCATGAATGGTGTAATGATGTCTGTTACCCCATTTCATTTTCTTTCCCTTTTCCTTTCAGCACAATTACTATCTCTCCTCTGGGAGTGTTTTTTCTGAACCAATCAGATACATAAGCGAGTTTTCCCCGGACTGTTTCTTCATGAATCTTGCTGATCTCCCTGCTCACGGAAACTTCTCTCTCCGGCCCGAGTGTAGCTGCCAGTTCTTCCAGTGTTTTGAGCAACCGGAAAGGGGATTCATACAGAATAATGGTGCGGGTTTCCGTTTTATAAGATTCCATTCGGGTCCGTCTGCCTTTTTTCACAGGCAGAAATCCTTCAAAACAAAACCGGTCCAAAGGGAACCCGCTGTTAACCAGAGCCGGGATCAGGGCTGTGGCACCAGGCAGGCATTCCACCTCAATACCTGAAGCCAGGCAATCTCTGATCAGCAAATAACCGGGATCGGATATGCCCGGAGTCCCTGCGTCACTGATCAGGGCCGCGCGGATCCCGTCCTGAATTTTGCGTACCACCGAGGCAACCTGTTTGTGTTCGTTATATTTATGAAACGATTCCATAGGGGTTCCGATGCCGTATTTTTTTAGCAGAATACTGCTTGTACGCGTGTCTTCTGCCAGGATCAGGTCGGCTTCTTTCAGCACGTTCAGTGCTCGTGTGGTAATATCTTCCAGGTTCCCAATGGGTGTTGGTACTATGATGAGTTTAGAACACATCTTCCAGCTGTGTAAGAAATTTTTGTACGGCGGGAGATGATAATTCCCAGTGGGGAAAATGTTCTGCCAGGTAAGCTTCGGCTTCCTGTATAGTCTTTGAGTTCTGAATTACGTTCAGTGTCTTGTCATAAAGATCACGGTCTTGTGAAAACAGCATTTTCTCATATAGAAACCTGTCGTTCAGGGGGATGATCTCTTTCAAAGGCCTGCCGTTCTTTGATCTGGCCAGGGAATCGGCAAGGGTGGGGCGTTGGGCAAATCCGGAAAACAAATCGCCTATCGTTTCGGGAAGAGGGGGTGTTTCTTCCTGGATCTCAGGGCCGGGTCCCGGCTCAGGTTCCGGTTGCGAATCAAGTTCAAATACCTGTTCGTCCGGTTGGTCAACAGCTGGCTTGTGTAATGCTTCTATCTTTTGCTCCAGCAAGTACAGCAGTTCTTTGATTTCGTTATATTCCTTTGAGTTCACATTTCAAAGTTACGTATTTAATGCTTATTGAGGAATAAAACGGTAGACAATTTCTCCGTGTTGAATGGTAGGCGCTTCCTCAGAGGCCGTAAAGCGGCTTTGTTTTGCGGCACGCAGGGCAAATTTCTGCAAACACCTGTCCTGGGAAGAGAAATCGTCCACTATAGCTGCTTTTTGTACATATCCTTTCCGGTTTACATAAATGGCTACTGTAACGTCACCACCTCCAATGCATTTGTATACCGGGATGGGCAGGCTCATGGCTTTTCGTCCTTCTATCCTGTATTCCAGCACAGCCGGTCCGGTATAGGGTTTCGAATTTTTATCTTCTGCTTTATCTGGTTGAGTGGTAAAGTTTTCCTGACCACCTTCTTCCTCTATGGCTTCCCGGGCGGCATCCAGACGTTTTTGGAGCTCTTCGGCTTCTTCGTAAACACGCGAAGGATCTTCATGCCGGTCATCCTTTAGATTTTGATTTCGCTGTGTCGCATCTACTGCAACGTTCCTGGTTTGTTGTTCTATGCCGGAGATAAGGTCTTCCAATTCCGCGCTTAACTGGGCCCTCATCTGTTCCCTTTTCAGTTCCGCTTCCAGTTCCTCCTGTTGCGTAAAGTCCAGAACAAAAGAGGATTCTTTTTGCATAAGAGAGCCGATCTGGTAAGACAAAAAAACAATCAGTGCAACCAGATGTACGATCACCGTAAGATAGAGTCCTGTTTTTGTTTCTTTTTTCATTGCGAACAAAGCTTACCTGGTTAACAGGGCCTGTTCAATGGTAGATATCAGCATATTAATGGCCACCGCATTGTGTCCGCCCTGTGGTACTATAATATCGGCATAGCGTTTTGTGGGTTCAATAAATTGAAGGTGCATGGGCTTTACGGTTTTTTCGTAACGTTCCAATACTTTATTTACTGACCGGCCTCTTTCCACAATATCCCTGGATATAACTCTTGATAAACGGTCATCGGGATCTGCATCCACAAAAATTTTCATATCCAGGCAGTCTCTCAAGGGGGGATCGGTAAAGATAAGGATCCCTTCCACAATTATGATCTGTGTGGGTTCAATGTGTTTTGTTTCCCGGGACCGGGTACATGTTATATAGGAATACATGGGTTGTTCTATAGGATTCCCGGCTTTGAGCTGCAGTAAGTGTTTAACCATTAGCTCCCAATCAATAGATTCCGGGTGGTCGAAATTCAATTCCTGTCTCTTTTCCAATGGCAGGTGCGAATTATCTTTGTAATAGGAATCCTGGGGGATCACAATGATTTTTTTCTGATCCAGATTTTCCAGGATTTTATTTACAACTGTTGTTTTACCGGAACCGGTACCACCGGCTATACCAATTACCAACATATTAAAATTCAGCAGATTTTGGGGTTCGGGGAAAAGGAATCACATCACGGATATTTGTCATTCCCGTAATAAAGAGGAGCAAGCGTTCAAAACCCAGGCCGAATCCGGAATGCGGAGCAGTTCCAAAGCGCCTTGTGTCCAAATACCAATCCAGGCCTTCTTCCGACATATTCATATAGACGATCCTTCTGCGGAGCGTTTCCAGATTTTCTTCGCGCTGGGATCCTCCTATGATCTCTCCTATCTTGGGGAAAAGAATGTCCATGGCACGTACGGTTTTCCCGTCCGTGTTCTCTTTCATATAAAAAGCCTTGATCTCTTTGGGATAGTCTGTTAATATGACAGGATGTTTAAAATGCTTTTCGACCAGGTATCTTTCATGTTCACTCTGCAGGTCCACACCCCAGGATACGGGGTATTCAAAAGACTGACCGCTGGCAGTCAGAATTTCAATACCTTCTGTATAGGTAAGACGTACAAATTCTGTGTTGCAAACACCTTCCAGCCTGTTGATCAGATCTTTGTCTATCATATTGTTGAGAAAGGCTATATCGTCAGCACAATTATCCAGGGCATACCTGACCAGGTATTTGATAAAGTCTTCGGCCAGGTCCATATTGTCATTAATGTCGTAAAAGGCCATTTCAGGCTCTATCATCCAGAACTCGGCAAGATGCCTTGGGGTGTTGCTGTTCTCTGCCCTGAAAGTAGGACCGAAAGTATAAACTTCGCCAAGAGCCATCGCACCCAGTTCTCCTTCCAGTTGCCCGCTGACGGTCAGACTTGTCTGACGTCCGAAAAAATCCCGTGTATAATCAATGGTGTTGTCTTTGGATCTGGGCGGGTAGTTCAGATCCAGGGTAGTAACCTGGAACATGGCTCCGGCTCCTTCACAGTCAGAAGCGGTAATGATGGGTGTATGCAGGTACACAAAGCCATTGTCGTTAAAATATTTGTGTATGGCATATGCCAAGGCATGACGTATGCGGAAAATACAACCGAATGTATTGGTCCTGGGTCTGAGGTGCGCTATTTCCCTGAGGAATTCCATGCTGTGACCCTTTTTCTGTAAAGGATAAACGGCAGGATCGGCGATTCCGTAAATTTCTATTTCAGAGGCCTTGATCTCTACAGACTGCTGTGTCCCGATCGATGGAACAAGTTCTCCTTTTACACGTATGCAGGCTCCGGTAGTGACGGGTCGCAGCTGTTCTTCCGTGAAAACATTCATATCACATACAATTTGAACGTTGTGGATCGTAGATCCGTCATTCAGTGCAATGAAAGCGATATTTTTATTGCCCCGTTTGGTACGTACCCAGCCTTTTACCTGCACGGTCACTCCGGCCTGCATTTTCAGAAGGTCAATAATTCTGGTGCGTGATTTTATCATGGCTGTTAATATCTGTAGTAGTCCGGTTTGTAAGGACCTTCAACGGAAAATCCTATGTATTCGGCTTGTTTTTGTGTCATTCGTGTAAGTTTGACGCCAAGGTAATCCAGGTGAAGACGTGCCACTTCTTCGTCCAGCTTTTTGGGTAGTTGATATACTCCCAGTTCGTGCTGAGTGTTCCAGAGACTTATTTGTGCCAGAACCTGGTTGGAGAAAGAATTACTCATCACGAATGATGAATGTCCGGTGGCACATCCCAGATTTACCAGTCGTCCTTCAGCCAGGAGAATGATGGAATGACCGTCGGGGAAAGTAAATTTGTCCACCTGGGGCTTAATATTGTCCTTTTTTATGCCCGGGTAATTCAGAAGGGCATCTACCTGTATTTCATTGTCAAAGTGACCAATGTTGCAGACTATGCAATGATCTCTCATTTTTTCCATATGTTCCAGGCAGATCACATCGCAGTTTCCGGTAGCAGTTACAAAGATCCTGGCTTCTTTCAGGCAATCTTCCAGGGTTCGTACTTCAAAGCCCTCAATGGATGCCTGAAGTGCACAGATGGGGTCAATTTCTGTGACCAGAACCCGGGCTCCGTATGAGCGCAGACTCCGGGCACATCCTTTACCTACATCCCCGTACCCGCAAACTACCACCACTTTTCCGGCTATCATTACATCAGTTGCCCGTTTTATGCCGTCGGCAAGTGATTCGTGGCATCCGTAGAGGTTGTCGAATTTTGATTTGGTAACGGAATCATTGACATTAATTGCCGGAAAAAGAAGTTCTCCTTTGTCAAACATTTGGTATAACCTGTGAACTCCGGTTGTTGTTTCTTCACTGACCCCTTTCATGCCTTCTGCCATACGAGTCCACATACCGGGTCTTTCTTTGAGCGTTTTGCGTAATAGTGCTGCAATTACTTTTTCTTCTGTTCTTCCGTTCATGTCATCAAGTGTGAAACTGTCTTTTTCTGCCAATACGCCTTTATGTACCAATAGTGTGGCATCACCGCCATCATCTACTATCATATGAGGGCCTGGTGCGTTGGGAAACGACAATGCCTGCAGGGTACTCCACCAGTATTCCTCCAACGTTTCACCTTTCCATGCAAATACAGGAGTACCTGCTTCTACAATAGCAGCTGCTGCATGATCCTGTGTTGAAAAAATATTACAGGAAGCCCACCTTACGTCTGCTCCGAGCACTTTTAATGTTTCAATAAGGACGGCTGTTTGAACGGTCATATGGAGACTTCCGGTGATCCGTGCTCCCTGCAGGGGCTTCCGGTCACCGTACCGCTTACGAAGGGCCATAAGTCCGGGCATTTCCCGCTCGGCCAGCTCAATTTCCTTCCTTCCGAATGCAGCAAGTCCGGGATCTTTAATTTTGTAGTCCATCTCTTTTTTTTGCAAAGGTAAGCAAAAAACGAAATCAGGTCTTAAAACCGTAATGTTTCCTTTAGCGTTTTGTATCCTGTAGCGCTTATCCGGATGGATTCCCCATTTGTTAGAATAATATATTGTTGTTCTCCGTAACGTTCAATACGGCTAATCCTGGAAACGTTTACAATAAATGAGCGATGGATCCGGACAAACTGCATGGGAGAAAGCGTTTCCTGAAGATGTTTCATGGTCTCTTCTTTAAGCCATTTTCCTTCTTTGGTTACAAGAGAAACGTAATCTCCGTCGGCTTGTATGAACAGGAGATCTTCGGTGGGAATAACCTTTATTCCGTTGCCTGATCTTACCAGAATCTTATCGGGATATTCACGCACTGGTTGTGCATGTGAAATTGGATGTGGTTCTGGTGAAACAGTTTGCCCCTGTGTTTTTTGCGTTCTTTTCCACATCAAAAAAATAACACAAAGCAAAATAGTTATAAAAATACGCAGAGGAATGGTCTGTGAATAGAGTAAGAACTGTTCCTGAGAAAGGTAAAAGTACATAAACAATACCGGCAAACCGCCAACACCGGAGCAAAAAATCACACTTTGCACATACACCGGCATACCATACGAGTGCATTTTTAAGGTGAAAAAACCAATAAAAGTAAAGCAACAAGCCAGGACAAAAGCATCGGTAAGAAGGTCAGGCCAGGTGAAGGCCACAATGGATCCGGCCAGATAAGCAACTATGAACGAGGTCACAACGACCACGCTCACGTATACTGCCAGTCTGTATTTACCTGATTTCTCCACCTCCAAAGACACATTCTGCTTCAATGATCAATCTGGCACTGTTGTCAACACCTGAAACTACAGGACGTTTATCCTTAAATGAACCAAAAACATTTTCGGATCTGATCTCTACATTCCATTCCGGAGGTATGTGTAAAGTAGTTCCTCCGAATACTGAAGAGATCTTCAAAAAAGAGACGCCTTCCTGTAAAGTCGTTTTTCTAAGATCCAGCGTGACACCTCCGAAAACACTTTCAATGGATCCGCCCCTGAATTCAGGCTCCAGAAATACATTGTCGGCTCCGCTAAAGACCATGGAATAGTTGACATAACCGTTGTCAAACCGGGTGTATTCTCCGGCATGGGTCCGGTGGAGATGATGCCTGAAAGGAGGTTCGGAAAGACCGCCTTTTCTGGATCTTGTAAAGATCAGGATACCCACTGCAACCAGGGCCAGAGGCCACAGGTTTCCCCAATTGAACCTGGCAAACCATTCCATTCCCGGAAAAAGATCCAAAGCTCCGATCCGGGGCAACAGGAAAACGGTTCCAATTATAAGTAATATTACACCCTGTGTGCTCTGTTTTCGTGCAAAAGAAATAATCCCGATCACAATGAGAAGCATCTGCCAGGAAAGCAGAATGCGGCGAACTCCGTATGGGATCCACCCCGCATTGGAAAAGATCAGAATGATGCCTACGCAGACGAACACCAATCCAATAAAAACACCTCCGGAAGCATGGTTCCGGCGTTCCGGTTTTCTCTGAACTTCATGTTCCTGGTTGTCTAAGATTTCCATAATTTCAAAAATTCAAATAATTAGATATGCCGCAAAAGTAATGGCAGATCCCTCTCAATACAATAGGACATCGGCGAGCGCAGGGAATAAACCCGATGAATAAATGGCCGGGCTCGTTAAAATGAGATTCCCATAGCTTCACAGATCTTTTTGGGAATGTCCGTGTTGTCCATTCGTCCCATGAAAAGATGACTGTTGACTCCCATGGCATAAACAGGTACGGGTATTCCGGTATGGGCTAAAGTCGTCCAGCCGATCCTGGCTCTGCGGTTTATATCCCTGACCATTTCCGCGGTTTTGTAGTCGCGGGATTGTCTCAGCTTATCTTTGGATGCGGTTTGTTCATCCAGCTGATCAAAATGCATAACATATTGGCTTTCCCATCCGAGTGACATGCCACCGGTTTCATGATCTGCGGTAACTATTATCAGAGTTTCTTTTGGATGTTTCACGGCAAAATCGATGGCAACCTCTACGGCCTGGTGCAGGTCCAGGGTTTCCAGAATAGATGCTTTTCCGTCATTGGAATGACATGCCCAGTCAATAAGTCCACTCTCGCTCATCAGGAAAAACCCTTTTTCGTTATCCAGGAATTCAACTGCAGCCCTTATGATATCGCTGTGGGTCATATCACCTTCCTGACGGTCAATGGCATAAGGGAGGGATCCCAGATAATCTCTTCCCTTATCCTGCAATAAAACAATCTTATTTGAATCCTTCATTGTATCAAAATCATCCATGCCGTAAGCAATGGTGTAACCGGCTTCTTCTATAAGTTTGATCACAGATGTCTGGTCTTTTTCACTTCCTTCGGGTTGAAGAAAGCCCCCACCGCCGAAAAAGTCAAAACCGGTCTCGGGTAACTGGGTTGCTATGGTATAATAATCATTTCTTGAAACTGCATTGGCATAAAAAGCACCTGGAGTTGCGTGATCCAAAGTTACGGTTGATGATACCCCTACTTTGTAGCCGGCTTCTTTGATTTTGTAAGTAATGGCTTTAAGTGCGGCAGAATCGGGAGTAATACCCAGCATGCCGTTGTTGGTCTTTGTTCCCGTAGCCAGAGCCGTTCCGGCAGCCGAAGAACAGGTAATAATATTACTGGCGCTGTATGTTGTTATGGTACCCAATACGGGAAATTGAGTGAAATTCAATGCCTGTAACCCGATCTCTCCTTCTTTGTCTGCCCTGTATGCTTCAGTTGCAGCAACCTGTGCAAGTCCCATCCCGTCACCAATAAAATAAAAAACATATTTTGCCTGTTGCGGGGTTTCCTGGCATCCGAACAGGGCAACGATCGCCAAAACGGCCAATAAACGTTTCATTTGTACATAATTTTTGAGTGTTTACAAAGGTAAAAAAAAGCCGCAGTAAAGAACCGCGGCTTTTAAATATTGTTTGTACTAATCAGAAACCCGTGTTTTCGGCTTTCCGACGTGTAGAATACATAATTCTCAATGCAGAACAACGACGGAGTTCCTGCTTCACGTCTGTTACGATACCCATTCGAACGTTTTCGTCTACTTTCAGTGCCACTGTCATCAAAGGACGGTCAGCTTCCGACATGGATTCACGGGAAGCCGCTATAAAGTCACGAATGTCATCAATGGTACTGAAAGAATCGTTTAACTGTATACGTGCTTCGGTACCAAACTGACTCTGGTAAGCAGGGATGGGGGTCCCTATGTTGATGTAACTTGCCAGGTCTTTTCTGTCCAGTTTTGCGATCTCGGTCGCTTCCGGAAGTTTAACACTTACTACACGTTCCGTTTGACGAAAACTTGTTGATATCATAAAGAAGAACAATAACATGAAAACGATGTCGGGAAGTGAAGCCGTACTCAGGGGTTTTAGTCCTTTATCAGTTTTTGTTTTGAATGTTGCCATAATTATGTTCTCCTATCTTCTCCTTGTTGTTACTTCTCTGGGTTCCCTTTCTGACAGATTCATGGGAACGGCATCCCTTACAATTCTTTGCTGATCTTCATCCAGGGATTCGTATTTCTTTCCAAAATGCTGCATGGAAAAATCGTCGCGTAGTTCATTAAATGCTTTTACCAGTTCATTTTGTACCTGGATATAGGCATCATACGAAGTACCGCGGTCATTTTGAAGGGAAACAACGGCACGGGATACCATGACGGGACCAAAGCCTTCAATATCATTTTCACGTTTTTCAGGCATATTGGGAAGATTAGCCGGATTAGTGATGAATTCCTTGACTTTGTCTTTTAGCATGGTAATGTGCATCTCCTGTCCTCCTGCAAACAAGCGGTCGCTACTATTGATCAGCACCACCATTATATTCCTCTTGTTGATCTGTTCAACTTCTGCCTGCTGATTCTCATCAGGCATAGGCGGAAGCCGGCGTTGAATACCGGTTTCAACATCCATGGTGGTTGTTACCAGAAAGAATATAAGCAGCAGGAAAGCGATGTCTGCCATTGAGCCTGCATTAATTTCACCTGCTGGTTTTGCCATAATAATTAAAGTTTACTAGATTAGTTTTTCTTCAAGGCATTATAGACAGAACCACCAATAATGGCAATTGCTGCCAATGCCAACAGGAAGTATGTAAGGTACAGGGCCGTATCAGTCAGTTTGACAGAAGACCCTTCTACTATGGCTCCGGTTGCCAGTAAAACCGGGGTCCCGGGAGCAAGAAGGTAAGCACCTCCTACCAGTACGACGGCGATCACCAGCAAGATCAACAGCGGTTTCACCTTGATGGTATGTTGCCTGAAAGTAATTATTGGCAACAGTATTATCAAAAGAATAGCCAGTCCGATCATGATGTATGCCCAATTCAGGTAGGTGTATGTCCAGGCATCCAGGTTTTCTCCCTTCGTATTCAAGAAATACAGAACGGTAAGAACAATACTGATTGCAAGGAGCACCCATAAAGTTATTTTTGAAACTCTCTTCATTGCAAAGTCTTATTTTTCGTATTTAACCAAAATGTCCATCAAAGAAATGGAAGCGTCTTCCATCTTGATAACGATGCCGTCAATTTTGGATATCAGATAATTGTAGAACAATTGAAGGATGATGGCCACAATAAGACCTGTTACTGTTGTAATAAGAGCAACCTTGATACCGCCGGCTACGATGTTGGGAGAAATATCCCCTGCAGCTTCAATGGCGTCAAAAGCTCCGATCATCCCGATTACTGTTCCCATAAATCCCAACATAGGAGCGATAGCAATGAACAACTGGATCCAGGAAAGCCCTTTTTCCAACTGGCTCATCTGTACGGAACCGTAAGATGAAATGGACTTTTCTACAACATCCAGGCCTTCATCTGCACGGGAAAGTCCCTGGAAAAAAATACTGGCAACAGGACCGCGGGTGTTACGACAAACATCCAAAGCGGCAGGTACGCCACCGTCTTTCATGGCTGCTTCCACTTTATCCAGCAGTTTTCCTGTATTGGTTTCGGCCAGGGTAAGGTAAATAATACGTTCAATAGCAAGTGCAAGTCCGAAAATCAAACAGAGCAGTACCACTGACATAAAAGCAGGACCACCTTCAATGAATTTGGTCTTAAGCTGCTGGTGAATGGGTACTTCAACCTGTTCAGTTTCACCTGTAGTGGTGGCTGTTTGTGCGACTGCGTACTGAGCAGAAATGGTAATGAATCCAAGGACTGCTAAAAATACGAAAAGTTTTTTCATTTCTGTTGAATAATTAGAGTTAAGAATTTATAAATTGTCAAACGTTTACAAATAAACTGCGGAGAAGGCGGGATTCGAACCCGCGAAACCCTTTTGGAGTTTACGCACTTTCCAGGCGCGCGCCTTAGACCACTCGGCCACCTCTCCTTTCTTAATACACATTAAAAAGCAGCGCAAGTTACTGAAAAAAGTTTTATTCCAAACAAATGTATTAAAATTCACCATTTAAAGATTGTGAAAGAAGTTCTATAACTTTTTTATTGTCAAAAAATTGGCCTGTTAATAACATAATCTTGGTGACAGCGGCTTCAGTTGTCATGTCATATCCTGACAGGACCCCCGCTTCCTTCAGCCTGATCCCGCATGCATAAGTGTCCATGGATACACTCCCCGCCGGACATTGTGTAATATTCAAGATAACAATCCCTTGGGATATTGCTCTGGATAACAGATCCAGCAGCCATTGCGCAGATGGGGCATTTCCCTGTCCGTAAGTTTCCAGGACGACTACCCTCAACCCGGGAATATTAAGTATGGCTTCCACCACTTTCTTTTCAATACCCGGGAAAATTTTCAAAACGGCCAAATCGGTTCCCAGTTGTGTATGTACCCGTAAAGGACGTCCCCATGTGGTGGGATAGCGGATGTACTTGCGGTTGTATTTGATGTGGATCCCTGCCTCGGCAAGAGCCGGGTAATTCGGAGAGCGGAAGGCCCTGAATTCTTCGGAATTGTATTTCATAGTCCTGTTTCCTCTGAACAACTGGTCCTGAAAGAAAATGCATACTTCAGGTACCAGGGCATGACTCTGGTCATCCACGCCGGCTGCAATTTCCACGGCAGAAATAAAATTCTCTTTGCCGTCAGTCCGGGGTAATCCTATGGGTAACTGACTGCCGGTGAAAATAACCGGTTTTTCCAGGTTCTCCAGCATAAAACTAAGTGCCGAGGCGGAATAGCTCATGGTGTCTGTCCCGTGCAGGATCACAAAGCCGTTGTAACGGTCATATTTTTCGCAGATCAACAGGGCCAGTCGTACCCAGAAATCAGGGAAGATATCGGATGAATCTATGACCGGATCGAAAGAATAGGAATCAATCCGGAAGCAGAATTTCTGCAGTTCGGGAACTTCTTCCAAAATATGTTCAAAACGGAACGGCACCAGTTCTCCGGTAACCGGATGGGCTTTCATGCCAATGGTACCCCCCGTATAAATAACCAGAATGGCTGCTTTGTTTATCATTTCTTAAAAAACAAAGATAATGCATTTTGAGTAGTCTGACCAATTACTTTTTCGATGCTGACGTCTTTTAAAAGAGAAATTTTCCGTGTAATGAAAGTCAGGTAGGCGCTTTCGTTTCTTTTTCCGCGGTAGGGCACTGGCGTCAACCAAGGAGCATCGGTTTCCAGCACTATGCTTTTCAGGTCGGTTTCCCTTACAGTTTCTGCAAGACGGGCATTTTTAAAGGTGACTACTCCGCCGATACCCATGAAAAAATATCCTCCACGGCAAGCTTGCTCAAAAACTTCACGGCTACCCGACCATGCGTGCAAAATGCCCCTCATGCAGGGATAGGTACATTTTTTTAAAGACGCCAGCAACTCGGGAAAGGCAGAACGGGAATGTATGATAACCGGAAGGTCCAGATCCCTGGCCCATTCCAGTTGTTGTTCAAATGCATTGATCTGTTCCCGTTCATATTCGCGTGACCAGTAAAAATCAAGTCCGATCTCTCCGACGGCGACTGCTCCTGCCATTGTTGAATAAGCATGGTCCAGTTCTTGTCTGAAATCTGCCTTGACCGAAGTGGGATGAAGCCCCGAGGCTTTATGACAAAACCCCGGATATTTTTTCAGGCATTCCTGCATGGCTGCGTAGGTGCTTTTGTTGATGGCTGGAAGGATGCAATGCGTTACCCCGGCATTTTTGGCCCTTTCAACCACCTGATCGCGGTCGGGATTAAAGGCACTGTCGTAGAGATGTACATGCGTATCGATCATAGTATTATCCTGTATTCGTTGTTTTCCATACATTCTATCAGCCCTTTAACCTGAAGCTTTGTCAAGGTGGCAGACAGAACCGGAAAAGATAGCTGCAGACATTCAGCCAGGGAATTTATGTCTCCTCCTTTCTTTTTAACTTGTGAATATACCAGCTTTTCGGGATTATCCAGTGTAGTGAACAAATCCTGTTGATAAGCAGTAGTTTTATCCGGGGTTGTTTCCCATTGCATGGTCCGGGCAATATCAAAGGCAGAAGCAACCAGGGCTGCTTTGTTATTCTTTATTAAGTTGTTGCAACCTTTTGAGCAAATATCTCCGGGCCTTCCCGGTACGGCCAGAACGTCCCTGAAATAATCAGAGGCAAGATGGGCTGTAATGAGTGCCCCTCCGTCTGTTTTGGATTCAACGACCAGCGTAGCATCCGACAATCCGGCAATGATGCGGTTGCGTTGCAGAAAATTGTGCCGGTTTTCCTGTGTTTCAGACGGGAACTCGGTCAGTACAGCGCCTTGCCGGTAGATGTCCAGGGCTATGTTCCTGTGAGCAGACGGATAGATCTGATCAAGACCTGCCGGAAGTACGGCAATTGTCTGTAAATTATTTTCAAGTGCTGCTTTGTGTGCTGTAATATCTATGCCGAAAGCCAGTCCGCTCACAATTACTGGATTAATTCCGGCTTTTTTCAATCCGCCTATTATTTCCCTGCAAACGGCTTTTCCGTATGGTGTTGCCGATCTTGTCCCCACAACGGACAGAAAGGGGCCCCGGTTCAGGTCTGCTGATCCCGCCACATATAAAAGCAACGGGGCGTCACAGCACTCCCTGAGATTTTCCGGATATTCCCGGTCGTATAAAAAAACAGTTTTGATTTTCCGCTTGCCGGCACACTCCAATTCTTTGTGAGCTAAATTCATAAGATCGGGGTGATGCATGTTTTCGGCAATGCTTCTTCTGAACCCTTTGTGACGGATCAGTTCAGTAAGTGGTTGTTGAAAGACAGCAGCCGCACTGCCGTAATGATCATACAATCTCCTGGCCAATCCTCCTTCATACCTCATGCACAAACTTAATGCACATCTGCATATTTCTTCTTCTTCACAGATCATCCCCAAATATAGAGGAAATGAATTATATTATCAACATGGCATCCCCGTATGCTCCAAAGCGGTACTTTTCTTTAACGGCCGTTTCATAGGCATTCATTACCGTTTCATAGCCTCCGAATGCTGCTACGAACATGAGCATAGTAGAATGGGGAAGCTGGAAATTTGAGATCAGAGCATCCGGAATACAGAAATCGTAGGGAGGGAAAATGAATTTGTTGGTCCATCCTTCAAAAGCGGTGATCTCTCTTTTTGTAGTCACTGAAGTTTCAACGGCACGTAAAACGTCAATTCCGGTGGCAAAAACACGTTTTCCGTCAGCTTTCGCCTTGTTTATGATATTGGCGCTTTCAGCCGTGATGACTACAGGTTCGGAGTCCATTTTGTGTTTTGAAAGGTCTTCCACGTCTACTGCCCTGAAATGCCCCATGCCCATATGAAGTGTGATCTCGGTAGTTTTTACGCCCCTTATCTCCATTCTCTTTATAAGCTCCCTGCTGAAATGAAGTGCTCCGTCAGGAGCGGCTACAGCCCCTTCCACTTTGGCAAAAATGGACTGATAGCGTTCTTCGTCAATAGGTTCCACGTGTTTCCGGATCCATTTGGGTATTGGCATTTCTCCAAGGCGGAACAAAGTGGATTTAAAATTCTCGTAAGTGCCATCACAAAGGAAACGCAGTGTTCTGCCCCGGGAGGTGGTGTTATCAATAACCTCGGCAACAAGGGCATCATTTTCCCCGAAATACAATTTGTTCCCAATCCGTATCTTACGGGCCGGATCAACCAAAACATCCCATAAACGTTGGTCTTTGTTTAATTCTCGTAGCAGGAAAACTTCGATCTCGGCACCCGTTTTTTCCTTGTTCCCGTAAAGACGTGCCGGAAAGACTTTTGTGTTATTAAAAACGACCACGTCCTTTTCCTGCATGATGTTTATAATGTCTTTGAAAACAAGATGCTCTATGGCACCTGTTTTTTTGTGTAACACCATCATACGTGATTCGTCGCGGTTTTTTGCGGGATGGCCGGCAATAAGTTCCTGTGGGAGAGTAAAATTGAATTGTGAAAGCTTCATACGCGAATAGTAAGTATAAACGACGTTTTATACGTAAGAAAAATAAAAAAGTTTCAATTAAATGAAAAGTTTTTCAAATTCTTCAATGGTAAGAGCGTCGTCTGCCCGGAATGTTCCTGAACCAGAACGGCGTAATGAGATCAAATGGGCTCCGCTTTCCAGGGCAACTCCCAGGTCACGGGCAAGAGCCCGGACATACGTTCCCCTGCTGCAGGTAATACGTAAAGTAAGCAGGGGCGGAGAATAATCAATGATTTCCAGAGCATTGATCCGGATCAGGTTTTTCTTCATCTCCGGAGTTTCCATACCCTGCCTGGCGTATTCATAAGCTCTTATGCCGTCAATAACCTTGGCCGAATAAACAGGAGGGATCTGGAACTGTTCTCCCAAAAAATCCTTTATTTTCTCCTCCAGTCTTTTCCGGGTAATGTGTTCCCAGAGGTATGTGGCATCGGTTTCATGTTCCAGATCAAAAGAAGGTGTTGTGGCCCCAAACTGTATACCTGCCAGGTATTCCTTGTCCTGGGCCTGGAACACATCTGAATCCCGGGTTGCTTTACCCACACATACAATCATCAGTCCTGTGGCCAGAGGATCCAGTGTCCCCGTATGACCGACCTTTATCTTCTTAATCTGGTAATACCGCTGTAACCTGAAACGGATTTTTCTTACCACATCGGCTGATGTCCAGGTAAGGGGTTTATCTATGCACAGGACCATTCCCTCCAGGGAAAGGATATCTGCTCCAGGAGGGGGTTCATGTAAAGTATGTTTGTTCAGTATCAGCATAATGTCAGAGGCGGAAAGGGCCGGCGTTTTTGTCTTTCTCCGACAGGATCATTTTCCCGGAAGACAAGGGCCATGGAATGGAAAGGGCAGGCGAGTCAATATGAAAGATGCCTTCTGAAGCCGGATGGTAACCAATGTCTGTCTTGTATTGTACTATTGCTACAGAGGATAGAACACAGAAACCGTGAGCAAATCCCCTGGGAATGAACAGTTGTTTTTTGTTTTCCGCACTCAGGTTCAAACAGAAGAACTGTCCCCTGGTAGGGGATCCCTGGCGTATATCTACGGTAACATCAAAAATTTCGCCTTCTACAACACGTATATATTTGGACTGGGCATGTGGCTCTTTCTGGTAATGAAGACCCCTGGTTACACCAAAACGGGACATGGATTCATTTTCCTGGACAAAATCTATGGAACCTATATGACGGGTAAACGATTCCCTGAGGAAAGATTCCATAAAGTAACCCCGCTCATCACGCAACACACGGGGAGTAATGATCCAAATGCCTTTTATGGGTGCTTCTTCAAAAACCATTATTCCTGATTCGTGATCCAAAGATACTTAGAAAATATAACAAATAATGTTGTGACGCCCATAAAACTTCCCGGGAACAGGAAAACGGATGTACCGTTTCCCGGTTTTCTTCCGGAGGGGTTTCTACTGCCTTGAGGAACAATGAACAGATTAATCCGCCGGCAGCAATGATAAGAAAAAGGACAGAAAGACCCCAGGCGGGTACCGTAAGGGCAAAAAATGAGGCCATTATTGTTCCCAGGATCATACCCGGCAAAGATACCATTTCCATATTTCCGGTGCCGTATGATATATGTTCTGTACCCCCTATATCCCTTATAAGACCGTATTTGGATGGTGAGAAAAGACTGCTTTGTATGCCCATTAATAATATGGAAAACATAACCAGCCATATGTTATGGAACAAAAATCCGGCAGAGGCAAGGATCATTACGGGTATTTTGGCAGCTTTGGCGATCCTTACTACATGGATCTTTTTGAATGTTACGGCCCATTTTCCGGCCAGGGGAGAAAGAAACACATAAGGAAGTACCAATGAACCGGCAGCCAGTGACACCAGGGTTTCTTCATATTCAATACCGATCCAACCCACTGCAGATGCCTGGTCATATCAAAGTGTTTTTAATGCATGATCAAGACGCTCCAGGGTGTCTTCCTTCCCTATGACCGCCATAATATCAGCCATTCCGGGGCCCTGAGGCTCCCCTACAATGCACAGTCGCAAAGCATTCATCACCTGACCGGTTTTCAATTGCGACTGTTCTATCCAATCATGCAATGTTTTATCTATGGAAGGAACATTAAAAGGAGTACAGGCGGCCAAAATTTCTTTAGCACGAAGTACTATTGCCGGGGTCTCCTCTTTCCAGTGCTTTTTCTGTTGAGTCAGATCGAATGACCGCGGCGGTACAAAAAAGTAATGAGAAAGATCCCAGAAATCATTGACAAATGTTGCCCGGTTTTTGATTAGAGATACTACCTTTTCCGCTTGAAGGGGAGTGGTTTTTATTCCTTTGCTTTGCAATATGGGAATAAAGTCCTGAACCAGCCTGGCATCGGAACGGTTCCTGAGGTATTGCTGATTAAACCATCTGGCTTTTTCAGGATTGAACCGGGCGCCCGATTTTGTTACGCGTTCCAGGGAAAAGGATCGGATCAGTTCTTCCATGGAAAAAAGCTCCTGTTCGGTCCCGGGGTTCCATCCCAGCAAAGCCAGCAGATTGACAAAGGCTTCCGGATAATAGCCCTCTTCCCGGTAGCCCTTTGAGCGATCTCCTCCGGTGCCGGTCCATTCAAGGGGAAATACAGGGAATCCCAGCCTGTCCCCGTCCCTTTTACTCAGCTTCCCTTTTCCGTCAGGTTTCAGTAAAAGAGGTAAATGAGCAAATTGCGGCCGGTAATCTTGCCATTCAAATGCTTCATAAAGCAAATAGTGCAGCGGAAGTGAAGAAAGCCATTCCTCACCCCGGATTACGTGCGTGATCTCCATCAAATGATCGTCCACTATATTTGCCAGGTGATAGGTGGGCAGACCGTCGTTAGCCTTCCACAAAACCTTGTCATCCAGGGTGTCACTTTCCATAGTGACTTCTCCCCGTATGAGATCGGTCATTTCAATGGTTTTATTTTCGGGGATTTTAAACCGGATGACCCAATTGTCGTTTTCCATCAGGCGGCGCCCGGTTTCCTGGGCAGACATATTTAACGAATTGGCCGTCTTGTTCCTGAAGGCGTGGTTGTATATAAACGTATCGCCCCTGCTTTCCGCTTCTTTCCGGTACAGATCAAGTTCTTCGGGTGTGTCGAATGCATAATATGCATCCCCCTGATCTATCAATTGTTGCGCGTATTCACGGTATAAGTGTTTTCGTTCACTTTGACGGTATGGAGCAAAAGGATGTCGTTCAGTTGCCAGGGAAACCATATTCCCGTTTGGGGCTACGCCTTCATCAGGAACTATCCCGCACCAGTTTAATGCATCGATAATGTATTTTTCAGCTCCCGGGACATAACGCTGCTTATCCGTGTCTTCTATCCTAAGCACGAAAGTTCCTTTGTGTTGCCTGGCAAATAGGTAATTAAAAAGCGCAGTGCGCACACCCCCCAAATGAAGCGGTCCTGTAGGGCTGGGAGCAAAACGCACTCTGACTTTTTCTGTTTGCATATCAGTCTTGTGTTTGATGTATGTAGGAGTTGTCTGTACTTAACCTCTTTTGTCCGTTCTTTTCTTCAATTTTATGTTTTGAGGGTCCCGGTACTTCGGAAGGAAATGACATTTTATAACGAGCTTCTTTACGTTTAAATGCAGGTATTTGTTCCAATTCCGTGATATTTTGGTTGTCATCCAGGATCAGGACCGGTTTTTTACCTGAAACAGCCTGTTGGGCATGTGTTTCCGATTGAACCCTGAAAACACTCCTGTTGTGGGTGATCCGGAATTCGCCGTCTTCGATTTCTTCATGTTCCCGTTCAAGCTCATCAACAATATCCGTGCCGTCATTTCCGGCCGGTTCACCATCCAGGTAAACGGATTCCTTCATTTCTCTTTCTTTTCCCGCATCATTACCGTAAACGGCGATGGGAGGCAGCGAGTGAATACTGAACCCGGTGGCGATCATGGTAACCCTTATCTCATCCTGCAAAGAAGGATCACAGATGATACCCCTTTTGAAATTGGATACACCCCCGGTATAGTCCGCTATATAGCCCATTATCTGCGATAATTCGGTCATGGACAAGGCTTTTTCTTTTCCCGAGGTGATATTTATCAGGACATTCCGTGCACGTGTCAGATCCGCATCGTCAAGAAGGGGAGAGGTGAAAGCCGATTCAACAGCTTTAACGGCCCTGTTTTCGCCGCTGCCCGATCCTGTACCCATCAGGGCCATTCCGCTTTGTTTCATGACCATTTTCACATCGGCAAAATCCACATTCATGAATCCCGGCCGGGTTATGATCTCGGAAATACCCCTTACTGCAGTATTTAAAATATCATCGGTACGCTGAAATGCTTCAAATATGGGAAGATCCCCATAAGCCTTATACAGTTTCTCATTGTCAATGACCAGCATGGAGTCTGTAAATTGCTGCATTTCCTGGATCCCTTCCATGGCGCGTTTCAGGAAATCTTTCCCTTCATCACGGAAAGGCAGCGTTACCACTGCGACGGTGAGCAAGCCCATATCCCTGGCGATCCGGGAAAGCACCGGAGCAGCTCCGGTCCCGGTCCCGCCTCCCATACCGGCGGTTATAAAAACCATTTCTGTGTTGCCCTCAAGAAGAGTCCTTATACGATCCTCACTTTCCAGGGCAGCTTGTTTGGCAATTTCGGGATTGCAGCCGGCTCCTCTGCCACGCGTGATCACACTTCCCAATTGTAATTTTTCAGGTACCGGGCTCATTTCCAGAGCCTGGGCATCCGTATTGCAGACTACGAAATCAACGTCTGTCAGCCCTGTTCGGTACATGTGGCTCACGGCGTTACCTCCTCCTCCTCCGACCCCTATCACTTTTATGATAGATTGGTTGTTTTCCCAGTTCAAAGGGATGAATTCTTCTTTTTCTTCCATATCATTTACGCTTCATTATCCACATTGGTAAAAAAACGACTCAGAGAGTTTATAAACAAATTTCCCTGTGTCACGTTTTCCTTGTTATTGTTGCTTTTTAGGGTTTTGGGTTTTCTGATCTTTTTGTTCTTGTCCGGACCTTTGCTTTCTACGTTCTGAAATATTTCATCCAGGTTTTTGCTTTGTTCGGCGGAAAAATTGGCTTGTTTTTCAAACTCGCTGATCAACATCCCTGCTGCACAGGAGTGGGTTACCTGGTTCACTTCTTCGCAATCTTCCGTTATTAGTCCGTGTGGACGTGCTATACGGGCATCATACCCCGTTTTGTACTTTATGAACTGGGGTAAATTGGAAAGCAATGCACCGCCTCCGGTTAGAGCAATACCTGCAGGCAATTTATCCGCAAAACCACTTTGGTGGATCTCGTACATAACGGCATCCAGTATTTCATCCATTCTGGCTTCAATAACATTGGCAAGATATTTAAAAGGAATTTCCCTTGATTCCCTGCCTCCTATCCCGGAAATCACAATGGCCTTGTTCTCCGGGGCAAGATCTGCATAACACGAACCGTACTGAATCTTCATTTGTTCTGCCTGTCTGGAAGTTACTTCACATCCCTGACGGATATCCTCAGTAATTACATTTCCACCAAACGGTATTACGGCTGTGTGACGTACAATGTTGTCCTGGTAAACGAGCACATCAGTTGTCCCGCCGCCTATATCTATCATGGCTACGCCCAATTCTTTTTCGTCTTCGTGAAGTACGGCTTCTGCAGTGGCCAGGGGTTCCAGGATAAGTTTTGACAATTTCAGGCCGGTATTTTCTATACATCTTTTGGTATGTTCCGCAGAAACGCTTTTTCCTATAAAAAGCTTATAGTTGGCTTCAATACAGCTTCCGTACATACCTACCGGATCGGGCATATCCCTGTATTCATCCACATGATAAGATTGCGGTACTACATGAAGCACTTCTTCCCCGGGATCAACGCGCGAATGGTACATGTTGCGCCACATGCGGTCGATCTCTTCCCGGGAGATCTCATCGTTACAGTTGGAGCGGTTGTTGGTGCTGCTTACGGATTTACAGCGGATATACTGTCCGGCAATGCCAACAGTCACTTCTCTTACGGGTCTCCCCGTTTTTACTTCCAATTCTTCCAAAAGCGGTCTGAGCGTATTCAGAACGCTCTGATTATTTACCACTTCACCGCGGAGGATCCCCTGTGACGGGGCCTCACAGGAAGCGATCACTTTATAGCCTTCAGTCGTTTTTGTTCCGGTCAGGCAGACCACCTTGGTGGTTCCCAGATCGATTACAGAAATAGTTTTTTCCATGGGTCAGACAGTTTTATATTTTTATATTTCTTTTCGCATGCAAACCAGTTGGTTCCCAAAACGGGCATCTACGGCACTGTATTTTTCCATTCCGCCCCTGGGCGCCAGTACCCGGTAAAATTCCAGAAGTTTGTCCATTTTGTATTCAAATTGTTCCAGAGCACCAATTTTCAGGACTGGATATTCTTCCCGGGGGATGATGGTTATATCCCTGGGGCCGGCAACTAAAACATGTTGAACCTTTTCTTTCCAAAAACGATGATCGGTAACATAAGCCATCAGGCGGCTCATTTCCAGCAACCACGTATCGGAAGTTTTAATAGTTCCCCGGTATGCGGCAGGATAGTCAAAAGGCACATTCCCGCTGACAACCAGTACAGACAAACGGTAAGGATTAACCATGGGGATAATGAATTGTTCCCGGGAAACAAAAAAAGATCCCTTAGTTGTCTCCAGTCTGAACAAAGGCATGTGTTGCTGTATTTCAAGGCGGAGGGTCCCGTTAATAGTTCTTACAGCATTGCACTGCCGTACCGAGGCAAAAGATTCCACTTCTTTTTCAAGTACATGCATATCGATCTCCGCAAAATTTTGCCCCAGCATTTGTAAAGGATTGTTTTCCAGAAAAGTGGCAACTTCACCGGTTTGTATCAGGGGATTTTCAAGGCTGTCTTTCACTACAACTACTACATCCTGGCACCTTTTCTGGCTTTTTTCACGAACCAGGTTGCCCGCAAAGTAAAAATAGGCACCCAAAACCCCTGACAATGCCAGGTAGCCCAGGATCTGCAGTATTTTCTTTCCTTTACTCATACATCCATTTCCTTCAGGCATTCTGAGATCGGTTGAACAAGCCGGTCTATATTTCCGGCTCCCAATGTGACTAAAACCCCGGGTTTATACTTTTTAATACAATCTATGATCTGTGTAGCATCCCGTATTTCTTTTTCTTTTACTGTTAGCAGTTCTGCTATCATTTCCGCTCCCACACCGGGGATCGGGTTTTCCCTGGCGGGATAAACGGGCATAAGGATCACCCGGTCCAGCAGATCCAGGCTTTGGGCAAATTCCCGTGCAAAATCCCGGGTCCTGGAATACAAATGAGGCTGGAATATACCCGTGATCTTTTCCCCGGGAAACCATTCCCTGACCGACTGAATGGCGACCTGTATTTCCCGTGGGTGATGGGCATAATCATCAATATAGCAGTACTTTTTCGTGTGGTATTGCACATCCATCCTTCTGGCCACACCGAGAAATGAAGCCAGGGCTTCTTTTATGGCGTCGGCGGAAATACCGTTTAAATATGCCAACGCGGCTGCCCCAACAGCATTTTCTACATTTATTTGTCCGGGGATTCCTAGGTGACAGTTCTTTACAAGGGTATCCTGTAGTACCAGGTCAAAAGAAAATAGTCCTGTTTCTCCAATGACTTGATTTGTGGCATAAAAGTCACACGGAATATCGTAATGATAATAGAGGCAATTGACGTTTTGCTGCAGCGACAAAGGCAATTGCACTCCTTTTTTCAATACCAGAAAGCCTCCGGGTACGATTTGCGAGGCGAACTGTGCAAAAGCTTCTTTTACAGCCCGGTGAGATCCGTAAATATCCAGATGGTCTGCATCTGCCGAGGTGATCAATGCTGTTTGGGGGAACAATTGCAAAAAAGACCGGTCGTATTCGTCGGCCTCGGCCACAAGAAACGTGTTGTCACTAAACAACAGGTTGGACTGGTAATTTTTGGATATTCCTCCCAGGAAAGCCGTACACCCGGTTCCAGACACCTGCATGATGTGAGCCAGAAGGGTAGAGGTGGTTGTTTTTCCGTGGGTTCCCGCTACGGCCAGAGTTTTATTATCTTTGGCAATCCGGCCCAGTGCCACGGCTCTTTTTATGATATCAAATCCGTTTGTTCTAAGCCACTGCAGTTCCATATGTTTTTCAGGGACTGCCGGGGTAAAGATGACCAGTGTTTTTTCCGGATCTTTCCGGAAATCTTCCGGGATCAGGGCAGGATTATCCTCAAAATGCACGCCGATACCTTCGCTTACCAGTTGGCCGGTTAGCGTCGATGGAGTCAGATCATAGCCCGCAACCCTTACCCCGACATTTTTATAATACCTGGCCAGAGCACTCATTCCTATTCCTCCAATACCCAGAAAATAAACGTTCTCAATCATAACTCCAGGACCATTTTTGCTACTTGTTCGGCTGCATGAGGCCGGCTTAATTTCAATATGTTTTCAGACAGAACCGACAACCGGCTGTCATTAAAAACCAGTTCCAGGGCCTGATCCATAAGTGAATCAGGGGCCAGATGGTCGGTAACCAAATATCCGGCATCTTTTTTTACCAGTGCCATGGCGTTGTGCGTTTGGTGATCTTCCGCTACGTTGGGTGAGGGAACGAATATACAGGCTTTTCCGGCGGCACTCAATTCCGAGATACTCCCTGCTCCTGCCCGCGAAATAACCAGGTCTGCAGCACTATAGACCAGATCCATCCGTTGTATGAATTCCATGGGATAAACAGCGGTGTCCGGGTAATTTTGCTTAGCCAGGGTGGCCTGCCGTATACCGTTTTTTCCACATTGCCAGAGGATCTGAACAGGAAAATTTCCTGCCTGGGGCAGGAAATTTTCTATGCAACGGTTCAGTGTCCCCGCACCCAGGCTTCCGCCTATTATCAGGATGGTCTTTTTTCCCGGATCCAGTCCAAAATAGGTGCAGGCTGCCTGTCGGGATTCCGGGGTGGATGGATGGATATCGTTTCTGATGGGATTCCCTGTCAAAACGATCTTGGATTCCGGGAAAAATTTTTCCATTCCCGAATATGCCACACAAATATGAACGGCTTTTGAAGCTAGTAATTTATTGGTTTTTCCTGCAAAACTATTTTGTTCCTGTATGATATAGGGAACACCCTTCCTGCCGGCTGCCCACAAAAGGGGACCGCTGGCATAACCCCCCACACCTACGGCAACTGTAGGGTTGAAATCATCCAGGATCCTCCGGGCAGCGGCAATGCTTTCCAAAAGACGGAAAGGCAGCAAAAAATTTGCCGAGATGCTTTTCAACGATAGATCACGCCGGAGACCTGCTATGGGCAATCCCTTGATCCTGAATCCTGCTGCCGGCACTTTTTCCATTTCCATCCTTCCCAGAGCTCCTACGAATAAAATTTCCGCTCCGGGACTTTGTATCCTGATGGCATGGGCAATAGAAACCGCCGGAAAGATGTGGCCGCCGGTGCCTCCTCCGCTGATGATGATCCTATGATTGCTGCGTTGTTTCATTTCCCGTTACCGATTTCATTTCTTCTTCCGTAAGTTCAAGTGTATAGAGCCTATCGTCCTGCAAAGCCCTGCTGACTGACAACATCATTCCAAAAGCAATACTGACGGCCAGTACTGAGGATCCCCCCGAACTGATCAGGGGCAGGGTCTGTCCCGTGACAGGCAGTAATCCCACATTGACAAGAATGTGGATCATCGCCTGGGTAACTATAAGGATACCCAATCCGCACACCAGCATGGCGGAAAACACCTTCTTGCAATCTTTGGCTATTAGGATGACGCTGTAAAGTAGCCAGAAATACAATCCAATAACAAAGATTCCTCCAATAAGTCCTGTTTCTTCTACTATGATGGAATAGATATAATCACTATTTGACAGAGGTAAAACATGGCGTAAATTTCCGTTTCCAGGAATCTTGCCCCCGATCCCGCCTGTGGCTATGGCTACTTTGGAATACATGACCTGATCGCTTTCTTTTTCTTCTTCCTGCTTCCCGATTCCCCAAAATCCGGCTATACGTTTTTCGACCGTTTCCAGGCGGGAAGAAGAAGCCAGGGTAGGACCTTCATCTTTTTGTAAGGTCCTCTGAAGCACCAGCCCTCCGTAAAGTAATCCCGCCAGTAAAACCACTATGCCCGCGCCTTTGGCAATGTGTGCAAAACGGACCCTGGATATAAGCAACATAATAAAAACGGTAACTGTCAGTAAAACTCCCGTGGAAAAACCTTCCCAGATAATGGGAATGATAAACACCAATAAAGGCAGAAACAATCGTAGCAAAAAGTCTTTGAATATTGCAATCTTGTCTTCTTCCAATACTTTGGCAACGAACAGGATCAGGGCAATTTTCGCAAATTCCGAAGTCTGAAAACTAAATCCGTTAATGGACAGCCAGCGCGTGCCCTCATTCCTGCTTTCACCCATGAACAATGTGAGGAACAGCAGTGCCAAAGCCCCGGCATATGCAAAATAGGCAACTTTCCGGTATACCCCAAGGGGAATGACATGACACAGATAAATAACTCCGAACCCCAGCAGGATAAATCTCATTTGTTTAAGCATTATGGAAAAAGTGGTGGTGTGTTCCATCACCGCTATCCGGCTGGAAGAAGAATATACGAAAACCAGTGAAAGCAATGAAAAAATAATGATCAATGCCCACAGGGACGTATCCCCCTTTAATGGTATGTTCTTCTTAACGCTCATAATAATGACTACAGTTTTCTTACGGCTTCTTTAAATTGATCGCCACGGTCTTCATAATTGCGGAACAGGTCAAAGCTGGCACAGGCCGGCGAAAGCAGTACGGTATCTCCCGGCCTGGAAACCCGGTACGACTGGGCAACGGCCTCTTCCATGGAGTGCGTGTCCATAATCTCCGGGACTTTTCCGGAAAAAGCATTTATGATCTTTTCGTTGTTTTTCCCCAGGCATACAATGGTTTTTACCTTATTGGAAACAAGATCTGCAAGTACGGTGTAATCGTTTCCCTTATCCTGGCCTCCCACGATCCAGATCACAGGCCCCTGTATACTGTCCAGTGCGTACCAGACGGAATTCACATTGGTGGCTTTGGAATCGTTGATGTATAGGGTCCCTTTTACCCGGGCAACCTGCTCCATCCTGTGCGGTATGTTTTTAAAGGATGTCAGGCTGTCCCTGATCACTGGATTGCTGATGTTCATGATCTTTGCCGAGAGGGCGGCGGCCATCGAGTTGTAAACATTGTGTTTTCCCTGGAGAGCCAGTTCATTTATGAACATTTCAAATTCCCGTTCCCCGTAGACCACATGCATCATATCGTCGACGGCATAAGCACCTTCCGGGACGGTGACTGTTTGTGATATAGGCAACATTTTAGCTTTCAGCACTATACGATTTAAGTGTTCCATGGAAATTTCATCATCACGGCAGAATATAAAGCAATCGTCCTCATCCATGTTCTGGGTGATCCTGAATTTGGCTTTCACGTATTCTTTCAGATCGCAATGATACCGGTCCAGGTGGTCCGGAGTGATATTCAGCAGAATGGCGATATCTGCCTTGAAATCGTACATACCGTCCAGTTGGAAACTGCTAAGTTCCAAAACGTATATATCGTAGTTTTGTGTAGCTACCTGGTAGGCGAAACTCTGACCCACATTTCCGGCAAGTCCTACATTCAGCCCCGCGTTTTTAAGCAGGTAATAGATCAGGGATGATGTGGTCGTTTTCCCGTTGCTTCCGGTAATACATATTTTGCGGGCCTGTGTGAATCTGCCGGCAAATTCAATCTCTGAGATCACCGGAATACCGGCCTTGTTCAGGTCTTCCACCAGGGGCAACGTATCCGGGATACCGGGACTTTTTACCACCTCTCCGGCCTGCATGATAAGGGGAACAGAGTGCATCCCTTCTTCATATTCAATCCCGTGTTCACCCAGCAGATCCTTTGCTGCGGGAAGAATGATCCCGGAATCCGAAAGAAACACTTCGTAGTCCTGTTTCTTTGCCAGAACGGCAGCTCCTACGCCGCTTTCCCCACCACCCAATATTACCAGTCTGTTATTCATATATTATTACTTTGTTACCTGATCTTCAATGTTATAATTGTTAATACAGCAAGCAGTATGCTGATGATCCAAAACCGTACTACTACTTTCGGCTCTGCTATGGGTTCCTCAGGACCTTTAAGTAAAATACGGCCCGGTACGTCCTTTTTGTCGTATATGTAATGATCGTGCAGGGGGGCTCTTACAAAAATACGGTCTCCGGGAACTGAATCTCCCTTTGAATATTTGCCCGCTGCAATCATTTTTTTTGTTGCCTTTATGCGTGTATGACGGTACCAGAAACGCTGGACGATCACAGACACGCTTTCGGCCAGGAAAACTCCGCAAAGAATGATAAGCAACAATTCTACGCGTATCATCAGGGCGAAAACGGCAACAATACCTCCCAGAGTGAGGCTTCCCACATCACCCATAAAAACCTGTGCGGGATAGGCATTGTACCAAAGGAACCCTATAAGTGCACCTATCAGGCCGGCCATAAAGACTACCATTTCTCCGGAATTGGGAATAAACATGATGTTCAGATACCGGGCATACACAATGTTGCCCGATAAATAGGCCAGTATCCCCAATGTTATCCCCACGATAGCCACCGTTCCGGTGGCCAGTCCATCCCTGCCGTCGGTCAGATTGGTACCGTTGGATACAGCAGTTACTATAAAAATGACGACCAGAATGTATACGACCCAACCGGCCTTCTGCCGGCTCTCTCCTTTAAAGGGGGTGAGCCAGGAATAATCAAATAAATTGTCTTTCAGAAACGGAATGGTGGTTTTTGTACTCTTGATGTGGCGGATGTATTGCAGTTGGTCTGCCTGTTCGGTTTGTTCCACATTTCCGGGAACATGTGCAATTTCCACGATCGCCGCCTGATCACTGATATACAGGGCCAGTCCCACGATCAGGCCAAGACCAACCTGTCCGTAGATCTTAAGTTTCCCTTTCATGCCGTCTTTGTCCTTACGTTGCAGTTTCCTCAGGAAACGGACTACACGCGTTTCCTTTTTTCCTGCTTTGGTCCTGAGTTTAAGGGTATCGTCCAGAAAGCCTATAAAGGATAACCACAAGGTGGAGATGATCAGCAGCTGGACGTATAGATTGGTCAGATCACATAACAGCAATACGGCTGTCAACAGGGATATTATAATTACGATCCCTCCCATAGTAGGAGTGCCGGATTTTCCGTTCATACCCGTTTTGGAAGCCATATCGGTGATTTGGTTCTTTTTCAGCCTGGCAATGATATATTTTCCGGCGGTAAGAGAAATGAGCAATGCGATGATCACCGAAAAAATGGACCGGACAGAAATATAGCGGAACAGTCCCACTCCGGGAAAATCCACATGTTCTTTCAGAAATTCAAATAAATGGTATAACATATCATCCGGTCTTTAAAATTTCACGTAGGATCTCTTTATCGTCAAAATGCGTTTTTACTCCTTTGATATCCTGGTATGTCTCATGTCCTTTTCCTGCTACAAGAATGACGGTTCCCGGCCGGGCAGTCCGTACGGCGGTCCTGATGGCCTGGCGTCTGTCGGAAATTCGTAAATGACGATTTTGCTGTTCGGGGGTCAGTCCCGCCATCATCTGGTCCAGGATGTCTTCAGGATTTTCAAACCTGGGATTGTCCGAGGTAAAAACACACATATGGGAATATTGATCCGCTATCTGTGCCATAATGGGTCTTTTTGTTTTGTCCCGGTTGCCTCCGCACCCTATGACACATACCAGTTCCTGTCCCGGTTTGAGCAGTTTTTTCAATGTAAACAGTACGTTTTTCAGTGCATCAGGAGTATGGGAATAATCCACGACGGCCGTTATGTTGTTGCCTCCTCGTACGTATTCCATTCTGCCGCTGACTGTTTTTAACGAACTGAGAATTCGCAGGGTTTCTTCTTTTGAAGCATCAAGCAACCTGGAACAGGCGTATACGGCAAGTAAATTATAGGCATTGTGCATGCCTATAAGGGAACTCCATATTTCGGTACCGTCTATGTTCAGTTGCATGCCGTCCACGCTGTTTTCCAAAATGCGTGCATTATAATCTGCCATTTTTTTACACGCATAAGTATATTTTCTTGCCCGGCAATTCTGAATCATGATTTTTCCGTTCTTATCATCGTCATTGACAAGGGCAAAAGCACTTTCCGGAAGTGTGTCAAAAAAGTTCTTTTTGGCGTCCCGGTAAGCGGAAAAGGTTTTGTGGTAATCCAGGTGATCGTGTGTCAGATTTGTAAAAATGCCTCCGGCAAAACGTAGTCCCAGGATTCTGTCCTGGACAATGGCATGAGAACTGACTTCCATGAAGCAATGTGTACATCCGCTGCGCCACATTTTGTTCAGCAGGCTGTTTATTGTTATGGTGTCCGGCGTGGTGTGGGAAGTGGGGATTTCCCGGTTCTCTATATAATTTGCTATGGTCGAGATCAAGCCGCACTTATAACCCAGATCACTGAACAGATGATGAAGCAGGGTGGCGGTGGTTGTTTTTCCATTGGTTCCGGTAACACCTATGAGTATCAGTTTGGCTGAAGGGTGATCGTAATATTCTCCGGCAAGCAGACCCAGGGCCTTGTGGGTGTCAGGCACTTCAATAAACGTTGTGGTTGAGGCAAATTCCTGTACAAAGCCGGTATCAGGGAGATGTCCCTTGCGGAACACCACGGCGGCAGCACCCGATTGTGCTGCCTGCCGGATGAACAGGTGTCCGTCTGTTTGCGTGCCGGGAACGGCCACAAACAGGCAGCTCCCGGTTACCTGACGTGAATCGGCACAAATACCGGCAATGTCACGGTCAGACGAACCGGTGACACATTTATTATCCAGTATTTCAATCAGTTTAGAGAGTCGCATTGTGCTTATCAGGTTTTCATGCATTTTCAGGAGCTTCCAGGGGCTCACTCCAAAAAGGGTTGGTTATGTATATATGATCAGCTATTTTTTTAAATACGGGCGCTGCCCATGAGGCTCCGTAAAAGTTACTGCGTGTAGGTCCGGAATATAGTATGACTATCATGCTGTATTTGGGAGCCTGAGAAGGAAAAAATCCGACAAAGGATGCCTGGTGTTTCCGGTACCCGTCGTGTACGTAGGCTCCGTCGTAGGCTATCTGAGCCGTTCCTGTTTTGCCTGAAATACTGTAACGCGGGTCATTGATCCCTGACGCAGTCCCGTTTTCCACAACGCCCCGGAGGGCTTTATGAACTGATTGTAGCGTGGAAGGAGAACAAAGCGTACCGCTCAGGGGAGTGTGGGAAAACTCCTCCACTATCCGGCCATGTTGCATAAACGCCTCAATAAAATAGGGAGTAACCATTTTCCCGTTATTTGCAATAGCGTTATAAAACGTCAGAACATGCAGGGGCGTGAGCTGCATTTCATATCCCATGGCTATCATGGGCAGGGACAACCCCGACCAGCCCGGTTCTCCGGGAAAAGATATTTTGGCCCGGCCTTCACCAATCAACTCTATATTCAGCTTTTCGTTGAGCTTCATGTTGTATAACCGGTTGATGAACTGCTTTTCCCTGTCGCCGTATTTTTCAACGGCTAGTTTGGCAAAAGCCACGTTGGATGATTTTTCAAAAGCCTGTTGTACGGTAATCGTCCCGTAAGAGTGGCCGGCTTCAGTAAAGGTTTTTCCGGAGTATCTCCATCCGTTTAGCCCGGTTGTGACACTGTCACTCAATCTGACATAGCCGTCCTCCAGCAGAGCGATCAGGGTAGCCAGCTTGAACGTGGATCCCGGGTTGGTAGATTGGCTGATGGCGTAATTAAAGGTTTCGTCATACGAGCCGTCTTTCATGCGTTTCATATTGACAATGGCCCGGACAGCACCGGTTTCCACTTCCATGACCACAGTGGTGGCCCCTTCAAAGGTGTCATCCATGGAAAGCTGTTCCCGTAAAGCGTTTTCTGCTGCTTCCTGGATATTGATGTCCAAGGTACTGATAACATCGAGTCCGTCTTTAGGGGTGACTTCCGGATTGCTGGACAGGGGAACCCATTTGTCATCCCCAGACCGGCGACGTACTCTTTGTTTTCCAGGATGTCCTTTCAAATAAGCATTATAGGCGTATTCTATACCCACTCCCGAGCGCTCGTCATCACTTATATATCCGATTGTACGGTAGGCAAGCCTGCCGTAAGGGTATATGCGTTTCTCTTTTTCGTTGGCAATCAGACCTCCCCGGTACTGACCTTTATTAAATACTGGAAATTCCCGGATCTTTTGAAGCTCATCGTGAGATACCAGGCGATTGCCTATGGGAAGGTTCCTGTATCCTGGTTTTTTTTGCAACCTGGCTTGTAAGATTTCCTGTTCATAAGCGGACGCGGACTGATCCCCGAAAAAGCGGGATAACGCATGGGCAAGATCATCCAGGTTACTGTTCAACAGCATGTCATCCGGAACCTGGCAGTCCATACGTATTTCATAAAAAGGAACGGTGCTGGCCAGTACGCGCTCGTCATATCCCAGGATGCTTCCCCGGTAAGCAGGTATGTCTATGGTTCTGTATACGATGGCATCCAGCTGGTTTCTGTAATCGGAGAAAAACTGCAGACGGAATATCTGTCCTATAACCAGCAGGGCTATGGCCAGATAGCAAATATATACGATCATCATTTTACCGTACGTGTTCATCGTTCGCTTTTTATCCATGCAGGCGGGTTGTCCGGAGCTTCCAGGGAAGAGCCCCGCAACCTGAGTTGTTTTTCAATTTCCTGTTGCCGGCTCTGTTGCATAAGATCGGCAGCTTTTCGGGTATATTCGGCGTGCAACAGCTGGAGTTCTTTTTCCAGCCTGTAGTTTTCCAGCAGGGTTTTCTCTACGGCGTTGTTCATGCTGATGTAAAGGATCAGCAGGAAAAAAATGTACAAAATGAAGTTCAGGTGTTTGGAAATCACAACCCTGAGCAGGGTCCGTCCCCCAAATAAAGTCGATAGGATCTGTTCACTCTTACGCATGGGCTTCTTCCTCCAGTCTTTCGGCAGTGCGAAGTTTTGCACTTCTGGCCCGCGTGTTTTGTTGAATTTCTTCTTCTTTGGGCAGGATCGGTTTTTTGTTTACGGGACGTAGCAACCCCTTTATCCTGGCATCCCTGATAAAGTGCTTAACCATCCGGTCTTCCAGGGAATGGTAAGTGATCACAACCAGTCTTCCTCCCGGATTAAGCAAAGGGATACTTTGATGCAGCAAACCTTCCAGGGCTCGAATTTCCTGGTTAACTTCCATGCGAAGAGCCTGGTATATTTTTGCCAAAAATTTGTGTTCTGCATTCCGGGGAATGAATCTTTCCAGGGCGCGGCTCAGATCGCGGGTGTTTTCAATGGGTTCGCGGCTACGTGCTTCCACGATTGCACTGGCAAGCGTGTTTGCGTTTTTTAACTCGGCATACCTGAAAAAAAGAGCGGCAAGATCTTCCCGGGCGTATTCGTTCAGTATTTCAGCTGCCGTTTTCCCCTCTCCGCGATTCATCCTCATATCGAGCGTAGCCTCAAAACGAAAGGAAAACCCCCGGTCTGCGGTATCGAATTGATGCCAGGAGACGCCCAGATCGGCAAGAATGCCGTCTACGCCTTCAATGCCCTTGTATTTGCATAAATTATGAATAAACCTGAAATTGGATCGGATCCAGGTTATCCTGTTGTCTTCTGGTAAATTTCCCTGTGAATCCGGATCCTGGTCAAAAGCCAGTAACCGGCCCTGTTGTCCCAGCTGTTCCAGTATGGCACGGGAATGACCACCGCCTCCAAAGGTGGCATCCAGGTAAATGCCTGAGGACTTTATGTTCAGAGATTCGATACTTTCTCTCAAAAGAACCGGTGTGTGATACAAACCCATAGGAGCCAATATTAGGAAAGGTGCTTTTCTGCAAGCGATACATAGTCGTCTTCACTTATAAGACTTGAATGATAGGATTCTTTGGGCCATAATTCAATTTTGAAATCGGCACCGGCAAAAATTACCTCTTTATTAACACCTATCATGTTTAGCAAGTATTTGGGAATCAGTATTCTTCCGGTCTTTTCGTCGGGTTCAACAACGGTACGGTTACTCATATAGGCACGCCACAGCACAGCATGTTCCCGGTTAAACGATGGATTCAGGCGGGCTTTTACGGCCTCAGACTGTTTTTCCCATTCATCGTATGAATACATTTCAAGGCAGGGACTGAACAGATCTTTCTTCACAACAAAGCGAAGCGGAACATTGGCGTCTGCCAATGCTTTCAATCCCGAAGGGAATACCAGGCGACCTTTGTCGTCAAGCTTCGCATTGTATTCTCCAATAAATTTTGCCACGATTTTGCCTTTTTCTTAATTGCAAAAGTAAAAAAACTTTTCCACTATTTTCCATTTTATTACAAATTTTTCCACAATACCTTATTTTTTTTTAGTTTTGTAGAGAAAGTAAAATTTCGGCATGAAAATTAAATGGTTCATATTATTGATAATCAGCGTAGTATTTGTGGAATGTGCCACAGAAAAAGATCCCGGGGGAATTCCCGTCCAACCATGTACTTTGGCAGAACCCGACAGCGAGGTTTCCCAATTATGTCATTTATTCAACCTGCCTTCTATCGGCTACGAAATGGAAAACGATGTGGTACGCAGAAATGAAAATTTTGCTGATATTTTGCAGCGCAGGGGGATTGATTATGCAGTGATATTTGCCATTTCCCGGGATTTCCGGGATGTGTTCGACATGAGAAAGCTGAGGGCAGGTAATGCTTACACACTTCTTTATAAACCAGATTCAGCACAGCCTTCCTACATGATCTATGAAGAAGATTTCAGAAGGCATGTCTGTTTTTCCCTGGCCGACAGCCTGTGGGTTTCACGCTGTGAATTTCCACTGGTGACTGAAGAAAAATTTGTAGACGTGACCATAACAACTTCTTTGTGGCAAAACCTGGAAGAGGCCGGATACAATCCGCTGGTTGCTAATGAATTATCCGAAATCTATGCCTGGACGGTAGATTTTTTCGGTCTCCGTAAAGGAGATACCTTCCGGGCTTATTACCAGGCATATATTCTTAACGGCAAAGAAGTGGAAGCAGGTCCGGTACTTGCTGCCTCTTTTATCCGGGACAAAGAAGAAATGATGGCTTTCAGGTATGTTCAGGACAGCATGCCCGGTTACTGGGACCAGAACGGAGTTAATTTGCAACGTACATTTTTGAAGGCGCCTTTGAAATATTCCAGGATCAGCTCCGGGTTCAGTTATGCCAGACGGCATCCCATAACCCGTGTGGTGCGTCCTCATACGGGAATTGATTACGCAGCTCCTTCTGGCACTCCCGTTATGAATATCGGTGACGGGGTGGTTACTGAAAGAAGTTATACAAGGGGAGGGGGCAATACCGTGAAGATCAAACACAACAGTGTTTATACGACGGCCTATCTTCATCTTTCCCGTTACGCCAAAGGACTTACCGTCGGAAAACGCGTTGCACAGGGAGAAGTTATAGGGTATGTGGGGAGTACAGGATTGTCTACCGGACCGCATCTGGATTTCCGTGTCTGGAGAAACGGGAAAGCCATTAATCCGTTAAAAATGGAATCCCCGCCGGCAGATCCCATTCATTCGGAGAACCTTAAGGATTTTACGGAACAGATCGCTCTTTACCGCAGAAGTCTTAATCCCGCGTTTTACAAAGACCTGGCCTTAAAAATTGTGAATTATACGGGGATCAGTTTGGATTGAGATCCTTTTCCCTGGACAGATCATCTTCCGAACAGGATGCCACGTCTGGTTCTTCTATTTCAGACATATCAGGGTCCGGGTTACCTGGCTTTTCCGGGGCTTCCCGGTTCACGGGAATTATTTTTCGTAATTCAAAGTTCTGCCCCAGGTATTTTCGTCTTACTTCAGGATTTGCTGCCAGTTCATCTGCCGTTCCACTTTCCAAAATACTGCCTTCATACAGCAGGTAGGCCCTGTCCGTGATGGCCAGAGTCTCATGTACGTTATGGTCTGTGATGATTACCCCTATGTCTTTTGTTTTCAACTGAGCCACAATTTGCTGTATGTCCTCCACGGCTATTGGGTCAACCCCGGCGAAAGGTTCGTCCAGTAAAATAAATTTAGGGTCAAGTGCCAGCGCCCGTGCAATTTCGCAACGACGGCGTTCCCCGCCGGACAGCTGAATGCCATAGCTCTTTCTGACCGTTTGCAGGCCAAATTCTTCAATCAGGCGCTCCATGCGTTCTTTCCGCTCTGTTTTTGTAAAAGCAGACAACTCCATAACGGACATGATGTTGTCTTCCACACTCAGTTTGCGGAACACAGATGCCTCCTGGGCCAGGTACCCGATTCCTTTCTGGGCTCGTTGGTACATGGGGTAAGAAGTCACCTCCTCGTCATCCAGGAAAATTTTCCCGTTGTTGGATTTGATCAATCCGGTTATCATGTAAAAACTGGTGGTTTTCCCGGCCCCGTTGGGTCCCAGCAGACCAACGATCTCCCCCTGGTCCACATGTATGGAAACATTCTTTACTACGGTTCTCAGACCATATCTCTTAACCAGGTTATGACAATGTAGACGCATAATTAGCAATGATTAACTGATATCCAGGCTCAGATCGTCCCGCAAGGCTGCAACCTGGGGGTGTTGTTCGGCCATGAACCTTGCTTTTTCCTCCGGCATGTAGCACGTTCCGTCAGGGGTGTTCTCCAGCGATTCTTCCACCACAAAAGAGGCATGTACATTTTTGTTTCCCAGAGATTTACGAAGGTATTGATCAATGGTTGCTCCAAAACGTTCCTCTATCCAGTTTTTCTGTAATTCATTGATCACTTTGAACTGGATGATATTTCCTTCCACTATTTGGGGAGCACATCGGGAAAGGGTGGCCGACAGATGAGGTCTTGTTTGAAAAATATCAAACAAACCCGGCAGGATCCGCTCCACGTCTTCCATTTGTATTTCACGGTTGTCGCCGGCAGTGGTTTCTTCCGCAGACTCTTTGTGTTCAGTTGATTCCCTGTTTTTTCCGTTTTGTCGCATCAGGTTCTTAATAGACACGGTTCCTGCTTTTTTAGGGGCTTTTGCCGAGTTGTCCTCCGACGCAGTTTTCTGCTTTTTTGCGGGTTCTCCGGTAACAGGCAGTTCCGCGGGCTCCGGGGTTTTGCCGGCGGGCGGGCGCTCTGTTTCACGGACTACTTCTTTTGGTTCAACAGAAGATCTTTTCTGTTCTTCCGTGTTTACAGGGTTTTCCAGCTGACTCAGGCGGATCAGGGCCATTTCAACATGAAGCCTGGGATGATTGCTTTGTTTGTACCCGGCTTCAGCCTGGGTACATATACTTAATGCCTTGAAAAGAAATGGCAGAGAACATGCTCGGGCCTGTTCCCGGAATTTCGAGGCGGTTTCCTCTCCGTATTCCAGCAAAGGAAGACTTTCAGGTTGTTTGCATACAAGAAGGTCCCTGAAATGGGAACTCAAACCTCCTGTAAAATGCAATGCATTGAATCCGCGAGAAAGAATTTCGTCAAAAAGGAGCAGCATTTTCTCAAAACTTCCGTCCAGGGCCATTTGTGTAAGCCGAAAATAATACTCCCTGTCCAATACATTCAGATTGGAGATCACTTGCGGATACGTTACTTCTTTGCCACTAATGGCAATACACTGATCCAACAAAGTCAGGGCATCCCGCATGGCTCCGTCTGCCTTTTGCGCAATGACCCCGAGAGAATCCTGGCCTATGGTAACGCCTTCTTTTTGTGCCACCTGTGCCAGGTAATGCATCATTGTCCTGATGGAGATCCGATTGAAATCAAAAACCTGGCATCTGGACAGTATGGTTGGCAGCACTTTATGCTTTTCGGTTGTTGCAAGTATGAACAAAGCGTAGGATGGCGGTTCTTCCAGTGTTTTGAGAAAAGCATTGAAAGCGGACTGGGACAGCATGTGAACTTCATCAATGATATACACGCTGTACTTTCCGATTTGCGGGGGAATGCGAACCTTGTCTATCAATTCCCTGATATCGTCAACTGAATTATTGGAAGCGGCATCCAGTTCGTGAATGGAATATGACCGTCCTTCGGCAAAGGAACGACAGGATTCACATTCTCCGCACGCTTCCATGTTTTCCGCAGGATTGAGGCAATTGATGGTTTTGGCAAAGATCCGGGCACAAGTAGTTTTACCTACTCCACGGGGCCCGCAGAACAGATAAGCATGAGCCAATTGTTTTCTGGCAATGGCGTTTTTCAGGGTGGTTACGATATTGTCCTGATCAACAACATCATTAAATTGTTGAGGACGGTATTTTCTTGCTGATACCACAAATTGATCCATAGGGTGCAAAGATAAGAAATAATCCCTATTTTTGCGGCCTTCGGTGACTATGAGAAAAACTATGAAATCCGTCTTTCTTACCACACTTTCTTCCGGCATGAAATGTGCCGTACTGACAACAACGTCTCCTGTCAGTTACTGTGCCCTGACCACTTTGGCCGGTACCCGTTTTGAACCCGCAGGAATGGCCGGACTGGCACACTTTTGCGAACACATGCTGTTTAAAGGAACGGTCAAAAGGAAATCTTATCACATCAACAATCGTCTGGAAAGACTGGGCGGTGAGATAAATGCTTATACAACAAAAGAAGAACTGGTACTTCATGCAACCGTTTTGCGTGAAGATCTGAACAAAGCCCTGGAACTGATGTCAGACCTGGTCTTTCATTCCGTTTTCCCCCCATCTGAAATACTGAAAGAAAGAGAGGTGATCCTAGACGAGATTCGTTCGTATAAGGATTCTCCCATGGACCTGATATACGACAAATTCGAAGAAAAGTTATTCACAGGCTCCCCAATGTCTACACCCATTCTGGGAATTCCACGGGAACTGAAAAAGATCACATCGCCTCACCTCAGGGAATTTATGAAAGACCGTTTCCGTCCCGAACAAATGTCCCTGAGCATCGTTGGTAATATTTCGCCACCAAGGGCATTGGTCATGGCGGAAAAATACTACGGGAAAGAAGCATTTCCCGAATTGGGCGGCAATAACGTGACGAACCCTGTCAACAAACCGTTGGCGGCTCCTTCCTGTTTGTTTCACGATACGGAAAAAAGGGGGACCTGCCAAACCCATTGCCTGACAGGTTCCGTAGCTTACGGCCTTCATGACAGCAACCGAATTCCCCTGGTTTTGTTAATGAACCTGATAGGGGGACCGGCTTCCAATGCACGGCTCAATATGATACTGAGGGAAAAGTACGGACTGGTGTACACTGTGGAAGCTTCCTATTCTCCTTATATGGATACGGGATTTGCCGGCATTTATTTTGGGACCGACGGTGTGAACCTGGATCGTTGCCGGGAACTGACAGAAAAAGTGATTCGGGAATATGCCACAGTGACCATGACACCCCTGCAAATGGAAAGGGCCAGAAAACAGCTGATTGGCCAAATGTCCATAACAGAAGACAATCACGAAGTGCAATGCCTTTCCATGGGTAAAAGCCTGCTGGCATTCGGACGGGTGATCTCACACGCCCAAATGCTTTCTATGATCGCTTCTGTAACACCGCAGCAGATACTTCACGTGGCCAATGAGATCTGGGACGAATCCAGAAGATGTACCCTGGTATATTATTGATGGTCATGGATCCATTAAAGAAATACCTGCATGACCATTCAAGACAAAGAGATCCTGTTTTGGAATGGCTGGAACGGAAAACCCGTTACAGGTGTGTACATCCCAGAATGCTGGCCGGAGAGCCGTTGGGGGCATTGATGACTATGCTCGTTAAAATGATCCGTCCCCGGAACATCCTGGAAATAGGCACATTTACCGGCTATTCGGCCATCTGCATGGGACGGGGTTTGTCCCCGGAGGGCAGGATAGATACCATAGAAATTTTTGACGAGTACAACGATCTGATCCTGGAGGCATTCAAACGCAGTGGCATGGAAAAACAAATATCCCTGCACACCGGGAATGCCCTGGATGTGATCCCCGGGCTGCAAGAGAACGGTTACGTTTGTCAAATGGCATATATTGACGGCAATAAAAGGGAATATTGTGATTATTACAGGGCCGTAAAGCAAGTTCTTGAGCCGGGTGGATATATTATTGCCGACAATGTTTTGTGGGACGGCAAGGTGGTGGATCCAAAACATAAAGATGCCCAGACCGAAGGGTTGCGGGCATACAATAAACTGGTATTAAAGGATCCGGAAGTTTCCATGGTCCTGCTCCCCCTGGGAGACGGTTTGTCTATTTGCCGGAAGGATGGACCTGCAAGTGATAGTCCCACTGATTAAAATAAAGGTTCCCTCCGCGCCATTCCACTTCTCCGCGTTGAAAATCAACAGTTTCCGAGCGAAAATGGATCTTCGCAGGGAAAAACACACCTCCAATATCCGTATTCACGGCCATGCGGTAAGCATCTATGCCTCGGGAATAAAACAACGGCACAGGTTCCGGCTGAAGGCCGAATGACTGGTCTACCGGGATCCAGCCTATGCCTTCCAGGTAAGCCTCGGCCCAGTCATGCAGGTTAACGGCTCCCGGATGCAACATCCATCCGCTTTCCCACCTGGCAGGAATGCCAAGGCTCCGGCACATGGAAATGAACAGCAAACTCACCTGGCCGCAGTCCCCGTGTCCGTTTTCCAATACATAAAGGGGAATGCTTTCAATGGTAGAATATTCCCGGGCTCCGGCCCAAGGGTAATTTTGGCTTATATAGGTGAATATGCTTTGAAGCTGCAGGTAAGGATTGGTTTCATCACCCACTATTTTTTGAGCCAGCTCTGCTACCTTTCCGTCGGTGACAATATGGGGAGGAACGGCTTTGGTGTATTGAAGGTATTCCTCGCTAAGCCTATCATAGGGTAGAACATTCTTTTGAGGATCAAAGTGGTCGTATTGGGCGTAAGCCGTATAGGTAAATGAATAACTGAAAACCGCAGGGCGGTCTTTAACCGCCGGTTTTTCCATATATATGGATTTGTGTACGTAAGGATCCGGTGAGATGATGTAATCGGGTTCAGAAACGCCGGTAAGCAGGAAACCGCTTTGACGGGGTACATCGGTCCGCGGCAGAGGCATCCATGCCCTGATGATCTCTCCTTCGGGAATGGTGTTCGCCGGAACTGTCAGCGTATAAGTGATGGAATAAGTTACAGGCTCAACTTTGTTGACACCTCTTTTTTTGGTGAGTTCCACAACTCGGGGAAGGTGTTGCTGCAGAAGCAGGGCCTTGGGATCTTCCTCGGGTCCGTTGATCTCCAGGAATTTTTCCCGGCATGCACTGTCAATCCTGAACAAATTTCTGAAAGCCCTTGAAAAATAACGTTTCTCTCCGTTGATCACCATTGATTCCAACGCTCCCGTTTCTTCCCAATTTTTCAATTGATCAGGGGTAACATCGGGGAAAAAACGACGGATATAAGCCAGGGCTTCTTCTTCTGTTTTATTAAAATCCAGGGCTATCCGGTGCATACGTTCCGTTTCCCATTCCCCGGCCAGGGTTGCCTGTGCAGCATCCGACTGTCGTTCCAGGATCCCGGCAGCTACCTGTCCCGGTGTGGGGGTCTTTCCCGTGTTGTTACACGAAAGGATGATCAAGAAGGCCGCTACGGCCGTAAACCATGTTTTCATAATAAGGTTATTTTACCCGTTCCGAATATGCCCGGGTGCGTGTGTCTACTTTAATACGTTCACCCTGGTTGATGAACAGGGGAACCATGATCTCTGCTCCTGTTTCCAGCGTAGCTGATTTCAGGGCATTGGTTGAAGCCGTATCTCCTTTAACAGCGGGTTCGGTATAGGTTATTTCCATTTCAACGAAAGGAGGTAATTCACAGGTCAGGACCCGCTCTTCGTCCGCCAGGAACATCATTTCCACGCATTGTCCTTCTTTCATCAGGTCGGGATTTTCAATCAAATCCGGCTGGAGGGATATTTGTTCAAAAGTTTCTGTATGCATGAAATTAAATCCCATATCATCTTTGTACAGGTATTGATAAGGGCGTCTTTCCACGCGAATGGTTTCCACTTTTTCTCCCGCATTGAAAGTGTTTTCCAATACACGGCCGTTTTCCAGGTTGCGCAATTTTGTTTTTACAAAAGCGGCCCCCTTCCCGGGTTTAACGTGCTGAAACCAAATAATGGAACAAGGTTTTCCGTTGAAAGAAATATACAATCCGTTTTTAAAATCTGCTGTAGTTGCCATATAAATATTTATGTGTGTGAAAAATGATATAAAGTGCAAATTTACTCGATTTTTTATATTTGTTTATGATAACTGTTAAAGAGATCACCTCACGGTCGGATAAAAAAAATTCTTTGAGTTTCCCATAAAGTTGCCGATTGAACCAGGTTCCTTGACATGAATGAGATCGTGGAGCCTTTGGGTTTTTCGGATATGGATAAAATGAGCATGTTTATAGAAGGTTTTGACCAGATGGATATGTACATCACCCAGTACAATTACCCCTATTACATAAGTCATATGGAGAGACTGGGTCTGGCAAAAAAGTGGATTGGGTGGAATACAAGGCACACGTAATTACTGATGTCTATAAGCAGAAGAGTGCGACTGGGAAAAGGGACGCTGTTCCCCAGTGGCCTTTACGGGATCATGCGTGATATAAGAAAGTCAAAGGTGCTTGACATGTATCATATAGGTGTGATGCCGGCTTACCAAAACCGGGGTGGAGTATGCAGAAACAGGCCCCGAACTTGAACACAGAGCGCACAAACGCAGACGGTATTCGGGATTAACCCTTTAATCTACAAGCGCTTCAAAATCCGCGTCAAGCGGTTTGTTGGCAACAAAGTCGAATTGAGAAAGGGCTCTCAGCTCAAAATAATACCGCCAGTAATTGTACAAAGCCTGAACGTATCCTACGCGGGCTTCATCCCTGTCCAGCTGGGCGTTGTTCATGTCTGTTACCGTGATCTTATCTATCAGATAGCGTTGTTTTGCCACATCATATCTTTTCTGGGCTATGGTATCGGCTTTGGCAGCTATGGCAAACTGCTGTGACTGCATATTGAATTGGCGGACATTTAAAATGATATCCTGCTCAAAATCAACCCTGGATTGTTCCACCTGGCGTCTTACAAGCTCCTCGTTACTCTGTGCCATTTTCACCATTCCGCGTCCGCGGCCCCAGTCCAAGATGGGAACAGTAAGGCCAATGCTAACTGTCTGCATATCCCGGGGATCTTTGTAGGATGCGAATAAGCCGGTTGCCTGCTGGTTCAACCCGAACGCCACGTTCAGATTGGCCTGGAATCCACGGTTGGCCCTTTGCTGTGCCACGTTCTTCTGTGCCTCTATCAATTGACGTTCATAGGTGATCATGTCGGGATTGTTCTCAAAAGCCAGCTGGAGTACCTTTTCCACATCCAGCATAACGTTGGGGATGCTGTCCGGTATTTGGATATTCAGTTCTACACGTTCGGTGAAACCCAGGTATGAACGCAGGCGGTTTTCCGCATCTTCCAGGTTCAGGCGGTTCTCGTTGAGGGTGCTCAGGGCGTTCTGATAAGCCAGTTCGGATTGGAGCAGGTCGTTTTCCCCGATGGTTCCCAGCTCGTACCTGCCGGAAGCAATATTGTAGAGGGTATCGTTATTGGAATGGTTGAACTCGGCAATTGCCAGTCTTTGCTGTGCCAGTGCCATGTTGAAGAATAGCTGAATGGCCCGCTGGTTGACATTTTCCATGCTTTCAATGTAAGTGCGACGGGCTTCTTCGTACTTCAAAGGTTCAATCTTCCGGTCCCATTTCATTTCATTCACTCCAAAAATGGATTGGGAGATCTGAACACTCAATGCCGTGGAAAGATACTCGGCACTTTCATGATTGCTGAAAGAGCCGCTGAAACGGTCTGTCCGCTGCAAGGAAGAACTCAGAGAGATGGTCCCGCCTGTGGGAAGGTTCTGTCGTACCATCAAACCGCCGCTTACAATGTTGTAAAATTCAGAAGAATAATCATGACGTACTTCGCCTGTCACCGGATCTATGCTGGGAACGTCAATGATCCTGCGTGAAAATTCGGGCAATTGCGATACAAACATAAGGTTGGGAAGAAAACTGGCTTTATAGGACCTGTATTCCCAATATCCCACCTGGAATGTGTTCCTGGCACGTAATGCTTCGTTGGACTGGGTACTGGCCAGATTTAAAACTTCTTCCAGGGTAAGGTTGTAGGTTTCCAGTTTGTATTCCGGAGAATTCGGATCTGCAGTTACAGGGTTTTCTTGCGCCAAAAGACTTCCGGCAGGTAAGAGAAGGCAGATCAACAAAACAGGAATGGCTGTGTTTATTTTCATAAATTTATTCATATCTGAGAGATTCAATAGGATCGCGTTCGGCAGCACGTTTCGCAGGGGAATAACCAAAGATCACTCCTATAGCAGCCGATACGCCAAATGATATTATGATGGATGAAAAAGATATTATGGTAGTAATATCAAAGAAAGATTTTATCAGAAATGACAAAACAACTCCTATGATTACACCTATCATTCCGCCGGAAACACTAATAAGTATGGCTTCGGATAAGAACTGGGCAATTACATCGGCTTTTTTTGCCCCGATGGCCAGTCTTATCCCGATCTCTTTAGTGCGCTCCATTACCGAGGCGAACATGATGTTCATAATGCCGATGCCTCCCACAAGCAGGGATATGCCCGCTATTGCCCCCAATACTATGTTGAAAATATCCTTGGTCCGTTGTTGCTGTTTCAAGAGCAATTCGGGAACTGTCACTTCAAAATCAGGAACCTGTTGATGACGCCGGTTCAGCATACGGGTGATCACTTCCTGAGAAGAAGTAAGCTGTTCGGTTTCATGTACCTGGACTGTGATACGGTCCAGCTGGTGGTAGTTTGAATTAGCGGAAGATTCAGATGTACTTGAACTGGTGTTGAGCACTATACGTCTGTGGCCTCCTCCCATAACAACGGCTCCTGAACTGGTAGTCGAGGGATTTGTAATGGCAAGCGCCCTGTTTTCCTGCCTTAGCAACATAGTGCGGATGGGGATAAAAACCTGGTCGTCATAGCCCTGCATACCCATACTTTCAGAGCCGATAGTTCCCAGGGAACCGGACTTGGCCGATGAAGCTGTTCCGGAAGATTCTTCGTTTTCAGTAGGGATGGAAGCTCCCGACGCACTTTGCTCCAGAACTCCAATAATTTTTACCCAGTTGGCCCCGAATTTGATAAATTCTCCGATAGGATCCTTTTGTTGAAAAAAACGGGTTTTAACGTTGTGGCCTATAATACAGACCGCCATAGAATTCAGTTCCTGGTCCTGGGTGAAGAACCCTCCGCTTTCCAGTCCTATGTCATACAATTTGAAATATTCGGAAGTAACGCCCAGAACTTTAGCGGGCTGACGGATCCCGTTGTAGGTAACATAAGTGAATACGCTCACTTCCGGTGACACGTGTTTGACCGAAGGCAATACCTGACGGATGGCCTCGGCATCCGAAAGTTGTAATCCCGGCGAGAATTTCTTGGTTTGACTGGCAGAAGATCCGGAATCTTCTGCCTCTACGTTTTCAATGTTGGCGGGAAGAATAACAATATTATTGACCCCTACCATTTTGATCTGATCCAGTATCTCCTGTTTGGCTCCGTTCCCTATGGCCATCATGCTTATGACAGCGCCCACTCCAAAAACAATACCCAAGGCCGTAAGAAAACTCTTCAGCTTGTTGTGTATGATGGACTCCACTGCTATGTGGATGTCGTGAATATACCTGTTAATAAAGAAGATGTTCATAAAAACGGCTCCTTACTGTTGTGTATTGTTTTGCTGGTTGTTTCTGCGGGCTCCGCTTCCCGTGGTGGAAGATTGAATCTGAACGCCTTCAGGCAACTGAACACCTTCAGGTAACTGGAATCCTTCCGGCATCTGGCCCTGCATCATTCTCCGTCGTTTTCCAAGGCTTTTATCTTCTTCTGCTTTTTTCTTCTCGGCTTCTGCTTTTTCTCTAATTCTCTGTTTTATCTGTTCAACATATTCTTCACCCTTTACTTTGAACTTGGAAGGGTTCAGTGGTAGTGACAAATAGACTTCATCTCCTTCTGCAAGGCCGTGTTCTATCACAGTGTGGTTTTCGTTGGATTGTCCTGCAACTACTATCTGCCTTACCCCGTTCGATTTATATACATAGGTAATACTGTCTTTTTCAAATATGGCCTCCGATGGTATAAATATAGCTGAATCAATGGAAGCTGTAATGATCTTGTTGCTGGTGGTCATGGCCGGCCTCAGGATCTCGTCCTGACCGTCTACTTTAATAACCACTTCGAATACTTTTGCATCAGCATTTTTAAGTTGTTCTCCAATGTTTGATACTTCTTTGACAACGCCTGTATAGTTCCTTTCGGGAAATGCATCTACGCCTAAACGTACCGGTTGTCCGGCTTTAACCTTGGCAATATCTATCTCATTGACATATGTTTTGGACAACATGTTGCTAAGGTCCGGAAGTGTGGCTACTGTCAGATCCCATCCGCTTATGGAAGATCCTATGCGTCGTTTATCTCCGCTCCAATCTCTGAAATAAATCACCATTCCGTCACTGGGGGCATATATGGTAAAATTTTCCAATACGGCCCTAAGTTCATCCAATTGCCTCTTATTCCTGTTTAATTCAATAAGCACATCGTTCACGGAGGCCTCTGCCTGCTCTACCTGCAGCTCATAATTGTTTAAAGCCTGTTCGTAAGAACGTATGGCCTTTTCCAGGTTGTTCTGGTATTGCCTCTGGGTTGCAGGCGGTTCGTAAATGGATTGTTCCACGGCTATACGGGCTTCTTCAATTGTAAAGCGCTGATTCTCAATGTCATCACGCAGTTTTCTGAGCGTTAACGAAGTGTCCAGAAGAGTCCTTTCGTACCTTGCAAGAAGTGCTTCGTATTCGTCTTCCCGGTCTTTAAGCGTGTTATCTGCAGAAGTTCTGTTCAACATCGCTACATAGTCTCCTTTTTTCACTACTGTACCTTCCGGGACAAGGTCCTGTATTTCCACGTCTCCAATCCGGACGTTGCGGGCACGCATCCCGGCGGGACCTTCAATTTTAATATTGTTTTCTGCTTCCAGTTCACCAGTAGTGGTGACAATGATCTCGAACAGTCCTTTTTGTGCCTTTACTATCTGGGGTTCGTAGACGTCTTTTTTACCAGTTGCAAAAATGATGATCAGCACGATGGCAACCACTGCCACGGAGCTCCAAATGATGATATTCTTCTTTTTCATATTATTGCTTCAAAAATCTTTTTTGGTGAAAAATTCGACAAATGTACTCATTTGATAGGGTTTGCTGCAAATGGTTTAATGAGATAAAATTATTTTGCGGGCATTAAATAAATTTTTACTTTTGTTCTCCCGTTCCAGAATGGTGCCATAGCTCAGTTGGTAGAGCAAAGGACTGAAAATCCTTGTGTCCCTGGTTCGATTCCCGGTGGCACCACAAAGTAAAGCCTCTCGCAGACACAAGGGGCTTCTTTTTGTGCCGTCTAAGAAGCTGTTGTTCATGCACTTCGTGAGAAGGAGGGCGCAACCTGTGGCTGTGGTTAAAGCATGATTTTTGTGGACGAACCTTCGGTTTTCGTACAGATTTAGCTGATAATTATTTTGTCCAATAAATTTTATAAAGCAGGTGAAATTCACCTGAAAAGTTCTTTGAAATATTTG